>Ga0181522_10000941_pt1 | contig 18971 bp, 13 predicted proteins | sample PEATcosm2014_Bin_27_FD_121103 | JGI IMG/M metagenome (GOLD analysis project Ga0181522, IMG submission 121103) | Peatland microbial communities from MTU Mesocosm Facility, Houghton, MI, USA - PEATcosm2014_Bin05_10_metaG | ecosystem: Environmental > Terrestrial > Soil > Wetlands > Peat | place... | reverse complement strand
TGAGCTCTGGATGGCGGCCGCCAGCGCAGCCGGACTCGACCTAGGACGCGATTTCGTCGAAAAGCAAGCCATCGAACGCCTGGTCCCGCGAATCATTGACCGCATCGCCGTCAAAGTCGGCGCTGAAGTCGCGGAAAAATGGTCCGGCCGGCTGATTCCGGTGCTCAGCGCCGGATTCGGCGGCGCGCTGAATTATTATTTCGTCCGTTCCTGGGGACGCCGCGCCCAGAAACATCTTCTCGCTCGCCACCGCGCCGTCCGCGCCCAGCGCCTCATCGACGTCCACGCCGTTCCACCCTCCACCCGTCCTCAACTTCACCCCGCCCGCTAAATCGCCGTATCGATTTATCAACCAGTTATCTCCGCGCCCTTGCGCTGTTACAACGCACATGGCATCCTCTTCCGGCTAGGCCCTTAGCAGGCGACCGGGGGGACGGTCAAGGGAACGCATGCCTATTTGCGAAGGTTGCGGGGCGCGAGTTGACGAAGCTCATATTCTCCGCCGCAAGCAGCGGATCGATCTCGCCATGCGTTATCGTCCCATCGAAATCAAAACTCTTCTGCTGAACTCCAATCCGCCCGTGCTCGAAGCGGATTATTTTTACCGTGTAGCCCCCGATCGCGCCGTTCGTTCCGTTGCCGCCCGTGTATATTTTGAAGAAATACTGAAATGCTCGGGCGCGGCAACTTCGCAGACCGACGAGGCGCGTTGCCTCACCGACTTCCGCGACCGCGGCTTCTTTCTGATTCACGCGGTTGATTGTCCTATCGAAAATCCCGGCGAATTGCACAACGCGATGCGGCGACTTGCCCCCACCGTGGTCAAGCGCGTCCAATATTCCTTGCAGCCCACCTACATCGTTCCAATTTCCAAACCGACCCAGGACCTCATTCGCCTCTTCGGCCTCATCGGTTGGGGCGACCGTCTAGTTCTCGAAAACGGCGGCCCTTTTTCGGACGCTAGCCCCGGCCCCCCGCAGCGTCAGGCGGCTCCCTCGGCGTCCCCCGCTTCCTTCGGAGACCGTATCCACAAGGCCCTCGCTGCGCTGCCGTAGTAGCCCCGGTTTCCCGGCCCTACGCGTTGTTCTCCCAATCGTCTGTAGGGGCACAGCATGCTGTGCCCGGCACAAGTACTTGGCAACTCTGTACGCTCGCTTGCATCCGGCTTCAGACAGCCCGCGAATTCCTTCCGCCCAATCATTTGCTGGACGCGTGCCGCAAAGGTGTGCTACTAAAATCAAATGAGAACTTCTTCTAGTCTGTTGATTTTCGCGCTGATTTTGTTCGCCGGAGCAGTAATCGCCTCCACAAAAACTCCCAAACAGGCCGCCTCGAACTCTTCTTCCGCCAATCCGTCTCAAGTCAAACGCGGAAAGTATCTGGTCGAAGAAGTGGCGCGCTGCACCGAATGCCACACGCCTCGCGACTCGCAAGGCAATCTCGACAACTCCCGCGCATTGCAAGGCGCCCCGGTGTGGATCGTCCCGGTCCACCCCGATCACAATTGGGCGCAACAAGCCCCTCCCCTGGCCGGCTTTGCCGCTTACACCGACTCCGACGGCGTGGCCATCCTCGAAAAGGGCCGCGGCCCGAACGGCGAAACCATACGTCCCCCCATGCACATCTACCATCTAAATCACGAAGACGCCGTCGCCATAATCGCGTACTTGAAATCCGTCCCGCCTTCCACGCGGTAGGCCGGTTGCAGGGAACGGGTTCAGCCTGCCTTCTTTGCTCGAATAAATGCGCTCATGAACTTGCCTTCCACCTCCGCGGCAATCGAATCCGCGTCGATGCCTTGCGCGCTCAGAAATTGCCGTGCATCAGCAACTTTATAAACTCGCGTCGGTTCAATCGTCACCTCTTCAAACCCGGCCGCCTTTAATTTAGTGATGTATTCAGAATCCTTCAGCGCGCCTGCCACGCAACCAACCCAAAGCTCGATATTTTTTCTAATCTCGGCAGGCACATCGCCCCGAACCACTACATCCGAAACCGCGAATCTTCCGCCGGGCCGCAGCACGCGAAACGCTTCCGCCAGCACTTTGTCTTTGTCAGCCGATAAGTTGATCACGCAATTCGAAATCACAACGTCCACCGCGTTTTCCGGCAGTGGAATATTCTCGATCTCGCCTTTCAGAAACTCCACGTTGTCCACGCCTGCCTTCTTCTTATTCTCGCGAGCAAGGGCCAGCATCTCATCCGTCATATCCAAGCCGTAAGCCTTGCCCCCAGGGCTTACGCGCTTCGCGGACAGCAACACATCAATCCCGCCGCCGGAACCCAGGTCCAGGACGATTTCGCCCGCCTTCAACTCCGCCAGCGCTGTCGGGTTCCCGCATCCCAGCGAAGCCAGCACCGCTTGCTCCGGAATGCCGGCAGTCTGTTCGGCTCGATAGAGATTCCCCGTAATCGGATCGCCGCCGCAGCACGCGGACGAAGCCGAAGTTCCGCACGATGCCGCGCCGCCGGAGGAAACTCTGCTGGCAGCTTCTCCGTACTTCTCTTTCACCGCTTCTCTGATGTTGTTTCGCTCGCTCATCTTCTTCCCCCTTGAACTCAGGAACGAATCATACTATATTCGCCTAAGCGAATATAGTCCATGGCCAAGCCAACTGTCAATCTCATGTTCCGCGCCTTCTCCGACCGCACCCGCCTGCGCATCCTGCACCTGCTTTTGAAAGGCGAAATGTGCGTCTGCGATATCGTGACCATCACGCGTGTGCCGCAGCCGAAAGCCTCCCGCCATTTGGCCTACCTGCTCCGGGCCGGCCTGATCGTGAAAAGAAAGCAAGGCCTCTGGGCCTACTACCGGCTCACGTCCGCAGCTTCGCCGTTTCATCGCAGCTTGATCAAATGTCTGAAGGAATGTTTTCGCGACGTTCCCGAACTCGCGCGCGACGAGAAACGCGCCGCGCGAACCTGCTGTCAACCGGGGAAATGTAGCTAACGCCTATGCCCAATCATTACAACGTTCTGTTTCTGTGCACCGGCAATTCAGCCCGGTCCATCATGGCCGAAGCCATTCTAAACCGCAAAGGGAAGCCCGCTTTCACCGCCTACAGCTCCGGAAGTTATCCAACGGGGATCGTTCGTCCCGAAGCTCTGAAGCAATTGGAACTCGCGAACTTGCCAACCGACGGCGCCCGCAGCAAAAGTTGGAATGAATTCGCAAATCCCGAAGCTCCGAAAATGGACTTCGTATTCACCGTCTGCGACAACGCCGCGAAGGAAGCCTGCCCTATCTGGCCGGGCCAGCCTATGACCGCGCATTGGGGCGTTCCAGATCCCGCCGCCGTAAACGGGACGCCGGAAGAGATCGAACGCGCTTTCCGAAACGCTTTCATGACACTCGACCGCAGAATCAGTTTGTTTCTCTGCCTACCGCTGGCGAGTCTCGACGTTCTGGCCATCAAAAGGGAAGTCGATCGCATCGGCAAACAATGACGCCCACACTCTTGCGCCGTTCCGTCTCCGAATTTCTTGGCACCGGCTTTCTCGTGGCAGCCGTAATCGGCTCCGGCATCATGGGCGAACGGCTGGCCGCCGGAAACGTCGCAATCGCTCTCCTCGCCAACACGATTGCCACCGGCGCCGCGCTCGTTGCCTTAATTCTTACGTTCGATCCAATTTCAGGCGCTCATTTCAACCCTGCTGTCACTTTCGTTGATGCAGTCGAGAAAGGAGTGTCTTGGATAGATGTTGCTTGTTACGTACCCTCTCAATGTCTCGGCGGAATTAGCGGCGCGATCGCCGCCCATGTGATGTTTCGTCTGCCGCTGATCTCTATTTCTCATCACGCGCGAGCAGGCTCCGCTCAGGTCTTCAGCGAATTCGTTGCCACCTTCGGTTTGCTGTGCGTGATCTGGGGATGCTCGCGGCACCGCTCCGAAATGGTCGGCTTCGCCGTCGGAGCCTACATCAGCGCCGCCTATTGGTTCACCGCATCCACCTCATTCGCTAATCCCGCCGTTACAATCGCCCGCAGCCTCAGCGACACCTTCGCCGGCATCCGCCCCAGCGACGTCTCGTGGTTCATCGTCGCCCAGTTTCTCGGAGCCGTAGCCGCCACAATCCTCTTCCGCTGGCTCGTCCCCAACCTGAATCTTCGCGCCAAGCAAGTCCTCCTCGCTCACAACTCAGACGAGAATCGCTAGCTACGCTGGCGTCTAGTGAACATCCATCGGATCACCGGTCTTATGCTCTCCGATCTGAAAACGCAAAAACCGGTGGATCGCCGCAAGAGCGTCTGTGTCCGACGAGGAAATGACCACGCGCCCTCCAATATCTGTCTCTTCGAACGCATAATGGATCTTTTCCCGCAGCTTCTTCATTTCCGGCACTCCGGGAGGCACGGTATCGTGCACGAACATCGGAATATCGAAGTCTCCGTTTTGAAACGATTTCGCGATGTGCTCCAAGTGCATTCGGATGTTGTTCCTCTCGGAAGCGTCCGCGGCATCATTCGCCTCCACCTGGATCACCCCGCCGGTCGAATTCAAAAAGAAGTGGTGTGTGGTGGCAGTCTGAGAAAAGCCCATCCCCTTTTCGCCGCGTTCATTCATCTGCGAATGGGCGTCATGCATCGGGCACGCAGCCTGCGAACCTTGCCCCTCCTGTTTCTGCTCGCTGGACGATTGCTGAGCAGCCGCATTGCCGGCCCCGGCAATGAAGCAGACCGCAACGGCGAGAATCATTTTTCTCATTGTCGTTTCTCCTGTTTTTGATTGCCGCGGTTCATTGCTTCAAGGGGATGCCGGCGAGGGGCGCTTTTCGGGTGAGTTGTGGAAAACGTCTCCAGCAATCGCGCCTGCTTTCCGCGAGGCGTTCGCGCTAACAGGCGGTCCCACTCGGCGAGCGTGGCACGTAACTCGCGCCGGCAGGAGTGCAATTCCCGAAGCCGCGCTTCGAGCGCGCCCAGCTTTTCCTCAGCCAGCTTTCGCACTCGGCGACAGGGCGTTCCCCCGCTGTTACGCTCGCGGAAAATCTGGCTTAGCTCCCCGACCGAAAACCCGAGTGATAGCGCGCTGCGAATTAGTCGCACTCGCGCGAGCGTTTCTCGTGGGAACAGTCGATACCCAGCCGCCGAACGAGCCACGGCGGGCAGAAGGCCACGCCGCTCGTAGTAACGCACCGTATCCGGACTGACTCCGGCCAAGCGCGCCAGCTCTCCGCGGTGCATCGGCCGAGCTGTAGAATCCTTCAAACTCACAGGTGCAGCTTAAACGTTGGAACGGCTCCAAGGTCAAGCAAAATCCTGTCTTTCAAGGGTTCGGGTTTTTACCCCGCGCTTTTGAATCTTTCGTCCTGGCCTCCCAACCCGAGTTTTTCCCAAAACGGGAACAGAACCGCATCCCACGACATATGCTCACACACGCAACCCCTTGACAATGCAGTAAAAGTATGATATAAAGGCACTTCCCGTATAATTAACCAATGGTATTTGAATGCCGTACGTCTCGAAAACGGGACGAAGGGCGGAGTGCAGAGCTGCGCCTGATCGCGGTGCCGGGCTCACTCGCCGGGGCGGATTTGGTCGCCAGGGCGACCGAGGTAGCAGCATCTTAAGGAGGCTATAGCGATGGTTTGCGGCGGAAGGAACGGGACGAAAGGCTCAGTTCTGCACCGCGCCGAAGTTCGTCTTCGGAGTGACGCGGCCGGTTACCCGCTTGGGTCCCCTCTTGCAGCCGAGTTTTCCGCGAATCACGCGAAATTAAATCGCCAAATTCCCGAATTAGAACGCCACGTAACTCATAGAAAACAAACGACCGCGATCCGCTCAAATCGCCAAAAATTTCAGTTTTGCGTCAGCGAAAATTCGGGCTCATTAGCTTTTCCCGTAGGGGCGCAGCATGCTGCGTCCGGCACAGATACTTGGCTAATATCCAACACTCGGAGAGACGGTTGTGGCTATCGCTTTCCGCAATTTCTAACCGGCACAGCCTCACAAACAGAAAACGACGTAACTCGCTCAAAACAAAAGCTCGAGAAATTTCTACCCCGGGTCAGAACCGCACACTTCCGTTTGGCCGTGCGCTCCGCCGAGCGTCTTCACCGTGACAACACCGCAAATTCACGATGGCGTAACCTTTTGCAACTAACCTCCTTTTGCTCGGGCCGGCTGTACGGGGCAGCCGACAATTCACGAAGCCAATGGAGGATTGAAAATATGCGTAGAGTTTTTGCGATTTTACTGGCCGGAATGATGTTGAATCCGGGAATGTTGGGAGCGGCTCCGCCACCACCGCCCGCCCCCAAGGCGGCCACACCGATCAAGCACCTGGTCATCATTTTCCAGGAAAACATTTCTTTCGATCACTATTTCGGGACCTATCCCGTCGCCGCAAACCCCTCTGGCGAGCCGCACTTCAAGGCCGCAGCAGGCACTCCCACTGTCAACGGGCTGAACAACGCCCTTCTCACGAGTAATCCCAACTTGAATCCTTTGAACCTGGCTGGCGCCACCAACCCTTTTCGCCTCGATCGTTCTGAAGCTGCGACCAACGACCAGGATCACGATTACACGCCGGAGCAGCAGGCCTTTGACGGCGGCTTGATGGATCTGTTTCCACTCAGCACTGGAACTGCCGGGCCGCCTCCAGGAGCGCCGCCGATAGCCGATACCACTGGACTCGTGATGGGGTACTACGATGGAAATACCGTCACCGCGCTCTGGAACTACGCGCAACACTACGCCATGAGCGACAACTCGTACGGCACCAATTTTGGCCCCTCCACTCCGGGCGCCATCAATCTCGTGTCCGGACAAACCAATGGCGTCATCCAAAGCCTCAACGGTAGCGGAGCGATCGTCCCTGATGGAAACGGCGGGTCTACGCTGAATGGTGACGCCGATCCCGTCGGAGATGTTTGCTCTACCTCGAGCGGCGAGACTGTTCAGATGGGCGGGAAGAATATCGGCGATCTGCTGAACGCAGCCGGTGTGAGCTGGGGCTTCTTCGAAGGAGGTTTCAACCTCAGCATCGTGAATTCAAACGGAAGCACCGGATGCACCAGGTCCACAACTTCCGCAATCACTGGCGTGAAGAAAAACGACTACATCCCGCACCATCAACCATTCCAATACTATGTGTCCACTGCTAATCCGACCCACGCACGCCCCAGTTCAGTAAGTCTCATCGGACAGTCGGGCGATGGCGCCAATCACCAATACGACACCGCGGATTTCTTCGCCGCAGTCGAAGCCGGCAACTTTCCCGCCGTCAGTTTCTTGAAAGCGCCCGGGTTCCAAGACGGTCACGCAGGTTACTCCGATCCGCTGGACGAGCAGAAGTTCGTCGTCGACACGATCAACTTCCTGCAAGGCCAGCCGGAGTGGGCACACACTGCTGTCGTAATCAGCTACGATGACTCCGACGGTTGGTACGATCACCAGCTTGGCCAGCTCATTAATTCGTCTGCGGTGCCTCTCGTGGATGTTCGAAGCGACGGGTCGCCGTCGTGCGGAACCGGTGCGACAGCACTGCCCGGCATCAACCCCGACACGCTGCACGCGCAAGGCCGCTGCGGATATGGTCCGCGGTTGCCCTACATGGTCATTTCGCCATGGTCGCGTCACAACTTTGTGGACCACACCATGACCGATCAGAGTTCCACGATTCGATTCATCGAGGACAATTGGCTGGACGGGCAGCGCATCGGAAACGGTTCGTTTGACACCATAGCGAACTCGATCAGCCAAATGTTCGATTTCAAGCAGGTAAACGACAACGACTTGTTCATCCTGAACGATAAAACCGGCGAAGTGGAGTTTTCTTCCTCTTCGAACTGAGTTTCAAGACGATAGTTGCGATGGTCGAAAAGGCACGTGCGGCAATCCCGCGCACGTGCCTTTGTTTTCCATGCGTGCTATCTTCCGGAGTCCAAGGAAGCTAATTGATTACCAGACGAAAATTCCTACGCCGCTCCGGCTTAGCCACCACGGCCTTGCTGATGAATAGGTTGCCTGATCTGTCCCAATCAGCGCCGGTAAAGCCTTCAACCCTCGACCCGAATACCCTGGCCAAGTTCGTCGATCCGCTTCCGATTCCCCCGATTGCGAAACCCGACCGGTACCAGCCCAGCCCAATAGATCCAGCGGTAAAAATTCCGTGCTTCCGGCAGGCCATGCGGCCCGTCGAGATGAAAGTCCACCGCGACCTGAAACCCACGCGCATGTGGGGCTTCGGCTCACAGTTTCCAGGCCCCACGTTCGATGTCCGCAGCGGGCAGGAAATTATGGTCGAGTGGGCCAACGAGCTACCCGGCAAACACTTTCTCCCGGTAGACCGCAACCTCGCCGGGGCCGCTGCGGACCAGCCCGAAGTGCGAGCGGTGGTACATCTCCACGGCGGAAAAGTGCCGCCGGAAAGCGATGGCTATCCCGAGGATTGGATTGTTCCCGGGAAGTCGGCCGTGTATCACTACCCCAACAAGCAGGACGCGGCGATGCTGTGGTATCACGACCATGCGATGGGAATTAACCGCCTGAATATTTACGCCGGGTTGATGGGCGCGTACGTAGTACGAGACGATGTGGAAGACGCTCTCCATTTGCCCACTGGAAAATACGAAATTCCGCTGGTGCTTTCCGACCGTTTTCTTACGCCGGAAGGCCAGCTCTTTTATCCGGTATCGGGCAATGCGAATTCTCCGTGGGTTCCCGAGGTTTTCGGCGACGCTATTCTGGTGAACGGCAAAATATTCCCGTATCTCGATGTCTCTGCGCGCAAATACCGCTTCCGTGTGCTCAACGCTTCGAACGCGCGTTTCTTCCATTTGTCATTCGCAAACGGCGCTACTTTCAGCCAGATTGGAACGGACCAAGGATTACTGCCCGCGCCGATTCCGCTCAAAGCATTCATGATTGCGCCGGGCGAACGAGTTGATCTCGTCGTCGACTTCAGCAGCCATCGCGGCGAGGAGATGATTCTCAAAAGCGACGCGTTCGTGATCATGCAGTTCCGCGTTTCGGCCGAAAAGGCCAACGACACGAGCCTGCTTCCGGGAGCCTTGCGGCCGGTACCAAAAATCCCCGAATCTCAAGCAGTGAAGACGCGGCTGCTCTCTCTCAACGAATATGTGAATCGGGTCGCAGAGCCCGTTCTGATGCTGCTGAATGGCACCTACTGGCACCAACCCATCACGGAAACCCCCGTGCTCGACACGACCGAGATCTGGACGCTGATCAATCCCACTGACGATTCGCACCCTATTCATCTTCATTTGGTGCGATTTCAGATTTTGGATCGGCGCCGCTTCGAAACTTCCGCGTATATGAGCAAGCGCGAGCTGAAATTCACAGGCGAGCCAGTGCCTCCGGATGCTTCGGAGGCGGGATGGAAGGATACTGTGCGGGCCGAGCCGGGAATGGTGACGCGAATCATCGTGCGCTTCGAAGGCTATGCCGGGCGATACGTCTGGCATTGCCACATACTCGAACACGAAGACAATGAAATGATGCGTCCGTATGAAGTGCTGGCGAAGCCGTGAGCTTACGAAGGCTCGAACAGAGGGAAGCAGCTCTTAACGTAAGGGAAATTCTCGTTTTCTTCGTTACCGCCACAAAAAGAATTCAAAGCTGCGCAGTGTTTCCGGCCGTCCGACTTGCGTCTGACGCACTTGCGCCTGACGCTCCTGCGCCTGACGCTCTTGCGCGTCACGGACAATTTTCTGAATCTTGGCTTCCCAACTCGCGCGGTTATGAGACCGGCGGACTGGCCCTGGGTTCAACCTGGGAGGAGGAGCGGTCTTCGCCTGAGGCTTCGAGAATGGTTTATCGTAAAACGCCGTGCCTGCGGGACACGCGGGACCGCTCACGTAGGTTCCGGTGGCCCACATCGTTCCTTCCGGCTCCTGCGCGACTCCGTCCGGCCCCGTTCCAGTGAGAATCAAAAACACCAGATCGCCGGTGGCACTGTTCGCTGCGCTGATTTCTACAACGTCGCCGGAACTGACCGAACTTATGTTATCGGCGGGATCCATACCGTTTGCAATGGCGGCAGGGTCTTGAAGCGAAAGAGTGAGTGCCGCGGTTTGCGTCTCGCAAAGATTATTCGTCCCGATCGTTACCGAACCTTGCACGCTGAAATTATTCTGAACGGTGATGTTGACGGATGAATTGCCCACACCGCCTTCGCCAAGCGAAGTTCCGGTATCAAACGTCCCCTGGTAATTGCCCGAAATCGATTCGGGAGTCCCGTATTCAAAGATCGAGAAAGCCGCCGGTCCGCCTGCCCCAGAACCTGTCCATCCGATTCCAGTATAGGTGAACGTCCCGTCGGCAGTGCCGGCGCATGGCGCGTTATTTGAACTTGTGGTGAAGGTCTGAGTGGTGGAATCTTCCTCAACGATATTCACGATCAGAGGGTTGTTCGGATCGCACCAATTTTGAAAAGTGACCGAGCCCGGAGGTATGCCGAAACCTCCATCCGTCGAATCCTGCGAATCGGTTGAACTCAAAACGTCGGGCGAGCCGAGCGTAGCGATAACACCCGGAGCGGATGTGTCAAATATAATGAACAGGTTTTGTTCGCCAAGCGGCGCTGTCGATCCCAGAACAGGATTCGTGTACAGGCTGGCGTTAGGTGATACGGCGGTTGACTGAATCACCCATTGCGCCGGCGGCGTGTACGCGTACGTCCACGTTTCTATCTTCTGGCTGGCAGTCAGTCCTCCGGTTCCACCGGTAAAGCCGACAAACGCAGTGTTTCCGCCAATGGTCTGCGGAATATTGATGGGCCAGCTGGTCCTAAAGGTCTTGTTCACGCTGCTGTCAGTGATGGTCATGGCCAGGGTGCTGCCGTCGTAGGTAATGTGAACGGCCATGGTGTCGCCGCTGTTTAGAATCACTCCGGAGGAAGTCATATCGGTGGAGGGCACCGTGGGTGAGGCGCCGTTGGAATACAACCCGGTGGAGTCGTCGCCTTCTCCGGCATTGTTATACAGATCGTACTTCACGGCGACGCTGTTCGAGATTCCTGGAGTTCCACCCGGGCTATCAGGACCGTATCCAAGGCCACCGCCAACGGGCCCCAAAGCAGATGCGCCTGCTGCTGAATTCTGAATGGTGAAGGTAATGCCATCGGCTTGGGCGTCGGAAAGCTGGAAGGTGAAGTCCGTGGTGAAATTGGTAATGTTCACCGGGGTGGTGCAGAAGGCGCTTCCGGCTTCATCTTCTTCGCCATTCGTCAACTGAAGGCGGCTATCGTCAAGGTCCGTCGAGCCGTTGAGCTGCATACAGCCCAAGGTCGAAAATCCCATACCGAAGTTTATGGTGGTTGCGTCGGGATTGATCGTAAACGTTGCGGTTACCGCGGGGCTGTCGTTCAGACCCGGTGAGGACGCGATGGCGGTAATCGTAGTGGTCGAAGTAACGGAGATCGGCGTCAAGTATTGCTTCGAGCTGTGCGTCGGCATGGTGCCGTCGGTTGTGTAGTAGATCGTCGGGGTTGGGGAAGTGTCCGAAAGCTGGACGTTTTGAGTTGAGGTATAAGTTCCCGCTGCGGGTGACACATCGGGCGGTGCAGCCTGGTCTTGAATAATATAAGTGGCGGTGGAAACGGCGCTCTGCAAGAAGCCTTCGCTGATTGCTATGGCATTGAACGTGGTGGTTTCGGTAACCGTTAACAGGCCCGAGTAAAGAGTCGAGTCAGTCGTGGGAGTGCTGCCGTCCGTGGTGTAATAAATGGAGGCGTTCGGTGAGGTGCTGCCCATCGTCACCTGAACGCCAGCGCCATAGGATCCGCCCACGGGACTAAAAGCGGGCGCAACAGCCTGGGATTCACCGCTCAACAATCCGAAGACATCCACTTGTTTCTGTGTGCCTACGTACACTTTGCCGTTCGTAACCACCGGCACGACAAACTTCACCGCAGGTCCGAGCGTGTCTCGCCCGCTGGTTAGGTTCGATCCATATAGAAGGTTTGAAACGTTGGTGGCGTTATATGCGCGAAGAATGGCGGGGCCGCTGGAGTTGTATGCGTCGGTTTCCACGGCCCAGACGATTCCATCGTTTGTTCCGTTGGACGATACTACCGGAGTGGAGCCGGGAAATTGGCTCGTTTCGGCGGACTTGGAAGTGGGGGACACGGATAGCATGTCATTGGTGAGCGAGTAAGCCTCCAAGCTTCCGCCATTTCCCCAAATATAGATGTAACCGTTCCAGTAGGCCGGCATGCTCCAGAGTCCGGCGCCGCTCGATATCGACTGGATAATTTCTGGGTCGCTGGTGCAGCCATTGCAGTAGTGGCTGCCATCGCTGGTCATTTTGTCGCGATTCACAACATAGACTTCTCCCTGCTTGCCGCTTTGGATCAGAATGTGGATGAAGGGCGCCGTGGTTTGATCAGGTACAACCAGCACTCCGCCGGAACCCAAGTCTTCGTCGGCGCTGTCCAGCGGGCCTTGGTTCCAGGGAGTGAAGTAATCCGTCGGAACTGGGACTCCGTTGGTCAAGCCCACGCGAACGATGCTGTCGCCAAAGTCGATGGTCGTCGAGGGAGGAGCAGCAGGAGTCTCAACGGTGTAATCGCCGTTGCCTGTGGAAACGTAGATATTTCCGGCCGCATCAGCCGCAAGTCCGGAGCCGGCTCCCCATATTCCGTTGCCCTTTCCATTTGGCGAGGTGCACCACACTCCGGTCTGGGCCAAAGTAGTTTTGTTGAAACCGAAAAGCCAGCCGTGCCAGGGCCCGTTGTCCCCGTGCGAGGAAAAGCCGGCATAGATGTAGCCGTTCAGCAGAAGAAGACCAGGGCGTTGATTGGCCCACTGTGGATTGAAAGGAACTGTGGAACCGTTGCCGTCCGGAGCCGTTCCCGGAACTGAAGCAGTTATCAATACTGGGCCGCCCAATTTCTCCGCGCCCGTGGTTATATCTATGGCGTGTAGCCGATAGATGATGCTGCCGCTCTCTTTTGTATTCACTACGACGTAAAGCGTATTCGTGGTGCGATCGATCGTAGGTGTACCAGTGATTCCGATTTCCGGGTTAATGTCCTGCGTGCCGCCGACATCGCTGGTCGAAACGGTGGTTGCGCCGTTAATGAGAAAGGTCACGTACCACAACTGAGTTCCGGTGTCGGCGTCGAACGCGTAGAGGCTGTCATGCTCGGTCGCGACGTACAAAACATTGTGAGTTCCGTTTCCCGGAATCACGAGAGCGGGCACGTACAACGGCTGCGCGTACACGTAGCCGTCAACGGTCAGCGTAAATAATTTTCCGAAAGTCGTGGAGTTCACATTTGTCGGATTTAAGACGGTCTCGCCGGTATTCTGTCCCGTTCGAGCGGTATCGTAATGGTGCGTGAGTATGCTTGTTTGCGCGGACGAAGGCAGCGACACCAAGAGCGCGGCGAAAACTAACAGGAGCAAGTTGCGGGGAATAGCCGAAATAGGCGAACTCGGGCGCCTTCGATTTGTAGAATCGAGAATAGGTTTTGCAGCGCTATTAAAACTTGGGCGAAATGTCATCTGTATCGGGGGCCTCGGTCGGATCAGTTCCAGTGCTAAGCGGACGTGAAAAGGCACATCAGTGAAGATGCATTTAGATGACCGAATCGATGAGGCTGTATGCATCTAAGATAATGAAATTAAATAGCTTATCGAGCTACTGACGCCGCTTCTAGCAGGACGACGATTTGCTGGGAATACTTTTACCATTTCTTGGCAAATAGCAGCACAAAAGGCTGAGAAATCGCACAATCGGACATCCGGCTAACCGGTACACCTGAGCTTCTTTCGCCCCGGACAAGCTTGCATCGCTTTGCAGATTTGCTGCGGATCGGCACGGAATACTCTCGGATCAATGGTCGCGTCCGCGAGGTCAACTCTGAAGCGAGCAGTCGAGACTCGCGGCATTATTAATTATCTGACGGACGCGAAGCGCTGATTGCGAAAAAGGGTTTTTTCAAACCACGGCGGACAGCGTTGCGAGTTGGAAGATGGTGCCGAGGGCCAGAATCGGACTGGCTACGCCGGCCTTTTCAGGGCCGCGCTCTACCAATGAGCTACCTCGGCACGCGAGTAATTTATGATTCTACGGAAAAGCGGCGGCGCTGAAAAGGGAAAACGGCCTTCTTCGAGTAAGCAAGCGGAAGGCGGTAGGGACTGAAACCGCAGGGCCGCAATTTCTGGGCTGCGTTGACTTTCCGGTTGCGCAGCTACCTCACCGAATCGTCAAATTCCCTCATCCAATCTTTTTTCTTCAGGACTTCGCGGGCTTTCGCGCCATCTGGAGGGCCGACAATGCCGTCCTTCTCCATCAAGTCAATCAGACGAGCGGCGCGGCCGTAGCCGACGCGCAAACGGCGTTGCAAAGTTGAGGTTGATGCGCGTCCCATTTCGCAGACGACGCGGACGGCTTCTTGATAGAGATCGTCGTCAACTTCTTCTCCGCCACCCTCGGCTCCCGCAGAGCCGCCGCCGCTGAACGCATCGTCCTTGGGAGGCTTGAGCAGCTCTTCGTTGTAAATGGCTTTGGCCTGGTCGCGCCAGAAATCGCAAACCGCGCCGACTTCCGATTCATGCACGTACGGGCCGTGAATGCGGTGAAGCCTCGACGAACCCGCGGGAAGGTAGAGCATGTCGCCCTTACCGAGCAGCGATTCCGAACCGTTGGTATCGAGAATCGTGCGCGAGTCCACTTTGCTGGCCACGCGGAAAGAAATGCGGGCGGGGAAATTCGCTTTGATCAATCCGGTGATGACGTCGACAGAAGGCCGCTGAGTGGCGAGAATCAAGTGGATGCCGACGGCACGCGCCATCTGCGCGAGGCGGGTGATGGATTCTTCCACGCCATTGGTGTCCACCATCATGAGATCGGCCAACTCATCGATGACGATCACGAGGTAGGGAAGCGGCTTGTGTTCTTCCTCGTCCACGTTGTCGAAAAGCGAAAGCGATTGGCCTTTCTCGAACGTGCGGTTGTACTGGTCGATGTTGCGCACTCCGCGCTGGGCCAAGAGCTTTAGGCGGCGCTCCATCTCGCGCGTAGCGTTGCGCATAACGTTGGCAGCAACTTTTGGATCGGTGACCACGGGAGTGAACAGATGCGGAATGTCGGCGTATAGGCCGAGTTCGAGCTGCTTGGGATCGATCAGGACAAGCTTGAGTTCGTCCGGCGTGGCTTTGTACAGCATGCCCATCAGCAGGGAATTGATGAAGACGCTTTTGCCGGTTCCGGTTGAGCCGGCAATCAGCAAGTGCGGCATCTGCGTGAGGTCACCTGCGCGGATCCGGCCGATTAAATCTTTTCCGAAGGGAAGTGTGAGCTTGGAAGGGGAATGGCTGAACTCCGGCGATTCCACAACGTCTCGTAAAGCGATCGTTTCGCGATGCACATTCGGCACTTCGATTCCGACTGTGGATTTTCCGGGGATACGCTCGATTAGGATTGACTCCGCTTTGAGCGCAAGGCATAGATCGTCGCCAAGGCCTGTAATGCGGCTGTATTTTATTCCGGCCTCGGGCTTCAATTCGAAGGTGGTGACGACCGGGCCGGGATTTATCTGGGTGATGCGCCCTGCGACATCGAATTCGGCGCATTTCTGCTCAATGGCGCGTGCGCACTCTTTCAACTCGTCCTCGTCCATTTTCTGGCCGCGCTCGGCCATTTGGAGCAGCGAGGAGGGCGGAAGCCGGTAGCTGGTTTTACCGTGAGAAATTTTCGGATCCGGACCGGTTTTCTTTGGCGGAGCGGCCTTCTCCAGTTCATGAAACTTAATCACGGCTGTGGCGCGGCGCGAGTCCTTCACTTCGTCGTCTGGGTCTTCGTCCTCGTCATGTGCATCCGCTGCGGCTGGTAGTTCCTTCGCAGAGATTCGCTGTGGGGCAACAGACGGGCGGCCGGCGATCTTGATTTCCTCCACGCGCTTTCTCAAGCGCGACGATTCACGCTCCTCGCGCCACTCGTTCACGCGAGACATCCACTTTCCAAGCATGCCATCCGGCGTCATAGGCGCCTTGAGCCAATGTGCAGCAGCACGCAGAGAAAAACTTGTGGCCAAGAATAATGAAGTAAGGATGAGAACAATAGAAACCAAGTTCGCGCCCACGGGATTCAGGGCCGCGCGCAATCCTTCGGCGAGAACGCTTCCGAGCAAGCCTCCCGGAGGCAAAACGCCCCGCACCTGCGGCATGTGCATCAGGCTCATCTCAGCCGAGAGAGAAAGCAGGAGCATTGTGGCGCCAACAAGCTTTGCTGCCGGGGCTTCGATTAACTGGCTGCGAAACCAGCGCATGGCGACGATGAACATCCCAACCGGAAACAAGAACGCGCTAAAGCCGCAGAATTGAAAGAAAAGATCGGCCATGTGCGCGCCGACCGGGCCAATCCAATTCCTTGCGGGGCCTGCTCCGGGTGGAGGAGCGGAAACGTTGAAGGATACGTCGTGCGGAGAATAGGAAAGCAGGCTCAGCGCAAGAAGAAAAGCGAGGCTAAGGCCGACAAATCCGACAAGCTCATTGATACGTTTATTTTCTGTAGGCGACAAGATGCGCACAAGCTTCCCCTTTACATTGAAAAGCCGGGCCGCGGGCGATTCGAAGCGATCAACTTCGATCTCGCTGGACGGCACAGTTTACCTCGGAGCGGTTGCGATACCGAGGCGCAAACAACGGGGAAGGCTCACGCGCAAGACCTGGACGGCGCGGGCGCTATCGCGCGGAGCCCAGTCGGAGGAACGCGAGCAACTAAACGACTATACCAAACGGGATTGGGTAGTTAATAAAAATTTTCAAGGTGCGTGTCTGCAAATACGCAAGAGAGGGCGATCCTATTCGAGCGTTTTCCGGTTTGCAGCAGGAGAGAGAATAGTTTTGGACATGGCGAAAGCGTCGCGGCCGGGATAGTAATCCTTGCGGATACCGAGAGAACGATATCCGTGCTTCTGCCAGAAAGCGACTGCGGATTCGTTGTCTGTTGCTGTCTCAAGTCTAATTTCGCGGACGCCGTTGGCTGCGAGCCTGCGCTCCACTTCGCGCAAAAGAGCCGAGCCCATTCCGGTTCTGCGAAATTGCTGAAGCACGTCGATGGTCACGATGTAACCACGACCATCCTGATTTGCACTGATGCAAAATCCCGCTACGGTGTTTAACGCTTCCGCCACGACGCATTCAGCGCCGGAAAAGCGAAGGTAGGCGCGCAGGTCTCGTTTCGAATAGGCGATGTCCGCGGGGTAGCAGGCTTGGTCGATTTCGTACAACGTGTCGAAATCCGCAGGTTCGTAATCGCGTAACGTGAATTTCACAGCGAGGACTATACTTCCAAAATCACCGGCAGGATTAACGGGCGCTTGGAAGTCTGTTTGTTGAGGAACCGCTTCAAATCCTGGCGGATTTTCTCTTTGATTACGTTCCAATCGGTCTTTTCTTCCTGGCTCGACTGTTCCACCGTGCGCAGAATCACGTCGCGGGCCCGGGCTAGAAGTTCAGCGCCATCTTCGTTAGGCAAAAATCCGCGGGTTACGATTTCTGGAGCCGTTTCCATTCGGCCGGTATGCTTGTCGATAGCGATGATGGGGACAACCACGCCATCTTCTGCCAGGTGGCGGCGGTCGCGAATTACTACATCTTCGATTTCTTCGAGCGATCCGGAATCCACGCACACTCTTCCGGCAGTTACAGGCTCGCGTTTGCGCGCGCCGCCGTCGGCGGTGAACTCGATGGGCTGGCCGCTTTCGATCAGGAAAATTTCTGAGCCTACCGCGCCGAGTTGTTCGGCTAAAGCGGCGTGGCGGAAAAGCTGCCGATACTCGCCGTGCACCGGGATGAAATATTTCGGCTTGACGAGTTGCAGCAGGATTTTCATTTCTTCCTGGCTGGCATGGCCGGAAACGTGAATCGGCGCCGAACGGCCACCTTCGTAATAGACGAGCACGCGGCGACGGAAGAGATGGTCGATCATGCGAAAAATATTCTTCTCGTTGCCGGGAATAATTCGAGCGGAGAGAATCACGGTATCGTTTTCGGCGATATTCATCAGGCGGTGATTGTCCACGGCGATGCGCGAGAGGGCGGAGAGCGGTTCTGCTTGCGTTCCGCTGGCTAAGACGACGAGCTTGTGCGGATCGTAGGTCTTAATATCCTGCGGGCGGACGACGCTGCCGTCGGGTATGCGCAGCTTGCCGAGTCCATGGGCGATCTCGATATTGTCCACCATGCTGCGCCCGACAAAACCGACTTTACGCCCGACCATTCGCGCGATGTCGATCACTTGTTGAATGCGATGGACGGAGCTGGAAAAACACGACACCACGACTTTCTTGGGCGCGGCGCGGAATAATTCTTCCAGGCGCACGATCACGGCGCGCTCAGACGGAGTAAACCCGGGGCGCTCGACGTTGGTGCTGTCGCTGAAAAGCGCGAGCACGCCTTCCTGGCCGTAGCGCGCGAAGGCATGCAGGTCGAACGGCTTTCCGTCCACCGGAGTGGGATCGATCTTGAAGTCTCCGGTGTGAATGATGACGCCGACCGGCGTCCTGACCGCAAGAGCGACGCAGTCAACAGTGCTGTGTGTCACATGCAGATACTCGATCGAAAAGGGGCCGATGACGGTGGTATCGCCGGCCGCTACTTCGTTCAGCTTCGCGGTTTCGAGCAGGCCGTGCTCTTCCAGCTTTTTCTTGACGATGGCGAGAGTGAATTGCGTTCCGTAAATCGGGACGTTCAGATCCGCGAGAATGTAAGGAATCGAGCCGATGTGGTCTTCGTGCGCGTGCGTGAGCACGATGGCTTTGACCATGCGTTTGTTTTGCTTCAGGTAGGTGGTGTCGGGAATCACGATGTCCACGCCGAGCAATTCCTGCTCGGGGAACATCAGACCTGCGTCGATCACGATAATTTCATCGCCGAAGCGCAGGGCCATCATGTTCATGCCGAATTCGCCCAGTCCGCCTAGCGGAATGGCCCACAGTGATGTTTGGCTCAATTTGTTCCGGCTTTCTCGCTCAGTTTGCGCGGCGGGATAGTTGTTC
>Ga0181522_10000939_pt1 | contig 18991 bp, 21 predicted proteins | sample PEATcosm2014_Bin_27_FD_121103 | JGI IMG/M metagenome (GOLD analysis project Ga0181522, IMG submission 121103) | Peatland microbial communities from MTU Mesocosm Facility, Houghton, MI, USA - PEATcosm2014_Bin05_10_metaG | ecosystem: Environmental > Terrestrial > Soil > Wetlands > Peat | place... | reverse complement strand
GCTATTTTATTAGCCGCCTCGCCGCCCGGGAGTTCGGCGCCGCTTTTCCCTACGGCACACTCATCATCAACGTCGTCGGCAGTTTTATTGTCGGGTTCTTCGTGATTTGGACAACCGAGCGTGTCCTCATCGACCCTCGATGGCGGCTCTTGGTGGTCGTTGGCTTTTGCGGATCGCTCACCACATTCTCAAGCTATGCCTTCGAGAGCATGTCGTTCTTCGACAAAGGACAGTGGCTGCTCGCGCTCGGAAATGTGCTAAGCAACAACCTCCTTTGCCTCGGTGGAGCCTTGGCTGGTATCGCACTGGCGAGGGTGCTATAAAATGCAAAATGGCATGGCAGTTCAAGTCACCATCTATATTACCGAGGGCGACCGCTGGCACGGGAAGCCTCTGCATGTCGAAATTCTGAATTACCTTCGCAAAGAAAATGCATACGCCGCTACAGCTGTGCATTGTGTCGCTGGGTTTCTGGGCCGGCATCGGGTCGAAGCAGGCCATCTCGTGGATGCGGGAGGCAAACTGCCGGTGATCATCATTTTCGTGGATACCGACGAACATGTGAGCCGCGTTCTCCCGACATTGAAAGAGATGGCGGCGCACCGGCTTATTGTGCGAGAAAACGTCGTCATCGAGCAAGGAAGTCTCGACTAAATGTCCTCCCTTGACGTCCTTGCCATCGCCGCGCATCGCGACGACGTGGAACAAACCTGCGGGGGAACCTTACTCAAGATGGCCGAACTGGGCCATCGCACTGGCATCCTAGACTTGACCCGAGGCGAAATGGGGACTCGCGGCTCGGCCCAGGATCGTGCTCGCGAAGCGGAGGATGCAGCCGGAATTCTAAAAGTTTCCTGGCGCGGGGCGCTCGACATTCCCGATGGCCGCGTCGAAAATACCTGGGAAAATCGCCTGAAGGTTGCCCGTGTTATACGCGAGCAGAAGCCTCGCGTTGTGATTCTTCCTTACTGGAAAGGCCGCCATCCCGACCACTACACCGCCTCGGTTCTTGGCTATGAAGCGTGTTTTTTGGCGGGGCTGGCCAAACTCGATGTCAATCAGGCACTGGGTGGCTCATCCGCATTCAGCAACGTCGCTGGCGCTATCGCCAGTACAATTTCCCCGAGTTCGTCGGCGACTCAACCGGCTGCGCATCGTCCCTTCAAGATTATTTACGCCACCCTCTACTACGACATTCGCCCGACATTCGTCGTGGACATCACCGACCAATTCGAAGCTCGCTTTGAGTCGCTGATGGCCTACAAGACGCAATTCAGCGATCAGGAAGCAGGCAAAGACCTCTTCCCCGCCCGGGGGGAGATTCGCGCACGCATTGAAGCCATGGCGCGCTTTTACGGAATGTTGGGCGGTGTCACTTATGCTGAACCGTTCCTACAAAAGGAGGTCGGCTTGGTCGAGGACGTGACGGCAATACCAGTAAAATCGATTTAGCTACTTCTTCACCGCGACTGCCAGCCCATCGCGCACCGGCAAAATTGTTGTCATCAAGTCAGCAGAATCATAAAGCGCGCGATTAAATTGCAGAATTGCGCGCGTCTTCTCGTCAGGCTTCTTTTCCGTGACCCGCCCACTCCAGAGAACATTGTCAGCGACGAATAGGCCCCCCTTGCGCAGGCGGGGTAAGGCCAGCTTTAGCGCGCGGGGATAGTCCTGTTTATCAATGTCGCAGAAAACGATGTCGAATTCCTGCTTCTGCTCCGAAATCAATTCAAGCGCATCGCCCGTTTGCACATTTATTCTGTCGCTGACACCCGCCCGCTTGAAATACCCTCGTGCCTCGTCCGCATTCTTGCGGTCTCCATCGGTATAGAAGACCAGTCCGCCGCTGCCCACGGCCCGCGCCCACCAGATCGTTGAATATCCAATAGCCGAGCCCATCTCGAAAACTGTCTTTGCGCCAATCATCAAGGCAAGCTGGTGCAGTACGCTCGCTACGACAGGTCCGACAATCGGAATATCGCGCTTATCTGCCTCCGCCTCCATTTCGGTCAGCACTTCGTCGCGTATCGGCAGGAGCGCGTAGAGGTAGTCATCCACCTCCGGATTTGTGATCAATCCCCGATGACGCCATGCCGCTACTTTTTCCGACATGATTCTCACCTTTCTTAGGCATCTTTACTGAATTGTTTCACCTGGCTTCATTTCCAGAATTTCAAATCCGGAAGCCAGTTTCCTCAGTTCGCTCGGCCGGCCCACAAGCGGCGGGAAGGTCCCGAAATGCATTGGAATCACCGTCTTCGCCTGCAGTAGATTGCACGCATACGCCGCTTCGCGCGGGCCCATCGTGTAGTGGTCGCCAATCGGAATCATCACAATATCCGGCCGATACAGCTCGTGAATAATCTTCATATCGCCGAATACATTCGTATCTCCCGCGTGATAAATCTTTACTCCATTTGCAAACTCGACGACGTAACCGCACGCCTCCCCGCCATAAACCACTTCCCCATCATCGAAAATCCCACATGAGTGATCGGCGTGAACCATCGTTACTTTGATGTCATCGATTGTCTGTGTGCCGCCTTTGTTCATGCCCAGCGTATTCTTCACGCCCTTTTTCTCGAGCCATCCGCAAAGTTCAGGAATTCCTACGACTTTAGGTTCGTGTTTCTTTGCGATTTCCACCGCATCACCAATGTGGTCGTAATGACCGTGCGTGCACAGCATCGAATCCACGCGCTTCACTGTCTTTTCTTTCTCCGGGCACATCGGATTGCCCATCACCCATGGGTCGAGTAGAACGATTTTCCCACCCGGAGTTTCTACTCGAAATGTCGCGTGTCCCAGCCATGTCACTTTGATGCCTTTAAGATCCATAATTCATTCCTCGCCGACCTCTAGTTTATTATGATTCGCGATGACGGGACTGAAGGTTCTCATTTCGCGCGAAGCTGTCGCGCAAAGAGTATCTGCGATCGGCGCAGAAATCAGCCGTGATTTTGCCGGTGAATCCATCGTATTAGTCGGCGTCCTCAAAGGCGCTGCCATTTTCTTGAGTGATCTCGCCCGTCACATCTCGCTCGATGCTACTTTCGACTTCATTGCAGTTTCCAGCTATGGCAATCGTCCAACTCCGGCTCAAGAACTGGCTCACGGATGGGATTCAACCGGCGAAGTGCGCCTCGCCAAAGATGTGGACCAATCTGTAAAAGACAAAACCATTGTTCTCGTCGAAGACATCCTCGACACCGGCCTGACTCTTACTTACCTAAAACAGTTATTCCTGAGCCGACAGCCGAAAATCCTCAGGATCGCAACTCTGCTCGATAAACCCTCACGCCGAAAATTGCCTTTGCAAGCCGATTACGTCGGCTTCACCATCCCCGATGAATTCGTGGTCGGATATGGACTCGATTACGCCGAACGCTATCGCAATCTCCCGGATATTTGCGTTGTACCCAGGGACTAGCCCTCCGGTGGACCGCCCTTGCGCAGCTTCCACAAGATCTGCCGCAGCATGCCGGTCCAGACCGTCGCATCGCGCTCCGGCCAATTCAAACGCCTTACCACACGCCGAATGCGGACATCGGCATCTGCAACCTGGCGTCGCTTAAGAAAACCGCTTCCGTGTAATACATCGAGAAGAAGCGTCGTAATGCGCTCCATCTCTTCGGCGCTTGCCAGCTTTTGCGTCTTTTTTTCCTTTGTAACGCGCCGTCCCTCCCGGATCAACTCATACAGGCACACCGCAACCGCCTGGCCCAAATTCATGGAAATATTCTGATCGCTGGTTGGAATCCTCAACAGCCAATGACAATGACTCAGGTCATCATTCGACAGACCGTATTTTTCCGAGCCGAAAAGCAGCGCGACCGCGCCGGAGCTTTTCTTGATGCGCCGCGCGCCGATCTCAAGCCTGTGCACAGCATGGTTCAATTCGCGATCGCGCACCGCCGTGGTTCCTACCACTAGGGTACAATTCGACACCGCTTGGGCGACGCTGGTGAACTCGCGCGCATGCGCAAGCACCTTTGCTCCTCCTACTGCGGATTTGGCCTCTCGAAATGCTTTCTCATAAGGATTCACCACGCGCAAATCGGAAAATCCAAAATTGCTCATCGCCCGGGCTGCAGCGCCTATGTTCAGCGGATTACGGGTGGAAACCAGCACCACACAAACTTTGTCGAATTCCATCTTGGAGGGCAAGGGTCAATTTTACGGCATGCCCGCTCGTCAATCGCAATTGTGCAAACTTCTTCACATAGACACAGCCACAACTAGGTTATATAGTGCCCACATCAGTCGCAGGCCACGCGGCGCTGGCGGTTCCCAGGATCTCCCCGTGCGGGCAACGATACGCAGGTACTTCAAACCGAAAAGGAAATGCTTATGCATCGCAGAGTCTTTGCTTCACTCGGGAATTCCCCGGTCTACTTCCCCGTTCTTCTTCTCACGCTGGTTCTCGCGCTGCCATGCGTCTTGCCCGCTCACGCGCAATACACGCTCAAGCAAGTAAGCGTTGATAAGTTCACAAACTCTGACAGCGTGCACAAAACCGAAGTCGAACCCACATCCTTCGCCTGGGGATCAACCATCGTTTTCACGTACCACGTGGCACGTCGTCCCGGTTCTATCGGTTGGGGCAGCGCCGATGTTGGCTTTTCCACTTCGACCGACGGCGGTAAGACCTGGACCTACGGATACCTGCCCGGCCTGACTGTGAACTACGAGAGCGGACCCTACGGCGCCGCCGCCGACCCGTCTGTGGCATACGACGCCAAGCATGGCGTCTGGCTCATTTCGTCGCTCCCGCTCGTCGGGCTCAATGGCGGCTCCCAATACATCGGCGATGTCGCCGTCAGCCGCTCCACCGATGGCATTCATTGGGGCAATCCCGTTCCTATCGATACCACGCATCTGGACGACAAGAACTGGACAGTGTGTGACAACACCTCCACCAGTCCTTACTACGGCAACTGCTACACCGAGTGGGACCAGGCTTACGGCAGCGGCGATGTTCTCATGAGCGTTTCCAGCGACGGTGGTCTTACCTGGGGGCCGGGCAAAGCTTCCGCCGATCACGCTGGCGGCCTAGGTGGCCAACCTCTCGTTCAACCCAACGGGGCCGTCATCGTCCCCTTCTCAGCGGGCAATATCTATTCCTTCAGTTCAACCAATGGCGGCTCATCCTGGGGCAGCAGCGTTCTCGTCTCCACTGTGGATAGCCACACCGATGGCGGAGGCATTCGCAACTTCGACCTGCCCTCTGCCGAAATCGATGCGGCGGGAAAAGTCTATGTCGTTTGGGATGATTGCCGCTTCCGCAAGAGTTGCAGCGCGAATGACATCGTCATGAGCACTTCCTCCGACGGCAAAACCTGGAGCGCTCCCGCGCGCATCCCGATTGACCCGGTTACCACTCCCTACGATCACTTCATCCCCGGCATAGGCGTCGATCACACGACTTCCGGAGCCAACGCCAATCTCACCATCGTTTTCTACGGTTATTCCAACACGAACTGCAATAGCAACACCTGCCGCTTATATGCTGGCTTTACCAGTTCGAACGATGGCGGCCAAACTTGGACAGCCGGGAAGATCCTGGCAGGCCCGATGCAGTTGTCCTGGCTGCCAGTCTCCGATGATGGGCCCATGCTCGCCGACTACATCCACGTCTCTTACAGCAATGGAAATCCCTTCGGCGTCTTTCCCGTGGCCAAGGCGCCAACCGGGTCCATCCTCAATGAAGAGATCTACACAACCGTCCAACCCTTGTTGCCGGCGTTCGACGAACCCCGGTTCAGCTCCGTAAATGACAAGCCTGTGCCCAACGCTAAGTCCGATCATGCCCTGAAGGCTTACTACGATGACGAAGGAGAAATGCCCATCCCCGCTTCGCGTCTGGCACGGCTGCCTCAACCAAACTAGAGTCGAACCCAAAGCATTCCTGCAAAAGCCGCCGGAGTTTTTCTGGCGGCTTTCTTTTTAGCCCTGCTGCATGCCCAGTCGCTTTCTGTTGCGCCAAAAAAGAAGGCAACCTAATCCCACAAAAAAGATTGTTCCCGACCACATCTTCCCTTCAAACAACGCCACAGATTCCACCTGCTTCGAGGGCACAAACAAAACCCCCATCGCCAGCAGCGTCATTAAAAGGCCCGCAGTGCCCGCCACTCGCAGCGCCCATCGCGAAAAGAATACGCGTTCATCGCACCGCGCCGAGAGCGCCAGCGTGGCCGCAAAAATGTAGAGATAAGGCACAAGATTTAGAATCGCGGCAAGATCCAGCATAGTCACAAACGCTTCTTTGACTGCGGCCCCCGCAAAACTCAGCGATAAAAACAGCGCGCAAACGCCACTTTGGACCATCAGCGCGATGTACGGCGTCTTGTAACGAGGATGTATCTTGCCGAAAACGGCCGGAAGATAACTATCCAGCCCGAACACAAACGGCAGCCGCGCCATGCCCGCCAGCCACGCCGATGCAACACCGATTACAGAAACAGCCAGCATCACCGCCATCACCGGAACAAGCCAGCTTTGCCCAATCTCGTTGGTGATGCTTGTGACCGCCTGCATGGTTCCCTGCACCGCGCCAATGCGGTCGCCGGGAATCGCTGACAGCATCGCGGCCGTTGTGGCGATGTAAAGCAATCCGCATAGAACGCCGCTCAACCCAATCGCGCCCGGCAGCGTGCGCCGTGGTTCCCGTATTTCATCTCCCATCACCGACGCCAACTCGAGCCCCGTCAGCGAGAAGCACATCGCCCCAAATGCAGACACAACCGGCCAATCTATGTGCGCGTCACGCACATCCCGCAGCTGCAACTGGGAACCATGCCCATGCACGGCCCACGCAGCCAAAATAATGAGCGCAACCGCAAATCCCAGCGTCCCCACTCCCCCGAAGTTACTAATCCACTTTCCCAACTCAACGCCAAGGATGTTGATCACCGTGAGTAAAACTAACACTGCCAGCACCGACGCGAACGCGATCGCCGGATTGTCCATCGCGGCTCGGATTCGCGGCGTTCCCACGTATACGACCGTTCCGAGAAAATACAAAAGCGTAAAAGGAATAAAAAACACGTTCGCCGACAGATAAGACCATGCGGCGATGAATCCATGAAACTCGCCGAATATCTTTTTGCTCCAGAGATATAAGCCGCCCTCGCCGGGATACCTCCGCGACAACTCAACGACGGCAATTCCTTCCGGCAAAAAGAAAATCAACAACGCGGCCAGCCAAAGCCACAGTGAAATGGCTCCATTGGCCGCAATGGCGGGAACGGTGTTGAGGTTGAGTACCGCAACCACGAAAAGCAACGCCAGGTCCCAACGGCCGAGCGCGCGGCGCAGACCATTCGTTGTTCGTTCAGCTTCGCTATCGCCCGCTTCGCTGTTCAATACGTCCCTTTCGCCTGCCCGCAGTTGCCATCGGCGGATGGTATTTTAAATACTCGCCTCATGCAACGTCTCGCCGGACCGCAACTCGCTGGACAACAACTCGAAGACGACCGCGCCGCATCCCTCCTCGACGCGCAATCGAAAGCCGATGACCTGTTTCGCCAAATCGAGCGCGACGGCTTGATTCGCCCCGGCCTGAAGGAAACAGAACTGAATCAGCAGATTTACGATCTCGCCCATCGCCTCTTCGGTGTCGATACTTACTGGCACAAACGCATCGTACGCGCCGGCCATAACACCCTCCTGCCCTACGACGAAAATCCTCCCGATCTTGTCCTCAAAGAAGATGACATTCTCTTCCTCGATCTCGGCCCCGTCTTCGCCGAATGGGAGGCCGACTTCGGCCGTACCTTTGTCCTCGGCAACGATCCGCACAAATTAAAACTCCGCGCCGACGTTGAAACTGCATTCGCCGAAGGCAAGCGCTACTTTCACGAACATCCCGAAATCAAAGCAAACGAGTTCTATCACTACGCGACCTCGCTCGCCACAAAACACGGTTGGGAGTTCGGCGGCCCCATCGCTGGCCATCTGCTTGGCCAATTTCCTCACGAACGCATCCCCAACGACAAGATTTCCCTCTATGTACATCCCGAAAACCCTCTCCGCATGAGCGACCCCGACTCGGACGGCCGCTTCCGGCACTGGATTCTCGAAATCCATTTCGTCGATCGCGCCCGCAAAATCGGCGGCTTCTACGAACAGCTGCTCACTCTCTGACCACGCGGTTGGCCGGAAATCTGCCTGTACAATGCTGAGAGCCATGGCCCTCCCCACTCCGACCGAGACCCCGCAGTATGGCCTCAAGCCTGCCATCCTCACGCAATGGGAAACCCTCGCGCAATCTCTCTCCAGCATCGCTCCCACCGCTTCGCCCGCGATGATCATCCCGCTCGTCATTGCCGGCTCCGGACCCTCCTCATGGCTCTCCTATCTTTTCGCCACCGCTGGCGCCTTGCTCGTCGCCATCCACGTCAACGTCTTTGCCAAAGACTCCGCTTCGCCCGGTTCCCTCTACGCCTTTGTTCACGAAGAGTTGGGCCTTTGGCCCGGATTAATCGCTGGCTGGGGCCTCATCGTCGCGTACATCTGCACTGCCCAAGCCGTGACCGGCGGCGTGATGGAATACACGCAAGGCCTCTTCGGCGGCTTCATGCTCCGCCCCCTAGGCGGATTCCTCGTCGTCGCCACCACAATTACCCTTGCCGTCGCCCTCGCCTATCGCAACGTCGAACTCTCCACCCGCTTCATGCTCTGGATCGAAGCCGCCTCCATCGCGCTCATCGTTCTCGTCTTCGTCTATCCCGGCCACGGCCAATCGCTCGCCTATTCCGCCGGCCAATTCGCCCCCGGCGCATTTTCCCTTTCGCCCATTCGCGCCGGCCTAATTCTTGCGACCTTCAGCTTCGTCGGCTTTGAGAGCGCAACCGCCCTCGGAGCCGAAGCCAAGAATCCTCTCGTCACCATTCCTCGCGCCGTTCTCGGCACAACCATCCTTTCAGGATTTTTCTTCGTCTTCTGCGCCTACGCCGAATTCTCCGCCTTCAGTGGACGCCTCAACCTGCTGGACGTTAATTCCGCGCCGCTGCAAACCCTCGCCCAGATGAAAGGCATCTCCTGGCTCGCTCCGGTTCTGAGCATCGGCGCTGGCGTAAGCTTTTTCGCCTGCGCCCTTGCCTGCATTACCGCCTCGGCTCGCACCGCCCTGTTCGTCAGCGCACAGGGCAGCTTACCGCAATCGCTCCGGCGCGCCCACGCCGTCAATCGAACCCCGCACATCGCCGTCGTCGCCAGCGGAATCGCCTCCCTCGCCGTTCCCGGCTATCTGGTTCTGCGACGCGCCACCGGATTCGACCTCTATAATTGGCTGGGCACCATCGCGACCTTTGGCTTCGTCGTCGCTTATTTGTTTGTCGTCTTCGCCGCAGCCCTGCGCCTCAAGCGCAAAGGCAAATCGACCCCGTGGAACATCGCGGTCGCGGCCATCACGATTCTTTTTCTCGCCTGGGCTTTGGAAGGCAGTCTCAACCTTGGCGCTCCCGGCCCGGAAAAATGGCTGGCTCCCATTTTTGCCCTCATCGTCCTAAGCGGCGTCCTCTTCGGCGTCTGGTTCCGCAAGACTCAATCAGCGCTTCACAATCACGCGCTGGCATCAACGCAAGTTATCGAACGCAGTAAATCATAGAAATATATTCGGGAGGCTTACTTGAAACACTGGGTCGTCTTCGCTTTGCTCACCGTTTTGATGTGGGGCATCTGGGGAGTCTTCAGCAAGCTGGCATCCGCTCACACCAGACCACGCCAGATGTTGCTCTTTCAGGCCGCCGGTGTCGCCGCCTTCACCCTCGTCGTTCTTCTCATGGAGAACTTCAGGATCGAATGGTCCGGCCCCGGCTTCGCCTGGTCCTTCGCCGCCGGATTCTTTACCTTCATCGGATTTCTTACCTTCTTCGCCGCCCTCGAAAAAGGCAAAGCTTCCACCGTCGTCACCATGTCGGCGCTCTATCCAGTCGTCACCATTCTCCTCAGCGTGATTTTTCTCCACGAAAAAGTCAGCATAAAGGAGTACGTCGGCATCGGCTTCGCCTTAGTCGCCTGCGTGCTGCTCGCTGGGTAGCATTACCGAATCACATAAACCTTCCGCACCGTCTCATGCACCTGGCACTGCCCCGACCACCCCGCCGGAAAATATCCCAGCGTGTCCGGCCGGACCTCAATCACTTCCCCGTTGTCGTGCGCGTACGTGCTCGCCCCGGCAATAAAGTGACAGAACTCATCCCGCTTCACCACGCACCGCCACGTCCCCGGCGTGCACGTCCAAATTCCCGTTTCCCCGCTCTTATCCGCTTCCCGGCTCAATAAAATCCCCGCCGTCTTTGAATGTCCAACAAGCGGCTTCGACACTTCACCCCATTCCGTCAGCGGCCCTGCGTTCAGCGGATCCCTCAACACCGGCGTCTTGGCCGCTGGCCCTCCTGCAAATCGCATGTACGTCGCATCCGCCGTTTCTTCTATATCGGCTTCTCCATTCCATCCTGTCTTAAGATGCACGACCACCCCGGGCCCAATTTCAATCGCCTCGCCCGTCTCGCTTCGAAATGTTCCCTTGCCCGTCATAAAGTGGCACAGCATATCGGAGTCGACCCTCAACTTGCCTCTCCCCGGATAAAATCGGCGAACTCCCATATCCGGCTGCTGATTCCCGTCCTTGTGCAATGCCAGACCAATTACGCGAGATTGCGCATCATGCGTGAGCGCCCCATCCGCAATGCCCCACGCCTCTTCCCACTTCCCTGCCGGGTAAATATGCGGCGCCGTCGAGTTCAACTTTAAATTCATGCTTTCCCCATAAGTAATTGATTCAGCAGCTTCGCAGCTTTCTCCGGCCCCGACTCCCGCCGCATGCTAGCCGCCGTCGCCGCCACTTTCCGCTTCATCTTCTCGCGCAAAATGAAATCTAAATTTGCTGCCAGCTCCTCCTCACTCCAATTGCTCCGGTGCATCTTCAGACCATGCCCCGTCTCATGCACTCTGGTCGCGTTATCGTGCCCATCCCACACATACGGCATGATGATGGCCGGCTTCCCAAAATAAAGGCACTCCGTGAACGTATTGTTCCCGCCATGATGAATCACCCCATCCACTTGCGGAATCACCGACGGCTGCGGAAACCACTTCTCCAGAATCACATTCTCTGGAACGTTCTTGTACTCATCTAAATATCCGCCCACATTGACCAGCGCCCGAACCGACAAATTTCCCAGCGCCCGCACCAGCTTCTCAAGCGTCGCCACGTCTCCCGTGCCCAAAGAACCAAAACTTACATAAACCAGCGGTAAGCCTTCGTTTTTAGCGAACCTTGGAACCGAGTACGCTTGTTCCTGTCTCACGCATCCTTCCAGATACTGAAATCTCTTCGGATCGAGCGGTTGGCTGCGTTTGAACTTTACCGCCTCGGGATACAACAACAAATTCAAATATGGCGACGCCTCGAAGAACTGCCCCAGTGGATACGCCTGCTCCCCATTCGCCTTCAGAAACGAATTGAATCGCTCATGAATCGGCTTAATCACGTCATGAAACTTTTCTTCAAAGCTCCGGAAGCACGCTTTGTCGTTCTCCCCGCACCCCGACAAATGCGGCGGAATCGCCGCATCCGGCAACTCATTCTCGCTGCACGAAATTATCCGCACCCACGGTTTGCCAAACTGCTTAATCGCCGGAAACAGAATCACATTGTCCACGCAAATTAAATCCGGCCTTACGCGTTCCAGCACCCTTGGCAAATCTTTCTGTGCCCACACCGCGGTCTCAACGATCGCATCCCAACAATCGCGCACATAATTGTCGAGCTGCTCAATCGGCGACTTATTAAAGTTCGGAATGTGCCCATTAATAAAATTCTGCCAATACTGCGCCGTCTCCTCCGCGGACATCGGTGGCGCCATGCTGACCACGTGCTCTTCAAAACCGTAGCCCCCATACACTCCCGCCATGTCGGGAGCGGTCAGGAAAACTGCCTTATGTCCCACGTTTGCACATGCCTGCGCAATGCCCACGGAGTTCAGCGCCGGCCCATAAGCCGCTTCCGGAAAAAACGCAATTGTTTTCTGCGTTGTCATTTTGCGAATGTTTACAATATCGCAGAGTCAATGCATCCACCAAACTCAGCGAAATCTCAAGACGAACTCCCCATAGACGTCCATGGCGTCGATCTCGACCCCCAAACCCGCTGTGCCCACTACCATCTTCCCCTCGACGTCATCGCCATAAAGATGAAGTGCTGCGGCATTTTCTACGCCTGCAAAGATTGCCATGACGCGCTCGCCGGTCATCCCATTCAACTTTGGCCTCGCGCGGAGTGGGACGATCGCGCAATCTTGTGCGGCGTATGCAGCTACGTCTTAAGCATTCGCGAATATATGCATTGCGGCAATCGCTGCCCCGAGTGCAGCGCTGGCTTTAATCCCGCCTGCCGAAACCACTATCACTTCTACTTCGAGACGATCGAGGCAAAAAGGGAGTAGAGTGGCTCTCGTTCCCAAATTGATTTCATCACAGCGCTTTGTGATGACTGTCACATTCAGATGCCCTTCTTTGGCCTTAAATTTGTTCTTCAGATTGGCCACTAGATTGGAGGCCCTAGGCAATGCCAACCGAAACTGACACCAAAAAGCCCGACGACCAATTCGTCCCCAAGGGCGCTCTCGCTTTCTTTGTTCTCATGTTGCTCGGCTTTGGCCTCATCTGGCTGGGCATGTATTGGCTCACGCTCCATCGCCAACTGGGCCTTTAAAGGAGAAATGCAGAATGGCATCTTCTTCGCTTCCCCCTCAAGAACGGGTTAGCCGGATTGAAAAGCAGGCGCTCTGGATCGCGACCCTTTTCACCGCCCTTACCATCGCCCTCATCGCCTACTCCGTCTTCGCCCTGCATGCCAGCGTTCCCACCTGCATGCCCAATATGCCCGTCTTTAAGCACGGCTCCATCATCAAGCACGGTGACAAGAACTATGAGGTCGACTTCCTCGCCCGCATGTGGCGCTTCGAACCCTCCAAAGTCGTCGTGCCCGTCGGTTCGACCCTCGACGTTGCCGTCACCAGCAAAGACGTCACCCACGGTTTCCAGATCCTCGGAACGGACGTCAACCTCATGGCGCTTCCCTTTGTCCTCACCACCGGCCACGTGCATTTTGACAAGCCTGGCATCTATCACATCGTCTGCCACGAGTATTGCGGCGCTGCGCACCAGAACATGAATGCCCTCATCGAAGTCAGCAACCAGGTGGATGACATCTCCGCCGAAGGCCTGCCTTCGCTCGACGCCGCCCACGCCCTCGCCGACGCCAAAGGCTGTCTTGCCTGCCATAGCACAGACGGCACCGTCACCGTCGGCCCCAGCTTCAAAGGACTGTGGGGACAAACCTCGCAACTCGCGGACGGAAACACCCGCATGGTTGATGCTTCTTTCATAAAATCCATGATTCTCCATCCCGAGGCCACTCCCATCAAAGGATTCGATCCCGTCATGCCCGCGCAAGCCCTCACTGACGATGAAATCGACCAGCTCACCACTTACATTCAGGAGCTGCAATAACGATGACAACTACAGCCGGCACTCATGCAACGCCCATGCAGCCATCTCTGCGCGCCATCATCCTCACCGAACTCCTTGTTCCCCTTGCCCTGCTCGTCTTCGGTGCATATCACGGCGTCTTGCAGGTGCTCTATCGCGCCGGCGCAATTCGCGCCACTTCCTTTGGCGGCATTGATTACTATCAGGGCCTCACCGCCCACGGCGTCATTAACGCCATCGTTCTCACCACCATGTTCGCCGTCGCCCTCGGCCATGCTCTGGTCAGCCAGGAACTCGAATCGCCGCTCTCCATCTTCGGCGCAGGACTTTCGCTTGGCCTCATGCTGATTGGTGCAGTCATGGCCGCCGCCATGATTTTCCTCGGTAAAGCCACCGTGCTTTACACTTTCTACCCGCCGCTCAAAGCCCATCCCATTTTTTATCTCGGACTCGCGCTCTTCATCGTCGGCTCGTGGATCGCGCTTTTCACCTGGATTCCCGTTTACTTGCGCTGGCGCAAGTCGCATCCCGGCCAGAAAACGCCGCTTGCCGTGGTCGGCATGTTCGCCACTTTCATCATCTGGCAGATGGCTACGCTCCCCGTCGCCTATGAAGTTCTTGTGATGCTCCTGCCCTGGTCGCTCGGCTGGACTCCCGGCGTAAATGTCGTGCTCAGCCGCACGCTCTTTTGGTTCTTCGGCCATCCTCTCGTGTATTTCTGGTTGCTGCCTATTTACGTTCTCTACTACACCATGCTGCCGCGTCTCGCCGGCGGCAAGCTCTTCAGCGACTTCGCCGGACGCCTCAGCTTCATGGCCTTCATCGTTCTCTCCTGCCCGCTCGGCCTGCATCATCAATTTGCAGACCCCGGTATCCCCGCTTCGTGGAAAGCCGTGCAAACCGTACTCACGCTAATGGTCGCCATCCCCAGCATGTTGACTGCATTCACACTGGCTGCTTCGCTCGAACATGCCGCCCACCAACGTGGAGGCTCCGGCCTCTTCGGCTGGTGGAAAGCGCTTCCCTACTTCAGCCACGAAAACTGGCTCTTCCCCTATCTCTTCTGCGGCCTCGTCATTTTTCTCTTCGGGGGCATCACCGGCATCATCAACGCCTCCTACAACATGAACAGCGTCATCCACAACACCGCGTGGATTCCCGCGCACTTTCATCTCACTGTCGCCGGCCCGGTCTTTCTCGGCATACTCGGTATGAGCCTGTTCCTCATCACCGGGTTGCTGAACAAACCCGTCGCCGCCATTCCTACCGCTCTCGCCGTTCCTTACATCTGGATGATTGGCACTTTCACTTTCTCGACCGGCCTCTTCATCGGTGGCCTTCGCGGCGAACCGCGCCGCACCAATCTTGGCCTCACCTACCTGAATCCAGCGTCGCCCAGCTACCGCCCCGATTGGTGGATCAGCACCCACATCGGCGCCATCGGCGGCGTAATCATGGGCTTCGCCATCCTGCTCTATTTTGTCGTCCTCATTCGCAGCCTTCTTGCTCCCGCGCGGGTCAACGTCGCGCCATTCACCATTCCTCTCAGCGAGGCTTATCACGATGAGAATGTTGCCTCGGTCCGCAATTTCACTCCATGGGTAACGGTTGCGGTGGTTCTCTGCGTGGCGGCGTATTACGTGCCCATGCGCGATATCATTCGCAGCAAATACCAGCCCGCGCCCGCATACTCTCCCGGGAGCGCCGTCCCACTCGCGAATGTGCGCTGACCTGCTCATGCCGTCTGCGCCTCCGCCTTCGGCGAAGCCGTGTTCGTCTCCACGCGCGGGATATTCGCAAGCAGTTGCGCCACATCCAACCCGCCGGGACAGGTCTTCGTCGCCCGTATCTGGTGATGCCGGATAACGTGCTCTGCATCCAGCAGAATTCCCCATCGCTCTCCGATTTCACCCACCAATGATGAACTGGCTTCCAGTTGTGCATCTGTCCACAAATCGGCCGCCAGTCCTTCATGCTCAATCCCAACCGTGTAGAAATTCGGATTCACTCCCGGCTTAAGTAAATCCCACGTTGGCTCAACCACAATGCCCGCGTGAAACGCGGTATCGCTTTCGTGCACGTACTGATGGACAATCCCCTCTTTCGAAATGCCGTAGTGCGCCGACTTCCGTGTCGTCGGATCTGCGAACACCGATTCGCCTGCGGTAAAACTTCCGTCCATGATGTGAATAACAATCGCTTCTGGTTGAAGCCCAAACGGACGCCCGGCGCGGTAATTGCCCGACGCGCATCCGACCCAAAGTGGCTGCATGGCGTATTCCCTCCTGCTTCTAGTGGAAAGAATCCAAATCCTTCAGTCAAAGAAATCTGCCCTTTCGAGTAATTTATTTCGGGATTTTTCCCAAAATGGGAATTGCCTCCGCCCTCCCAATCCATCCCCAGCTCTTTCCGCTATACTGAAGCGTTTTCTACAATCCCTTCGCTCGCGCGAGACAAAAGGACTCGAACCTCATGGCTTCCCCGGCAGTGGACTTCGCTCGTCAGAACCAGCAGCGCTTTCTCAATGAATTAAAAGACCTTCTGCGCATTCCCAGCGTCAGCACCGCGCCTGAGCACAAAGCCGACGTGCAGCGCGCCGCCGACTTCGTCGCCGCCGAACTCCGCCGCATTGGCATGGAAAATGTCGAAATCATTCCCACCAAAGGCCATCCGCTTATTTACTGCGATTGGCTGCATGCGCCCGGCAAGCCGACGGTGCTTTGCTACGCTCACTACGACGTGCAGCCCGCCGAACCGCTACATGAGTGGATTTCGCCGCCCTTCGAGCCGGCCGAGCGCAACAACAACATTTACGCCCGCGGCGCAGTGGACGACAAAGGCCAGCTCTGGATGGAAGTCAAAGCCCTCGAGTCACTTATGCGTGCCCATAACGGCAAGCTGCCTATCAACGTGAAAGTGCTCTTCGAAGGCGAGGAGGAAGTTGGCGGTGAGGCCATCGCCGAATACGTCCGTAAGCAGAAAGCAAAGCTCAAAGCCGATTTCGCCCTGGTATGTGACACAGAATTATTTGCTCCCGATCTCCCTACACTTTGCGTCGGATTGCGTGGATTGGTTTACACCGAAATTGAAGCGCAGGGCGCAAAAACCGATTTGCACTCCGGCATGTACGGTGGCGCAGCCCCCAATCCGCTGTTCGCGCTCGTCGAAATCATCAGCAAGTTGAAGGATGCAAAGGGCAAAGTGCTCATCCCCGGCTTCTACTCCAAAGTAAAAGCCCCGACCGCCGCGGAATTGAAGGCGTGGAAGAAGCTGCCCTTCAACGAAGAGCACTACAGAAAAACCGAAGTCGGCTCGAAAGTTCTTACTGGCGAGCCAGGATTTTCAGTGCTTTACCGCACCTGGGCGCGGCCGACACTCGAAGTGCACGGCATGCCCGGCGGATTCGTTGCCAACGGCGCAAAAACCGTGATTCCGGCGCGGGCTTCGGCGAAAGTCTCCATGCGCCTCGTGCCGAATCAGGATCCTGACGACATTTACAAGCGCTATGCCGCTTTCGTGAAGAACTACACACCCAAGGGCATTGAGACCAAAATCAAAGTCTGGAGCAAAACGCCAGCATGCGTGGTCGGCACTGACAACAAATTCGTCAAGGCCTCAACTGAGGCCATGCGCGAAGTTTTTCATAAAGATACGGTTTTCATTCGCTCGGGAGGATCGATTCCCATCGTCACCGACTTTCAGGACGTGTTGAAACTTCCCAGCGTCATGATGGGTTTTGGCCTGCCCGACGACAACTTGCACGCGCCCAATGAGAAGTTCCACATTCCGAACTTCCATCGAGGAATCGAATCGATTTGCTTGTTTTTTGAGAAACTTGGGAATTCTTAGGTGACACCCCCTGCGCCGCACATCATGCGAAGGCTGATCTGGTTTGGCTCATTGCTCATGGCCGGATGCTTGTTGTCCGTATCGGCCCTGCATGCGCAGTCGAATCTCGTGCCCTTCGGCGCATGGCAGCGTGCATCCGAGACGCCGATTATTTCTCCGCAAGGCTCAACCTGGGAAGCTGCGGGGACATTCAATCCCGGCGTCATCAAGCGCAAGGGCAAGTTCGTCATGCTCTACCGCGCACAGGATGCCAACGGAACTTCGCGTCTCGGCTACGCGGAAAGCGCTGACGGCATTCACTTTGAACGCCGTGCCGAGCCTGTCTTCAGGCCCGAAATGGATTACGAAAAAGACGGTGGCGTGGAAGATCCGCGAATTATGCAGGTGGGCAAGACTTACTACCTCACCTACACCGGCTACAACAAGCACGACGCCCAGCTTTGCCTCGCGACTTCGACGGATCTCATTCACTGGGAGCGCGAGGGCGTTATTTTGCCTGCATATAAAGGTAAGTGGAATGTCGGCTGGACGAAGTCGGGCGCAATCCTGAACAAGAAAATCGATGGCAAGTTCTGGATGTATTTTCTCGCGACCAGCGCGAAGCATGTCGATGAAATGGGCTTAGCTTACTCGACGGATATGCTGCACTGGACGGAAGCCACTGATTCGCCGGTACTTCCCGCGCGGGCCGGGCAGTTCGATTCGACCGTGGTTGAGCCGGGCCCTCCGCCAATACTCACACACGATGGCATTGTGCTTATCTACAACGGCGCCGACGATCGGCACGTATATCGCACCGGAGTCGCCGTATTTGACCGGCACGATCCGCGCAAGTTGCTCTATCGCAGCGATAAGCCGCTCTTTGAGCCGGAGAAAGATTGGGAAAAAGTCGGGCAGGTGCCTAATGTCGTATTCGTGGAAGGCATGGCGCGCAAAGGGCAAGACTTTTTGTTCTACTACGGCGGGGCCGACAAATATATCGGTGTGGCCGAAGCGTCGAAACAATAGTTGCCGGCAAAATAGCTTATGCCCGAGGCAAAGATCGAAATCATTCCGTTCACGGATTCCGGCGACCAGCGCGGCGCGAGCTTCCCCATTGGCGGCGAGTGGGTTGAGTTTCTCGGCAAAGCCATCGACTGCCACATTTCGACCGTCGCCCCCGGACAGACCCGCGGCAATCATTTCCATGAGCGCAAGCGCGAAGTAATTATCGTTGTGCACCGTGACCGCTGGACCATGTGCTGGGACACGGGCTCAGGCACATCCGCGCAACGTCGTGAATTTTCTGGCGCGGGTGCGGTAATGATCAAGACTTATCCCGGGGCATCTCACGCCGTTGTCAACAACGGCGGAGAAGCCTTGCAGCTTTTCGCCTTGTGCAACCAGCCGTATGATCCGGCAAATCCCGATGCAGTGGCAAGGAAGGTCTCGGGAGGGTAGCAACCGCGTTTACGCGCTTGCTGGCGGAAAGTTGGGTGCGTTCCGTCTGTCCCAGGCTTGGTTGGGTCCTGCTCCCATGGAAGTCTTATAGCGCTTCATCTGGCTTCTCTCGTAATTTTTTTATCGCCAGTTCAATGTCAGCCGTGCTGGCATTCGAGAATACCTCGGTCACGACCTTGAAGGTAAACATCTCTGAGTCCGT
>Ga0181522_10000938_pt1 | contig 18993 bp, 20 predicted proteins | sample PEATcosm2014_Bin_27_FD_121103 | JGI IMG/M metagenome (GOLD analysis project Ga0181522, IMG submission 121103) | Peatland microbial communities from MTU Mesocosm Facility, Houghton, MI, USA - PEATcosm2014_Bin05_10_metaG | ecosystem: Environmental > Terrestrial > Soil > Wetlands > Peat | place... | reverse complement strand
TTCATGGCCAACGCCGGTGGTGCATGGGACAACGCCAAAAAGATCGTCGAGGTTGAGTTGCATCAAAAAGGCACGCCACTGCACGATGCAACCGTCGTCGGCGATACTGTGGGCGATCCTTTCAAGGACACGTCTTCGGTGGCGCTCAATCCAGTCATTAAATTCACCACGCTTTTCGGCTTGCTGGCCGTCGAGTTGGCGGTGAAGTTGACCGCCGATCAAGGCACCGGCCTCAGCCGAGCGCTGGCGCTGGGCTTCTTTGTGGTGTCGTTCTTCTTCGTATACCGCTCGTTCTACGGAATGCGGATCGGAACCGAAAAGCACGCATAAGTCAGAAGCCACTCGAAAAGCAAAACGCCATCTTCTCCAGAGATGGCGTTTTTTTCTGACAGGAAAAAACCCAATCCCAGGTTGGATTTATTTCTCAAGAAAAGAATAGCGATCGCGTCTCATTGAGATGTCACCGGCAGGTCAGAGTCTTGTAACCTTATTGAGTTCGGGGAGCGCTCACGATGCCCAACGAAAGCAACCAGAAGCCGCCTCGCCCCATCTTCACTTCCGTCGCCCCGCAACTTTTCGTTGCCGATATCAAAGCCTCATGTGAGTTCTACGCCGCAAAACTCGGCTTCGGGGTGGACTTCATCTACGGCGATCCGCCATTCTACGGGCAGGTCTCGCGCGACAATGCGCGCTTCGCATTGCGGCATATTGACGAACCGGTTTTCACGGACATTCGCGAACGCGAGCATCTGCTTTCTGCCAGCGTCACAGTCGCGACCGCAGATGAGATCAATCAACTATTTCTTAGCTACCAGTCAGAAGGAGTGCGTTTCCATCAGCCGCTCAAGAAAGAACCGTGGGGCGCCAGAACCTTCATCGTCACCGATCCTGACGGTAATCTGATTTTGTTTGCCGGACCGGCCGATTAAACATGTGCCAAATCCCTGAATCTTTGGGTTAGCAACACAGCTACATCGTGTGCTTTTAGGTCGTCGTCCGCGCTTCCGCCAACCCTTTTTGCACGGCCAGCAACTCCTTCAGCACTCCGCGGAGTTTCGTAGATTCGAGCGCGTTCGCGCCATCTGACTTGGCTTCTTTGGGATTATCGTGGACTTCCATAAAAACTCCATCCACTCCCGCAGCAACCGCGGCGCGAGAGAGTACGGGGATAAATTCCGGCTGTCCGCCGCTTACTGCATGTTCTCCATCGCTCGATGCAGAAGGCAACTGCACCGAATGGGTCGCATCGAAGACGACCGGAGCAAACTTTCGCATGATCGCCAGCGAACGCATATCTACGACAAGATTGTTGTAGCCGAAACTTGAGCCACGTTCGGTCAGAAAGACTTTTTCGTTGCCCGCAGTTTTGCATTTTTCCACCGCGCTTTGCATATCCCAGGGCGAAACGAACTGACCCTTCTTAATGTTGACCACCCGCTCCGTCATGGCTGCCGTGACAACCAGGTCGGTCTGCCGGCAGAGAAATGCGGGAATCTGAATCACATCCGCCACTTCCGCCACTTTCGCCACATCGTGCACGTCATGGACATCGGTCAAAACCGGGAGATGCACCTCATCTTTAATTTTCTTCAGGATACGCAATCCCTCCGCCAGGCCCGGCCCGCGAAAGCTGCGGATAGAGGTTCGATTGGCTTTGTCGTAGGAGGCCTTGAAAATGAAAGGCACGCTTAAGGCACGCGTCACTCCTTTGATGATCTCTGCCATGCGCATGGCGTGATCTTCGCTCTCGATGACACAAGGCCCTGCAATCAAAAACAGGTTTCCTGCACCAATCTTCACATCTCCGACCTGAAAAGAAACACTCATGCCAGCACCATTACTCCAATTCTCCTCGAAGAAGCCACCTCAAAAATACACCATCTCCGCCCACATCCCTAAGACGAGAGGATGCACTTCTCCTTTTTGTGCAACTGCTTTCATCCTTGACGCTCGCCCTCGCCCCCTGTATCCTCATGCGAAGTTTGTGCCACCTCGCCGGTCTCCCCTGATCCCTGGTTCCACGGAGCAAGACGATGAAACGTTCTCCCAATGCAAAACCTGACCCATCTGACGTAACCAACCGCAATGCCGACTCCGGCACTACCGAAATCTCATCTCCCAGCCGCCGCAATTTCCTCGGCAAATTGACCGGCGTAGCCACGGCCACAGTCGCGGCCGGGGCAATCACCACGCTTGAACCGCTGATTGCAGGCAAAGACGCTTATGCCAAAGCCGATGATATCGGCCCATTGAGTGATCAGGCCCGCGCCCAAGCGTCTTATAATCTCCGCGTCAACGCTGCCACCAACGAGTTCAATCTGCCCCTGGTGCAGCACCCGACTAATGGGGACGAGCAACTCTACCCCGACGAAGGCGCCAACTATACCAAGTGTCTGCCTCACGACAGTTATGGCCGGGTGAATCTCGCGGCTTATGCCAGCCTCGTCAATGCGTTGACGACCGGGAACCCGTCCGACTTCAACAACATCATTCTGGGCGGCGCGCGTACCCTCACGGATCCGCAATCCGGGTTGGCTTTTGATCTCGAAGGAACCGATGGGCATAACCTTACCGTGGATCCCGCGCCAGTGATTGCCGGTCCACAGCAAGCGGCAGAAATGGTCGAGTTGTATTGGGCGGCTCTGCTCCGCGACGTCGCGTTCACTTCATACGCGGGGAACAAATATGCAAATCTGGCGGCCGCCGAGCTCAACGGGTTGTCAGGTTATACAGGTCCACGCAATTCGAATGGACAAGTGACAACCAATGAGCTTTTCCGCGGGAACTTTGCAGGCGAGACTGCGGGACCTTACGTTTCGCAGCTTCTCCTCCTTCCGACGGTTTTGGGAGTCTTGCCCATCACGCAAAGATTTCAAACATTTTTGGCCACGGGCGGACACGGCATCGAATACCTCACCGATTTCAACTCGTTCCTGCTTGTGCAAAACGGCGGCAGCACCGGCGACGAACTGGTTTTCGATCCCACGCTGCGATACGTTCGCAACGGCCGCGACTTCGCCGCCTGGACGCATGTGGACGTCCTCTACGAAGCCTACTTCCTGGCCTACCTTGTTTTATCAAGCCTGAATATTCCCTTTAACCCCGGGAATCCTTACACGGGGAGCGTTACTCAGAGCGGGTTCGGGACTTTCGGTGGCCCTGATATCGCGGGCACGCTGGCGGAAGTTTCCACGCGCGCGTTAAAAGCCGTGTGGTTTCAGAAGTGGTACGTCCATCGCCGCGCCCGTCCTGAGGCCGCAGGGGGCATCGCACAACTCATCCAAACCGGGCAGCAGGCGTATACCGACGTCACGCTGGGCAGCGATTTTCTAAATTCTCATGCTCTCTCATACGTGTGGAAGCAACACGGAACTTATCTTCTGCCGCAGGCCTTCCCGGAGGGATCGCCCACGCATCCTTCCTATCCGACCGGTCACGGCTCAGTTGCGGGAGCATGCATCACTGTGCTTAAGTTCTTCTTCGATGGCGTGAATGGGACAATCAACAATCCGATGATGCCCAACGCAACCGGTACCGCGCTTGTTCCCTACACGGGCGGACCGCTCAATGTAAACGGAGAGCTCAACAAACTCGGCCACAACATCACATTCGGCCATGGAATTCATGCCGGAATTCACTACCGCAGCGACAGCGATGAATCACTGACGCTCGGCGAGGCAGTTGCCATCAGCGTCTTGCAGGACCGCGCAGCGATGTACAACGAGCCGTTCTCAGCAAATATCACAAAATTTGATGGAACCATCGCCACAATTACCAATCAGTCTTAAAAGTAAGCCGCAAAAAAGAAAGCGGAGAGATCATTCTCTCCGCCTTCATTCATTCACACCGCCGCTTATCGCTTCAACTAGCTGCCGGCATTCTGCGGCCGCAGAAACAACTCTGCCGATGCCGTTTCTTTTTCTGCCCGTCGCTTCAATCCACTCTCATAAGCGGCTCCGACAAACGCTTTGAACAAGGGATGCGGCTCCAGCGGCTTCGACTTGAACTCAGGATGGAACTGGCATCCGATAAAGTGCGGATGGTCCGGAAGTTCCACCATCTCGACATAAGTCCCATCCGGCGTCGAACCGGAAATCTTCAATCCTGCCGCCGTCAACGGCCCTTCATACTCGCGATTGAATTCATAGCGATGGCGATGACGTTCGCTGATCTCACTCTCGCCGTAAATTTTGTAAGCCAGCGTGTTTGGCTCAATTTTGCAGGTCCACGCGCCTAAACGCATGGTTCCGCCTAATTCTTCCACTCCGCGCAATTCGCGCAGCTTATAGATAACGCGATGCGGTGTCGCCGGATCAAACTCGCTCGAATTAGCCTCCGCCAATCCAACCACGTTGCGGGCAAATTCAATGCATGCGGTTTGCATTCCCAAACAAATACCGAAGTACGGAACCTTTTTCTCTCGGGCGTAGCGTATTGCGATCAGCATGCCCTCAATTCCACGCTTGCCAAAACCGCCGGGCACCAGCAAGCCGTCATAACCTTGCAACTGCTCTTCCGCCGCCCGTTCGCTCGCTTCCAATCCTTCGGCTTCAATCCAGTTCACTTGCAATTTCAAGTTATGCGCCAGCGCGCCATGAACCAAAGCTTCCTTTAAAGACTTGTACGAGTCTTCGTACTCGACATACTTACCGACAATTCCAATCGTGACATCGGCTTTCGGGTTATAGACCCGATGCACAAGCTCTTCCCACTTCTGCATGTCACGATCTCTGGCTTCGATATGCAGGTACTTCAGGACCAGCGTGTCCACGCTCTCGGCCGCAAAGTTCAGCGGCACCTCGTAGATGGAGGCCACGTCTTTCGCGGTAATCACTGCCTCCTCCGCCACATTACAGAAGAGTGCAATCTTTCCCTTCATTTCTTTGGGAAGGAACCGGTCAGTCCGGCACAAAAGAATGTCGGGCTGAATTCCGATGCTGAGCAGTTCTTTCACGGAGTGCTGTGTCGGCTTCGTCTTCAACTCCTGCGCTGCCGCAATAAACGGCACCAGCGTGACATGCACGAAGACCGTGTGCTCACGGCCCAACTCCTGCCGCATCTGCCGGATCGCTTCCATGAAAGGCAAAGATTCAATATCGCCGACCGTGCCGCCGATTTCTACAATCGCTACATCCACATCCTGCGCGACTTTCTTCATCGCGGATTTAATTTCATTCGTCACGTGCGGAATTACCTGCACTGTCTTGCCTAGATAATCCCCGCGGCGCTCTTTGGCGATGATCTGCTCGTAAATGCGGCCTGTGGTCCAGTTGTTATCGCGAGACAACTTCGCGTGAGTGAAGCGTTCGTAGTGGCCGAGATCGAGATCGGTCTCCGCGCCGTCGTCGGTGACGAAGACTTCGCCGTGCTGAAAGGGCGACATGGTGCCAGGGTCGACGTTCAGATACGGATCGAACTTCATCAAATTGACCTTCAGCCCGCGGCTCTCCAGCAGGCAGCCGATGGAAGCCGCCGCCAATCCCTTGCCCAAAGAAGACACAACACCGCCCGTCACAAAGATGTACTTTGCCGACATCTGCTCATCACCTCAAATTGTTTTGGAAAGTCGTGCGTCCGGGGTCCCCGGCGCGCATGTTTTTTATGCGCTCTGGGGTGGAGGTTGGGGTGCACAATCAATTATGCCAGAAAAGATCTAACTAGCGAAGTGAAAATCGCGCAAGAATTTCGGATGAGACTGCGAACGAAATCGATGCCTCTTACGGTCTAGTCCGTCCACGTCTCCCGTCGAAGATCCCGCGACACGGAAATGCCTTCCTTGTGGGTGACGATCGTGTAATCTAACGCCTCAATTTGTGCCATAATATATAATAATGTCATTTATCTAGTAGATGACATATGTAAAGGATGTTGACATGCCCATGCAAACAGAAAGCCGTATGCGAATCAACGAGAATGGACGCGTTGTCATCCCCGCCTCATTTCGTAAGGTGCTGGGGATCAACATCGGCGACGAAGTCGTGCTGCGCATCGAAGACGACGAATTACGAATTTCGACCCTAAAGCACCGCATTGAGCGGGCACGGCGCCTTGTCCGTAAACATGTAAAGCCGGGCGCTTCGCTGGTTGACGAATTCATCGCGGAGCGGCGCGAGGCGGCGAAACGTGAGTAGGATCGTGCTGGATGCCTCAGCGGTACTGGCGATTCTCGGCGAAGAAGCGGGGGCCGAAAAATTAACCCCACGACTCTTAAGCGATGCGATAGCCAGTACGGTGAATTTGGCCGAGGTCCATAGCAAGTTGGTCAGTCGCGGGCTCAATCCCGACGATGCCTGGGATGCGGCTACCAGCCCGATTCGTGAGTCCGCGCCCTTTACTGGCGAGCACGCCAAAATCGCCGGCAGCATATTGGGGAAAACGCGAAAGCTGGGGCTATCCCTTGGCGACAGGGCCTGCCTGGCTCTGGGAGTCGCGCTCAATGCCCCGGTTTATACCGCCGATCAGTCTTGGAAAAGCCTTAAGCTCGGCATTCGGATCCACCTGATTCGCTAGGGACCCTCTCCAACCCAAAGTATGCCGACCAGTAGATACACTGATCGACCACGCCGACCACAAAAATGACTCCCCTAGTGCTTGTGCAACTCCAGCCCGAACGAGGGCGAAGAGCGCGTTCCCGTAATCTTGATCGGCAGTTCTGTCTTCCCTTCCTTCCGAAAGAACGGATCGAAGGGCTTCAACAGCACCGATTTGACACCGGTGACCATCTGCGAAGGCTTGGCGTCGAGTGTCGCCTTCCCATGGAAATCGAGCTTTTCGCTCTCCAACCCGTACGTCCCATCCACTTGGATGTTCGCTCCCGTCACGCGAAATGTTAGTCCCCGAAAAGTAATCACTCCGTCGTTCAGGGCAAAGTGGCCCGACAATGCCGAGACGGCGCTTCCCGCATCTTCGTCCTTCGGATCACCCTCCGCGCGCCGGCTCAGGTCTTTCACTTTGTCGCTGACTTTTTCGTCGGTAAAGCGCGCCTTGGTGACTCCAAATCGGCCATTCAGCTTCAATCGATCTTCGATCTCCGGCTCGCCCGGAGGCAGGTCAAAATCCGTTCGCATACTCACGAAACCAGTCATCAGCGGTTTGTCGGATTTCACCGCCAGGGCAAGCAAATCTTCCATTCTCGCGTTGCTCGCGCTCACGTCTAATACCACTTCTCTGCCTTTGGTGCTGAAGGCCTTCACCACCCCGCCCGTCGCGCTAATTGTCGAGCGGCCAAAATAAGCGAGCACGGGGTGCAGCAGCGTGTTCCCGTTCGTTCCATCCACCGTTGCGTTGAACTTTGTTTTCAACATCATCGGATGCCCGGAGATTTTCACCTCGAAATCCGGAACCGTTGTTTCACCTTCAACCTCAATCTTTTCGAGTACACCGCCAAACTTGCCCTCGGAGGAAAGAATCCCGGAGATACCTCGAAAAACGCCCAAATCCGCATCCTTGAATGCGTACGAAGCGGACAGCGGCGTCTCGCGCGGATCTTCGATATTCCACGGCCCAAACTGCCCCTGCGCGGTGATTTCGCCGGGAGGAGTCGCATTCGTCAGCGCAGCTTGAAATGGGGCCGAGTGGTCGAGCCCAACCGAATGCATCACCAGGTGATGAATGACGAAAATATGCGGTAGCTTTGCCGGATCGTTGGGAAGAATCTCCAGCGTAGCGTCTTCGCATGTCAATTCATCCACTTGCACGGGAATTTCTCCGGTTTTTTTCAGCGCCGGCGGACCTTCGCGATGGGGCGGCATGCTTATGGCCAGACCTCGCAATCGGACTGATTGCAGGTGCCAGGGCTTTCCCAGGAACGCTCGCCAGCTCTCCGTCGCCCAGAACTCCGGAATTACAATTAGCGGTGGCACATCCGTGCGGCCATGGTGCCGGAGCGACAATCCCGTCCCATGCGCCGATATCGTCGGAAAAAATGAGACTTGCAAATCCTGAATCTCGGCCGTGCTGTCGAATCGGTTCTCCAGCATCTTGACGGCCTGTTGGCGCATCCACGGCGAGGCGTGGTGCTCGGCCCACACCAGCGCAACCACGCAGGCCGCCAAAACCGCACAAGAAACAACGACTGCTTTAAGCATTCGCCCCTTGGAGAGTTCCATCCGCCCTTTCGATGCTGACGAGACACCAAGCTACTGTATCCCATGCGTCGAAAATCATGATCGTAAGAAAAAACACAGCTACCAAAGAAAATGCCGGAAGCTTAAGCTCCCGGCAACTAGGTGAGATCGTTGGTCTGCTCCCGCAAGGCGAAGAGAATTTCTTACTTCGCGGTCACAAGTGAATGCGTGATTGCATGCACGGAAAGCGCGATCCGGTTCTGGACACCCACTTTGCGCATCAATTTCGCCACATGCGCTTTCACCGTGCGCTCTTCAATACCCAAGGCCGAACCAATTTCCTTGTTCGAACGGCCTGCCACGAGCATCTCCAATACTTCTTTTTCGCGATCGGTAAAGGTCACGCGGCCGTTGGGAAATACCCGTCCCGGTGACGAACTCACGCGCTCAATGAACATCGAAAGCACTTTGCGCGGCGCCCAAACCGAACCCTGATGCACAATGCGGATCGCCTGCACAAATTCGGCGGCGTCGGCGGCTTCATCCACATATCCCTTCGCGCCCGAAGCGATGGCCTTCAAAATCGTCTCTTCGTCCACGCCCGAGCCGGTCACGATAATGCGCAAATCAGGCCGCGTCGCCTTCATGCTCGCCATCAGATCGAAAAGGTTCTGCCCATTGCGGTTGCCCAAAAGTACGAGATCGATATTTTCGATCGACGTCAGATCCGCCAGCGACGCCGAAAGCAACTCGAAATCGGTTTCCGCATCGAACAAGGCGCGAAAACCCACAAAGCGCAAAGGATCGCTCTCGACTACGGCAATCCGAATCGCCGGCTTTTTCGCGGCTACAGCCTTCATTGCAGTTCCTGCCTTCATGGGCACACTCCAGGTGATTTCCGTTAGGATAAAGGCTGGCGCACACGCTGCAAAGAATAGTCACACGTTGGCAATTACGGCAGTAACATGAAGCATCTATTCAAAGCGGAAGGTCTGAAACAGGAGGAATACCTATGAAAACCGGCATGATCCGGGCAAAACAGGCTGTGGGAGCGGCTTTAGCGGCTATTTTGATGGCCGGAATGGCCTCATCCCAGACCGCCCCAGCTCCCTACCAGCCCAAATATCATGGCGATCCCGCCCGCAGCGAGTCCGAAGCCCTCGCACTCGGCTACATGCGCACCGTCCTCCGCGCCCAGCACACCTACAAAACCAAGAACGATAAATACGCGCCCACGCTCGCCAGCCTCATCCACATTGGCTCTTTTACCAAACGCATGACCCAAACCCAGCAAGGCGACTACACGGTGAATTTCCACACCCGGAAAAACGGAAAAGACGGCAAAGAAGGATTCGAACTGACCATGACGCCCAACCAGATCGACGCCACTCACCGGTCTTTCTACGCCAACGAAGACGGCGTCATCCACGCGGACGAGCAAGGCGCCGCGACCGAGGCCTCGCCGAAGATCTAATTCGTCGGCTAATAAAAAAACCCGCCTTGCGGCGGGCCCTTGGAAGTGTGGAGAGAAACAGCTGAAACGTGGATCTACTGTACTGCCCAGGACTCCCGGCAACAATACGGCGGATATTGTATTCAGGTCTAGGGGTTTTGCCGGAGTCGATAGGCTATACCGCTTAACCATGAACCCATTTGCGCTAAACTTAGATGCAGGAGATTCCATGCCCACCCTCACGCAGGACGAAATCCTGAGCGCTCTCAAGTCCTGTTACGACCCCGAAATTCCCGTGAACATCGTTGATTTAGGCTTGATCTACGAAGTCGCCGTCGAACCCGTCGGCACAGAAAGCGATGCCCAGCAGGACGTCACCGTAAAGATGACCCTGACCTCGCCCGGCTGCCCCGAGCATGTCAACATCAGCGCACAAGTGAAGGCCCGCGTTGAGCAAATGCCCGGCGTCCGCAACGCCACCGTCAATATCGTTTGGGAGCCGCAATGGGGCCCGGAACGCCTCAGCCCCGCCGCCCGCGAACAGTTGGGCATCGAAATCTAGCTCATCAAAGGGCAATCTCAGATTTCTTCCGGCCGCGCGTGCTCGTGTCGCGATTGCACGGCCATGCGTCCCATTTGGGTCGCCAATTTCACAATGCTGCCTGTACGCAACAGGGCCGGCAGTGTGTCTCGAACTTCCGCAAACGCTTCAGGATACTCCGTCGCCAACGCCACCAGGCCGGTCCCTGCCGCCAGGAATCCCGCCGCCTTCTTTCCCTTGAGAAACAGAACTGCGCTCGCCCCCGCCGCGCTCGCAAAAACTATCCGCTTCCAGTGCTTCATGCCGGAACTCCAATCCTCAGAGAGATAATGACAGATAACGACAATGATTTTCGCCCTACCACTATAACGCTTGCACCATGCTTTATACTTTCGGCCAATCGCTTATCAAGTTAGCCAAGGCCACTCTATGATGCACAAACACCGCCCCACCGTTTGCCTGCTAAGCACAACTCTGGTCTTGTGCTCTCTCGCCTTCGCGCAAAGTAGACCACGCGCCCGCGATCTTGGCGTGCCTTTCGACGGGACGCCCGGGCCGCTCAACTCCATCACCGACGTCAAAGGCGTGGAAGTCGGCTATACCACGCTTATCTCCGGCGAAGGCAAGCTCGTCGTCGGCAAAGGCCCGGTGCGCACCGGCGTGACTGCGCTTTTCCCTCGCGGCAAATCAAATAGCGATCCCGTTTTCGGCGGATTCTTCAGCTTAAATGGCAACGGCGAGATGACCGGCACGCATTGGCTCGACGAGTCCGGATTTCTCTACGGCCCCGCGCTCATCACCAACACCCACAGCGTCGGCATCGTCCGCGACGCCGCCATCGCCTGGCAAGTCAAGCATTTCCCGCCCGACCCCGACGGTGATTGGTGGTCGCTGCCCGTCGTCGCCGAAACCTGGGATGGCTTTCTCAACGACATTAATGGCTTCCACGTGAGCGCCGAAGATACGTTTCGAGCCCTCGACAACGCCCATGCCGGACACATCGAAGAAGGCAACGTCGGCGGCGGTACCGGGATGGTCTGCTTTGAGTTCAAAGGCGGCACCGGCACGGCTTCGCGTGTGCTCGACGCCAAACATGGCGGCTATACCGTCGGCGTGCTAGTGCAATGCAACTTCGGACGCCGCAGCCAACTCCGCGTAGCGGGCGTTCCTGTGGGCAAAGAAATTCCCGGCCACGTCTATAACGACGACATCGGTTCCATCATCGTCATCGTCGCCACCGACGCACCGCTCATACCTACGCAGCTCAAGCGCCTCGCCCGCCGCGTGTCTCTGGGTCTGGGACGCGATGGCAGCTACTCGGGCGACGGCTCCGGAGACATTTTTCTCGCCTTCTCCACCGCCAACCCCGACGCCGCCAGAGATAAAAGCGTGCGCCAACTCGCCATGCTGCCGAATGACGATATGGATCCGCTCTTCCTCGCCACTGTTCAAGCCACCGAAGAAGCCGTCATCAACGCCATGGTCGCCGCCGAAACCATGACCGGCGCCGACAACCACACAGTACAAGCTCTGCCCCACGACAAATTGCGCGAAGCGCTGACGAAGTACAACCGGCTGGAAAAGTAGATTTTGTTTACTGCCCTTTTCCAATTCCACCATCATAAAAATGGCTGCCCCACCCTTCGCGGTTTTCGAAGGGTGGGCACGATGCTCTCAGCTCCGCGAGACAACGGCACTTATGCAGCATCCCGCACGCCCAGCTCAGCTTTTTGCGGTTCGTTCACCAGTACCGGCCCGCGTTCCACTCCCACGTAGTCCCGAAAACTGCTCCACGGCCAAATCGCCGCGAGAGATGTGACGAGTAAACATCGATTCGAGGCCCGTGGTGCCCACCCTTCGAACCCCGCGAAGGGTGTGACAGCCTCCGTTTAGGAGATGCATGGCGAAAATCACGAGACATTACATCGGCCAGCCCCCCGAAACGAAGTCCGGAACAAATAGGTAAGTTATTATTTACATAATGTAAATAATTTTTGACATAATGTAGGACGTTTTATACACTCAGCCTGCTGAATTGAGGAGGCTGAAAATGTCGTACCGAGAAAAGATCGCGTGGCTATCGCTGATCGCAATGGCGGTCGCCTATGGCCCCTACTTTGCCTTTATTGCGAGGGGTTCCGCCCCTTGGGAGCCTTTGCCTCACCTACACCCGCTTGGCCTGTTTGCCCTGGCATCGATTTTGCGAATGCTCATCCTGGGCGTCGGCTATCTGTATCTCCGTCTAGGCTCTCCCCGGGAGGAGCGCCCGCCAGTGGACGAACGGGATCGCGCCATCGAGCACCGCTCGCTCAGCGCCGCGTACTACGTGCTGATCGCCGGCATGATCCTGGTCGGCTGCTTCATGCCCTTCAGTTCCACCGGATGGGCCATCGTCAATGCTGCGATTTTCTGGATCGTTGCCGCGGAAGTTGTTCACTACAGCATAGTCGTCACGAGCTATCGCGTGCAGGCATCCGCATGATACAAGGGTCGATTTCCAATCGCATTCGCATCCTCCGCTTCATGAGTGGGGAAATGTCGCAGGCCGAGCTTGGTAAGCGCATTGGCCTCACCCGGCAGACGATTGCTGCCATCGAGGCGGGGAAATACTCGCCATCATTAGAGGCTGCGTTCCGTATCGCCCAAGTCTTCAACGTCCCACTGGCAGAAGTATTCCAATGGGACGTGAAGGCCACCCCATTGAAGGCATCGTAGTTTGTCCAGGTTGAGGTGGCATAACATCCCGTTGACACCAACGACTCGGTCGTTCAAGCCCGCGAACGCCGGGCGGCACACACAAGGGAGTAGGTTCTGGTGGGCGCTGGAATCGGGAGATTAGCGAGTCTGGGAACAACTGCGGCCAGATAGTTGAGCACTGGGAGTTTCAACCTGCATCAAGCTCCCCGCTAACCAGAAGCCATGCGACAAGATGGCTGACGCCATCGTCATGGACGGCAAAAGCGCGCGGACAGGTTGTAAAGCTTTGTGCCGATCCGGCTCGCCACATCCACCATCCCAACATGCTGGATGCCCGCTTCCGTATCGGGCTTGGCCGACACGAAATGGCGCTTTGAATTTATGCTTCTGCACTCTTTCTTCGGAGCCGGACTTACCATCGTTGTGGCGTATTTGTCGCGCCGCCACTTTGAAGAATTCTTCCTCAGCCTAAAAAACTAGTCGGGCCCGCTGACCCTCGCTCCTTGATCTTTGCACCATAACAAAAAGGCTGCCCCCCCTGAGAAATTCTCACCCGGACAATATTCATTATTCATTCCCATGCAATCAATGCGCTAAACTAGCGCCGTCCCCCCGTCCAAAAATATCTTTGAGGTGCCGCATGAAAAGACTCTGGACATTCGCCGCGCTAATAATTCTCGCTTCTAGCTGTTCGCTCGCCCAGCAGTACAAAGTCCTGTATAGCTTTGGCGGGGTCAGCGGTGATGGTGCTGGGCCGCTTGCCGGTTTGGTTCGGGACAGCGCGGGCAATCTGTACGGCACAACTTATAGCGGCGGCCCTTACCTGGACGGCACTGTCTTCGAGCTCTCGCCGAACGCCACTGGCGGCTGGACGGAGACGGTTTTGTATAGCTTCTGCGCCGACTACAGCAACTTTGTCTGCCTCGACGGAGCGCATCCCGGCGCTGCTCTCATCATGGATTCCGCGGGTAATCTGTACGGCACCACCGAATCGGGCGGCAGCACCAACGGTGGCGGCAGTGCCGGCGTGGCTTTCGAACTGTCTCCGCCATCGCAGCAAGGAGGTGCGTGGAAGGAGACCGTGCTGTACAAATTCTGTTCGAACAACGCCAACAATCTCTGTCTCGACGGTTACCGGCCCTTGGCGAGCCTCGCCTTCGATAAATCAGGCAATCTCTATGGCACAACGGTTGAGGGCGGCGCCGAAGATGATGGCACGGCCTTCGAACTTTCCCATTCGCAATCCGGATGGATCGAAACGGTTCTCTACAACTTCTGCTCCAATCCGCAAGGGAACAACTGTCTGGATGGCATCTTTCCCGAGTCTTCTCTGTTGTTTGACGCGGCGGGCAATTTGTACGGAACGGCGAACCAGGATGGCCTTCACTCCGGCGGAGTCTTGTTTAAACTCACGCCGGGAGCCAACGCTTGGACTGAAACTGTACTCGCCAATTTTACGCAAGCCGGAGGGCGGTACCCAAGCACCGGCCCGACCATGGATGCGCAGGGCAATCTTGATGGCCCGCTAAGCATGGGCGGCGCTCATTCCGATGGCGCGCTCTATCAATGGAACCACACGACCGGAAAGCTGCTTGAGGTTTCATTCAATGGATCGAACGGCGAAGGTCCAGCCGGGGCAGTCCTGATCGACAATCTCGGGCGCGGTTATTACGGCACCGCCCTTCAAGGAGGCAACACGGGCGGCAGCGGAACTGCCGGGGTCGTCTATCGTGTTACTCCAAAAGGCGCGCTCAGCACGCTTTACAAGTTTTGCTCGCAGACAAACTGCACCGATGGAATGAATCCGTACGGCAATCTAATCGAAGATTCGCAAGGCAATCTCTACGGGACCGCGAGCGGTGGGGGAACTTACGGCGGAGGCGTGGTTTACGAGGTCACGCCGTAGCCTGCTAACCGCTTGATTCTATGGAGCCCAACGGTCGCTATTCCCATTTTGGGAAAACATGCCCTTCCTACTAAATTTTCCCGCTGATTTGGTTGACGCATCGATTTCGTTTTTCCAAACTGAGGTTAGTGGCCTCAGGGCCGGCTCTTTGACAACTTCATATCTGGGATTGGGCGCCAATCCGGTGCCCCACCCTGGTCGCGGTTTATGCGACAGGGTGGGGATTTTTTGAAATTACCCCTTCGTCCCCATCAGCAGCAACGCGCCGACCCGCTTGAATGCTTTTAAGTCATCCAGGCTGCGGAAGGACTTCGTCTTGTAATCGTCAGGCGTAGGAGTATCGTCGGCAATCTGTTTCCATGCTGTGTTTTGAAACCCATGCTTCTCGAACATAGCGATGTATTCCGCCGCCGACCGCACGTGCACTGGAACTTTCAGCAAGTGCACCCATTGCAGCGAATATTCGTTGTCTTTGTAGAGATTGATGAGAATGAAAATTCGCCCGCCGGGCACCATCACTCGAAAGATTTCATCGAGCGCGGCCTCCTGATCGGCATAGTAATAAAACGACTCGACGGAAAGCATTTTGTCGAAAGAATTGTCACCGCAAGGAATTTTCTGCGCCGATCCCCAAAGAAATTTGACGTTTGGGTAATTCTTCGACGACTCCGTCGCCTGCTTCACCATTTCGTCGGAAACGTCCACGCCTGTGACCTCGCGAGCGTCTTTTGCGAGTAACCGCGACGCCCATCCTGAGCCGCAACCGAGGTCGAGCACGCGGTCGGTCTTCTTCAGGTCCATCAACCGCAAGGTCTTGTTAGTGATGTCGAGATGATGGTTCTCCATCTTCTCGCCCTCCCCGGCTTCGGCCCAGCGGTTGAACTCGGCTTGTAATTGTTGGTCGGGATTGTGCACTTTTTCTGACAAAAAAACCTCCGTGTGTATTTTCACACGGAGGCAGTCAATCAGGTACGCAGAAACGAATCGAAGTCTAGTAGGTAAACTGCTGCAACGACGTTAACGCCGGCGTGATGATCACATATCCCGCGCGCGCGCTGGGATGCAACGCCATATACGCCGGACTCGCGGGCAAGCTCAAGCCGTTGACCGCTTCCACGAAGTTGCCCTTCGTGTCATAGACCAGAATGCTGCTGCCCGTCGGCGCGATGCTCGAAAATTCCTGCCCGATGAGAAACAGCTTGTGAATCGGATCGTACTCCACGTCTCCGCCGCTCTGCGCCTGGTTCGTTGCTCCCTGTAAAACTTCGATGCTTCCGGTTTGCGTGGCCAGGTTGTAAAACTCAACGCTGAAATCGTCCTCGGTGACCGTGCACACGATGCCGTCATCGGAATCCACCGCGATGCCGTTGACAAAACCAAAACCCAAGCCACCAAATTCGCTGAATTTGCCCCTGCTTAGATTTACAAGGCCAATTTGCGTGCTGCATCCAAAGCAACCGAGCGAGCCGCCAAGAATAGCGGTATTGATTTTGCTGTCATAAGTCATCACAGGCGAAACATTAAATTCAAAATCCGGATCGGTTATGGTCACCGGCGCGGTAAACGTATTGGCTGCCACGTTTGCGCCCATTACGAAACTGTCGAAGGAGCCGCCATTGTCGAAATAAAGAATGGCCGTATTCGGCGAACCCTGTGCGTCTGGCATGCTGATAATGAGATCGTCTTTGGTGAAGGGCGGCGTCCACATGGCGGTAAACTTGTTTCCGTTGAGAGGATTCATCTGGCCGTAGACGCGCTTATTTACGAAGCCGCCGCTTGACAGCTCTTCTTCCACCAGGCCATCGCCATTCCCAAAAATTCCCAGCGTCACGAAGTCGTTGAAAGTGCTGTCCTGCTGGGTAACGATCTTGAGGATCTTGCCGGTTTTCTGGTCGAAGGTTTCCACTGCCGCACTATCCTTGCCCCCCGCCAAGGCAAGCGACTCGGCCAGCAAGCCTTCGGTTCCATTCTGCTGAATGTCATAGCCGAGAATGAAGCCTCCGAGCGCAGTATGGACCTGCGGGCCCAGGCCCACGGCGGGATTGGAGCTGTCTTGGGCGAACGTGCCCATGCACCACGTCAACACAACCGCAGAGATTAATAATGAGCGAATGAGCGAATAGACCGAACGGGATGAAATGGCGGCAGAACTGGGCATGGCGTCGGCTCCGTACAAAAAATCGGCTTGGATAACAATGCCGACCAGCCTAATGCCGTTGCGCCTGCATGTTGTCAGAATTTTGTAAATTTGGCGGGAATTTTCGTTCGCAGCGGGATATGCTACATTTCCCTTCATGGCAGCGGATTTCGACCCCAATGTGGCCCCGGCCAAGCCTTCCAATGCGCTACTCTATTGCCCGGCCTGCGCCGCCGAAGTCAGCGATCCGCTCACTTGCGGGGATTGCTCCTCGGTCATCTGCCGCCGCTGCGGTACGCCGCTCGAATCGCCCGATGAACTGGGCTTTGGATAAGGGCTGGGCTAAGAGCTTACCCACGAAAGGCTTGCCGGATTTAGGCTTCAGCCGGAGGGGTTGGCAAACGTGCAAACGGGTCTTTAGGCTCCCAGCGCAGTATCCTGTCTTCCATCTTGACAAAACATGCACGCCTGCTAAATTCAATCCAACTGTTGTACGCGAATCTCGTCTCTTACAGGTGGGAGTAATGATGAAAAATGTCTATGAAGTCCTCCGGCAGAAAGAGCTTGAATTGGCCCGGTTGGAAAAAGAAGTCGAAGCCTTGCGGGTAGCAGCGCCACTGCTCTCCGAGGACAAGGAACCGATCGCCATGGAGGCGACGAACAACAAGCCTGCGCTGGCGCCTCCGTCGCCCATGCCGCCCGCCATGCGGATTCCGCAGCCGGCGATGAACAACAATCCCCAACCCGCGCGAGTCGCAGGCTGGGAAGATAACGCCAAGCGCTGGCCCTAAGGATTTATTGTTTTACCGATTAAGGAATGACGCTCGAAGCGGCGCTTGCCGCTTCGGCAATGTTCTATTTCCCTTCTGGTTCGCGAACCATCCGCAAAATAATCACGCTGCTTACGGCAAAGCTGGCGACGGCAACCAAAGCCAGCGCCTGCCCGGTTTGAATGCCCCAGCGCAGACGCTCTGACAACAAGGCGCCTACGGCGAAGACAACGCCCACCAGATTCAGCCACAACGGCGGATGAATTTTGCGTTTGCCGCTCTCGTTCTTGAACTGCAATTGCAGCAGCACCGCAGCTGCGCCTATGGCAGCCACGATCACGATGGAAAGTGGGCTGAAAAAGGCCCGGCGGTCGGTGAAAGTTACGAGCACGGCGAGGATGCCGCAAAGTAGTCCGGAGGCAATGACCGTCTTGCGGCGCGGTGGAGATGTCGAAGTGGGCAAACGTTCGTCCTTGGGCCTTAGCGCAATTGTGCTCGACGAAGCTCTATTGTAAAAGGCTGGTCACCGATTGCAAGTATCTGCAGCGGACAACGGCGCATGGGCTATGAGGCGTAGACAGTGTCTCAGACGGGCCACGCCCTGCCTGGCGGGGCTTCAGATTCGCTGTGATTGACCGCATACAACACCAGCTCCACACGGCTGGAAACGCCGAGCTTGTCGAAGACCCGAAAGAGATATTTCTTGATGGTGTGCTCGCTGAGCTTAAGATCGCGTGCGATCTCGCGGTTGCTGAAACCGTCCGCCACGAGGGCCACGACTTGCTCTTCACGTTCGGTCAGCAGTTTTTCGCCTTTGACGTTCACAATCCGGGGTAAAGACGTTTGCGACAAGGCATCGAGCAGGAATTGAAGTTGCTCGCTATTGGCCCATACCTGTCCGTCATAGACGCATTGAATGCACTTGCATAGCAGGCGGAAGGGATGGTGGGCGAAGCAGAAGAGGCCGCGGGCGCCGGCGCGAAAGGCATTCACGACCAGCTCACGATCATAACTGTCGAGCAAGACGATTTTGTCGATTTGGGGATGCAAGTTGTGCAAGCGGCGCAAGAGGCTGAAGTCGCTCCGTCCGCCCTGATCGGCTTTGAAGACAAGGACATGGATCTCATCGGCGTCGAGAGCATCGAGGATGATGTCCAGATTGAGTTCGCAGGAGTGAACCGCAAACTCCGGCCGGCGGCGGAGCGCCCCGGTCAAGAGTTGCGATTGCATGGGGTTGGAGTCGGCTACCAACACACCAATAGCGTTGGACATCGCGACGGGCGCAGATCGCATGTTTTTCCTCAAACAGACGAAGTCAAGCTTTCGGAAAAATCTAACGGCTCAGTGCGCGGTTGGCTGTGACGTATGCACCTTCGCGAAGGTTAGTCCCTGTGGAAAACTCGGCGATTTACGCATCGCGGAT
>Ga0181522_10000937_pt1 | contig 19000 bp, 10 predicted proteins | sample PEATcosm2014_Bin_27_FD_121103 | JGI IMG/M metagenome (GOLD analysis project Ga0181522, IMG submission 121103) | Peatland microbial communities from MTU Mesocosm Facility, Houghton, MI, USA - PEATcosm2014_Bin05_10_metaG | ecosystem: Environmental > Terrestrial > Soil > Wetlands > Peat | place... | reverse complement strand
GATGCCAGCGTCTGGCCGTAAGTGATTGCGCTCGCCGTCGGCCATGCCGACACTGTCGGCGTCGCTTTGTTCACCGTCACATTGGCGGTACCCGCCACCGCGTTGTAGTCAATCGCATCTGTAGCCGTGAAGATCACGCCCTCGCTGGTCGTCCCCGTGGCAGGTGTCGTCGTGGACGTCGTCCAAGAAAAAGTGCCGGATACCGACGCCGTGCCCCCGCTCAGCGTCGAGGAAGCCAGTGTCTGGCCATAGGTGATAGCGCTCGCAGTGGGCCATGCCGACACCGTCGGCGTCGCCTTGTTCACTGTCAGGCTGACCATGCCTGTCACCGTGTTGTAATCGGTGGTATCTGAAGGCGTGAAGGTCACACTCTCGCTGGGTGATCCCGCACCAGGTGCCGTCGTTGGTGTTGTCCATGAGAAGGAGCCGGTTACCGACGCCGTGCCCCCGCTTAGCGCCGAACTCGCAAGCGTACTGCCGAAAGTGATTGCGCTCGCCGTCGGCCAAGCTGTCACAGTCGGTGTGTTCCGGGAAGTTGTGCTTCCCCCATTATTCCCCCCGCACCCCGCCGCCCAAAAACTCGCCAAAATGCTTAGCCAAATCGCCGGCTGCCGCCCCACCTTCATCATGACCGAACCTCTCTTCTATCTTCCTCTTCCACTATCGGATTCCGGCTCTGGATTTTCTGGCCCGGACCATATCCTGGCGGGGGTGTCGCGGCGCAAAACTGGACCGGCACAATGGAGCGAGGTCGAGGACAGCTCACCGTTCGCTGCGGCCTTGTTTGCATCGAAACGATGAGGCACAGATAACGGTATCATGAATTTCCGTTCTGAGCCGACCCTGGCATGCCTCGACCAGGTCGCCCAAAATGTGAATCGGTCGCTCCCTGGCTCCCATCGTCAATGGGCGCAGATAGTTTCTCTGCCTTCAGGCGAACCGGTGCCGAGCTCGCCAAGCCCATTTTTTCCCTCCGCCTAATTCGCTGTACTCAAACGTTTTTCACTTGACAACGGCAAATTTCGTCGAGTACGGTGTACCGTTACCAAATTTGTAGGATAATCCGCACGCAGTTCCAGATAACTTGACGTACCTGTTCTGTGCGCGGAGAAGTGCCGGAGGTTTCCGGCGGGCTTTCAGGACTCTTTTTCCTGCGCATATTTACCCAACTTCTCCCGGCTCGATACGGAGACAGAGAATTCGGCCTTCGCCGCCGAATCGTGCGTGAGATGGAATGGGACTTACATCGGAACGGCAAACCAGGATGGGATTCAAATCGAGAGTTTGATTTTGGCAGAGGACGATACGGGACAAACCGGACCGTCACCGATTCCCCGGTTCGGGGATGAAAACAGATCGGAGGAGAAGGAATGCAAACGACTATGAAAAAAATGACGAGTCCAGTGCGATCCCTCGCGGCGGGAACATGGGTAGCCCTGTTCGTGCTGCTGGCCCTTTGCTTTGGTGCATCTGCTCACGCGCAGAAACCACCCATCGTGGTCTCCGGCACGCCAGTACAGTTAGGCGCGCTCACCGGCGGCGGTTGGGACGGTTCCCAGGAGCCCATTGGGGGGAACTTTGTAATTGGCGTGAACGGCAACGTCCTCGTCGGTGACGGATATTCATCCAACTTTCTCCAGATCACCCCTTCCGGGACGGACACCAAGTTAGCGTCCGGCGTAGGCGCTTCGAACGCCGCGCTCGACAGCTACGGCAATCTGTATTTTGGCGGCAATTACAATCCCAACGTCTACAAGATTCCCTACGACGCTGCGACTGGCCAATATGTTGGTTTCACCACGGCTCCAACCACGAATTGCCTTGGCGGCAACCAGGACACGGCGCCGTGCATCTTCGCGCCCGCGGTTTCGGCGTACATGAGCGGCACGCTCGCCGGTTCGGGAAATTCCGGTTATGCCGGCGTGGCCTTCGATGGCCAGGGTAATTTCTTCTTCGAATCGAACACACTTCCTAGCACCAACCCCGACACGATCTTCGAATGCAACCTCGCCTGCATCGCCAGCTCCTCAGCCACCCCGAAGCTGATTTATTCCGACGCGAATCCGGTCGGCGCGTTCGTAATCGATCCTTGGGGCAACATCTTCTTTGTCGATGGCAAAGGCAACAGCAAGGGCGACGCGACCAACCTGAACGAACTCCCGCTCTCCGCGGGAACGTATGCCGCCTCGCCAACCGTCGTGGAGAGCTACACCAACGCGGCCAGCTACGGCAACGGCATCAGCGGTCTCGCAGTTGCGGGCAATGGCACGTTGTACATCTCCATCAACGGCGACGGCCTTTTTGCCGTTCCCAATACGCAATCGGGCGGACCCAAGCCGAGCTTGATTTATCAGCTTTCCACACAAGGTGGAAAGGGCGTTGCGATCGATTCCCAAGGCAACCTCTACGGAATTCCCTATAACGGCGGAGACGTTGTGTCCTTCATCCCCGTGGGCGCGGTTGCGCTCGGCGCCTCTCCCACGGGCACAGCCGCAACTGCGGTCAGTGCCACCATCTTCGACAGCGCCGCCTCTTGCACGACGCCTCCAACGCTGGCGCTTGCCGTCACTGAGTTTGGCGTGCCCACGACCGAGTTCACCGCGGCTGCCGGCACCACTTGCTCCACCACATTCAGCGGAAGCAACGGTGTCTTCAGTTCTGGGCCGCTGACCGCTGCCGCATTCACGTCATTCCCTGTCACCGCCAACCTTACGCCCGCCGCGATCGGCGAGCGCAGCGCGGCGCTGACCATCACAGACTCCACAAACAGCGCCAGCGGAATCGCAGCGCTTTCGGGTGTGGGCCAGGGCCCGACGGGAAATGTCGATCCTGGCGTGGCCACGGCTTATACGAGCGGACTCACCGACCCGACATCCGTGGTTGCGGATCCCGCGGGAGACGTGTTTGTGGCCGACCCCGGCGCGGGCACGGTCTCCGAGTTCGCCGCAGGAACGACGACGACGCCGGTTGCGGTCGGCTCCGGATTTATCAATCCTGACGGACTCGCCTTTGACGCTAACGGGAATTTGTTCATCGCCGACGACGGCGTCCCCGATGTTGTTGAGATTACCAATACCGGCGCCGCGGGCGCATTTGTGGCTGGAACGCAAACGACCGTCATTCCTTCTTCCACCGTCTTCGGCGGCACCGCGTTGGCAGACGCGACCGCGCTGGCTGTGGGACCGAATGGCACACTGTACATCTCCGACAATGCAAACAAGCGGGTTGTCTTCTGGGACCCCATCACCGGTCAATCTGGTGTCACTCCTGCAACCGCGGCGAACGGCCTCAAGTCTTCATGGGGAATTGCCGTTGATTCATCAAGCAACCTCTATGTCGCCGACTCGACGTTAAACGAGGTTTTAATCTTTTCGCCAGCAGGCACCATTTCCACTATCGCGCCTCCCAATGTGACACAGGCTGTCGCCGTCGCGGTGGATGCTTCAGGCAGCGTGCTTGTTTCCGACGCTGCGACAGGCAACATCGTTCGCGTTCCCAATCTGAGCGGGACCTTGACTCCTGCGCAGGCGATAACCGTCGAATCCATCGCCCCGCAGGCCTATGCGATGTCGTTGGACTCGCAGGGTGACCTGTATGTTGGCGGCGGCCACGGCAAAGCGGCGTATGCGATCCAGCGCACTGCGGCCTCGGTCAATCTCGGCACCGTTTCGGATGGCGCCACGAACTCCGCAACGGTCTACCTCATGAGCGCCGGCAACACCGCAGCAACCTTGGCAACTCCTGACGTTACCGAGCCTACCAACACGATGTTTACCCTCGACCCGGCGGCGAGTAACGGATGCACGAGCGGTACATCCGGGCCTCCTGGAGCGTCTTGCCAATTCACGGGTACCTTCGCCCCTCCGCCCGCGACGCCCAACGGACCTCAAACCGGCTTGGCAACCATTAACATCGCCACTCCGGCGTTCATGTTCAATGTCAACATGAGCGGCTCTGCCACCGTATCGTCGATTCTGCCGCAGACCATCACCGGCTTTACACCGCCTACTTCGTTGCAGATCGGCCAGCAAATCACGCTGTCGGCCACAGGTGGCGCTTCCGGCAATCCGGTCGTCTTCACAATCGACCCCGCTTCAACATGTCCCACTTGCGCAACCATCAGCGGCAGCACGCTGACGGCGGTGTCGGTCGGCTCCATAAAAGTTGACGCGAATCAGGCGGGAGGGTCCAACGCCGGCAATCTATATGCGGCGGCGACGCAGGTTCAAGTGACAATCAGCATCGCCAACACATTGGTCGCGTCCGACGTGCCCGCGCTGCTAATGAACCAGATCGTTTGGAGTTACCAGAGTGGCGCCTTCACCGACGGGCAGAACCCGGCGGGCGGAAGCTTCGCCGTGACGCAGAATGGCCTGATCTATGTTGGGACCACTTATAACAACAAGACGGACATCGTCAACGCAAGCACCGGTGCATTGGTCCAGCAAATATCGATGAACGGTGGAGGCGTATTCGCGATCGACAGCAAGAACAACCTCTACATGGGGCACCTTTACAGCTCGGCGGTCTACAAGATTCCGTTTGTGAATGGCGCTTATGTAGCGTTAAGCGATCTGTCGTCAGCGCCAAACTGCACCGGCACCGACACAACTATTTGTACTGTTGCAAATATTCCGAACGGTGGAATGAAGGCGGTGGCCGTCGATCCCTCCGGCAACCTCTACATGGTCACGGTTCCAGCATCGCCGGGCACCAGCGCTATTTATGAGTGCAACGTAGCCTGCGAGGTTGGCGGCACCGCAACGCTGGTCTACTCCGATGCGAATTCGGTCAGCCAAATTGCTTTCGATCCCTGGGGCAATATGTTCTTCACTGAAGGCGTCTACACCAGCGGGACCAACTTCAGCAACCTTGAATCCGCGAGTTCCAACCTCTACGAACTTCCCTACACAGCGGGTACAGGCTTTGCTGCAACGCCTACCCTGCTGCAGACCTTGACCGTCGCCACTCCTGGCGCCTACGACAATCAATTGGACGGCGTGGCTGTGACTTCCAACGGCACCATTTACTACGCGGACCAAAACGATGGAACGTTTGCAATCCCCAATACAAAAACGGGCGGCCCTGACACTGCGCACCAATACGTCGTATCGTCGCTGGGCGCAAAGGGTATGGAGCTCGACTCCAACGGTAACGAGTGGGTTGTGGTCTATCACTCCGGCGGCGATAATCTTGGCGAAGCTCTGCTCGGCGACTTAACCACCCCCAACGCTCAATACGATGGCGCTCCGGTCAACACCTCGGCTACCGTCGTGGACAATGCCTTGAATTGTTCAACGGCTGCAACCTTGGCAATCGCATCCTCCAATTCGGAGTTCGGCGCGACGGCTGGGACCGCTTGCTCGACGATTTCGGCCAATTTCACCACTCCGGTCTCCGCCTCTTCTTATCCGGCGACCATCACCTTCACGGCAACGAAGCCTAATACTCAAACCGCAAACCTGACTGTCACCGATACCACCAACGGTGGCGAAGGAACCGCAACGGTGACTGGCTTTGCCTTGACGACTCCGCAGACGCTCACCTTTACGGCGCCCACAACAACCACCTCCACCTACTCGCCTGGCGAGACGATCGCGGTGAGCGTATCCAACGGCGGCTCCAACAATCCCGCCGTCTTCACCGTTGATTCATCGAGCACCGGCGCTGGAACCTTCTCCGGCACTACAGTGACCGGTACCACTTCGACCGCAACATTGACCGTCACACAGGCAGGCAGCATTGTCATCGATGCCAACGAAGTGGGCGGCCTGGCAGGCGGCACATATTACGACGCTGCTCCGCAGGCTCAGTTGACCCTCACTATCAACAAGTCAGCGGAGGTGATCACCTTTACGCCGCCGGTCTCGCCGGTCGTGTATGCACCTGGATTGACGGTTAACCTGAGCGCGCTCGGCGGTGGTGCCAGCACCCCGGTGACCTTCTCGGTCGACGCGTCCAGCACCGGCGCCGGATCGGTTTCCGCCACGACGGTGACTGGCAACACCTCAACGGCGACGCTAACGGTGACGACGGCGGGCACAATCGTGCTCGATGCCAATCAGGCCGCCGACGTCAACTACCTGGCACCTCCGCAGGTTCAGCAGATTCTCGTTGTCAACCAGGCGACCCAGACCGTCACCTTCACTCCGGTCGTCACGCCTCTTCATTACATTGCGTCGTGCTCTCCCATCACCCTGTGCGCGACGGTCACCATCCAGGGCACGGGCGGTGCCACAAACAATCTGATCGCCCTCAGCCCGGATCCGAGCAATAAGGTCATCTTCACCATTCTCAGCAGTTCCGTGGCGAACGGAGTCACGACCGCGACGCTTGCGCTTGTGCCAAACCAGGCTCTGAACTTCCCGGCTAGCTTGATCATCGACGGGAATCAGCAAGGCAACGCCAATTATTCGGCCGCCAAGCAGGGAGTGCTCACCATAAGTGTTCTTGGGGCGCTTCCGCTGCAAACCATCACCTGGGCCAATCCGGGAACGCAGGTTAGCGGATCCAGCTTGACGCTCAACGCGACTGCGAGTTCTGGATTCCCAGTCACTTACGCTTCCAGCACATCGACGGTTTGCACGGTCAGCGGTTCCACAGTCACGTTTGGCAAGGGTACATCCGTCGGGACCTGCACCATAACCGCTACCCAGCCCGGCGACAACCTTACCTATGCCGCGGCCGTGCCGCTGACGCAGACGTTCGCAGTCAACCCCGCTGGGCAGAACCCGGGCCTGAACATGAGTATTTCGCTGTCCTCGCTCACAATTCAGCCGGGAACCGTCGGGTTGACGCAGATCACCCTCACCTCCACGAACAACTTCGCGGCTAGCTCGGTGAACTTTACCCTCACCGGCTTGCCATCCGGCTACACCTACTCCTTCAACCCGAACCCTGTAACCGTCTTTACCCAGAACTCGACGACCGGTTTGCCCCTGGGCACAACCGTAACCACAACGCTGACCATTACGCCGCCCGCGACGGCTGCCGTTGTCCGCCAGGACTTCAGGCCGCTCTTCCCGGCGACCTTGGCGGTGGCGCTCTGCTTCCTGGGCTTCAAGAAGCGCAACCGGCTCTACATGCTGGTGTTGCTGGTTGTCCTCTTCGCCGGATTAGGATTTGTCTCCGGCTGCGGCGGCTCGTCCAGTAGCGCAACCGTCAAGCCGGTTACGTCCACAGCCACGATCACTGCGACGCCGGCAGCAGGACTTGCTGGCGCATCGGGCTCGGTGACATCAAGCTCACCCTTGACGGTCATCTTCGAGTAGGCTGCTTCGGAATCAACGCGCAAGAAACTGGGCCTCTCCACTGCAAGGTAGAGAGGCCCAATTCTTTGCACGCGCGGCCTCCGGCGGTTCCACAATTGCTATATCCAGGTCCCCAACCGCCTAGTGGCTTTTTCATCAACCGGGGTTCCACAGACAGGTCTTCTTCTGTGGGGTGGAAGGAAAAGGCCACCCTCCAAGACGCCGAATAGTGCAGGTGAAATGCGGAACCACTCTAAAGAAAGTGGCCTCTCGCATTCGAAAGGTCACTCCGCCATGCTTCTGGGTATTCGCACGATTCTGGAGCCGACGGTCAGACTTGAACTGACGACCTGCTGATTACGAATCAGCTGCTCTACCAACTGAGCTACGTCGGCCTGCTCCTAGCTTCTATTGTTTGATTGTATCGTCGCGACGGATCGAGGTAAAGCTGCGCAGCGCGCATCACGGCCGTTCCATCGGCGCTACAATGCTGCCCATGCAAGCCGACCCAATTCGCGAGTGGCAAACGCTCACCGCTCATTATCGCGAGTTGTGCGATGACGAACTGAGCGAACTGGCCACAGACTTCAATCACCTCACCGATACCGCGCGCCAGGTGCTGAGTGTCGAGATGAGGAGCCGTGGCCTCGCCGATCCTCAGGCTGCGAGTCCCGTGCCGATCGCCTCGAATGCGCCGCCCCCCGCGAACGCATCGCCCGCGACACCCGCGGTACCCGCTGCACTTGACACAAGCGCATCGATTCATGACCCGACAGTCAATCCCCTCATTGCCTTCGGGCGCTCCCCGGAGCTCGTTCCTGACACCCCCAACGTCCCCAGCGAAGAAGATGGCCCGGTTGAATACACGTGGAAGACTTTGCTGTGCGAGTGCGACACTGCGCAAGAGGCGAGCGAGCTCTCCGAATCGCTGAGGCAAGCAGGCATCGAGAGCTGGATCGAGGGGCCGAAGCCAAGCGCCTACTCTGCCTATGCGAGCCTTGACCTGATCAATCCACGTGTCCTCGTTGCCGCCGATCAGCTTGAGCAGGCGCGCGCCATCGCCGCGCGGCCCATTCCGCCCGAGATCGTTGAGGAGTCTGAGGCTGAGGTTCCTGAATTCGTTCCGCCATCGTGTCCAAAGTGCGGTGCCGGCGACCCCGTTCTCGAAACCGTGGACCCTGCGAATTCCTGGAAATGCGAGCAATGCGGCGAGCGCTGGACCGAAGCCGCGCCCGCCGCGACTCAAGAGCCCCGTAGCGAGGGCTAACAGCCCCTCTAAAACGGAAAGAGCCGCCCGGCAACAGGGCAGCTCTCTCCTCAGGGAGAATAGTTCCAACGGAGGCAAACCCATTAGAACTTTCTGGCTGCATACTAGGAGCGGGGGGAAGCAGTGTCAAGAGAAAATGTTTGTGAAAATAAGTAATTTTGTTTCAATACTTTAACAATGCAACCCTTCCATCCGAAGGGTTGATTTATTCGCCGATCTTTCGCCTCAAATCTTTCGGCATTTCCCGTGATTTCGTAGTGTTTCTTCGGGTTTCAGTCCGTTTTTCCACAGCCATCGTATGGCATTAACCCTTCAGATGCGGCCCTTCAACAACCTTAGTCACCTCGATTCTTTCGACCCATTTCTCCGCCAAATCGAGGTGAATGAATTCCTCGTCGTAGACCGACGAGATCGGCCTGCCCCGTGCCAACCGGTAAAGCGCTCTTCCGCCGCCCAGGAACCCTCCCAGCACGATGGCCGCCGCTGCCCCGATGATTGTCAGCACGGCGATCCCCATCAGCAGCTTGCTGGTCTTCTCCACGTCTGACTCCACCGGCTCCGGAATCGACGTCAGGCTCGCCTCGTAGTGAACGGCCTCGAGCAGGCGGTGGCTATCGTCAGGCACCGCATCGCCGCTCACCAGGGCCACCAGCGGCCCGCTATGCCGCACCTCCAGCGAGGCTAGGTCGGAGTCGGTCAATGGCTTGGGCCACGCCGGCTGCGCTTGGCTACCGGCCTTAAGATATGCGCGAATGGCCGCTTCCTGCGCTTCGGCAATCTGAGGTGTGGGGTAGTCGATTATGGTCAACGTTGCCGGTCCTGAGGTCAGCGAGTAGTTCGCTGTCACGGCTTCTGCGCCCTTGTCGAACCCCATCAGCGACGCCGGCAGCACCCCCCCGGATCCCGTGTAGCCCGCAGGGCCTTCCGCATAGTGCGTCGTTTGCCCGTCAATGTTTTCCCGAGGCAGGTTGGCCAGAATGGGTGGGATCATCCCGCGGTTGCCAGTCGGCACCGGAAGCTGCTTCGCAATCTCGCGAAGTTCACCGGCCGTCATCGGCCCGATGCGCGAGTACGTCGCATCCACGACGGTCGTCCCTTTCCAGAACAGAACGCGCTTGTCGTCCGAGGCCGCGCCCGTTCCGATGTCTTCCCTGGGCCAACCATTCTGGCGGTAGTAGGTGTATGCGCCGTAGGCTCCGCTCGCGTCGTCGAATCGCAGCGCACGCAGGCTCAGCGTGTCGCCTTCGCGCTTGTAGCTGGCCAGTACTGCTGCATTGAATCCATACTCCTTCAGCGCTTCCGCATTGGCGGGGTCAGCCAGCGCCGCGTCGGTCAGTACCTTCGATGGCCCTGTCGCCAACCATCCGTCAAACGCGTCGGGCAATAGCGCGTTTGGCGACGGCGGCAGAACGATCGTTGTTACCGACTGCTTTTCCGCTGTCGTCGGCTGCTCACCCTGCGCCACGGCGAAAACCGAGCCGCACACGAGCACCATCGCGCCTGCCAGATTGGCCATCCTACACATCAATCGGACTCCCCAGTCCCAGGGCGCGCATCGCAGTTCCGTTTCGCGCGTCCCAACCTTCAGGGTACACGCTCGCGCGGCGTCCTCGGCGCACTCAGAGCCTTCCCTGTCTTGGACACTGAAAAGTTCCGAAAGGTTCCCGACTGTATTCTTGCCGGCTGCTCAAACAGCCCTGTTCATGCTCCCGGCACTTGTCTGCGTCGGGTACAGGATGTCTCCCAGCGCCTTGTAGCGGCCACCGTAAAAGATCAAAGCGTATTCGCGTGTCCCTGTGCTCAACGGCCCTCCCACGCAGATGCTCGCCAGTAGTGCGAAGCCAAATGCAACCACGCCGAAGAACACCTCGAGAAGAATGCCCACAAGCCATGAGCTTCCCGTCGCACCCGAGAACATCGAGTGAACGCCCCACTCAATCGCCGCCAGGGAACCTGCCAGCATCAGTCCGGGAAGCGCCAGCACGATAAACACGCCGATCGCCGCAATCGTGGGCAAAATCACTCGCAGCAGACCGTAGACAAGAAACTGCCTTCTCTCGGCCCCCATGCGAGCCCGCACCTGCCGCCACGCTTCACCCGCCGTCGCGTTATCCAGTGCGATATGCGGCAGCATCCAGTCGCGCAAAATCAAGTCGCTGAGTATTCCAGCCAGCACCAGCAGGATGAAGATCGGAATCAGCGGCAAAACAAGAGCCAGCAGCAAACCAATATTGAATTGTCCGCCTTGCTGATTCTCTTGAAACAGCCGCCAGAAACCGGCTGCGAACGGAAGCGCAACTAACACCAGCACCACCATGAAACAGATTCCCACAACAATGTTCAGCCAGAAAAAGCGCGTTGCCTGCCCTCGATAGAGCCGCCATCCCGGCTTAATCTCCTTCGTGTTGTGGACGAGGCAGTGAAAGAAGGCGAACCTCAGCCGCGTGATCAGGTAGAACAGGAAGACCGACAAAAGAATCGCCAGCAGCGCAACCGACACAATCGCCGCGATCCATTCGGGCGCCAGATGGAACGGCCAGGAAATGCTGGGCACATGTCCCCCGCCGTGCCCTCCGCCATGATCTACGTTCGTTGACGAGGAATGGAAATTGCTCCCCAGCCCCTCTGTGATAATCGCCACCAGGCCGAGTTTCAAATACGTTCCCCACTTGAATGGCCTGAAGAGGAACTCCTTGGTGCGCTCGATGGCTGGCGCAACAGAATCGACGGCGGAGATGAGTTGCATAGGAGTCCTTCCTTGGGAAGAAACAGCGTACTACAGGTTTACGCATTTCCTACCTGCAAAGTTCCGCTCGCGGTTGCCCAATTGCCGCAAGCCACGCATCGAACGCGTCCAGCGCCCGCTCGCACACCAATCGGTGCCGCTCCTTCTTGTCCCTAACGCGCCGCCGTGTCTCCTCATCGAGCGGGTCGAGATCCAAAGGCTCCAGCAGATCGAATGTGATGTTGGCCGGCTGAAAACCTTTCGCATCGGCGTGCGTGATGTAGTGAACCAGCGATCCGAGCGCCGTCGCTCGCGGCACAGGTACCGGTTCTTCGCCTCGCGCCATTGCCGCCGCGTAAATCCCCGCCAGCATTCCCGAGGCAATTGATTCGGTATACCCCTCCACACCGCAAATCTGCCCCGCAAACATCAATCCCGGCCTGCTTTTCAGCCGCAGGCCCTCGTCCAGCAGGGCCGGCGCGCAAATGTACGTGTTGCGGTGAATCTGCCCATAGCGCAGAAAGCGCGCATTCTCGAGTCCCGGAATCAGTCGGAGCACCTTCGCCTGCTCGCCAAACTTCAAATGGTTCTGGAACCCGACCAGGTTGTAGCTATCGGCGCGCAGATTCTCCTTGCGCAATTGCACTACCGCCCACGGCGTCTTTCCCGTCCGCGGATCGCGCAGCCCAACCGGCTTCATCGGGCCAAAGCGCAGCGTGTCCCTTCCCCGCCGCGCCAGAATCTCGATCGGCAGGCAGCTTTCGAAATAGTCGAGCTTCTCCCACTCCTTTTCTTCGGCCGCCTCGGCCGCCAGCAGCGCATCCAAAAACCGGTCGTACTCCGCCCGGTCCATCGGGCAGTTGATGTAATCCGCCGTTCCCTTGTCCCAGCGCGCCGCAAAGTACACGCGGCTCATCTCGATGGTCTCAGCATCGACGATAGGCGAGATGGAGTCGTAAAACGCCAGATGCCCCGCGCCTGTCTGCCGCTCAATCTCCCGGCTCAGCGCATCCGTGGTCAGCGGCCCGGTCGCGACGATCGTGCACTTCGCGCCGTTCTCGTCTTGGTCAAGTGACGTGCCAAGGTCAGTCACTTCTTCGCGCACCACACGGATTTTCGGCTCCGCTTCGATCGCTTCCGCAATCCGCCTCGAAAACTCCACGCGATCCACGGCCAAAGCATGCCCCGCCGGAACAGCCGTTTCATCCGCAATCCGCAGGAGCGCGGAACGCCCGCGCCGCATCTCCTGCTTCAGCAGCCAAGGCGCTGTGTTGGGGGTCTCACTCTTCAGCGAATTGGAGCACACCAGCTCGCCGAACTCCGTAGTCTGGTGCGCGGGCGTCAACCGCGGTTTTCCATCTACCATCGCCCGCATCTCATAGAGTTCCACCTCGCAGCCCAGCCGCGCCGCCGTTAGCGCCGCCTCCGGCCCCGCCAACCCCCCGCCGATTACGCGAATCTTTTTCATCTCGTCCTTGGCCAGGTCGTTTCCGGCCAAGCTCCATTCGCCGCCTTTGAGTCCTTAGGCATACCCACAGGCCTCATGACGCGGAAGCGTCGTCTGCCCCGCCACCGGCTAGCCGCTCTAGCGCCTCGCCGCTCAGGCGCACGTTCCGCCACTCGTCCAGAAACTCGGCTCCAATGGCTCGGTAGAAATCGATGGCCGGAGTGTTCCAGTCCAAAACCTCCCACTGCAGGCGCTGGCAGCCGTTTTCCACCGCAATTGCGGCTATCTGTTTCAGCAGCTCCCTCCCAATGCCCCGACGCCGGAACTGTGGCAGCACAAATAGGTCCTCAACGTAAATCCCGGGTCGCCCCACCCAGGTCGAGTAATTGAAGAAATAAAAGGCAAAACCCGCCGGCTGCCCATCGCAATCGGCGATCAGGCAACGGTAAAACGGATTTGGTCCAAATCCATCGCGGATCAGGCCCTCCTCGGTCGCCGTTACCGCGTCTGGCGCGCGCTCAAAAGCCGCCAGCGCGCGAATAAACTCCAGAATCTGTGCGGCATCCGCCGCGGTCGCCTTGCGAATCACAGCCCCCATACATGAATTCTAGTGTGTGATACGCGCCACACACGACCTCGCTACCCCGGCTCTACCATGACAGTCGTTGATCCACAAAGGCACTCCACCAAGTCGCCGAGGAAGGGTTGGCCTGCTTGCAGGCGCCATTCCGAGCGAACTTTGGCTGCGGTGTCGTCCGAGTCCGGCGTGGGACGATCGGACCGCCCCCTCTTGTGCAGGGCGCTGGGTTGGATTTAACGTTGGTTTTGCTGCAAATGCGCCTCGCCGGATGAAGCCGTGTTTGGGTCTCCCGGTCAGCGCCGGAACTTTGAATTTTTTCGAGGCTGCGGGCAGCACTCGTCCCGCCTCTCTCAAGGAGAAGACATGAAACGCATTTTTTCACTTTGGCTGGGTCTGACCGCTGCGGCGGGCCTATTCGCGCTGGCGCTCCCTTCCGTTCAAGCGCAGCCCGCCGAAAAAACGGGCCAGATTCACGGGCACGTCATCAATCCTACGGGACAACCCCAGGGGGGCGGTACGGTGGGCCTCTCCACCGATGGCGGCGCCACATTGAAGTACTCCTTCCCGGTTGATTCCACGGGCGCCTACTCCGGCGAAGCACCGGCTGGAACCTACATGCTGATCTACCGCGCGCCGGATACCCCTCCTGGCAAGATGGTCGACTCCATCCGCGGCATCAAAATTGTCGCAGGTGTGGATCTTCAACAGGACGACGACATGTCGCGCCAGGAATACATCGACCAGTTGCCGGCAGAGGAAAAGAAGCAACTCGAGGATCTTAAGAAGCAGAATGCCGAGGCCCTCAAGGCGAATTCCTTGATCAATCAGCTCAATGCCGACCTGAAAATCGTTAATCAGGACAAGAAGGACATCGACACCGCATCCATGGCCGCGGCTCAGCAACTCGGCGCTAGTGCTTCCAAGACCGATATTACCGCCAAGGCCGATGAGATCAAGGCAGCCAAGTACACCGACATCCAGAGCCTGATGACCAAAGATACGGGGCTCAAGGCGGATGAGCCCTTGCTGTGGAACAACTTGGGGTTCGCGCAAGCCGGCCTTAAGGACTACGACGATGCCATCACTTCGTTTAAGAAGGCCCTCGACCTGGAGTCGGCTTCAAAGAAGCCCCGCTTGCCGGTGATCGGTGAGGCGGACGCTGGTTTAGGCGCAATCTACGCGCGAACCAACAAGGTCCCTGAGGCCAACGCGGCCTTTGACGCAGCAGCCAAGGCCGATCCGCCCAACGCCGCTCTCTACCTGAGGAATGAGGCGGTCATCTTTAACCAGGAAAACAACGGCGCCGCCTCGGCGGCCGCGGCCGATGAGGCGATCAAGGTTGACCCCAACCAAGCCATCCTTTACTACCTCAAAGGCCAGGGACTGGTCGCCAACGCTACAGTCGATCCAAAGACAAACCGCATCGTTCTGCCTCCCGATTGCACGGCGGCCTATCAAAAATACCTGGAGCTTGCGCCCAATGGCCCGTACGCCAATGATGTGGCGGGTATTCTGCAGCAGGCGGGCGAAAAAATAAGTTCCTCTTACAAGGCGCCCAAGTCCCATTAACGGGCCGCAAGCAACATTTGCCTCAAAAGGCGTCCGCTCGCGGACGCCTTTTGAATTTGCAGGCTGCCGTACCTCGCTTCTTTCCGACGCTCCTAACCTTCTACAATCCCTTGCATGAGTTCTGCGCTCAGCTTGCGCCTTATCTCCTTGGCGTGCCTCACGGTTGGGGCCGGCCCGCTCCACGCTGCCCTCGCGTCCGCACAGGCGCAGCAGCCGCCCGCTCCGGAGATGGGCAGCATTCACGGCCGAGTCATCAATCCAGCCGGAGCGCCTCAGAAGGACGGCACGGTCAGCCTCTCAGTGGACGGCGGCGAGACACTGAGCTACAACTTTCCTGTCTCTACCTCCGGCGAATATTCCGGCCCGGCGCCTCCGGGCGAATACACAGTCGTCTATCGCGCGCCCGATACGCCCGAGGGAAAGATCGTCGACTACATCAGCGGTGTTCAGATCGTGGCCGGGCAGGCAACGGCGCAGGACATCGATATGACCCGTCAGGAGTTCGTCGCCAGGCTGTCGCCCGATCAACAAAGACAGTTGCAGGAATTGAGAGAGGCCAACGCCGCCGCATCCTCTGATGCGAAGCGCGACGCTTCCGCCATCGGTGCCGACCTGCAGATTGTGAATCTAGACCTCCAGGCCGCAGACAATGCGCGAGTCACCGCAGCCCAAAATCTTGGCGGCTCGGCCGCCCGCGGGGACGTTGACTCCATGACCGCTGAAATCGAGACCGCGAAGCTGACCGAAATCGAAACCCTCATGACAAAAGACGCGGCTGCCGATCCTACCGAACCTGTCGTTTGGATCGGCCTGGGGCGCGCCGAAGCCGGCCTCAAGAATTACCTCGACGCTGAATCCGACTTCAAGAAAGCCCTTGATCTCGCGCAAAAGGAGGATCCGCCGCGGCCTGAAATCATGGCCGCGGTTCAGGCCGGTCTGGGAGAGATTTACGCCCGCACGCTCATGGTCGATGATGCCAACGCCGCCTTTGACGCCGCCGCTAAAGCCGATCCTTCCAATGCCGCCAAATACTTCCGCAGCCAAGCCATCGCTTTCTTTAACGCAAAGAACTTCGAAGCACAGGTCGACGCTGCCGATCTTGCCATCAAGGCCGATCCAAATTCGGCCATCCTGTATTACATCGAAGCCGACGGTCTTTCCGCGAACGCCCGAGTCGATCCCGATACCAACAAGCTCGTTCTGCCCGCTGGTAGCGCCGATGCCTATCGCAAGTACCTTGAACTGGACCCCAGCGGTCCGTTTGCCGCCAACGCTGCAAAGATCCTCCAGCGGGCAGGCGAGCCCTCGACCACTCCCAGCCCAGCTCCGCAGAAATAACGCTCCTTGCATTGAACCCAATACAATCCATCCATGAGCTCCTCGCGGCGCAGCCACAAATTCCCCATCCCGTCGCTGCCCAGCTACGACGAGGCTGCCGCGCTGGTCGCTGCCTACGCTGCCAGGCTCGCACGCCTTCGTCCGGGGTCGGAGCGTGTGCCGCTCGGCCAGGCCTTTGGCCGCGTCCTCGCTGAGCCGCTTCGAGCCGACGCTGACCAGCCCCCCTTCGCTCGTTCCACCCGCGACGGATTCGCCTGCCGGGCCGCAGAGGCTTCCGCGCATCGCCCTCTCGTCGTCGCCGGCTCAACTCGCGCCGGGCAAACTCCTTCCCGTTCGCTTCCGCGCGGCGCAGTCTGGGAGATCATGACTGGCGCGCCCGTCCCGGCCGGAGCTGACGCCGTTGTCATGCTGGAGCACGTCGAAGAAAACGGCGCACCATCCGCGCGCGCCATCCGCCTCCTGCCGCCGCGCACCATCCGCAAAGGCGAAAACATCGTCGCCCGCGGAGCGCAGGCGCGCAAAGGAGACAAGCTTCTCCCTGCCGGCTCCTTGATTGGCTCCGCGCAAATTGCGCTTGCGGGCTCCTGTGGCTGCGCCACGCTCAGAGTTTTCATCAAGCCGCGCGTAGCCATTCTCTCTACCGGCGACGAACTTGTCGCCATCTCTTCCTCTCCCGGTCCCAGCCAGATTCGCAACTCCAGCAGCGCCATGCTCGCCGCCATGGTCACTGCCGCCGGCGGTGATCCCTGGATCCTGCCCATCGCTCGCGACACAGCCAGATCCCTCGACGCCGCTCTCGTCCGCGCCGCCTCCGCCGATCTTCTGCTCATCACCGGCGGCGTCTCCGCAGGCAAATTCGATCTGGTCGAGCCGGCCCTCACCCGCGCCGGAGCGCGCTTTCACTTCACCGGCGTCCGCATCCAACCCGGCAAGCCGCTCGTCTTCGGCGAATTGCCTCGCCACGCCACAGATCTCATCCAAAACAAGAGCAGCACGAAGTGCTTTGGGCTGCCCGGCAATCCCGTCTCCTCCGCCGTCACGTTTCTGCTATTCGCCGCGCCGATTGTCGCCGCTCTTGCCGGACAAAGCGCCTGCGGCCCTCGCTTCGCCCTTGCGCGCCTCACGGAAGACGTGAAAGCGAAGACTGGCCTCACGCGCTTTCTCCCCGCCTCCTGCACCTTTTCCGGTGCGATCCCTGAAGTCTCCCTCGTCCCGTGGCAGGGTTCCGGCGACCTGGCCGCCATGGCTCGCGCCAACTGTTTCCTTGTCGTGCCTGAAGACGCTCATCATCTTCGCGCCGGCTCGACCGTCCGCATTTTGCTTTCCTGAGGAGCCCCATGCCCAAACCATCGCGTCCCAGGCGCTCGCGCCTTTCGCATTTTGCCCCATCCGGTCAAGCCTCCATGGTCGACGTCGGCTCTAAGCGCCCCACGCGCCGCGCCGCGACTGCCTCCGCCTTCATCGAAATATCCGCCTCGGTGCTCTCCGCTCTGCCTTCGAATCCCAAAGGCAATCCCCTTGAGATCGCGCGCTTCGCCGGCATTCAGGCCGCCAAGCGCACCGCCGATCTCATTCCCATGTGCCATCCCCTCGCGCTCACCCACGTCGACGTCCAGGCCGCCGTCGCGCGCGGCGGCGTGCGCATCACTTCAGCTGTCTCCACCACCGGCCCCACAGGCGTCGAAATGGAGGCCCTCACCGCCGTCGCAGTCGCCGCACTCACCGTCTACGACATGACCAAGGCCCTCGACAAGGCCATCGTCATCCGCGACATTCGCCTCGAATCCAAATCCGGCGGCAAAAGCGGGGACTTTTCAAGAGAGTTGAAATAAGATGCACTCCGGCGCGCACACCGCCGCGTCCGCATTGCCACTTGCGTCGTTTTCACTCTAGACTTGAAGGGTACAGGCCCGGCCTGTGCCGCCGCACCGTGCGGAAGTGGTGAAATGGCAAACACACTAGCCTTAGGAGCTAGCGCCCAAAAGGCTTGCGGGTTCAAGTCCCGCCTTCCGCACCAATTCTTGTCTGCGCTACCCGTGCGTAACGCACTTCTTTACTCCAAAAGGTAAGAGTGCGGAGCACCTCACTTCAGCCGCGCGCCCAGCGCCACATCCTCAAGGAACCCCGCCAGCACCGGTGCTCCACCTTCAAGCGAGGCGGCCAGCAGCATTCCGTTGGACTCGAGGCCCCTCATCTTTCTCGGCGCCAGGTTCGCCACGATCACAATCTTGCGCCCAATCAGCTTTTCCGGCTCGTAGTATTCCGCGATCCCTGCCAGAATCTGCCGCTTCTCCGTTCCAAGATCAACCTCGAGGCGCAACAGCTTGTCCGCCTTGGGCACGCGCTCGGCCACCAGAATCTGCGCCACGCGCAGCTCCACCTTTGCAAAGTCGTCGATCGTGATGTGCTGCGGACCTTGCGCCGCTGGCTCACCTGCGGCTTGCTGCACCACCGCCGCCGGCGCGCTCGCCGCGATCGGCGCCACAATCTTCGCAGCCACCGGCGCAGTAGGCTTTGTTACCGCTGCTGGAGCCTTCTCCGCCGCCGTTTTCACCGGCGCCGCAGCCGCTTCCTTCTTCGCCGGCGCAGGCGCTTTCGCACTGTCCGCGGCACTTCCGCTGCTCGCCGCTTCCACTGCCGTCCGATTGTTTTCGTCCTCAAGACTCTGCATACGTTCAATCGCTTCCTTCTCCGCGCGCGGAAACAGCGGCGCAGGCTCGCCAAATTTCGTCCCCGCCTTCAATCCGCCCCACACGAGCTTACCCAAGAATCCGTTCTTCGCCGCATCCTCCAACTGGCCGAGCCCAAGCTGGGCCCACACCTT
>Ga0181522_10000931_pt1 | contig 19080 bp, 16 predicted proteins | sample PEATcosm2014_Bin_27_FD_121103 | JGI IMG/M metagenome (GOLD analysis project Ga0181522, IMG submission 121103) | Peatland microbial communities from MTU Mesocosm Facility, Houghton, MI, USA - PEATcosm2014_Bin05_10_metaG | ecosystem: Environmental > Terrestrial > Soil > Wetlands > Peat | place... | reverse complement strand
GCCGGTGGCACCGAGAATTCCTACCGGAAGTTTGCTGGACATAGGTTGAAGGACAAGTTGCAATTTTATACCAGCGGGATTTCGGCAGCGAATGCCGTCACCGATTCACGCCAGATGGATACCGCCCTTCGCCGAAGACGCGAGGAATGGTATTGGGAGTCTCGGGGACCGCAAGGTCTAGCTTCCGCCCCGGCCGAGCTCTTGCGGAAATGAGTACTCATTCAGCGGCCCAAACTTACGTTTCTCGGCATAAATTCGCCAGCGCCGCCAAACGATGCGCAAGCTGGCCATCACCGGAATCGACAGATAGACGCCGAGTATTCCGCCGATCTCTCCACCGGCAAGAATTCCAAACAATGCCGCCAGCGGATGCAGTTCCAAACTTGCTCCCATGACGCGCGGAGAGATCACATAGTCCAGCACCATTCGCCACAGGAACAAAAACAGAAGCACGAAACCCCAGTGCGAATATCCCGACAGCATAGCGACCGTCATCATCGCAACGCCAGCCAGTAACGGACCTGCCAGGGGGATAAACTCCAGCGCGCCGCCGGTGGTTCCGAGCATCAGCGCGTAGGGCACACGCATCGCTCCCAAAATTGATGTGTACGCCATCAGCGACAACACGGCCAACGTCAATTGGGCTCGAATGAATTGGGCGAGCATCTGATTCAAATCCTGGAGCACATCCTGCAGAAACTCGCGCTGGCTGCGCGATTGCACGAGCGTGAGCAGCACCTCATGAAAGCTGCCGCCATCGCGTAGAAAGAAGATGGCGAGAATAGGCACGAGAAACAAAACCCACACTTGCTGTGCCGCCGCCGCCGCGCGCATGCCGATGTGTTGCGCCAGCAGTGAAAAGTTGGAGCGGCGGGTGCGCAAGAACTCCTGGATGCGTTGCTGTGTCTGTACGCTCCAGCCATGCTCAGTTCCGATCCGCTCGGCGAGTTGCCCGATCTGGCCGGAGAGCTGTCCTGTCCCGGCCTGATCGAGCAGTCCGGGCAAGGTGGCTGCAAGCCGGGCGCTCTGTCGGCTGATCCTCGGCCCGATCAGAAAACCAGACACCGCAAGCCCAAAAAGCAGCAGCGAGTAAATGATCGCGATCGCCCAGACACGGCTGTGGACAAGTTTTTCCAGCCGCAACACCGCCGGATTTATCAGGTAGGCAAAGAAAATCGCAAAGAGAAAGAGAAGCAGGGTTCTGCGCGCCGCATAGAGAAAGCCAATGCCGACGGCGAACAGCAAGGCCGTGAACAGAACGCGGGACGTGCGTGAATCGAGAAGCGTCAAGGGTTATCCGCAGTTATTCATCAATGTCAATCCCGGTCGACTTCCGTATCTTCTCCCACCACCGATATCCGGATCACCTTCCATTGATCGTCCAGCCACAACAACCATGTTCCCGAATCATTTTTGAGTTCAAGTTTGTTGAGCTCTTGCAGTTGTCCGTTTTTCAGGGTCACCTTCTCGCGGCCGAGGGACTCCGCGTTCATCGCCGCCGAAGATTGCTCGTGCGGGTTCAGAATTGCGAACGGAGTGCGCTGCCGCGGAGGGCATTGCACCAGCCCCTTATCCTGCTTGCTGCACGCCATGGCCAGAAATTTCCACGCCAGCACTTCGCGGTGAATGAAAAAATAATCATCCAAAATGCTGGTTGACAAGGGCATGAGGTAGGGTTTTTCGTGTTGTTTATCCTGCGGTCCTGTCCTCCACTTCTGCGTAAGAAAATCATCGTTCGGAATCACCACCGAATCGGCGCTGCCCGGACTCACTTCCTTCCACTCGTACCGCTTTACGTCGCCGTTCCGCGTAAGCACCATCGCCGAGGTTTGGATTGCGGGACTCGACGTATTATCTGTCTTGAACTCAGAGTTTATGATGCTGCCGTCACTGGTTTGATAGATGGAAAATGTCTCCGTTCCCACGCGCTTGCCCTGCTGGAACACGCCAAAAGAACCGGAGTCGATTTTCGTGCCTTCCTGTTCCTTGTCTTTTGCCACGGCAGCGGCGGACGCGGCATGGCAGCAAACGATTGCCAGCATGAGAGCGAGTAGGGAACGAAACAACTTCACTTTGATTCTCCTGTTCGACCTTGAGTTGGGGGAACCTGGGTTGAGCCGGCGGCCTCGGCCTTCCTCCAACCTTGCAACGTACACTCGATCTCATTGCAAATGGTGGCCAGATCCTTGCCGGAGGTTACGATCGTAACCGTCGCCTTGCGATAAAAAGGAAGCCGCTCAGCGGACAGCCTGGCAAATTCCTCCGCGTTTCCTCGCAACGGCCTTTCTATCTCGTCTGCCAGGCTTCGCTGCCAAAGCTCCGATGCGGACGTTTCCAAAAAAACCGAGGGCCACTGCCGAAGCATCTCGCGGTTGTCTTCCTGTACGAAAGCGACGCCACCGAGCGCGACCACGCTGTCCGCTCGCAACGATTCGGCCATCAGATCGCGAAGCGCATTGGCCTCTGCCAGACGAAACCCGGCCTCGCCCCGTTCCCGGAAAATCTCGGGGATGGTTTTTTGCTCGCGCACTTCGATTCGTTCACCCAGATCCAAAAAGTCCCAACCCAGTCGCTCGGCCAGCTCCCGCCCTACGCTGCTCTTGCCGGAAGCCATGAATCCGACCAGAAACACCGCCCGAGAGCAGTCATGGCACTCCAAGGCACAGAATGGACAACGTTCGAAACGCTGTCGTGCAGTGACGGGGCCAAGCCCGGTCCCTCGGAACCGGGGCCTGTCTTGACGTCCGCTCATCACCGAACAGACCGTTCCTCAATTTTCCATGAATCAGCGTTGCTTGAGGCGGATTTTACCACTCCAGGAGCGCAATACGACCGCTGATGCTGCCTGGCCAGCCGTGCCAAAGAAGGAACGTCCCACTTCCATCGAAAACCGGGAGTGTCTCGGTTGAAGAGGAAAGTCATGTTGCACCCGGCCGAGCACCGAGTGCGCTCTGAAACCTGCCGACACATCCGCAGGCACCAGAGCCTCAATATCACCGCTATGAGTAGCGAAGCGATAGTCGCCGCCCGAGCCAAAATCTCCGTCGTAGAAGATCTTTCCGCTGCCGGAATTAACCTGAACCAGCGGTCCGGTGACCGACTTTAGATGAACGTCGCCGCTGATGGAAGCGACCTCAACGTGTCCGTTGCGAACATCCGTCAGGTTGATTGGCCCGCGCATCGTCCGCACGTGCACATGACCATTTTGGACATTGCGGACGTTTACCGTCGCATCGGTTCCTTCGAGCGTCAAATCTCCCTGCAAGCGGTCCGCCGACAGTGGACCGGTAGAAGAATGAAGATTGAGGGTGGCGTCCGAAGGAATCAAAATCTCGTAATCGACCTGTCCGGTTTGCGGGTTCGCGCCCTGCAAGAGGTGAGACGCAACCTCAATCCGGCTGCCGTTTTGCAATTGGTCGACTTCAACACTGTCCGACTTCAGAATTGCCGTAACTACGACTTCACCGTTGCTGCCCGAGCGTGCTGAAATCGACCCGTACTGCGTATCCACCGAAATATTGGCGTTCGGGCCGACCGTGAAGTGGTACTCCTTCTTGGTTTGGGCCAGGGCTGAAGTCGACAGACAACCCGCCAGGACAAGTGTTGCGACCGTGGTGTATTGCAGACTAGCTTGCTGAAGCCCCGCCATAAAACACCCGCCCCGCGGCCGTGAATGCCGGTCCGCCCCTTCCACTATTGAATACGGTCCAGTGCAATTTGGTAGAGAAGCGCTTTCTCCTGATACGCATCCATCAGATGCTGCCGAGCGTCGGCATCCTCCGGATTCTGATCCAGGTAAGCTTGAACTTCCCGGATCTGGGCATCCACGGCTTGCAATTGTCCCTGATACGTGGCCATCATCGATGGCGCACGGGTGGAAACCACCCGCAAAAACTGCTGATCCTCTGCGCTCGGCTCGGGTTCGACCGTCCGCGGCGCGGATTTGGGATTGCTGGCCACTTGCGGTGGCGACTGGTCGGGTATGGCTTTCGGGGAAGCCGGAGCGGCGACCGAGGCCGGAGCCTGAACCGGAGTATCGGGTATCTGATGCTTGGCCATTTGCGGCGCCGCTTTATGGCTCCAAACATAAGAACCAGCCACGAGCAGCATCGCCGCCACCGGAACCAGCCACCAGTCGCTCCATAGCCCTCGTCGCGCCAGTACCAATGCCGGGCGATCGGCGGGTTCCCGGATGAGACCCTCGGCGCGCAGTTGTGCCGCGATGCGCAGCCACACCTGAGGCCCAGGTTCGTCGCATTCCACCAATTCCCGCGCCTCGCTTGAAATCAGTTTCAGGTCCGACACCAGATTCGAGCAATCCGGGCAGGACTTCAGATGAATCTCAAAGGCACTCTGAAACGCACTGTCCGGCGCGCCTTCAAGCAGCTCCGGCAGGACTCTTTCTACATCCGCACACGTCATAACAACCTCTCCCCAATACCGCGACTTCAAATTACCCTGTCTTGGCCTTTTCGGCTCTCATGAACTTCAGATATTCCCGCAGCTTCAATCGTGCTTTATGCAGCTGCGACTTGCTGTTGCCAATCGAGCACCCCACGATTTCGGCTATCTCGTTGTGCTCGAACCCTTCTATATCGTGCAACACAAAAACTGTTCTGTATCCCGGCGGCAGGCGCTCAATCGCCCGCTGTAATTGCAGCCGGTCGATCGACCCCGTCAACTTCGCATCCTTGGTGCCAAATTCCCTCCGCGGCGCGTCGTCGTCGGCTTCCAGAGTCTCTTCCAGCGAAACCACCGGCAATCCCTTCTTTCGGAGTTGCATCAGCACCACATTGACCGTCATCCGATGCAGCCATGTCGAGAAGGCTGATTCCCCGCGAAACGTCCCGATCTTGCGAAATAGCTGAAGAAATGCTTCCTGGGCCAGATCCTCGGCCTGGGCGGGATTTGAAACCATGCGCAAACATAGCGAATACACGCGGCGTTTGTGGAGATGATACAAGACGTCGAAAGCCGCCTCGTTCCCCTGCTTCGCCTGCTCTATAGCTTCTGCTTCGGTGACGCGTTGCTTCTGGTCGGTCAAGTCGCCTTTTCCGGCCGCTATTGCTTCAGATGCGGCTTCAAACTCTTTTCGTTGTACAAATTTGCCGAGGTGTTGGCGGAAGCGCTCTCGACCTGATTCTAAGTCGACAGAATACCAAAAACCGTAGATTGTCGGCCGATCGAGTCGACCAAGACCGCGAACTTATTGAAGAGCGCGCTTACTTCCGTAACCTCCCAGTGTAGCGCGGACAACCCTTCCGCATGCGCGCCTTGGAGCCTCCGTCCACGGGAACGTCCGAGCGGCAAACAATCCGATGGCGATCGGATGTGACAACGCCCTCCATCATTCTCAACGGGGAATGAATCCGTTTAACCGCAAAAAGAAAACGGCCCTCGATCGCAGCCGTTAGGCGGTAGACCGAGAGCCGAACCTGCAAAACTGAGAGTGAGACGCGCCCTATATCTTCTCTGTCTTGCTGTCGTAGTGCACCACGCCGTTCTTCTCATTCTGCCGCGTGACGTCATCGTTCGTATAGACGTGCCCGTGCTGCGGGTTGCCCTTCGGAGTCCCCGCCTCTGCCGGACTTCCGTACTCTTCTCCAGGCCCGGCAAAATACGTCCAAGCCGCGCGAGCTTCCTGGGGTGGACGATGCTCTTCCCGCGGACGCTCCTCATGCATAGCCTCGGGAGTTGGCCCGTGCATAGGGCGCCCTTCGCGGCCAATCGTCTCCGGCCACAGATTAACGTTCGGGCTGATCAGCGGGGCTTCGCCACCCTGGTACCACACCGGCACGGTGTAGACCGAACTGGTCGATCCGTTCACCTGTGAAAGCGTCGAGTTCGTTGCCCCGGCAATTAATCCCGTGGTAGCGTTCGTCGCTCCCACTGGATTCGGCGAAAACTGCTGCAACGATATCTCCGGCGTCGTGAGCCGCGGAATATAGGGCCCACATCCGTAATAGCAGCCTGCCGAGTAAGGCGCTGGCATCTGCGCAAAAGCCGCCATCGCCATCAAAACCACCACCATCAGAAGCAAATAGGGTCGCATACAACCTCCACTGGGACTACCGCTTACCCTCTCCAGTGCAGTTTGCTGGCCAGTTCCGGTCTCGGGAAACAACCCCCCAATCCATGGAAAATAACGGCATCTCAGGTCAAATCCCGTAAATGCGTCCTAATCAGCGCCGCCAAGCAGGTGAAAACCAATGCGCACAACCCGCAATCCTTGGCGCGGCCTCGGATCGAGCGCCGGACTTCCCCACCGGCCACATGCGGCACAGCTGGCGATCCTTATTGGGCAAGCTGGTTCTTGCTGCAATGCCTCTAGCTTCCCACATACCGCGCATAAAGACTCCGCGCCACCGCCGTGTCGGTAGTCCCTTTAATGATCGCCCGCCCATCCGGAAACAGCGTCATCTCATAAGGTTCGCGCCAAAACTTCAGCACAAACTCATTGTGGCGAACGATGCCAAGCGGCTGCAGCCGCGAGCTCAGCTCGGCAAAGTCCACCGGACGCTCCTGCTCATGGATCTGCACCGAATTTCGCCCGCACAAAGTAATATGCGGGCGCCCCTCACCTGCCAAATGAACAAAGTCACGCAAGCAAGCCCGACATCCTGCTCGCGGGCGCCCCGCTGTCAGCTCCGCTCGCTCGTTGCTCCAGACGTCCCATGAAAGCAGCGTCCGCCGCATCTTGGCCGGCGCCCCGACCAGAAACTTCAACGCCTCGGACGCAGCAATCGACCCCACCAGGCTTACCGCCGAATTCAAAATCCCAGCCGTCTCGCAAGTCTCCACCGTCCCCCGCGGAGATTCCGGAAAGATGCACGCAAGACAAGCCGTCTCGCCCGGCAGAATATTCAAGGTCACCCCATAACTGCCAACTGCAGCCGAGTAAATCCAGGCCACAGAATTTTTCAACGCGTAATCGTTGATCAAATAGCGGGTTTCGAAATTGTCCGTGCCATCCAGAATCAGCCCGTAACCGCCGAGCAGGGAATCAACATTCGCCGGAGTCAAATCGGCAACCACAGGCTCGACCATAATCTCCGAATTAAATCGCGCAATCTGCCGCGCCGCGGCAATCGCTTTAGGCAACGATTCGCGTGCATCGTTTTCATCGAACAGCGATTGCCGCTGCAGATTGCTCGGCTCAACATAATCGCGATCGACGATGCGCAAAGTTCCGACTCCCGAACGCGCCAGCAACGGAGCCAGAACCGAACCAGTTGCCCCGCACCCGACGATCACCACACGCGATCGCAACAGTTTCGCCTGACCCTCCGCTCCGACCTCCTTGAACAGCACCTGTCGCGAGTATCGATCGCCCACCTGCGTCTGCCCTTGCATTTTCAATGCGATAACCTCGGCGATTACCTTTCCGGAGCGTTCCAGCCAGTATTATAGGTTCCTGCCGTCAAACTTTGGTTCTCGCGAGCAACGTGTGCGCTTTTGCGATTCATCGAACCCGAAAGGCTCCATGTCTCGCAACTCTGAATTTCGGGAGGGAAATGTTTTCGCGTGCAAACGGTCGCGCGTGGATGTCCCCGATTACGAAGGGACGGACGCCTCCGGAACCTGCCCTGAGCACGGTCGAAGGGTCGAAGCCAAACCCGGCTCGCCCGCTCGCCGTGGCCGCAACAACTCTGAATTCTCGAGCGACGTCCTGGCACTCCTTCTTCTCTTGCTATCGGGCTTGGCGCATCCCTCAACTTCGGCAGCGTCTCCCCGTCAGCAGCCAGAATCGACCTCGCAAGCAGCCGCAAACTTCGGCACCATCGTCTCCTACCTCGGCTTGACGATTGATCGGATCGAGTTGCCCGGCGTTCCAACGGAAGAGGCATCCCTGCTGTTGGCGTCCACTCCACTCAAAATCGGCGAACCGCTCACCCGGGAACATCTTCACGACGCCATACAGGCACTTTTCGCCACCGGCCGCTTTGCCGATATTCAGGCCGAAGCCGATCGCACCGATTCGAGCGGCGTCCGCCTCCGCTTCCTGACCGTCGCCAATTATTTTGTCGGCATGTTGACCATGGAAGGCGTTTCGAACAACCCCTCCCCAAACCAACTCGCAAGCGCCAGCCGCCTGCAACTAGGCGAACTCTACACGCAGGAGAAGCGCGACCGCGCCCTACCCGGTATCCAACGAGTCATGGAAGAAAATGGATACCACCAGTCCAAGGTGACTGTCTCCGAACAGCGCGATGATAAGCAGCATCAGGTCAACCTGAACTTCCATATCATTCGCGGACCGCGCGCGATCGTCGGAGAAATCAGACTCGCAGGCGACCCGGGCTACCCCGTCGAACAGATCCGGCAGATCGCCGGGCTCCACTCCGGCAAGCGAGTTAATTCCGCCCGCATCACGCGCGCCCTGCAAAGAATTCGCAGCCGCTATCAGAAGCAGAACCGTCTCCTCGCCCAGGTCGAAATCACCAGCCGCACCTATCGCCCCGAGCGCAACACGGTTGACTACGTTTTCAAGATCGACCGTGGACCCGTGGTGGATATCGCCGCTGAGGGCTTTAAACTCAGCCAGCACATCCTGAAAAAACTGGTTCCGATCTATGAAGAGGGTGCGGTCGACGACGATTTGCTCAACGAAGGCCGGCGCAACCTCCAGAACCACCTTCAGACCCTCGGCTACTTTAACGCCACGGTCAGCGTCGGCCAGCACCGGAGGCAGGATGGGGAGAAAGTTCAGATCCTCTACACCCTTAATCCCGGGGAGCGGCACAAACTCACCGTCATCCGTACCTCCGGCAACCGGTTTTTTTCCGACGAGCAGATTCGCTCGCGAATGCAGGATCAAGCCGCCGGCCGCCTCTTCAGCCATGGCCGTTACAGCGAAGCCCTCTTGGAAGAGGATGTGGAAGGAATCCAAGCTCTCTATCGAGCCAGCGGTTTTCGCCAAGTGGACGTTACCAGCAAACTGCTCGACAAGTACCAGGGCGATCCCTCGCAGCTCGCCATTCAAATCACCGTCAAGGAGGGTGCGCAGACGCGGGTAGCCTGGGTACGCGTCGAAGGCAGTTATACCCTCCCGCAGGAGCAGCTTCCCGAGATTTCTACTGCCGAAGGCCAGGGCTTCGATGAATCGAGCCTGTCCGACGATCGGGACACGATCCTAAGCAAGTATTTCGATAATGGTTTTCCCAACGCCACCGTGGACGTCGCCTACGTTCCGGTCTCATCACCGGACAAGCTGCCTCGCGTCGGCGTGACCTTCACGATTCACGAGGGCGAACAATTTTTCGTCAATCAACTTTTTCTCGACGGGCTTCACCACACTCGCGAAGGAGTCGCCCGCAGAGAGATACGAGTGCAACCTAGCGCGCCTCTAAGCCAGCAGGAATTGCTCGAAACCCAGCGCCGCCTCTACGATCTCGGCTTGTTCAAACAAGTGGAAACCGCAATCCAGAATCCCGATGGCACCGAATCGCGCAAGAACGTCCTGGTCACAACGCAGGAGGCCGACCGTTACACCTTCGACTACGGCGTAGGCTTCGAATTCCAGACCGGCCAGCCCGCCTATGGAACCAGCTCACCGTTAGGCGAAACTGGCATCAGCCCCATGGTCTCTCTGGGCGTCACTCGAATCAATGTAGGCGGTCGCCATCAGTCCATCTCGTTAAAGGGCAACCTCGGCCGCCTGCAGCAGCGAGCCGTCATAAGTTACGACGTCCCGAACCTCCTCAACCTCGAAAGGCTTCGCTTCACCGCCACCGGCCTCTACGACGACACCGTCGACGTCTCGACCTTCACCTCGAAACGCCTTGAAGGCACTTTCCAAGTCACCCAAATATTGCTGAAAATGCAGGATCGCGAACTGACAACCCTGGCCTGGCGTTTCAGTTACCGCCGCGTCGACGCGAGCGACATCGAAGTAACCAGCAATCTCATCCCGCTCCTCTCGCAGCCCACCCGCGTAGGAACCCCGAATTTCATCTACGTTCGCAATCGTCGCGATAATGACTTGGAAAGCACACGCGGCAGCTACAGCTCTCTCGAAGGCGGTGTTGCCGCCAGCTATTTTGGCTCCGAGGCCGATTTCAGCCGTTTTCTCGGTAAAAACTCCACCTATCACACCTTCTTTCGCGATCGCAGTACCGGACAAGGCTTTGTCTTTGCCCGTTCCACCACCATCGGTATCGAGAACGCCTTCGGAAGCACGGTTGTGCTCGACCCGGCGCAAACCCCAGCCCCGGGCGAAACCCTTATCCCGTTGCCCGAACGTTTCTTCAGCGGCGGGGGCAACTCCAATCGCGGATTCGGGTTAAATCAGGCTGGTCCACGCGATCCCTTCACCGGATATCCAGTCGGCGGCAGCGCGTTGTTCCTCAACAGTCTTGAAATGCGTTTTCCGAACGTCAGAGTGCCTTACCTCAACGACGATATCGGCTTCACCATCTTCCACGACATGGGCAATGTCTTCGCCCGGCCCCAGGAAATGTTTCCCAGCCTGGCGCGTTTTCACCAGCCCGGCCGCGATCTCTGCTTCCAGTACGACACGCACCTGCAGTGCAACTACAATTACGCTTCCCACGCGGTCGGCATCGGAGCGCGTTATAAAACGCCCATCGGACCATTGCGCTTCGATTTCGGGTACAATTTGAATCCACCCTATTTCCCGAGCTTTACCAACATCACGACCAACACGAGCACGGGTCAGTCGGTCGGACAGTTTGGGTATCAGCGCGCGGGTCATTTCAATTTTTCGTTCAGCGTAGGACAGTCATTTTGATGAAACCAGCCTCGATAAAATCCGGAATGATGAAACTGAGGATGACCAGATTTGGAATCCGTTGGCGGGGCGGGCATCTCCGCCTGGCAAACCCGAGAAGCCTCGGCCATTCGGCCATTCTGCTGGCGTTGGTCATGACGCATGCGATTACGTCCCTGGCCGGTACCATCGTCGATCGCATCGTCGCCAGCGTCAACGGTCACGTGATCCTGCAGAGCGACTGGGAACAAGAAGTATCCTTCGAAGCCTTTTCCCAGGGTCGCGATCCCGACTCTTTTACCGCCACCGAACGCCATGCTGCCCTCGATCGGCTGATCGATCAGGAACTTCTTCGCGAACAGCTTCGCCCCTCGCAGCCAGTTCCCGCCGACCAGGTATCTTCCCGCGTCGCCGAATTCCGTAAGCTCTACCCCACCGGCAATACCGATCAGGGGTGGCACGCCACGCTCGAACACTACGGCCTGACCCAAAGCGAAATAGAGAAGCGGTTGGGCGATGAGATCCAGATCATGAAGCTGGCCGAAGATCGTTTGCGCCCCTCCATTCAGATCGATCAGCGGGCGGTAGAAGCCTACTACCACGATAAGTTGCTGCCAGAGCTGCGACAAGCAGGCGGTTACGCAACGCCGTTAAGCGAAGTCTTTGGCCAGATCAAGCGTTTGCTGGCTGAGAAAAAGATGAACGAACTCCTCACCGGATGGCTCGCGAACCTGCGCTCTGCCAGCCACCTCCCAACTCCTGAATCCGGCGCCGGAGAGCGTAACCCTTGATCGAAAAAACGAGCGAGAAAACGCCCGGGAAAACGACTGGGGAATCGCTCGAAGCGTCGGCGGAAATAACGACCGAACAGGCGATCGAACCGTCGCCTCCCGAGCGCCGGCGCATTCTACGCAACCTCTTTCTCGCCTTCTGTGTTTTCGCTCTCGCCGCCTTTGGAGCGCTCGCCTGGTACGTCACCACCGATTCCTTTCAGCAGATAGTTCGCCGTCGCGTGGTCACCTCGATCGAAAAGATCGTAGGCGGCCGGGTCGAACTCGAAGAACTCCACACCATTCCGTTCCGCTTGCGCGTCGATGCCCGCAACCTGACGATCCACGGCCGTGAGGGCCCCGAGCAGGCTCCGTTCCTGCACGTCGATCGCCTGCAAGCGGACCTGAAGATTATTTCGCTGCTCAGCAAGACCGTGGGCTTGCATTCCCTAGCCCTCGAACATCCCGCCGTCCACATCATCGACTATCCCGATGGCACCACCAACGTTCCCGTGCCGCAACTGAAGCTTTCCCGAGACCAGGGTCCGCTCGAGGAGCTGATCGCGCTGTCGGTTTCACGCATCGGCGTGGAGCGCGGCGAGGCCCTGTGGCAGGACAAAAAATTCCCATTCGATTTCGACGCCAGCGATCTGGCCCTGGTCTTGAACTATTCCTTGCTGCGAAGACGCTACGAAGCGCACTTGGTTGCGGGAAGCGTCTCCACCCAGTTCCCGCCGGATCCATCATTCGTGTGGCACGCGGATCTGTCGCTGATTCTGGCCCGTGGACGAGCCGACATCAGCAACCTAACCGTAATCTCAGGAAAATCGGAATTGCTCTTCACCGGCCATGTGCTGGACTTTCACAATCCGCACGTGACCGGCGATTATCATGGCATCGCCGATCTACGCCAGCTGGCGTCGCTTTTTCGCGAAAAGCAACCGCAGGCAGGCACCGTCCAGTTCGCAGGCAGAGGATCCTGGAGCCTTCGGGATTTTTCCACCCAGGGAACTCTCCAGGCCAGAGACGTGAACTGGTCGAGGGAGAAACTTTCCATTCGCAATGGCCGCATCGATGCAGCCTACGCTATCACTCCCGACCGCTTCCGCGTCTACTCGATAAAGGCAAATCTGTTGGGCGGTGAACTGCAGGGCGAAGCCGACGTTACAAACTGGCAGAATTCGCTTGTACCGTCACCCCATCCCCGTCGAAGTCGTCTCCTGGCACGCCCGCCCGCGGCAAATCTCCAGCGCGGCTCGGTGCGCTTGCAGCTCATCGGCTTTCCGCTCCTCCCAGGCCTGGAAGTGATGAGTTCGCTCAAAGTCCCGCTTGATCAACTCAACTTGTCCGGGGATGCCAGCGGCAATTTAGACATGTTCTGGGTGGGCTCGATCCATGATGCGGAGACGCGCCTCAAACTCGACATCATGCCGCCACAAAAATTCGCGCCCGGCGAGATTCCTATACGCGGCGTGGTCGAAGGAGTTTTTCGCGGTTCGCGTGACGAACTCGAAATGACTCAGCTGCACCTCACGACATCTGGCTCGGAAATCATCGCCGCCGGCAATCTGGCCTCAACCTCCGCGCTGCGCTTCTCCTTCACCAGCCATAATCTCAGAGAGTGGATGCCGCTCCTTGATGCCGCCTACGGGTCAAGCAATTTGCCCTTTGCTGTTCATGGCTGGGTCAATCTGACCGGCTCCGCCAGCGGCAAGCTAACCGCGGTTTCTGTCAACGGAAATCTCGAAGCCTACGACTTTGACACCACTTTGCCGGCGACCGCCAAAAGTTCTGCGCGAGGCGTTCACTGGGATGCGCTTACCACCGCCGTACAGTATGCAAGCGGCCACTTCGCCGCCCACAATGGCTCCCTGATTCATGGCCACGCCGGCGCCCGCTTCGACGCCAGCATGGTTCTTGCCGGCAATATCGTTCCAATGGATGCCCCTTTCAATTTGCACTTCGAGCTTCGCAACGCAGACATCGCGGAGGTCGCGAACCTCGCGGGAGCGTCCCAACATTTTTCTGGTGTGGCGAATATGACCGCCACCATTTCGGGCACGCGTGCCAACCCCCACGGCGACGGCCACCTCGAGATTCGCAATGGAATCGCTTACGGCGTCGGCGTTCCTTTCCTGAAAAGCGATCTTCGTTTGTCAGGTGACGAGCTCCAGCTCAACAACCTCGATGCCGGCGCCTACGGTGCCGTGCTTTCCGGCAGTGCGGCAATCAGCACATCGAACCTCGGTCTGTCGAATGACTGGTCGAAAAACGATTGGCGGAAGAACGAGTTTCGCCTGAATCTTGCCGGGCGCAACCTTGACCTCGCCCGTTTCTCCCGTGTGCAGACCAGCCGAGTCGCCGTGGATGGAATCGCCGGCTTCTCTATTCGCGCGAGTGGTACGGCCGAAGAGCCTTCCATCGAAGCGCACGTCCATCTCAAGGATCTGGCCTTCGACCATGAACGTGCCGGAGATTTTTACCTGGACGCCGTCACGCGCGGACGGCAACTCGATGTCAACGCACACTCCGAGTTCGACAAGGCCGACCTTATCATTCAAGGCAATGTGGGACTCGAGCATGACTTTCCGGCAGACTTGAATCTCGCCTTCCATCATCTGGATGCCGACGCACTACTCCGCGTTTACTTTTCTGGAAAAATCACGGGCCATTCCGCGCTCGAAGGAACCCTCCACGTTAGCGGCCCTCTGCGCCATCCGGGCAGTCTAAGAACCGCCGCCCAGCTTCAATCTCTCAGCGTCGAAGTGGGGCACGTGCAGGTGCAAAATGTCGGCCCCATCCACCTCGAGATAGCAGACCAGACGCTTCTGTTCGAAGATGTCCATCTGGCAGGAAGCGGAACCGATTTCAGCGCCCACGGCAAGGCTCATTTGGCAGGCGCGAAAGAAGTTGATGTCAGACTGGATGGTTCGGTAAACATGACAATTTTGCAACTGCTGAACCCCAAAATTTCCGCGCGCGGCATGGTTGGAGTCAACCTGAATGCCACGGGCACGATCGCGCAGCCCGTGCTGCAAGGCCGGCTGGAAGTTCAGAACACATTCCTCAGTCATAACGACTTTCCGAGTGGACTGAGCGGCCTGAATGGCGCTTTGATTTTCGAGCGCAATCGAATCCAGATCGAAAAGCTCACCGGCACAACCGGCGGCGGCACCATCGCCCTGACCGGCTCTACGACCTATGAGAACGGAGTCTTCCAGCTTGATTTCGGCGCCACCGCCTATGATGTTCGCCTCCGTTATCCCCCCGGTGTAAGTTCTACCGCAAACGCCGATCTTCGCCTGATCGGAAATACAAACGCTGCTCTCCTGAGCGGCAGTGTGCTAGTTACTAAACTCGCCATCACTCCCGGATTCGACTTCGGCGCCTATATCGAGAGAAGCCGCCAGACCATCCTCCTCGCTCAACCCGACAGCCTGCAAAGCCGTCTCAAGCTTGATGTGCACGTGACGACCACTCCCGAACTGCAGATGCAAACCGCCACCGCCAGGCTCTCGGGCAACGCAGATCTGAGGGTGCGAGGCACCGCCGAGCGCCCGGCAATTCTCGGACGGGTTGAGGTTCTGGAAGGAGAAGTCACGTTCAATGGCACCAAGTACCAGCTGGAGCGCGGAGATGTAACGTTCGCGAATCCCGCCAAGACCCAGCCGATTATCGATCTGCAAGCGACGACGCGTGTCCGCGATTACGATATCACGGTGCAGTTCCGCGGCGATGCCAGCGTCGCCAACGGCCTGAAAATCACCTGGCAGTCCGAACCCCAACTCCCGCAAGCCGACGTCATCGCCCTGCTCGCTCTTGGTCGCACGCAGGAAGAATCCCAAGCCGTAGCCTCGTCCGGCTCCTTTGGTTTCGGTGGAGATGCCTCCAATCTCCTGATCAATCAAGCTCTCAACAGCACTCTCAACAGCCGCCTGCAAAAGCTGTTTGGAGTGAGCAACGTAAAAATCGATCCGCAAGGCCTGGCCAGCGATACGGCGGTGGTTCGAGGCCCCCAGGTCACGGTTGAGCAGCAGGTGGCGAACAATCTCACCCTGACCTACAGCACGAACGTAGAAGTCTCGAACCAGCAGGTCATCCAGGTGGAGTACAACATCACGAGAAACGTCTCCATCGTAGCCCTCCGCGACTGGAACGGAGTCGTGAGCTTCGACTTCAAACTGAGGCGCCGGAAAAAGTGACCGCCGCACGCAACCCACATCTCCTCTTGACATAACTCTCCAAACCAGCAACCCTAGTTGTTTTTCACCACAAGTCCGGGAAGTGACAAGAAGAAGCGGCCAACCAAGCGGGAAGGGAAGCAAAATTTGCGAGTGCGAGTCTTTTACCACGATAAATGTTTCGACGGCGCCTGCTCCGCCGCCCTCTTCTCCCGTTTCTTCCGGGAGCGCATCCGCAGCGATGTAGACTTCGTCTACTCGGGCCTCCTGCATCGCGCCGGCTCTCTCTTTGATGAGAAGCAATTCGATGGCGATGAGAACGCCATAGTAGATTTCAAATACTCCAGCTCTCCCAAAATCACCTGGTGGTTCGATCATCACCAAAGCGCCTTCTTATCGCCCGACGACGCCGCCCACTTTGAGCAGGATCAAGGTAACCGCAAATTTTACGATCCCGATTTCAAATCATGCACCAGCTTCATCGCTATGATCGCCGAAGAGCACTTCGGCTTCGATCCGAAGCCCGTAGCCGAGTTAGTCCATTGGACCGACATAGTGGACGGCGCCATGTACGAAGACGCCAAGTCGGCGGTGGAAATGAAAGCTCCCGCCATGAAGCTGACCATGGCGATAGAAGCCAGCACTGATCGCAATTTTGTCAAGACGATGATCCCGCTCCTGGCCTATAAACCGCTGGCGAGCATCCTCGAAGAGCCCTTCGTAATCGCCATCCTCCCGTCGCTGCTCGAACGCCACCAGCGTTCGATCGAAATCCTCCGTCAGCGCACCGAAGAAAAGGACGGCACAGTCTACTTCGACATCAGCGATCTGGATCTCGAAGGCTACAACAAATTCATCCCCTACTACCTGCATCCGGACACCATCTACAGCATCGGCCTGAGCAAGAGTTCGTTTCGGGTAAAAGTCTCGGTAGGCTCGAACCCATGGTCCAGGCGGCCGCCGACCGTGAATCTGGCGAAAATCTGCGAGCGCTACGGCGGGGGAGGCCACGCCAGGGTAGGTGCCATCTCCTTTGAAGTAACCCAGAACGAATCCGCCCACAAAGCCGCGCTGGAGATAGTGGAGGAGTTGCGCGCCAGCGTCCGCGACCAGATCTAGTCATCGGCTCGGTCGCAAGATGATCAGCATGCGGAAAAAGTCGTTGCATTTGATTTTCGGTGGCAATCGTATCTCGGGCGGCGCAGCGGTTCGCCGCTGCGATGACGGCAAGTTTTTGAAGGCGCGCGACTTCAGCTACGGCATTCGGATCGAAATGAGTCGCCCCTTTGGGGGCCACGTTTTAGAATGAATCCGCGATCCCAGCCTCGAATCGCGGAAATCACCTTCACCAAAATGCATCCCCACATCCCGCACCCCAAACTCGGTGATCCCGGACACATCAAAGGCGTGCGCACCGTTGCCTCCTTCGAATTCCTGAAAGGCATCGTAGTCCTTCTCGCTGGCCTGGGCGTATTCTCGATGCGTCACAGAGATATCTGGGGAGTAGCCGAGACCTTCCTTGAATTCATCCACGCCAATCCTCATCACCACTTCGTAGGCATCTTCATCGACCTGGTTTACCGCGTCAGCGACCTGCGGCTGTGGAAGATAGCCCTGATAGCAACCATCTACGTAATGCTCCGCTTCATCGAGGCCTACGGATTGTGGTATATCCGCCCCTGGGCGGAGTGGATGGCCATAGCCTCCGGTTCCCTGTATATCCCCTTCGAGGTTGCCGACGTCATGCGCCGCCCCGACATCGTCCGCATCCTGATCCTGGTGATCAACCTGGCAATCGTCCTCTACATGGTCTTCCTGCGTCTCGAAGCAGCCAAAAAGCGCCTCGCACAACACGCCCGCTCCTAGCGGAGCCAGAGCGGACACTCCTTTCGTCCGCTGCCTTGGACTCGAATTTTCAGGATCCGAAATCCGTAGGATGCCAATACGCGGCCTTTCGGAAGATAGAATTCGAGGGCCGCATCCTGGCATCGGTGGACTGAGGTGAAGTTGCCTCCGGCCCACGATCATAAACTTCGGACGCCACGAATCCGAGGTTCTTGCGTCACCTCCCGCCTGGCATAAGTGGTCGAGGCCCGCAGAAGCGAAACCGTGTTTTCTCACTTCTCCACTCGTGAAAACAGTCCTGTGCTTGCGTTGATCGCGATTCGCAGTTTGGCGGTGTCGCGGTCGGGTCCGTAGATTACATGCCATAGCAACTCGTTCGTTTGCCGGTCCCATTCGAGGACATACAGAACCGGGGTGTCGGGTTCTTTCTGGAGCAATTTTTCGCCGCCGTGTTCCTCGGCTAGGGCAAACGCCTTATCCGTGTCCGTTTTTAAGAACTGAACGTTGAAGATCTGGGTGCTTGAATTTGTCGGGCTGTAGGCATCCTCGACGCTGTGCGATACGTCGCCCAGCGCCCAGGTGTAGGGTCGAGTCGTATGCAGGGATGGCGACGCGAAACTGGCGCGCCACTCTGCCGCTTTACCGTCGCGCCCCTTCGAATCCGTGGTTGGTTCTGACTGGACGCGGTAGGGTTGGGCATCCGCCGCCCATCCTCGCGCGGAGATGTAGCACTTGTAGAAGGCGGCGCTTCCGGTGATCTGTTCGGGAGGTTTTGGCTGGGGCTTCTCCGCGGGAGTTGGGTTCGCTGGCTCGGAAGTGCAACCGGCCATCAACGTTAATCCGGCTGCTAGAATTGCTACGAATGGTTTTTTCATGATGGTGCTTTCACCGATGATTCCTGGCAATGATTCCCGCTCTGGCTGGGCTTCGAACTCGCGACCGCCTATTGTACTGAACTGGTGCCATGAATTCCTATCTTGAACGTCTGCGGCTGGAAATCCGGAATGCCATCGCAGGAGCCAGTCCTGAAGTTCTGACCCAGGCGCCAGCAGAAAAGTGGAGTTGCGCTCAGATACTGGAGCATCTTTTGCTTACCTACAAGGGTACCAATCGCGGCTTGGCGAAATGCATGGAAGGTGGTGCTCCGCTCGCGACCGGGGCCACATTGAGGGATCGCATAGCTAACTTGATGGTCCTGAAGCTTGGCTACCTTCCGAACGGACGCAAATCTCCAGAGCGTGCCATGCCTCGCGGAATGCCGCTGGAAGAAGTTCGACAGGCTTTCTCGACCGAGCTCGAGCAGATGGGTTCAGCCTTGGACGACTGCGAAGAGCGATTTGGAGCTCAGACAAAAATTCTCGATCATCCTTTCATCGGACCTTTGACCGCGGAAGAGTGGCGTAGATTCCACTGGGTACACGGGCACCATCACGCACGGCAGATTCGGGTGCGAATTGGGAAACCCTAGCTCAGCCGCTGCTTCGGCTGCCTATTTCTGGTTCTTGTCCTGGCTGTTGTCGGTATCTTTTTGTTGTTCTACGCCGGCTTTACGGGC
>Ga0181522_10000930_pt1 | contig 19092 bp, 17 predicted proteins | sample PEATcosm2014_Bin_27_FD_121103 | JGI IMG/M metagenome (GOLD analysis project Ga0181522, IMG submission 121103) | Peatland microbial communities from MTU Mesocosm Facility, Houghton, MI, USA - PEATcosm2014_Bin05_10_metaG | ecosystem: Environmental > Terrestrial > Soil > Wetlands > Peat | place... | reverse complement strand
CCCTGGTCCACATAATTCGCCAAAACATTGCCCATGCCCACATTGTCATTGAAAGGATAATCGGAGAAAACCATCACGGATTGATACGAGCACAACTGGGCCAGCGTGGGGACCGGACTGCCGGTCGTGACGGGAATGATATCCACCCGCGGAATGGAACCCACCCCGGTGATTTTATTCTGCACATCCGGTACCCAGCCAGCGGTGATTTCAGCTGCCAGCACCGCCACTGCGGCACTGCTGTAGAGATCGAATCCCCTCCATTTTCCGCCCGCCACGTCCACGATGAAGACCTTGCCATTGCAGAAACTGAAGCCGAAGTCGGAATCGAAACTCGTGCCCGCACCCGGCAGCGCGGCCTGGAGCAAACGCTTTCCGGTGCTGTCCCAGATGGAAAGAATTCCACCGCCGTTGTAGGTCAGCCACAAGTTGCCCAGAACCCCCAGGCCACGATTCTGCGGCGACGTGTTTTCCCCGCTCAAGGAGCCGAAGCCCGACAGCGTAACGCTGCCCAAATACGTTCCATTGGTGCTCCACCGTGAAATCAATCCGCTGCTCATCGCCTGGTACTCGTTTCCGGCGCTGTTGAGCACGACGGAGGATTGCGAATTGAGCGTGCCTCCGGCCAGCGTTATGCCGGTGCTGGCAAACACGCCGGGACTGGTTTGTTGATAAATCACACCGCTGTTGAAGGCGCGGGCCATAAGCGTGCCGTCCGCCCGGATGAAGACGGAACGAAAATCCAGCCCCGGGGAATACGTCGATACCAGCGTACCAGACAATCCGTAGCAGGCCAGCCGGACGCCGCTGGAGGAACCGCCCGAACAGGACCAATAATTTGTTCCATCGAATGCCATGCCTATCGTGGTGGCCGTCAATGCGTCGGTGAATGTGACATTGGTGTGGATGGAAAACCCGGTGACGATCGGCGCGCTGGCCGTGTTGCCGGCGCTGCAACCAAGATTGTTAAACACGGTCAATCCCAAGGTCACGCTGTTCGAAACGCCGGCCACGTAGGTGACGGCCGGCTGATTCGTCGGGCCGGTGATGATGCCGTTGCTGATGGTCCAGGCATAGCCGGCAAAACCGCCCGGGCCGCTGGCCTGATTGCTCGCCGAGTTTGCGAACACGCTGGCTGACGAAAGGGTGATGGTTGGGGGTGCCACCGAGCTGACTGTCACCGTGGCGCTGCCAACGTCGCTCACCGGGCAGCCTTCAACGTCCGTTCCAGAACTGATTTGATAAGTGGTTGTGGCTGCCGGAGTGACTGTAAACACGAGCAACCCGCCGCCGGTCTGTGTCCCGCCACCGTTGTTGAGGGTCACGGTGTAGGGCGGCACGCCACCGCTCAATGCTACCATAACGATGCCTGAACTGCCGGAACAAATCGTTCCGCCGCCGCTGACTGTGCCGGTAACTGTCGGGCACGTCACGGCCACCGAGTTGGCGGCGGCGTTGTTGCCCTCGTTGGATTCCGGGACATTGTTGTTCGGATCCACCACGCAAACACCACCGGTGCGGGGGTTTCCATAGGTGCCGACGAGACTCGGTGTTGCGGTGAACTGGAGGTCAAACGATCCGCCAACGTTGAGAGTGACGGTGCTGGAGGCGATTACAGTCAGATTATCGCTCCCGTCAATGCCAGGAACCAGCGTGCCCGAAATTCCGCTGACGTTGGCTATGACCGGAGAACCATAAATCACATTGGCATTCGGCAGGTTGTCCAGGACGATGGCATCGCCGGCGGAAAATGACGCCGGGGCAAGACCCGCGTTGGCGACGTGGATGGTCCACGTCCAGCTGTTGCCGAGCACGACCGTGCCGTTCACGTTGTTGGTCTTGGTGATGGTAAGATCAGAGCATTGAACCACAACGGTTGCCGTTGCCGCGCCGTTGTCCAGGACGACGTTGGCGCTGCCGTTGTTGCAGGAATTGTCGTTGCTGAACGTGGCCGTGGCCTGGCCATTGGCCTGGAGGGCAGTCTGGACGGCGGAGAGACTTCCATGCACCACACCATTCCAGGTCAGCGGCAAACCAATGAGCACCGGAACCTGGCTGGGAGTCAAAATCTGGCTGCCCGAGTTCTGGAGAACACTGGCGGTGAAGGTGGTGGATTGGCCAATGTTGATGGTGCCCGGGTTCGCGGTACTGATGATCGTCAGCCAGGGACTGTAGGCCATCGTACCACCGTCGCTTGCAACGACATCACAGCCGGACGCCCCCGGGCCGCCGTTGCAACCCCACCAGTTGTTGGTGGCGGTGGTATTGGCGCCGTTGCTGCCATGGTTGTATACTGCGCCGGCACCATGCGTCGCAGTGTTGCCCACCAGCCGGCAGAAACTCATGTTCACCGTTCCAGAGTCGGCATAAATGGCGCCGCCCAGACCGCCGGAGCCGGAAGCCGTGTTGTTGAGGAAGGTCGAGTTGACAATGTTGAGCGTGCCGACATCAAGCTGGATGGCGCCGCCGTAGGTATTGCCGGAATTGCCGATGGCGCCATTGTTGTTGAAAGTGCAGCCGAAAATGTTGTGCACCGAGCCGCTGGGGGTTTCGATCATGATGGCGCCGCCGCCGTCGGGGCCCGCGCCCGAATTGTTGGTCAGGCTGTTGTTGATGAAAGTCGAATTGGTAACGTTCAGCGAGGAGACCACCGATTGCGCCAGGACAAAAATCGCCCCGCCGAAGCTTTGTCCCGACGTGTTGTTGCTGAAGGTGCAAGCCGTCGCGTTCAAATCGCCGCCGGCCATTTGAATGCCCCCGCCGGGTTCCCGCGTGGTAGCGGTGGTGCAATGATTATTCTGAACCACGCAATTGCCCAGGTTTAGAACGTCCTTGGGAATGGCAGTGATGCTGCCCGCCAGGATGCCGGCGCCACCGAGGTTGTCGGCGCCGTCATGTCCGCCCTGGATGGTGAGGCCGGAAATGGTCAGAGCCGTGCTGCCCAGGGAATTGGAATCAACATTGAAGACCCGGTTCGTGGGATCGGTCTGGGTGACAATGGTGCTGGCCGCGCCAGCCCCGGAAATGGTGTTCGTCTGGCTGCCGTTGGGAGCAATGTCAATTTCGCCCAGGGTCAGATTGTAACTGCCCGCCGGGACATTGATGGTCGTCGCACCGCTTTGCGCATTGGCCGCTTCGATGGCTGATCGAAGCGAGATATTTCCACCGCTGTCGTTTGGCGAGGACCCCGGGCTCACCGCATGAGTGTCGCCGGTCACATTGACCGTAAAAGGTCCCGCCCCACGTACCGGCTGCATCGCCAGCAGGAAGAACGCTGCGGCCCACAGTCCGGCTCGCTGGGCGAATACCGGTGACATCTTTTTCATGGTTGGGTTTTGTGACCGCTGGCGGGGTTATGGTTTCAATTCTTTAAAGGCCGGCAGCGGCGTGCCTAGGGTCGCGACGGGAAAATGCCCTGCAACGCGATGATGAAGGTCAGGCCCAGGTAGGGCGGCAGGTTGTTGTGGGGGAGATTTCCGCCGGCGGTCGAAAGCGCAGCAGGATTCATGGTCACATTCGATCCGCTGGCGGCATAGACATTCATCGGCGTCTTGCCCAGTTTGGATTCACCCCACGCGGCGCTTGCGGGAGAATCCGTGCCGCCGCTGGTTGAGGCTTGCGCGGCATGTGAGTGTTGCGGCATCTGGGTTTGCAGGAGGGTGACGCCCGTTTCGCCGCCGGTTTCACCAATCACGCGTGGCGTCAGTCCCGCTCCATTGCCAAACGCCATCGGCACGGAACCCTGCAGGTTGGGCAGGCCAAAAGTGCTCGTGCCATTGCCGCCGAAGTTGGTTCCCAGCAGTGCAAAGAGCGCCGTGTTCTGGCTGATGGGCAGGAGTTGTCCGTTGCACAACGCCCAGCCGGTCGGGGCGAAATTCCCCGCGAACATCCTGATTTCGGAAACGAATTGGTCGGACATAGGTCTGGATGGGTGTTAACTGCTTGTTGGGAAAATGCCTGAAATGGCGATGCAAAAGTTCAGCACGAGATAGGGCGACATGTTGTCGTGCGGCTGGCTGCCGCCGGCATTCGGGATGCAGGCCGGATTCATGAACGTGTTTGTAGGCCCCGGGTTGTAGGCGGCGTTGCCCGTGGCCCAAAGATTGCCCGTGGGAACGCCGACATTCGCCAACGTGGAACTCGCATACACCTGGTGCGTGTGCTGAGGCATTTCCGAAGTGATCAGTGTATGAGTCGCCTCACCGCCCACCTGGCCCAACAAAAAACCATTTCCGAAATGGACGGGCATGCGGCCTTGCAGGTTTGGCAGTTGGAAGGTGGAGGTGCCGTTTCCGCCATAGGTCGTGCCAAGGATCGCGAACAGCGCCGCGTACTGGCTGATGGCCAGCGTCTGACCGCTGCACGGCAGCCAACCAGTTGGTGCGAAGCTGAACGCGAAGACCCGGATTTCTCCCAGATACGGTGTGCTCATGGTTGCTTTGGTTTAATTCGTTTTCAGGTCCATGGTTCAGCCCTGGGACGGAAAGATGCCGACCAGCGCGATGACGAAATTAATCACCTGGAACGGAGGCATGTTGTCATGCGGTTGCGAACCGCCCGCAATGCCAACCGCTGCCGAATTCATGGATGAGTTCGGCACCGCTGAACTGAATTGTCCGCCGGTCCAGCCCGACCAAAAATTGTTTGCCGGGGAGTTGGCCGGATTGCCGCCGCCGCCGCCGGTGACCGCCTCCGGAACGTGACTGTGAGCCGGTATCTGGCTCAGTGTCAGCGTAACGTTTTCTTCGCCGGCCAGTTGACCGATAACGTAGGTGCCTCCGGGGCCGGCACCTTGATGGACCGGCGTGCGGCCCAGCAAGTTCGGCAGCGCAAAAGTGCTGACGCCATTGCCGCCGTAGGTGGTTCCAAGGAGTGAAAAAAGTGCGGTGTTCTGCGAAATGGACAGGAGCGACCCGTCGCAGAAAGCCCAGTTTAAGGGAGCAAAATTGCACCCCATCATCCTGATTTCTCCAATATAGGGGGTTGACATATTCTTTTGGTGATGCCGGTCAGCCGTTTTGAATGCGCCTCGGCGCCAGCGACAGTTGCAGAGCAAGTCCGGCGGCGTCCACCGGCCGGTCGAAAACCGCCTCGTAATGGCAGTGCGTCGTGTCCATCGAGCCAACCGGAACAATGAATATCTCCAGGCGGCCGAGATGCGGATGGTCGAACCGGTACGTGTCCTGTTCGAGCGGCTGCTGCGCCGGGCCGTAAAAACGAAGCGAGAATTTTTCGTTGCCGGCATCCTCGGCGCCCGGCGCCGAAGCGGAAAAGGCATCGGCCCCGACCAGCACCAGCCTGACCAATTGCGGACCGGCCTGCACAAAGAACGCCGTGTTCACCCGCCGGGCAAACTGTTCCAAGCCCGGCTCCTTCCGGCCGGCGATCCGGGAGGCGGGATTTTGCGCCCAGGCGGCCGAGGGAGCCAGCGACGCAGCCACGGCAGCCAGGGAACAGTCACGGAGAAACTTGCGGCGCGTTTGCATATGCGTCTTGCGTCAGAAATGATTCTTTAATCCTTCCCAAGGACTCTCCGGGCCTTCGAAATAACTCGAACTTAGTTTAGACGATTCAATCATAATGTCAAGAAACGTTTATAATACGCTTATCCCATGGCAGTTATCAGTGTACATAATTACGAAGGTTTGCTCCGGGAGGTCGGAGCTTGAATCCGCGCCGCCGAACCCGGACAATGTGCCGGACCATTGCATGAATGCTTCTGCCGGGCCAAAATCGAACGGTGATCCGCCACCGGTTTCACTCCGCCCCGAACAACCGGGCGACGAGGGCTTTTTGTTCGACGTCTATGCCGGCACGCGCGAAGCGGAACTCGCGCTGACCAACTGGGACGGGCCGATGCGCCGCGCATTTTTGAACCAGCAGTTCAACGCCATGCGCCAGGGTTACCGGAGCATGTTCCCCTCGGGCGAGTTTTTGATCATCGAACTCGACGGCCTAGCCGCCGGACGCATGGTGATCAACCGCGGTGCAATCGAAATACGCGTGGTGGATCTGGCCCTGCTGCCGGCGCACCGGAACCGGGGAATCGGGACGCGGCTGATGCGGCAGGTTTGCGCGGACGCGGCGGCGGCGGGAACGCCGGTGCGCTTGTGCGTGTTGAAAAACAACCGCGCCCTGCGGTGGTATGAAAGACTCGGATTCACCAAAATTGGCGAACAGGGCTTTTACCACGAGCTCGAATGGCGTCCGCCGCCGGGGTCAGCCTGATTTCACCAGCCGGTTGAAGGTGGCCTGATACCGCGTGCCGTTTTGGTCGCGGCTGATGGGCACGATGAACAATTCGAACCGGCCGATGGCCGCGGACTCGAACCAAAACATCTGCTGCGGCAGAAGCCGGTCCGCGGGACCGAGAAACACGAGGGCGAAATTTTCATACGCCAGATGTTTCGCTCCCGCGGTCGAAACAACGCGCGGCGGAGTGATTTCAGACAGCTCCAGGTCGAGCGTGTTCTGGGCATCCATCCAGACGTGAAACCTGGTTTTCACCAGTTTCGCGAAAACTTCAAAATTCAACTGGTCCAATGGCACCGCGTTCATTTCCCGCCAAGCTAGCGGAGATAGGGCGGCGGAGCAATCGCGTTGAAATTCGGGTTTAGAGCAGCCGTCGCCTTGGCGGGCAGGGAGGCGATTCCTGGCACAAGCAATTAATGTTGAAGTCCCGCTGATTTCGACTTCTGAAATGTGTGTTTGCGTGGATGGCACCGATGTTGCTTCACGGGGAAAAATTGAAAGCAGCGTCTTATTCAAGCTGCCGATTTCCGGTTTCCATCAGACTAATGTATAGACACAAAAACGAAGCATTTCCGACTCAGCCCCGGCTCGAGGTTGGCCAAGCCGCCCGGACCAAACGAGCAAACGGTCGCGGACTCAACATCGCTGGAAAACAAAACGGATCCAAGGTGTTGGGCCTCGTATTTCTACTCATGGTTTTCCTGCAGTTTCCGGCTTGGGGAACCGCCAGCGTGACCCTGGTATGGAGCCCTAGCGCCAATTCAAGCGTTGCGGGTTACAACATCTATTACGGTGGAGCCAGCCGCACTTACACCAACAAGATTTCGGTTGGCAATATGACGAACGTCGTCATTTCCGGTTTGGTCGAGGGAACAACCTGTTATTTTGCGGCGACAACCTATTCGGTTTTGGGGATAGAAAGTTCGTTCTCCGGCGAATTGGTTTATTTTGTCCCGGTCCCGACGTTGAACCAACCGCCAACGCTGAACGCCATCAACAACCTCACAGTTGCTGAAAGCGCCGGATCGCAAACTGTCAGTTTATCTGACATCACTTCCGGATCGGCCGCTGAAAATCAGACGCTGACCGTCACCGCAACTTCCAGCGACACCAATTTGATTCACAATCTGGTGGTAAACTACACCAGCCCGAATACCAGCGGCTCCTTGACGTTCACCCCCGTGGCCTATGCCAGCGGCACGGCGATCATTTCCGTCACCGTCAATGATGGACAACCCCTGAACCATACCGTGCTCCGTACATTTACGGTGACCGTGGCCACTGATACCTCGCATTATTTGATCATTAATCCGCTGGCCAACCTGGTGGCCATAGCGGGCCAAACCGCCACTTTTACCACCATCACCAACAGTCCGAGCGGAGGTAAAAAAAACATCGGAGGCACGTTGAGTTATCAATGGAAATTCAACGGCACCAACCTCGCATCATCAACGAATTCGACGTTGACCTTAAGCAATATTTCCACAAATCAAGCCGGAATATATTCGGTGACCGCAGTGGCGGTGTCGTCGAGCGGCAGTCGCAGCACGACCAGCCAGACAGCCACGTTGACCGTCTATGCCACGGCAGCGCCCAAACTTGCTCCAGTCTCTCATGTCAGCGGTCAATACGCGTTGGCGTTGGCGGGCGTGCCGGGATTTAAATATGTGGTTCAAGCCTCCACCAACCTGGTTAATTGGGTGCCGCTGCAGACCAACACGGCTCCGTTTACGTTTGTGGACGGAAACGCCGGCAGTTTCCGCCAGCGATTCTACCGTTCGGTGTATGCGCCTTGACCGCACCGCTAACCCGGGTTGGAAATACTTCGGGCTCCGTCCCTGGTTGCTGCGATGTGTCAATGGCTTTTGTCCCGTTGAGACTGGCTTGTAACTTGGGAGCTATTCGCGCGTGCCCTCACGCGGGGGAGATTTTTCCCCGTTCGGCAGCACTCGGCTCCCGGAAGTCGCTGAGCCGGCCTTTCTTGCAGTTGCCGTCGGGGAGTTTCAACGTGATCTCGGGAGGCCAGCCAGCCTTGGCTTCGGTCACATTTTCCACGACCCCCACGGCGCGGGAAATGCGATGGACCATGATCTCGCCGAGATAACCCGCCCCGGTTTCCGGTATTTTGGATTTGCTCATGGAGTCGAGAGTATGCCGAACCGCAACTCCGTGTCGAGCGCCCGTGCCGGCCGCTGACAGGCTGGTTTGCGCCATCGCACCTGGTCAGAATAGATGGTGGGATTAACTTGAAACCGAAGGTCATAAAGATAATCTGAGACCACCAATTGAGTGGCGCACGACATGTCTTTTTGCTGGCGGCCAGACTGCCCCGAACGGCTCTCCTCGTGGCGCTCGCTTTGACCTTTTTCCGGATGCCGGACTGCCCGGCCCAAAATTTGGCGGCTGGGGCGAATTCCAAGGCCAAACGGATCCTGATGATTTTCAGCGAGGGGAAGGACATGCCGGGCAATGTGATGCTCGAACAGGCGGTGCGGGCGGAAATGCAAAAGCTCAGCACGAACCGGATCGAATTCTTCACTGAGAACCTCGATGCCAGCCATTTCTCGGATGAGGGCCACTATCTTCTGTTCCAGGATTATCTGGGCCGAAAATACGCCGGACAGAATCTTGATCTGTTGATGGTTTTTCCATCACGAGACTTCACGCTCGCGGAAGCGTTGCCAGCCGCGGTGTTCCCTGGCCTGCCGGTCGTCTTCGTCACCGCCAACGAGATGGAGGTGCCGCGCAATCTCGACCGGCGCGGAATCACCGGGATCATCCAGCGTTTCGATTTCCGGGGCACGCTGGGTCTGATCCTGCGTCTGCAACCGGAAACGCGCCGGGTGGTCGTCATCGGAGGCACATCGGAAATGGACCGTTTGAACCTGGGGCGGATTGAGGAAGTGGCGCGGTCGTTGGATGGAATTGAATTCGACTTTTGGACCAACCGCCCGGTGGCGGAACTGTCCGGAGCGGTGAAGTCCATGCCGGAAAATACGGTGATTTTACTGAGCACGGTTCAGCGCGATGTGACTGGCCAGCGTTTTTTCATGTCACAACTCGCCCAAATGCTGGCTCCTTCAGCCAACGCACCAATGTATGTACTTGGCGGATGGGCGGTGGGAAGCGGGGCGGTGGGCGGGGCGGTGGTGGATCCGGATGACTTGGGGGCGCGAGCCGGACTGCTTGCCTCGCGCGTGCTCGGGGGCACCCCGACCGGCGGCCTGCCCATCGAAGTGGCGACAAGGGGAACCCCGATGGTGGATTGGCGGGCGATGCGACGGTGGGATATCAGCGAAAGCCGCCTGCCCGCCGGTTGCACTGTTCGCTACCGGCCCCGCTCCTTGTGGGAGGAGCACCAGAGTTTGATTCTATTTACGTTGGTTGTGTTTCTGGCGCAGGCGGTCACGATTGCCGGGTTGCTGGCGCAACGGGCGTGGCGGCGGCGGGCCGAGGCGGAAATCCTGAACCAGCGGACCGAACTGGCCCACGTGGCCCGCGTATCAACGATGGGGCAGTTATCGTCAGCGCTGGCCCACGAGCTGAACCAGCCGCTGGGAGCCATTCTGCGCAATGCAGAGGCCGCCGAACTCTTTCTTCAACGCGAGAACCCGGACCTGCAGGAAATCCGGGCCATCCTGGCGGACATCCGCAAGGACGACCAGCGGGCCGGCAGTGTGATTGACCGGATGCGGTCATTGTTAAGGCGGCACAGCCTTGAATCAAATCCCTTGGACCTCCGCGGATTGCTGGAGGAAACCGTCACCCTGACCCGGTCGGATGCCCTGGCCCGCCAGGTGGACCTGACATTGAAACTGCCAGCCATGTTGCCTGTCATGCACGGAGACCGCGTGCATTTGCAGCAGGTGCTGTTGAACCTGATTTTGAACGGGATGGATGCCATGGCCGACCGCGGAGCTGAAGAGCGATTGTTGACAGTGCGAGCCGGGTTGACCGAGGATGGGAGCGTGGAAGTGGCGGTGTGCGATTGCGGTGCCGGCATCCCGCCGGACAAAATGAAATTCCTCTTTGAACCGTTCTTCACCACCAAGCGCAATGGCATGGGCATGGGGCTCGCCATTTCACGCACGATCATCGAGGCCCACGGCGGGAAAATCCGGGCGGAGAACAATGCGGCAAAGGGGGCGACCTTCAAATTCATCCTGCCGGTGAAAGGCTGGAAAGGCCAATGACGCCCACAAATCCCCCATCCGCGCCCGGAACGGTTTTTATCGTGGATGACGACGCATCCTTCCTGAGGTCAGCATCCCGATTGTTGCGGGCGGCGGGATATCCGGTGCAAACTTTTGAATCAGCGAGGGCATTTCTCGATCAGCTTTCCCCCCAAGTCTCTGGCTGCGTGCTGGCGGATTTGCAGATGCCGGGAATGAATGGATTGGAATTGCAGGAAGCGCTTGGGAAGACGCCGAACCCGTTGCCGGTCGTTTTCCTGTCTGCCCAGGGAGACATTCCCACGACGGTGCGCGCGATACGACATGGGGCGGAAGATTTTTTGACCAAGCTGAGTCCGAAAGAGGAGTTGCTGGACGCGGTCAGGCGGGCACTGGCTCGAGATGCATTGGAACGGCGGCAACGAGAACGATTACAGGAATTGCGCAGACGATTCTCCGCGTTGACCACGCGCGAAATGGAAGTGTTGGGGCATGTCGTGCGCGGCAGGCTGAACAAGCAAATTGCCGCCGAGCTGGGAATTCATGTGCGCACGGTGAAGCTGCACCGGACGGGCCTGACGCGAAGGCTGCAGGTGCAATCGGTCGCGGAATTGACGCGCTTGGTGGAGGAGGCTGGATTGTTCAAAGACACCAACCCGGAGTGATACGCTCAGCGTCGGAAAGCCGCCCCTCCCGCTTCGCCATTCATGACCTTCCCCAAGGGGCAGTTGTCCAAAACTTATATTCCCAATACGTTTAATTTGTGCCTGCGGAGGCACGTACGTTAATTGCCGCCGGTTGTTGCAACCCACTCGGGTTAACCGGCGGCATTTTTGATCGTCACATCCTGTGACACCATGACCCGCCTTTGCGGATTGTGCCCCCCACCGAAGGTCCCCTTCCCCAAAGGGCAGTTGTTGATGCAATTCTGCGCACGATAAGCTGTTGCTTGAATCCCCCCATGAACGGCCGCAGAAACAACACCGAGGCCTTGACGGATAACGGCGCAGAGCTGCAACGTAGAACGAGTCATTGGCTTGGATGCCGGCGTGCGCATTGCCTGTCCCTCATGAAGAAAGCCGGAGAGAGCCGTTTCCGTCACAGCTTGGGTGCGTTCATTATCCTTGCCCTCGTGTTTATCGTTTACAACCCAATCCTGCCGGGAAATTTTTTGATGGATGATCATCGCTTGATTGCCGAAGACAACGCCCTGGTGAACGGACAACTCGGGCCGCTGAACATCTGGTTTCAAACGGATTTTACCCTGTCCACCTTTGCCTTGTGGTTGCAGTGGCTGGCCTGGGGGGAAAGCCCCGGTTTTTATCATGCCGTAAACATGGTTCTGCATGCTTTGAGCGCGGTCTTGCTGTGGCGTTTGCTGGCGCGGCTCAAAATCCCGGGCGCATGGCTGGTGGCGGCGCTGTTTGCGGTCCATCCAGTCTGCGTCAACTCGGTTGCGCGCATCGCCGAGATCAAGAATACGCTTTCCCTGCCGTTCTTCATTTTGAGTTTCTGGTTATATGTGCATTACGAAGCCCTGGTCTTGAATCCCGCTCATCCCGACCAGCGAGGCCGGGCCGCGCCATGGTATGGCCTGTCGCTGGTCGCCTTCGTGCTGGCGCTGCTGAGCAAAACTTCAACAGTCATGTTGCCCCTGGTGCTGCTCAGTTGCGCGGCGTGGCAACGCGGGCGAATCACGCGGCAGGATTTGCTGCAAATCAGCCCTTTCTTCGTGCTGGCCTTGGGCTTCGGGCTCATGTCGATGTGGTTCCAAAAGCATCAAGCGCTCGTCGGCCTGACGCTGCAATCGGAAACTTTTGGGGAACGGCTGGCCATCGCCGGGCGGGTCTTCTGGTTTTACCTGGGCAAGGCTCTTGTGCCCCTGAACCTGAGCATTGTTTATGTCCGATGGAAAATTGATGCGACGACCCTGGCGGCTTATCTCCCGGTTTTCCTGCTGGGCGCAGGGTTTGTCTGGTGCTGGCGGTTCCGCAACCGTTGGGGACGGCATGTGCTGTTCGGGCTGGGATGTTTCTTCATCACCCTGTTTCCATCGCTCGGCTTCTTCGATTCCCAATTCCTGACCATGTGGCAGGTCTCGGATCATCTTCAATACCTGCCCTTGATTGCCCCGGTGGCAATGGTGGCGGCGGGACTGGCCTGCCTGCCAAACGTGAATTTCTTCAGATGTGCCGGCTTTACCCTGGTCCTGGTTCTTTCGATTTTAACCTTCCAACGCGCCCGGGTGTTCTCCACGGAAGAAGGCCTGTTCATCGATACCCTCGCAAAAAATCCGGCTGCTTCCGGCGCACACAACGATCTCGGGGTCATCCTGGCGAAAAGGCAAAACTACCCCGGGGCCATCGCCCATTTTTCTGCCGCTTTACAAACCGATCCCGACCATGCCGGTGCGCATTTGAACCTCGCCCAGGCCCTGGCCTTGCAGGGCAGATTTGAGGAGGCGGAACCGCACTTCCTGGCGGCCATCAAGCTCAAACCCGATGACCCGCGGGCGCACAGGCTCTATGCCGAGGCCCTGGGCCGGCAGGGAAAAAACCGGGAAGCCCTCCTCCATTTTCAGATTGCGGTATGCCTGAAGCCAGACCTCCAGACCCGCTTGGATTTGGCCGCATTGCTCTATCAAACTGGCGATTCCCGTCAGGCGGCGGCCCAGTTTCGCCAGGTGTTATTGCTCAAGCCTGACATGCCGGAACCTCTCAACAACCTGGCCTGGATACTCGCAACCTGCCCGGATGACACGGTGCGTAACGGACCGGAGGCGGTCCGGCACGCGGAGCTGGCCTGTCACCTGACGGCATTCAAACAGACGGGAATGATCAGCACGCTGGCGGCGGCGTACGCGGAAGCCGGTCGCTTCTCCGAAGCCGTCAGCACGGCGGAAATGGCGATGAAACTGCAAATCGCGGCCGGCGATATGCAGATGGCGGGGATTAACAATCAGCTTCTCCCTCTCTATCGTGCCGGCAAACCCTACCACGAAAACCCGGCCGGCAACAGCAGCCCGCAGCCCCCCACCACCCCCGAGTAATACCTGCCGCGACGCGTCGCGGTGGGCCACCTGACAATTAGACGGCAGCAGGAATGGCTTCCACTGCCGGGATGGCTTCAACCAGCCCCTTGCCCCGGCCATGGTCCATGTTGATGAATTGTTTCGTCTGCGGGATGTAAAAGACGATGTTGAATTTGCCGATTGGCTCCTTTTTGGCGGCGTCAAAAGCCACTTCGGTGGCTCCGAAGTTTTTGCCTTCGGATGCCTGCTTGCTCCACTTGTTGTCGCTGGTCAGGTATTCCAGCGTCTCCGCGTCTTCGATAAGGATGTTCATGAGCCGCGATCCTACCACATTCCCCCGAACCACAAGCATTCAAAGTGACAATTCGGGCATTATATTTTCTTCCACCCGGACGTCTGCGGGGGCTGAAAGATCTTCTACTCCATGCCCACTGGCCGGCGGGAAGCCTTCTTCTCGGCGTGATGGGATTTGTCGGCAAGCATCCTGGCTTTGGCGCGGCGCGATCGTTTCCGTTTCTGGCGGCGGATTTTCTCGATCTCGTCGCGTTGCGCAGCCACGTAACCGCGTTTCAAGGCTTCCACCTTGTCGAGCAGCAGGCGGCGGGCGATAAAGCGGTTGAGTCCCTGCTGGCGCGTGGCCTGGCATTTCACCTGCAGGCCGGTCGGACGGTGGAGCAGCATGACGCAGGTGGAAGTTTTGTTGACGTTCTGCCCGCCGTGGCCGCCGGAACGAACGAAAGTCTCCTCAATGTCAGCCTCGCGCACGCCCAGCGCGGCCATGCGCTGGGTGAGTTGGGCTTCCTTCTCCAGGCTGACAGGGAACGCGCTCATGACGGCAGGTTAACGGGCAGAAGGTTTGCGGCGCAACGCGAAAGGCGGGCGGAGGATTCACCTCACCACTTCGAAAGCGAAGCCTTTCAGGTATTCCGTCTCTGGAATCATCGGAATGATCGGATGGTCCGGGCTTTGGGAATACGTTGCCACGCGGCGCAGCACGTGGCGCGTGTCGTAGGCGGCCGATAAAATCACATCCTGAAATGTCGCCAGGCCCACGTGATGCGAGCAGCAGAACGTGGCCAGCGCGCCGCCGGGCTTGAGCAGCTTGAGCGCGCGCAAATGGATTTCCTTGTAGCCGCGCAACGCGTCGGGCACCGACGCGCGGTTGCGCGTGAATGACGGCGGATCGAGAATGATCAGGTCAAATCGCGGGATCACCTTTTCGTGCGGCCTAACGGCGGTGTTGGCTTTGAGCCAGTCAAAAACATTCACGACCTCGAACGAACATTTTCCAGCCAGTCCGTTGGCCGCCGCATTGCGGATGGCCGCTGCAATGGCGTCTGCGCTCTGGTCGAGCTGGTGGACGTGGGCCGCGCCGGCGCGGGCCGCGTGCAGACCAAACCCGCCGAGAAAACTGAAGCAATCCAAAACTTGCGCGCCTTTGGCAAACTGCGACACCGCCTGGTAATTCACCTGCTGGTCGAGATACATGCCGGTCTTGTGCCCGCCAATCAGGTCGGTTTCAAACATCAATCCGTTCAAATCCACGGAAACCGGTCCGCTGAATTGGCCTGCCAGCACACTGTTGGCCTCGGCCAGGCCCTCGAATTTGCGGGAGGCCACATCGCTGCGCTCAAGAATGGCGCGGGGCGAAAGTATCTCCTGGAGCGCGACGACGATTTGCGCCTTGCGCTGGTCCATGCCCAGCGAGGAAATCTGCACCACCAGCACGTCCCCGTATTTGTCCACGATGAGACCGCTGAGAAAATCGCTTTCGGCATTGACGACGCGGAACGAGGTGGCGTCGGGCAGATGCCGCCGGCGGACGGCCAGCGCAGCGCGGAAGCGTACCTCGAAAAAGTGCTCATCCACCTCGACGCGTTCCGGCGACAGGACACGGACATTGATTTTGGATTTGGAATTGAAAAAACCGGAGCCGATCAGCCGCTGGCGATGGTCCTTGACCTGGACGAGATCGCCATCAGCAACGGGTGCAGTGAGCCGGAGGATTTCCGTGTGATAGATCCAGGGATGGCCGGCCACGATGCGGTCGGCTTCGCCGGGCTTAAGCAAGACTGTAGGCAATGAGTCCATGGTTTGTAAACAGGTTGGTTGGAGTTCACGCTTTAGCGCGCCGGTTGTGCAAGCTGAAGCTTGAACGCCAACACGTCATTGAAGTCAGAACGCCTGGCCGGAAGGAAGGAAATTTTCCGTCAATCTGCTTTTCCCAAATTTATAATAATTGAAATAATTTGCTTGAATTGGTTGCGGGAGAGGCGGATAACAACATCACCTATGAAAATTAGCGGACCGGTCAGTGCGTTGGTGCATTCCAAACCCCACACGCTCTGGTCTATTGCGCCGGATGCGCTGGTGTTTGAGGGCATTAAACTCATGGCGGAAAAAAATGTCGGCGCGCTGCTGGTCATGTCGGGCGGCCAGCTCATCGGCGTCTTTACCGAACGCGATTACACGCGCAAAGTCGCGCTCCAGGGAAAATCCTCCAAGGAAACGCGGGTGAAGGAAATTCTTTCACCCAAGGTTTTGACCGTCGAACCGGATCAAACCGTCGAGGAATGCATGCGGTTGATGACGGAATACCGCGTGCGGCATCTGCCCGTCGTCGAGAACGGCAAGGTTCTCGGCATCGTCTCCATCGGCGACCTGGTGAACTGGACCATATTCGCCCAGAGCGCGACGCTGGACCAGATGGAACAATACATTTCCGGCGGATTGCCAGGTTGAGCCTCCCCGCCGCAACGCGCCGCTACTTTTCAGCGAATGAATAGGGCGTAAACTTCAATCCGCCATGGATAACCGGCATTTTTTCCGGTTCGGCCGTTCCTGACTTCAGGATGCTGAGATCGCCGGGCTGGGTGCCTGGGACAAGCACGAGAAGCGTGTAAGGACTGGTCCTGTAAACGCCGGGTTTTAGTTTCTGGCGGGGTAACGGTGACCATGGTTTTCCATCCGCCGGCGCTTCGTCTGACTTAAAACTTAAGACCGGCGCATTCGTCGCAGTCCAGGGCGACCAATTCCAGTTCAAGCCATAATCACCGGGAACCATGCCTCCCCGGGGTTGGGTGGATGCCGACGACGGAACCGACCAAAGCTGGAATGGCTTCGCCTGAGCTGCCTGCGTCAGGCCTCCAGCCAAAACCGGGTTGATCGCCGCCGCCAAAATCAGGAAAGCAAGCTTCATATCCCGTTGGACCCGGCTGGCTGAAAAATGTTCACCGCCGGATTCCTGCGACCCCTATGGTTGGGCGGGCGGTGAATTGGTATTTGCGCTGGCGTCGGCTGCCTTGACCCGCTTGGCCACGAAGTCTTCCTCGGCAAAATCGCCCACCTTGCGATGGAACTTGATTTCATCACCGGAGATCTTGCCGGAGTATTCGATGCGAATGTCCTGGTCCTGTAATTTTAAAGGCTCGACGAAGGATATTTCGCCCTTGCCGATTTTGCCTTCGCTTATCGCCACGGTATTGGTTCCCATTTCCCGTTCCCCGGTGGCCGTGCCAGTCAGATTGGTGCCGTCCACCTTGAAGTCGTAGGTGTATTTTTGCAGGCCGATTTGACTGTCAAATTGCCCCTTCCATTTCCCGGCAACCGTTTCATCGGCACCCCAGACGGAACCGGCCAATGCCAGCGCGAATGCCGCCAGTATGACTGGCTTGATATAAGTCTTCATATTTTTTGGATTGAATGATTTGTTTCAGTTTAGGCGCCATGTATCCGGTTACAACTTCAAATCCGCATCCGTCACCGCGCCAAAGGAGGCGCTCGTCACATGGGCCGCGTATTTGGCCAGCACGCCACGGGTATAGCGGGGCGCGGGTCTTTTCCACGCCTGCTTGCGTTGCTTCAATTCGGCCCCGGCAATGTCCAGGTTGATCTGCCGTTTCTCGGCATCAATCGTGATGCGGTCACCGTTCTTCACCAGCGCAATGGTTCCACCAACGTAAGCTTCCGGCGTGATGTGGCCCACCACGAAGCCGTGGCTGCCGCCGGAAAACCTCCCGTCGGTGATGAGTGCCACGTCCTTGCCGAGGCCCTTGCCCATGATGGCGCTCGTGGGCGAAAGCATTTCGCGCATGCCGGGTCCGCCGCGCGGCCCTTCGTAACGAATCACCACCACGTCACCTTTCACAATCGTACCGTCGAGAATTTTCTCCAACGCCGCTTCCTCGGAATTGAACACGCGGGCCTTGCCGGTGAAACACATCCCTTCCTTGCCGCTGATTTTGGCCACGGCGCCTTCGGACGCAAGATTGCCGCGTAGAATGACCAGGTGGCTGTCCTTTTTGATTGGTTGGTCGAATGGCCGGATGATGGTCTGGCCTTTGGGATACGGTTTCACGCCGGCAAGTGTCTGCGCCATAGTCTGGCCGGTCACGGTCAGGGACTCGTCGTGAAGCAAGCCCCGGTCGAGCAGCATTTTCATGAGCGGCCGGATGCCGCCGATGGCCACCAGTTCGGACATTAGATGTTTGCCGCTCGGCTTCAGGTCCGCCAGCACCGGCACATTCCTGCCGACGCGGGTAAAGTCGTCAATCGTCAGTTTCACCTTTGCTGCGTGCGCGATGGCCAGCAGATGCAAAACCGAGTTCGTCGAGCCGCCAAGGGCGATGACGACGGTGATGGCGTTTTCGAACGCCTTCTTCGTGAGGATATCGAGCGGCTTGATTCCCTCGCGGAGCATCTTGATGACACAGGCGCCGGCGCGGCGGCAATCATCCAGCTTCGCCGGCGAAATGGCGTTTTGGGCGGAGCTGTTCGGCAGGCTCATGCCCAGCGCCTCGATGGCGCTGGCCATGGTGTTGGCGGTGTACATCCCGCCACAGGAACCGGGACCGGGAATGGCGCATTGCTCAATGGCCTGCAGTTCCTGGTCGCCGATTTTCTTGTTCGCGTGCGCGCCAATGGCTTCAAACACGGAAACGATGTCGAGCTGACGTTTGTCGCCGGTGATGCAGCCGGGCAGAATCGTGCCGCCATAAACAAAAACTGCCGGGCGATTCAACCGCGCCATGGCGATGATCGAGCCGGGCATGTTTTTGTCGCAGCCGCCAATGGCCACGAAACCATCCATGCCGGCGCAACCGACAACCGTTTCAATGGAATCGGCAATGACCTCGCGCGAGACCAGCGAATATTTCATGCCCTCGCTGCCCATCGAGATGCCGTCCGAGACAGTAATCGTGTTGAAGATGATCGCCTTGCCGCCAGCCTCGTTCGCGCCAGCCTCGGATTCGAGCGCGAGCTTGTCGATATGCATGTTACAGGGCGTGACGTTGCCCCAGGTGGAGGCAATTCCGATGAGCGGCTTTTTGAAATCTTCCGGCTGGAAACCGACCGGATAAAGCATGGAACGCGCGGCGGCGCGTTCGGGACCGTCAAAGACGATGCTGGAAAAGGGGCGCGAGGAATCGGACGATCGATTTTTTTTCACGTCGGGCAATTTGCAGGAAAAACGGGTCGAACGCAAGGGGCTGGTGTTTTTGAATTGAAAATCGGGTGGCGGTTGGCCACAGTGCGAGTTTCGGCGGGAGAGATGGCAGAGTGGTTTAATGCGCACGCCTGGAAAGCGTGAATAGTCCAAAAGGCTATCGGGGGTTCGAATCCCCCTCTCTCCGCCAT
>Ga0181522_10000929_pt1 | contig 19127 bp, 17 predicted proteins | sample PEATcosm2014_Bin_27_FD_121103 | JGI IMG/M metagenome (GOLD analysis project Ga0181522, IMG submission 121103) | Peatland microbial communities from MTU Mesocosm Facility, Houghton, MI, USA - PEATcosm2014_Bin05_10_metaG | ecosystem: Environmental > Terrestrial > Soil > Wetlands > Peat | place... | reverse complement strand
CCACTCCCAGTGAGTATCCAAAGGTTGCGGCGATCACTTCGAAGTCGTAGACGCGTTTCGCGTCGGGCTTCTCATGGATGCGATAGAGCGAGGCTATGCGCTTATTCTCGAGGTAGTGCGCTACGCACTCGTTCGCTGAGAGCATGAATTCTTCGATCAAGCGGTGAGCGATGTTGCGCTCGGACCGGGTGATGCTCTTCATCACCCCGAATTCGTCGAATTCGATTACCGGCTCGGGGAGATCGAAATCGATCGATCCACGGCGTTTGCGTTTTCTGTTCAGGATCATCGCCAGGTCGCGCATGCGCTCGAAATGTTCGACCTGAGCCGCATACTTTTGGCGCGCGGTGGCGTCTCGTTCGATGACTGCATTTACGGCGGTATACGTCATGCGGTTGGCCGAGCGGATCACGCCTTCGTTGATTTCATAAGCGACTATCTCGCCTTGGCGGTCGATTTCCATGGTGCAGGAAAGCACCAGACGATCGACTTCGGGACGCAGGCTGCAGATGTCAGTCGAAAGTTCGAGCGGCAGCATCGGGACGGCGCGGTCGGGAAAATAAACGCTCGTGCCGCGCAGACGGGCTTCCTCATCCAACGGCGAATCTGGCTTTACGTATTGCGCCACGTCGGCTATGTGCACTTGCAGTTCGTAGTTGCCGTTTTCGAGTCCGCGGACGTGCACGGCGTCGTCGAAATCGCGCGCGGTTTCACCATCGATCGTGACGATCGGAAGCGCGCGGTAGTCTCGGCGGCGCATTTCGGCCTGGGGAATGATGTCTTCGATCCCTTGTGCTTCTTCGATTACTTGGGGCGGGAAGCGGTGCGGCAAGTGAAACTTTCGGATCATGATCTCGACATCGACTCCAAAGTCGGATTCCTGGCCGAGAATTTCGATGACTCGTCCGCGCGAATTTTGCGTGGCGCTCGGCCAGTCCGTGATTTCGACGTCCACCACGATGCCTTCCAGATCCTGCCAGTCGGTATGGACTGCAGCTTCTTCGCCGATGACTCGGTCGCGGGATTTCTTCTTTTGCGGGAGTTCTGATTCGGTTGCGGAACCCTCTGTCCCCGGCGGAACCGAGGCTGTCCCGGACCGCGGGATCTCCATTCCGGGAGGGATTATGATCTCCTGCGTCACTTTTTCGTCTATGGGCTTGACGTAATTGTGACCGCGTCCATAGTGGAAGATGCCGACAACGGTCGGGTGCGCTCGTGCCAGGGAGCGGATGATGCGACCTTCGCCTCTGCCATCGGGACGGACGCCTGTGACTTCGACCAGCACGCGATCGCCGTGCATGGACGATCCGGTGGCGTGCGGGGGGATGAAGACATCGCCAGTCAGGCGGGCCTTCAAACTGCTGTCGAGCGACACGGTTTCGGGGATCACGAAGCCATAGCCATCGCGATGCATGGTCAGACGCCCGACGAGCATATTGCGTCCCTTGGTGACGTCGGAGATGGCATAGCGGTCGGAGTCGACTTGCAGCAGTTCACCTTGGCCGACGAGCGCGTGCAGCCGGTCGGCCAGTTCGCGCCGTGCCTCGCCCTTCGCGCCCAGTTCGCGCAGGAGTTGTTTATGGCTCGCTGTCTTCTTCGGCTGGCGCGCGATGTGGCGGAGGATGGCGGAATCTGAAAGCATCAGTTCTCGGTTTCTCAGTTCCCAGTCGTCGATTCAGTGACTGAGAACTGAGAACTAACCTCAGCGCAAATATTTTTCTTCCAGAATTCTTCGATGATGCAGTTCGTGCCCGGCGATGAGATAGGCCAGGGCTCGCACCGTCACCTCGTTTGTGTTCGCTATGCCGCGGCGGGTCCATGCCACCTCGTCCAGATTACAGAATAGAGACAAGGTGGCGCGGCGCACGGCTATGTAGTCCTCGATCAAGTCGGCCAGCGGACGCCGCTCGAAGGGACCGTTGCGGACGTAATCGTCCTGCTCGAAGCCCGCCATCGGAGTAGCGTCGCCGCGCGCGATGCGGAGGGCCCGATAGCTCATGATGCGCTCGGTATCGTTCATGTGTCCGAGAACTTCCTTCATGCTCCACTTTTCAGGTGCATAGCGGAGATGGCCGTCAGCCTCGGTTCGTCCGGAGAGCAGGAGCAGCGTCTCGCGGCGCTGACGATTGAGCGTGGCCAGAATGTCAGGGCTCTCGGGAGTGCTCGGAACGAGCGAAATGTAGCGTTCGTAGTAGGGGGCATATTCGCCGGCTTCGGGCCGACTGGAAGCGGTCTCGATTGTGCTCATGAAGGAACCTCGGCCATCACGGATGGTACAAGCTTCCGTAATCCGCAGATTATAGTATCGCGACGGAAGCAAGCGCGATGGGGAAGGGAAGAAATGCCCCCGGGCGGGAAGCGATTACTCCAATTCGGTTCGCGAGGGCGAATGGAACTCGGCAGGGGAACCACGGCAGGAACTAACGAAATCGCTGGAAATATGGATTTCCACAACCTCAAGGGGTTACCAGGGAGTACAATTCATTTTGGCCCCCGAAATGCGGTGGTGTTTCAAATCCCTTAATATTAAGGAAAGGATTTCGACACAATGTGGAAGCCCACGAATCAACCTGCGACACCCGGTCGGCCGGCTGAACCGGAGCGTCCGAGCACCTCCTCGGCACCGATGGCTGCACCGAGCATAAATGTTAGCCCGACGAGCGAGCCTGCTGCTGCGCCGCGTCCAGTTACGACCACGACTTCGGACCAAGCCACGATTGGCAAGTCTCTGGTGATCAAAGGTGAAGTCACCGGCTCCGAGTCTTTATATATCGATGGCCGGGTCGAGGGATCGATCAACCTGTCCGGCAATCGCGTGACCATCGGTCGTAACGGCGTGGTCGCAGCCAACATCAATGCGAGAGAGATCGTCGTGCTCGGCAAAGTGCGTGGCAACCTGACCGCCAGCGACCGGGTAGATATCCGCAGCGATGGTTCGCTTACCGGCGATGTGGTCGCAGCGCGCATCTCGATCGAAGACGGCGCTTTCTTCAAAGGCGGTATCGACATCCGCAAAGCCGGATCTGCCGGAGCGAAGGCAGAACCGAAGGCGGAAGAAATCGCGAAGACGGTTTCGCCACAAGAAGCGGTCGCGGCCAGGGCTTAAGTTTTTCGGGGCTTGTCGGCTGCCATCAGACAGTTCTAGCAGAAGGGCGTGCCTGCTCCCGGGAACGCCCTTTTTGTTTTGGAGCTCCTGGAGAGAAATTCTAGGCTACGGTTCTTTGCCGGTAGCCATGGTTTCCTCGGCTTGACCTTCGGCCAAGCCCGGCAAGCGAACGGGCTTCCTTCTTCTAAGGTCGGCTGGTAGTTCCGAGCGCAACAACCACAATCCGGCGGCGACGGCTGCGGCCCAGGTCAAAGAGCCTAGAGCGAGAGCGAGAAGATCAGCGCTTCGGCTGGCATTCAGTGCGATTCCGCGAGTGACTTCGTAGCTCAACCCGCCCGAGATGATACCTGTCAGCGTGGCTTTTCCCAACTCTTTCCAGTTCATGCCACCGAGCGGCACCAGGCCTCGAATGTGGAGAAGCAGAGCGATTGCGATGGCGTTGGCACCGATGCCGATATCGGACGCGACCGCCAGTCCGGTAACCGAGAGGGTCCGGAATAGCAACGCATAAATGGGTAAGGACGCGAGCGTGATGAGACTGCTCGCGATCATTGGCGTAAGGGTATTGCCTGCGGCATAAAAGGCGCGGGCGTACAACGCTTGACTCGACCACAAGGCGAGCGAGAGCGAAAACCAGAAAAAGTAGAGGGCAGTGGATTCGGAATCGGAGAAGGTGAAGTGTCCGCGGCGATAGACGAGATCGATGAGCGGGATGGCTAGGGCCATCATCAGGCCGGTCATCAGCAGAGATGCGGAGGTAACGCGATAGACCGACGCATTGACGGTGGCAGCAAATTCACTGAACTTTTTTTCGCCGAAGAGACGCGAGAAAAACGGCAGCGAGGCCTGGCCGGCAGCTTGTCCGAGAATAGCGATGGGCACGGCGAAGAGACGCTTGGCATAGTTCAGCCGCGCGATGTCGCCGATGCCGCCTGATGCAAAGTAGCGAAGTATCCAGTCATCGGCCGTGACCAGGGATACGCCGAGCATGAGCGGGATGGAGAGACGCACCCATTGGCGGAAGGCCGGGTTTTTCAGGTCGAATGAGGGCCGGTATCCGATGCCGACTTTGGCTGCGCCGATGGCATTGATCAGAAATGGCCCGGCAATACTTCCGGCGAGGGCGCCGAAGGCGAGCGAAGCTATGCCCACCTGGCGGCCGGCGATCGCTCCGCCGGCGATAATGAATACGTTGTAGATCAGCGGACCGAAAGCCGGCAGCAGAAACAGACGGTGCGACAAGAGCACCGCCGAAACGACTCCTCCGACATAAAAGAAGATTTGCGCGGGTAGAAGGATGCGCGTCAGATGAACGCAGAGCCGCATCTGTTCGGGCGTGAAGCCGTGGAACATCCAGCCGGCAAACTGCGGCGTGAAGAGCTCGGCCATGATGGTACCGGCTACTAGAAGCGTGGTCATCACAGTAATGATGACCGAAAAAGTTTTCTGCGCGTCTTGCTCGCGCTTCTCCGCCATAAAGCGGGTATAGATGGAGATGAATGTGATCGACGCGGTGCCGCCGGCAACGATGTAGTTGAGCCAATCGGGCAGGGTGAACGCGGCTACGTAGGCATCGGTCTGCTGTCCGGCACCGAAGGCATAGGCGATGTAGGCCTCGCGGACGTATCCGATCACGCGCGAAAGCGTGATGGCCGCCATCAACAGCAGGGTCGCCGAAAAAGCGGTGTGCTGGTGCGATGGACGGAAGAAACGTAGCAGACGCATCGTTTCGAGATTAACGCATCCCGGCGCCGGTCGGAGGGTTATCGTGAGGCTGGAATCGGGGATGGCAATTCGCCCGGAGTTACTTCCTTGATAGACTCGCGGAGCAGATGAATCCGAAGACCTTCCCTGCCGACCGTAGTGCCGATTTCCGGCAGGCAGAACGCGTTCATGGAAGTTTCCTCGCCGCCGCCGAAAAGCGGGCGCTCATCTGGATGGCCGAGCGCATGCCGCGGTGGATTAACTCCGACCATTTGACTCTGCTCGGGTTTGTCGCCCAGATCGCGACAGGCGTCTGCTACGCGCTGGCCGGCCGAGATCGGCGCATGTTGCTTGCAGCAATTGTTTGCCTCGCATTGAATTGGTTCGGCGACAGTCTTGACGGCACTTTGGCGCGGGTCCGGCAACAGCAGAGGCCGCGCTACGGCTTTTATGTGGACCATATGATCGATTCCATCGGTGCCGTGGCGATGATGGGCGGGCTGGCGCTTTCCGGCTATATGCATCCCGTGATTGCCATCGGATTGCTGATTGGGTTTCTCCTGCTTTCGGTCCAATCCTATCTGGCGACGTACACGCTCGGCGAGTTCCACCTTTCCATGTGGCACTTCGGGCCGACCGAGTTGCGTGTTCTGCTGATTGTTGGCAACCTCGCCCTGTTCAAATGGGCATGGGTGATTCATGGTCGCTACCGGCTTTTTGATATCGGCGGTGGCATCGGATTGGCTGGAATGGTCCTGATGCTGTTTGTCGTCACCCTGAAGAATACGATTCGGCTCTATCGCGAAGAGAGAATTCGCTGATGGCGGATGGTTCTGAGCTGCCGGTTCCGGATTCCCCGAAAAAGCGTATCTTCATTCGCTGGGTCAAGTTCAACACCGTTGGCGGCGTCGGCATCATCGTGCAACTGGCGGCGCTGGCCGTTTTCCGGTCCTGGCTAAAACTGGATTATCTCGTGGCTACGGGGCTGGCGGTCGAGATGGCGGTGATTCACAACTTTTTCTGGCACGAGCGCTTCACCTGGGCGGACAGGCCGGCTGCGCGGCTGACTCACTCACTGCTGCGGCTGGCGAAATTCAACGCCAGCAACGGTGCGGTTTCAATTGTCGGAAATCTCCTGTTGATGCGCCTGTTGGTGGGCAAACTGAAGTTCAATTATGTCCTGTCGAATTGCTTTGCGATCGTCATTTGTTCACTCTTGAATTTCCTGCTGGGCGACCGCTTCGTTTTCGATGTTGCAGCGGCTCCGAGTTAGCGGTTTGCTGCCTGGTTTGATCAGCCGACAATTCCTGGCAATCGACCTTCGGGCGTGACCTCGGACTGCGTTTGGGGGGTTACGCCGCAATCGTGCTCGGGATATACTATGGTTGCGATGCGCTCCAAGGGCTACATTTCGCTGCTTCGTGCCTGCTGGATAGAGGGAGGCGCCTGTCCTCGCCGGTATCTTTCCGTTTTGCCTTCGCACGTGCGCGCCAATCTTTTTGGCAGCGACTAGTTCTCCCCTCCCATTCTTGCTTTGTTAATCGCTTGAGACGCTTGGCCTTAGCCTCTCGCTTCGAGCGGTAGCAGCGATTCCGGTGCGGCTGCCCGGACTTCGGCCAACCACCAACGAGATACAGGAATTTGGAACGAACCTGGAGGACTCCATGACCACCAAAACATTGACTGTCGGCCCCAAGCTCAAGACTGTGCTTCCCGGGCCTAACGCTCGGCGCATCCTCGCAGGCGACGAGAAATACATTTCACCTTCCTATACGCGTTCCTATCCGCTGGTTGCCAGGCGCGGGCGCGGCGTCGTGGTCGAAGATGTGGATGGTAACGAATTTTTCGATTTTTCGGCGGGCATCGCCGTGGTTTCTACCGGCCATTGCCACCCGGAAGTGGTTGCCGCGATTCAAAAGCAGGCCGGTGAACTGATCCACATGTCGGGCACAGATTTTTACTATGAAGGCCTGGTGACGCTGGCGGAACGGCTTTCGAAGATTGCGCCCATGCCCGGCCCGCACAAGATTTATTACGGCAACTCCGGAACTGAGGCCGTCGAGTGCGCTTTGAAGCTGGCGCGCTATCACACCAAGCGGCAGCAGGCGATCGCGTTCTTCGGCGCTTTCCATGGACGAACCATGGGTGCATTGTCGTTGACCGCTTCGAAACCGCAGCAGAAGCGGCGTTTCTCCCCGCTTGTGCCTGGAGTTACGCACGTGCGCTACCCCGATGTGTATCGGGGCTGCAGCGGCGGTCCGCAAGATGCCGAGGCATTCGCGCTCGGCTGCGCCCGCTACATCGAGGACAAGTTGTTCAAGACCATTCTCGCGCCGGAAGAAGTTGCCGCTATTTTTGTCGAGCCGATCCAGGGCGAAGGTGGATACGTGGTTGCGCCAACGATCTTCATGCAGGAGTTGCGCCGCATTTGCGACAAGCATGGCATCCTGCTCGTCTTGGACGAAGTGCAGAGCGGCGTCGGCCGCACCGGCAAGTGGTGGGCGGTCGAGCATACCGGGGTGCAACCTGACATCGTTTGCATCGCTAAAGGCATTGCTTCCGGCATGCCGCTTGGCGTCACCTTGAGCAAGGCTGAACTCATGGACTGGGTCCCGGGCTCACACGCTTCGACCTTCGGCGGCAATCCCGTCTGCATTGCCGCCGCATTGGCCACGCTCGACGTGATCGAGAAAGAAGGATTACTCAGGAACTCGAAGGTGGTTGGCGACCACATGCTGAATCGCATGTCGGACTGGCCCAAAAAGCATAAGATCGTCGGCGACGTCCGGGGACGCGGTCTGATGATCGGCGTCGAAATTGTGAAAGACCAGGCAACGCGCGAATACGGCGCCAATGACCGCGATTCCATCGTCGAGCAGGCATTCGAACGGGGCATTCTGTTTCTCGGGTGCGGTCCGAGCACGATTCGTATTGCACCGCCGCTCATCGTTACCATGGACGAAGCTGACGTTGCCATGGATGTCCTCGAAGAGTCGATTGCGATTGTAGAAAGTGGCAACCACTCCTAGTCGCGCGGTGGTGATCCATGGCAAATGGAACCGTGGAGTTGATCTCTCTTGCGTCCGCGGGATGCCCATTTGTGCCGACGCGGCCCCCATCCCGCGCGCTCTTCGCGGGATCCGGTTAGAATGGCGCTTGGACGGGCAGGCCGTATATGATGAGCACGAATGGTTTCAGAATACGTTTACTTTGTCGTACAATCGTGGGCTTGCGGATTCCTAGTGAGAGGATTTAGTACGTGCCTGAGCTAAGAAAAGACCCCATCGTAGGCCGATGGGTGATTATTTCCACCGATCGCGCCAAACGGCCTACCGATTTTGTGCGCGAAGCGGTGAAGAACAAAGGGGGATTCTGTCCCTTCTGTTACGGCAATGAAAACAAGACTCCGCCGGAGATTCTGGCGTATCGCCCGAGCACAAATGGAAGCGCTTCTCCGAAGGATGGCGCGGGCTGGACGGTTCGCGTGGTTCCGAACAAGTTCCCCGCCCTCGGCATCGAAGGCAATCTGAACAAACAGGCCGAGGGCATGTTCGACAAGATGAACGGCATCGGCGCGCACGAGGTCGTCATTGAGACGCCGGACCACAATTCGACGCTGGCCGCGCTTCCGGCCAAAAAAATCGAAGACGTGCTTTGGGCTTTTCGAGATCGCATTCTCGATCTCAAGAAGGATCGGCGCTTCAAGTACATTTTGCTTTTCAAGAATCACGGAGAAGCGGCCGGCGCTTCCCTCGAGCACTCCCATTCGCAGTTGATCGCCTTGCCGATTCTGCCCATTTACGTGGCTGAGGAGCTGCAAGGCGCGAAGCAGTATTACATGTACAAGGAGCGCTGCGTCTTCTGCGACGCCATACGGCAGGAGATCGACAGCGGCATACGCGTCGTGGCTGAGAACGCAGATTTTATAACCCTTGCCCCGTATGCTCCGAGGTTTCCGTTCGAAACCTGGATTCTTCCGAAGCGCCATGAGTCGGCCTTTGAGAATTCTTCGTCGCAAATGTTCGAGAATCTTGCCAAGGCGCTCAAATTGCTGCTGATGAAAGCGGATCGGGTGCTCGACAATCCTCCCTACAATTTGGTGGTCCACTCTTCGCCCGCGCAGGATCCGACGAACGAGTACTACCACTGGCACATCGAATTCATGCCCAAGCTGACCAAGACGGCGGGATTTGAATGGGGAACCGGCTTCTACATCAATCCCACGCCACCCGAGGAGGCGGCGAAGTTTTTGCGCGAGGCCAGGGTGGAAGATTCAGTCCCCAGTTCCGCGGCGGTTCGCTGATGGGGCAGCTCTCGATCGCTTCTGCTACCCTTGGGTTCGATCCAGTACCTCTGCATGCCAAGCCATCTGGATCGCTTCCAGTTTGGCCTCGTTCGATTTCGCGGGATCGTCTTTGAAGTCCGGCAAGGAAATCACATACTTGTGGAGGTCGGTGAAACGTACGGCAAGCGGGTCGAGTTCAGGGTAAGTTTCGGAAAGAAGAATCCCGATGTCTTCCGGGTCGCCCCAGGTGAGTTCTTTTGCCATGTATCGCGCTCCTCGGAGGTGTTCCTGTGATCTCAGTGTTCTTCTGAAACGTAATTCCGGTTCCACGCCGGAATCTCCACCACCACTTTACCCGGCTTCTTGATCACGGTTTGGCATCCGAGGCGTGAGTTTAGCTGAAGATCGGCAGCCATGTCGAGCTTGTCGGCCTCGTCGTCTTCCATCTCGGAGATCAGGTCGGCGCCTTCTTTCACCCAGATGTGGCACGTGGTGCAGGCGCAGTTTCCCCCGCAGGCATGATCGAGCTTGATGCCGAAGTTTAGCGCTACATCCAGCAGCGATTCTTCCTTGCCATGATCCTTGTACGGCAACTTGCCGTGTTCGAAGGTCACCGTCTTGCCTTCAGGCAAAAATGTCACCTCGACCGTGTTTTTGTTGTTTTCGGCGGGTGGAGCATCCATGGTGGTTGTTCCAATTCCCTGCGTTTTCTCGTCAGACATAGCAACCCCTATTCAAAATCTGCCTTCGCCACAGGATGGCCGGCATGCGGGCCATCTTCGATACCGGTGTCATCCATCGCTTTTCCTTTGAGCGCGGTTGAGACGGCCGTATCCATCATCAATTCCGCCAGGTGCGTGGTGCCGCCGTTCAGCGTGTCAATGGCTTCGCGGATGGCATGATAATCGTCTCCATCCCTTACCTTGAGCAGAGCTTTTTCCTGCATTTCTACCTGGCGCCGTTCGTCGTTGGAGATATCGAGCCAGGCATGACTGTTTTTTGCCTTCCCGAGCCCCTGCAGAATCGTATCCGCTTCGCGCCGCGCTTCGATGATCTGCCGTTGCCGGAAATCTTCCTCGGCGTAATCGAAGGATTCAAGCAGCATGTTCTCGACTTGCTCGTCGGTGAGACCATAAGTCGGTTTGACGTCGATCTCGGCTTCTTTTCCGCTGCGCTGCTCGCGCGCCGAAACGCGCAAGATGCCGTTGGCATCGATCAGAAACTTGACTTCAATGCGCGACAAGCCGGCGACCATGGGCGGAATGCCCTTCAAATCGAAGCGCGCGAGCGACCGGCAATCCCGCGCCAGTTCGCGTTCGCCCTGCAGCACGTGAATCGCAACGTTGGTCTGGCCATCGACCTGGGTGGTGTAGTACTGGGTTGCGGACGCGGGGACGGTCGAATTGCGCAAAATGATCTTATCGGTCACGCCGCCCGCCACTTCGATTCCGAGCGACAACGGGGTCACGTCAAGCAGCAGCATATCTTTTGTGATTTCCGAGCCGCCGCCCAAGATGTTGGCCTGCACGGCCGCGCCCAGCGCAACCACTTCGTCCGGATTCAAGTCAGTGTGCGGAGTACGTCCAAACAGATCCTGCACCAGACGCCGCACTTTCGGAATACGCGTTGAGCCTCCGACCAGAACGACCTCGTCGATTTCGTCGGGCTTCACGGCTGCATCTTTAAGCGCCTGCTTGCAAGGTCCGACGGTACGGTCGATGATCGGCTGGATCATCTCGTCGAACATTTCCCGCGAAATCTCGCGCCGATACTTCTTCCCGCCGGGCAGATCGATATCGAGTTTTGCCGAGGGCTGCGCCGAAAGCGCTATCTTCGCTTCAATCACGCCGCGGCGAATCCGTTGCACCGCTTCTCCGCTACGGCGCACGTCGAGTCCGAGGTCACCCCGAATGTCGTCGAGGGCGACCGCGATCAGCAGGTTGTCGATATCGTCTCCGCCGAGATGGGTATCGCCATTGGTCGACATCACTTCGAAGATTCCGTCGTGCAACTTCAGAATCGAGACGTCGAAAGTGCCTCCACCAAGATCGTAAACCGCGATGATGCCGTTCTTTTTCTTATCGAGACCGTAGGCAAGGGAGGCTGCGGTTGGCTCATTCACCAGCCGCAGGACATTGAAACCTGCAATGCGCCCCGCATCTTTCGTCGCCTGGCGCTGCGCGTCGTTAAAATATGCGGGAACGGTGATGACCGCCTGGCTTACCGGCGCTCCGAAAAAACGTTCAGCATTGCGTTTCAGCTGACGCAGTATCAGCGCAGAAATCTCGGGCGGGGTGTAGGTTCGCTCGCCAATTCTGATGCGCAGAACTTCGCCCTGCTGAAGATCTTCCGCCAATGTAAACGGGAAAAGCCTCAGTTCGTCCTGAATGTCCTCCGCGCCACGTCCCATCAGACGCTTGATTGAATAAACCGAACGTTCCGGCGTTTCGACCAGGTATTTTCGCGCCGCGTTGCCCACAATGATCTGGTTCTTTTCATCGAGCGCGACCACCGATGGGACGAGGTTCAACCCGTCTTCTCCGGGGATGACGACCGGGGATTCTCCCTGCATGTGGGCCACGAGCGAGTTCGTGGTGCCGAGATCGATGCCGACAATGTAATCAGAATTCATTTGTAGTTTCTGATTCGCAATTTGTAATCGCGGATTCGAAAGTTGCCTCGACCTTTAGACCGCAAGATTGCCAATTACAAAATCACAAATACCGGTCAGTCCATTGCCTCATTCACATCCCGCAGCAGGTTTCGGATGTAATTCCTGCGATTCAGCACATCCAGCATCTTCTCGAGAATTCCTTTGCGGGCGGCTTCGGATCCTTCGTCCACCGTCTTGTCCCAATTGTTCCATTCAATCTTGAGCTCGTTGACGAGCGCGTCGTGCTTTTCTTCCAATGAAAGTCTGGCTTTGCCAATTTCCTCAAGCAGTGCGGGGTCGTCTTCGCCCAATTCCTTTTGCATACGCAGTTCTTCGAGATGCAGGTTCAGCTCGAAGACCTCCTCCAAAAGATCGGGAGGCACAACCTGCTTCTTCAATTCTCCCGTCGCACGGGCTTTTTCCGTTGCCTGCTTCGACTGCTCTTCGAGTTCGATACCTTCCAGGCGCAACAGGTATTCGGAGCGCCGGATCGGATCTTTCAGCGTGCGGTAGGCGTCGTTGAGCATGGAGCTCTGTTCGAGACTCCAGGCACGTTCCATTTCTCCAGCCTGTCCGAATACGTCGGGATGAAGATGGCGACTGAGCGCGTAGAACTCTTTTTCCAGTTCCGAGGACTCGAGATTGAGTTTGCGCGGAAATCCGAAGAACGTGAAATAGTCGACCGGCACCGGCGGTTGCACTTTCCCGCAGGAACTGCAGAAGTGTACCGCGCGCATGGTACCGCAGGACCAGCAACTCGGAGTGACGTCTCCGGGCCCATGTCCGGGCATGATCAACGATCCTGACGATTTGGATTCCGGGTTTGTCATACGAAGTGTGTCATACAAAGTTTGCCATACAAAATTTTGGGCGAGCGCGCGGCCCGCCCTCTCATCCATGGATTGCGTGGTGACGCACGTTTGGCCCGAGCGAACGCCCTGAGCCCGGTCGCCACACGATTTACGAGAACGAACTGCCGCAACCGCACGACTTGGTCGAGTTCGGATTCACGAACACGAATCCCTGCTGCATCAGAGTTTCCTGGTAATCGAGCGTCAACCCGTGCAGATAGATAAAGGATTTCGGGTCCACGAACACGCGCACATCGCCAAATTGAAACACGCGATCACGCTCGCGCGGCTGCGTATCGAACCGTATGTTGTAACTCAAGCCCGAGCATCCCCCGCCCTGCACGCCCAGACGAAGGCCGCCCTGTTCTGGCGAAACGTCTTCTTTCACCATAGCGGAGCGAATTTTCTGGAGCGCGTTATCGGTCACCTGGATGCCCTTCGTCGGGGCCGCAGGCGCGACAGGTTGGATGACCACCTTTTTTGACGCTTCGTCTTTGACGGCTTGATCCATTGCCTTTCGAAACTTACTGCGCCGCCTGAACGGCCGCGGGCTTCGCGGTTTCCTGCTTCTTCTTCCAGTCGCCAATCGCGGCCCGGATGGCATCTTCGGCGAGTACGGAGCAATGAATTTTCACCGGCGGCAAAGCCAGTTCCTTCACGATCTCGGTATTCTTGATCGCGAGTGCCTCGTCGATGGTCTTGCCTTTGACCCATTCCGTGGCGAGTGACGACGACGCAATCGCGGAGCCGCAGCCGAAGGTCTTGAACTTGGCGTCTTCGATGATGTTTGTCTGCGGATTCACCTTGATCTGCAGCTTCATCACGTCGCCGCACTCGGGAGCTCCGACGAGGCCGGTGCCCACATCGGAATCCTTCTTGTCCATGGAACCGACATTGCGGGGATTGTTGTAGTGGTCGATTACCTTATCGCTATATGACATCTCGAATCTCCTTGAAGAATCTATTTCCGTCCCAAAAAACGATGCCTCACAAACCCGCTTCCGCCAAATGCTAGTGCGCTTCTGCCGCCCACTTGACGTTTTTCAGATCCACGCCTTCTTTCGCCATCTCGTAGAGCGGCGACAGTTCACGCAGACGCAGCACCGTTTCAACCACGCGGTCGCCCACGTAATCGATCTCCGCCTCGGTGTTGAAACGTCCAATACCGAATCGGATCGAGCTGTGCGCCAGGTCGTCGCCCGTGCCGAGCGCTTTCAATACATAAGATGGCTCAAGTGTTGCCGAGGTGCACGCCGACCCGCTCGAAACTGCAATATCGTTGATACCCATCAGCAGCGACTCGCCTTCGACGTAGGCAAAGCTGATGTTCAGATTGCCCGGGAGGCGATGCTCCAGGGAGCCGTTGATATACACCTCATCCAGACGGCTCATGATGCTGTCTTTCAGCCGGTCGCGCAGGCCCGCCATTTTCCGGGATTCCTCGGGCATCTCTTCCTGCGCCAGGGCACAAGCCTTGCCTAAGCCGGCAATTCCCGGAACATTGAGCGTTCCAGAACGCATTCCGCGCTCGTGGCCGCCACCATCGATCAGCGGAACAAGCTGCACCCGCGGACTCTTTCGCCGCACGTAGAGCGCCCCCGCACCCTTCGGTCCATAGAGTTTGTGGGCGGTGATCGATGCGACATCGATGTTCATCTTGTTCACATCCACCGGCACCTTGCCGATTGCCTGCACCGCATCGGTATGGAAGACCACCCCACGCTCGCGACAGAGCTTGCCGATTTCCGCGATCGGTTGCAGCACTCCGATCTCGTTGTTCGCCGCCATAATGGTCACGAGAATGGTCTTGTCGTCGAGGGCACGCTTCAGATCATCGAGGTCAACCAGGCCGTCCTTCTGCACCGGCAGGTAGGTGACGCGAAAGCCGAACTTTTCGAGATGCTTGCATGTGTCGAGGACTGCTTTGTGTTCGGTCGCCGCGGTGATGATGTGGTTGCCCTTCTCGCGGTACATTTCGGCCACGCCTTTGATTGCGAGGTTGTCGCTTTCGGTCGCGCCCGAGGTGAAGATGATTTCCTTAGGCGACGCACCAATCAACTTTGCGATGCGCTCGCGCGACAACTCCACCGCTTCTTCCGCCACCCATCCAAAGGGATGATTGCGGCTGGCGGAGTTGCCGAACTTCTCCATGAAGTAGGGCAACATTTCTTCGAGGACACGCGGATCCATCGGCGTCGTCGCGTGATTATCCATGTAGATGGGCAGTTTGATCCCGTCGGGAGCCGTCTGCTGTCCGTTGTCCTGGCTGGCTGGGGTGGCCGACTTGCCATTCTTGCTCATGATCACCTTCTCCTTAAAAGTGCTGCGAAACCAATGTGCTACGAAATCGTTATCAACTCCGGCTTCTTGCTTTCCAGCCTGTCGACGTCGAGCCCTTCGGGTTCCTCGCTCATCTGCGAAATTTTGATGTTTTTCAGGACCTGCTCGATGCTTTCATTCACCTTCCGCAACGGCTCGCGAATCGTACAGCGGTCGCTCTGGTCGCATTCGCCGCGAATGGTCACGCATGACGTAATGAACAGCGGCCCGTCGATCGCCTTGATCACTTCGAACGCGGAAATCATCTTTGGATCGCGGGTCAGCGTGTACCCGCCGTTCATGCCATGCTGGGATCGCACCAAACCGACCTTTGCCAGCCGCTGCAGAATCTTCGCCAGAGCCTCTTGCGGAATGCCGTAAGCCTCGGCTACATCCTTCGCGCTGCATGCTCCCTGGTCGACGCGCTCAGCCAGATGTTTCATGGCCATGAGCCCGTAGTCCGCCTTTTTTGTCAGTTTGAGCATGGCGCACAATCCGACCAAAGTGGTCGGATAGAAAGCCGACTATTTAGGTCGTATTTCATTGTAACCCTTTGAAGAGGTTTTTCGCAAGGATGCGCAGAAATCGGCAGGATCGGGCGGTCGAATGGGAAGTTCTGACAGCCAAATGGCTTAGGTGTTCGTTCCGATTCAGGAAAATCACGTCATTCTTGCCTTTTGGCGCTGTTACAATGCGTCCTGAAATTGTCCGCTAAAAAGAGGATGGGGAATGGAGATTACGGTTCGCCGGTTTTCCGATGTGCAGATCATTCAGTTGCGAGGGCCTGTCCGGCTGGGGCAGGCGGTCGACACCTTCCGCCGCGCCGTCGACGATGCGTTTGCAGCCGGAGATTTCCGCTTGATTGTCAACTGTGCCGACGTACCGATGATTGACTCGAGCGGCATCGGGCTGATGGTGAAATCGCTCACTTCAGCGAAGCAGCGCGGTGGCGATTTACGCCTGGTAAATCCGTCGAAATTCGTGACTCAGACACTGCGGATGATCGGCGTACTCAATCTCTTCTCCACTTTTGAAGACGAGGACAAGGCGGTCGAATCGTATAACTCGCAATAACCCGCCCCTTGGTGGCTGAAAAACTGATTTTTTGCGGTCGCTCGACGATTCAACGCTTACAGCACCACTCCGCAAATTTCATCGGCGAACCCCTCGTGCAGTTTGGCGTGGCGAATCAGAAAGCGCATGTAGATCGGTCCGTACAGCGCGTCGAGAATAAGATCGAGGTCGCTATCGGCGGGGAGCTCGCCGCGGTCAATGCCACGCTGCAAGGTTTTGTAAGCCTGTTTTCGCCTCGGCCACAAGAATCGGTCGCGAAAGGCCTCAATCAACTCCGGATCCGATTGACCTCCGGCGAGCAGCGCGGCCACAACCTTGCCGCGTTCGGAGCGGAAAACGCGAATCAGGTTTCTCATCTGCAGGCTCATGTCGCGTCGCACAGAGCCGGTATCGGGGAATTGGAGTTCCTGGTCGGCGCTCGAGGAGAAAGCGTCGGCAATCAACGCTGCCTTGGTCGGCCACCAGCGATAGACAGTTGTTTTGCCCACATTGGCGTCGGCCGCAATCGCCTCGATGCTCAGTTCGGGAAATCCGCCCGGCTGCTTGAGTAACTTCAACGTGCTGCGCAGGATCGACTGCCGCGACTCCTCGCTTCGTGGCCGTCCCGGAGGACGGATCCCGTTACTGCCGTGCCCGTTTCGCGCCGGCGCGAAATGATTTTTGTTTTGCGACATGGCTGAAGTCTAATATAATTTAAATCCGAAACGTACTGTTTTGAATCTATTTTTTGAAAAGCGTAGGTCTTGAGTGGATCCTACGTCTTCGGAACAGCAGCCGTTTTCTGCATTCGTTCGCACCACCAGTTTTTGTCGTTCCTATGTGGATTGTCGCTTTAGCGCTTCGCCGCCCCTATACGTTTGTGGTGATGGCACTGCTCATCGTCATTCTGACGCCCGTAACCATCCTGCGAACCCCGGTCGATATTTTCCCCGACATCAACATTCCCGTGGTCAGCGTGGTGTGGAACTATACGGGTCTCTCGCCGAGCGAGATGGCGGACCGGATCGTGACCAACTCCGAGCGCGGATTCACGATTACGGTCAACGACATCGAACATCAGGAATCGCAGTCGCTCAACGGCATTGCCGTGATCAAGATCTTTTTCCGGCCGAACGTCAACATTGCCATGGCGGTGACGCAAGTAACCGCCATCTGTCAGACCACGCTGCGCAGTCTGCCTGTCGGCACGAATCCTCCGCTGGTCATCACCTACACGGCTTCCTCGACGCCGGTGGTGCAGCTCGGCCTGAGCAGCAAAACGCTGCCGGAACAGCAGTTGTTCGATTTGGGCCAGAATTTTCTGCGCACCCAGCTGTCCACGGTGCAGGGTGCGGGCACTCCTTATCCTTTCGGCGGCAAGCCGCGCCAGGTGCAGGTGGATCTCGATACCGGCAAGCTGCAGGCCTATGGTTTGTCGCCCGCCGATATCGTCAGCGCCGTGGCGGCGCAGAATCTGATTCTGCCGGCCGGTACCACCAAGATCGGCCCAACCGAATACAACGTGGAGATGAACGGCAGTCCGCGGACGATCGCCGACCTCAACGATCTGCCGGTCAAGACGACGAACTCGTCCACCCTCTACCTGCGCGACGTGGCTCACGTGCGCGACGGATTTGTGCCGCAAACCAACATCGTGCGCCAGGACGGCGTGCGCGGCACGCTGATGTCGATCTACAAGCTGGGCGGATCTTCCACGTTGACCGTCGTCAAAGCGATCAAGGAAATGGTGCCGCTGGCGGCGCAGCAGTTGCCGCCCGACCTGAAGATCACGGCTTTATTCGACCAGTCGCTATTCGTGCGCGCGTCGATTCAAGGCGTCTTGCGCGAAGGCCTCACCGCCGCCTGCCTGACCGCTGCCATGATTCTGATCTTTCTCGGCGACTGGCGGCCGACGGTGATCATTGCGATCTCCATCCCGCTCTCCATTTTCGTTTCCGTGATCCTCTTGAGCGCGCTCGGCGAGACCATCAACATCATGACTCTCGGAGGACTGGCGCTCGCCGTCGGCATCCTGGTGGACGATGCCACGGTCGAGATCGAGAACATCGAGCGCAATCTGGCCCTGGGCAAGGAGATGAAGACAGCCATCCTCGATGGCGCGGCGCAGATCGCGGTGCCCGCTTTCGTATCGACGTTGTGTATCTGCATCGTGTTTGTGCCAATGTTCTTTCTGACCGGTGTTGCCAGGTTTCTTTTCGTGCCCCTGGCGGAGGCGGTTTGTTTTGCCATGCTGGCATCGTATCTGCTCTCCCGAACTCTGATTCCGACGATGGTGATGTACATCATGCGCGGCCACGAACACCGCGCGCTCGAGAGCAAGAATCCCTTCGTGAAATTCCAGCGGAAATTCGAGCGCTGGTTCGATGGCGTCCGCGGCGGATATCAGCAGCTCCTCGAAACCACCCTGAATCACCGGAAGCTGTTCGCCGTCTGCTTTGTGCTCTTCTGCCTGTTGTCTTTGGGACTGGTGTTTTTCCTCGGACAGGATTTCTTTCCGCAGGTCGATGCCGGGCTGATTCGTCTGCATTTCCGCGCCCGCCCCGGCTTGCGCGTGGAAGAGACTGCGCGCCTTTGCGACGGAGTGGAGCAGGTGTTGCGCAGCGAGATTCCCAAGCAAGAGTTGCAGACCATGCTCGACAATATCGGGGTTCCGTACTCGGGCATCAATCTCTCCTACGCCAGCTCGGGCGTGATTGGGACAAACGACGCGGAGATTCTGATTGCGCTGAATCCGGAACACCATCACCCCACGGCGGGCTATATACGCCGGCTGCGGCGGGAACTGCCAACGCATTTTCCAGGCGTGGAATTTTTCTTCCAGCCCGCCGATATTGTGTCGCAAATTCTTAATTTTGGACTGCCCGCGCCGGTTGACATCCAGATCATGGGTGCGGATATGCGCACCAATTACGATATCGGACAGCGGATCGCGAACAAGTTGCGATTGATTCCTGGAGCGGCAGACGTGCACGTGCAGCAAATGCTCAGCCTGCCCACTCTTTACCTCGACATGGACCGCACACGCATCAATCAGGTGGGGCTCACGGCAGGAAATGTCGCGCAAAGCGTGCTGGTGAGCCTGAGTGGAAGTTCCCAGACGACGCCCGATTACTGGCTGAATCCAAAGAATGGGGT
>Ga0181522_10000928_pt1 | contig 19152 bp, 15 predicted proteins | sample PEATcosm2014_Bin_27_FD_121103 | JGI IMG/M metagenome (GOLD analysis project Ga0181522, IMG submission 121103) | Peatland microbial communities from MTU Mesocosm Facility, Houghton, MI, USA - PEATcosm2014_Bin05_10_metaG | ecosystem: Environmental > Terrestrial > Soil > Wetlands > Peat | place... | reverse complement strand
TCCTGCTCGGCCTGCTCGAAGCCCTCCGACTCGCCGCCACCGGCCTCTTCGACAGCGCGGCGCTCTTCGCGTCTGCGCAGGTCCAAGTCGAACTCGTCCATGTCCGCCATCCCGACCAGTCTAGGCCTGAAGCTGACGGTGTGCGGCTTCCATCAACGTTTCGGTGCTCCTGAGCTCCTCGAGCGCCGCCACCATCGCGTCGCGCTCGCAGTCGACCTTGGCCGGCCAGGGCTTGGGCGGGTGGTCGTCGAGCGTCTTCATGCCGTTGCCCGTGATCATCACGACGACTGTCTCGTCGTCGCCGAAGCGTCCCGCCGCGGCCAGCTTCTCCAGCACGGCGATGGTCGTGCCGCCGGCCGGCTCGGTCAGGATCCCCTCGGTGGCCGCCAGCAGGTCGATGCCGGCGAAGATCTCGGGATCCGAGGCGAAGGCGGCCGTGCCGCCGCGTTTGTGCACGGCGTCGATGACCAGGTATCCGTCGCCGGGAGCGCCGATCGCCAGCGAGTGCGCTGCCGTCTCGGGCATGACCGGGTGAACCTCTGCCTCCTCGGCCAGGATCGCGCTGGCGATCGGGTTGCAGCCGCTCGGCTGGGCGATGTGGATGTGGGTCCCATCTGTCTCCGCGAGCCCCAGCAGTTGCAGCTCGCCGAGGCCCTTGTGCATGCGCGAGGAAAGCGTGCCGCCGGCAGCGGGGGAGAGCAGGTGCTCGGGCGCCCTCCAGCCGAGCTGCTCGACGATCTCGAAGGCCGCGGTCTTGGCGCCCTCGGCGTAGAAGGGTCGCAGGGTGATGTTGGCGAAGTGCATGCCCGTGGCTTCGGCGACCTCTCGGCAGCGGCGGTTGGCTTCGTCGTAGTTGCCCTCGACCTGGCAGACCTTCGCGCCCAGGGCCATCACGCCACGCGCCTTCGTGTCCTCCAGGCGGTTGGGGTAGAAGACGTAGGCGTTGACGCCCGCCTTGGCGGCAAGCGAGGCCACGGCCGTGCCGACGTTGCCCGTCGAGACGCAGCCGATCTCGCTCTTGCCCTGCTCCAGCAGGCGTGCGATCGACATCGAGACGACCCTGTCCTTGTAGGAGAAGCTGGGGCGCTGGGAGGAATCGTCCTTCAGGTAGAGGTTGGCGATGCCGAGCTCGGCGCCCAGGCGGTCGGCCCGGATCATCGGCGTGTAGCCCGAGTACTGCCCGACCCGCGCCTGCGCCCCGGCGTCCTTGATCGGCAGCAGCTCCTCGAAGTGCCAGATGTTCTCGGGGCGCTCGGAGCTGGGGACCTCCGCGAAGTGGCGGGCCGCCAGCTCGTAGTCGTAGGTGATGTCCAGCCCCTTGCCGCAGTCCGGACAGGAGAAGACGTTCTCCTCCAGCGGCCAGCTGTGGTCGCAGCGGTGGCAGACGAGCTCGGTCGCGCACGAGCGCGTCCGCTGCCTGGTGGGGCTCTGTGCGGTCTGTGTGCTCATGCGGGCACCGTGGAGGATACGCCGGGCCAAGGCGTCTGTGTCGCATGCTCCTCGTTGCCCAGCGCCAGCCACAGCTCCTCGCTGACGTGTGGCACGAACGGGCCCAGCATCTGGACGAGGACGCCGAGGGCGCCCAACAGCGCCTCCAGGTTGGCCGGGCTCAGCTGCGGCTCGCGTGCCAGCACCCTCTTCTCGAAGTCCTTGATGCGGTCGAACAGGCGCATCAGGTTGCGTACGGCGCTGTGCATCTCCAGGCTCTCCATGTCGGCCGTCGTGCGCTCCACGGCCGCCTCGCACCACTGCGCCAGTTTCAGGCGCAGATGCTCGGAGGTGTCTCTCTCGGGCTCGACGGCGCTCGTGGCGAGGCGCGTCTGCGTGTAGTCCCAGACCTGGCCCAGGAAGCGGTGGCAGCGCAGCACGGCCGAGTCGCTCCAGTTCAGGGAGCGCTGCGGGCGGGCAGCGAACAGCACGGCCAGGCGGACGGTGTCGGCGCCGTAGCGCTCCACCAGCTCGTCGGGGTCGACCACGTTGCCCAGATGCTTGCTCATCTTGCGCCCGTCTCTTATGACCATCTCGTGAAAGAGGCAGCCCGCGAAGGGCTCGCCGTCTGACAGGAAGTCGAGATGGCCGATGTCGCGCAGGGCCTTCGTGACCGTTCGCTGGTCGAAGACGAAGTTGCCGCTGTCCGATCCCGCCACCAGGCGCTCGGAGGGCAGCCAGTGGCGCAGATCGGGCAGCGCCAGGATCTTCTCCAGGGGCTCCTCGCGGTGCTCGGCCGGCACGCAGGCCGGGATCCACAGCCACAGCGCGTCGAAGTGGCAGTCCAGGGTGTCCGTCTCGCGCCGGGCCGGGCCGCCGCAGGCCGGGCAGGTCGTCTGGACGAAGCCCTCGTCCTCGGCCAGGGGGTTGCCCGTGCCCGTCGGGCGCAGGTCCAGCGGCAGCACGATCGGCAGCTGCTCGCGGGGCACGGGCACGGTGCCGCAGCCCTCGCAGTAGACGATCGGGATCGGCGTGCCCCAGGAGCGCTGGCGCGAGACGACCCAGTCGAAGGCCTTGTAGCGGACGGTGGGACGCATCTGCACGACGGAAGGTGTGGCGGCCTGCTCGGTCTCCTCCTCGGTCTCCGCCGCCAGGCCCAGTCGCTTCGCGATCGTCTCGTCGGTCTGGTCCGCCGCCGGGATGCCCAGCGCGACAGTCGCTCCGAAGCGCGCGTCCACGACGGGGGAGATGACCAGCGGCAGCTCCCGGCCGTTCGGCCCGATCAGCCTGCGGCGGGTGTCCAGGAGCGGGATCGCGTGGGGGTCGCGGGCGCTGCGCTCCCAGCCGCCCGAGCGCATGTGCTCCAGCTGCTCGATCACCTCCGGCTCGCCGGCCCAGGCCTCCGCCTCGGGGTGGCGCGCCGACATCGTCACGAAGGTGGCCTGCCCAATCGCCTGCGCGTGGGGCGTGAAGACCGTCAGCTCGCGCTCCCCGCCCGCCTCCCTCAGCTCCAGCTCCACGCCGTCGACCCGTCCGAGCACGTAGTGCTGGGAGGCAAGTGCCACCTCGTCCCAGATGCCGGAGGCCTCCCGCTCGGCCAGGCGGGCGTCGTTCTCCTCGATGTAGGCGCTGACCTTCAGGTACCACTGCGGTAGCTCGATCAGGCGGACGGGGTTGTGGCAGCGCCAGCAGGTGCCCCCGGCCTCGACCTGGATCGAGGCCAGCGTCGTGTGGCAGTGGTCGCACCAGTCGACAGTGCCCGTGCCCCTGTAGACGAGGCCCTTCTCCAGCAGCGTCAGGAACAGCCACTGCGACCAGCGGTACATGAGCGCGTCGGAGGACACGAAGGAGCGCTCCCAGTCAAACGAGAAGCCGAGCCGGTCGAGCTGCTCGTGCATGTGCGTGGCGCAGCGGTTGACCCAGTCGGTCGGGGACTCGCCGCCGGCGATGGCGCCGAGCTCCGCCGGCAGCCCGAAGGCGTCGAAGCCGAAGGCGAACAGGACGTCGTCGCCGCGGGCGCGACGGAAGCGCGCGTAGGCGTCGCCGATCGAGTAGGAGCGGACGTGGCCGATGTGGACGTTGCCCGACGTGAAGGGGGCCGAGGGCTTGATGTAGAGGTGGGGGCGATCGTCGGTGAGCGGCGGCGTCCTGAAGACGTCGCGCTCGGCCCAGGCGGCCTGTCTGCGCGCCTCGACGCCGTGCGGCTGATAGCGCTTGTCGCTCCCCTCGCTCATGGCAGGTCGAGGATACCCAAGGCCATCTGGGCCGTCGCCCCCGTTGCTATGCTCAGATCAACTTGGCCTGCGTCGCCCGACAGGCGTTCCGAGCCCCGTTCCCGGGTGCAACCGGCCCCGCCGAGAGCGGGGTTTTTTCGTCCGTGCCGACTGCGAGGATTCGACGATGGAGATAGAGATCGGACGTGGCAAGAAAGGTCGCCGAGCCTATGGCTTCGACGACATCGCGATAGTTCCTTCACGGCGCACCCGCGATCCCGACGACATCGACATCTCCTGGAAGCTCGGCCCCTACCAGTTCGAGCTGCCGATGATGGCCTCTGCGATGGACGGCGTCGTCTCCCCGGAGACGGCCGGCATCGTCGGTCGCCTGGGCGGCCTGGCCGTCCTGAACCTGGAGGGCATCTTCACCCGCTACGAGGACGCAGACGAGCAGCTGGAGCGCATCTCCTCGCTGCCCAAGGAGCTGGCCACGCGGGAGATGCAGGACATCTACAGGGAGCCCATCAAGCCCGAGCTGATCGCGCAGCGCATCCGCGAGATCAAGGAGCAGAAAGTCGTCGTGGCGGCGTCCCTGACCCCCCAGCGGGTGCTGCAGTACCACGAGCTGGCGCTGGAGGCGGGCCTGGACGTGCTCGTCATCCAGGGCACTGTCGTCTCCGGCGAGCACGTCTCGACGGTCTCCGAGCCGCTGAACCTGAAGGAGTTCATCCCCAGCCTTGACGTGCCCTGCGTCGTCGGCGGCTGTGCCTCCTACCACACGGGCCTGCACCTCATGCGCACGGGCGCGGCGGGCGTCCTCGTCGGCGTCGGCCCCGGTGCCGCCTGCACGACACGCGGCGTGCTCGGCATCGGCGTGCCGCAGGCGACGGCCATCGCCGACGTGGCCCACGCCCGCTCGACGCACATGCTGGAGACGGGCGAGTACTGCCAGGTCATCGCCGACGGCGGCATGCGCAACGGCGGCGACGTCTCCAAGGCGATCGCCCTGGGCGCCGACGCGGTCATGATCGGCTCGCCGCTGGCCCGGGCCTACGAAGCCCCCGGCCGGGGCTTCCACTGGGGCATGGCGACGTTCCACCCGACGCTGCCCCGTGGCGCACGGGTGGCGACGGCGCAGAACGGGACCCTCGAGGAGATCCTGGTCGGCCCGGCCCGCGAGAACGACGGCACCTTCAACCTGTTCGGGGGACTGCGCACGTCGATGGCGACCTGCGGCCACAAGGACCTGGCCGAGTTCAACCGCGCCGAGGTGGTCGTCGCTCCCTCGCTGCAGACCGAGGGCAAGGCGCTGCAGCGCGACCAGCAGGTCGGCATGGGCGCCACCAACGGGAAGGTAGCCGCGCTCGTAAATGACTAACGCGGCTGCCACGGCCCCCGAGCCGGAGGTCGAGCGCCAGCGGATCGCGCCTGCCGCCAACGCGGTGCAGGAGATCGTGGTCCTGGACTACGGGGGGCAGTACTCGCAGCTGATCGCACGGCGCGTGCGCGACTGCGGTGTGTTCAGCGAGCTGCTGCCCCACCACGTCGGCGTCGAGGAGGTCAGGGCCCGCAAGCCGCGGGGGATCATCCTCTCCGGCGGCCCCGCGTCAGTCTACGCAGACGGGGCTCCCGCTCTCGACCCCGAGCTGCTCGACCTGGGCGTCCCGGTGATGGGCATCTGCTACGGCATGCAGCTGCTGGTGCACACGCTCGGCGGGCGCGTCGAGCAGGCCGAGGTGGGGGAGTTCGGGCGCTCCGAGCTGCTCGTCTCAGAGCACGGCAGGCTGCTGAAGGGGCTGCCCCGCGAACAGACCTGCTGGATGTCCCACCGTGACACCGTCTACGAGGCGCCGCCGGGCTTCACGGCGCTGGCCTCCTCGACAGCCTCCCCCGTCGCGGCCGTGGAGGACGTCGGGCGGGGCATCTACGGGATCCAGTTCCATCCGGAGGTCGTCCACACCCCCTACGGCGAGCAGATCCTCAAGGCCTTCCTGACCGACATCTGCGAGTGCGAGCCGAGCTGGTCGGCCGCCTCGATCGTCGAGGAGCAGATCGCCCGCATCCGCGCACAGGTGGGGGAGGGCAAGGTCATCTGCGGCCTCTCCGGCGGCGTCGACTCCTCGGTGGCGGCCCTGCTCGTGCACAGGGCGGTCGGCGATCAGCTCACCTGCGTCTTCGTCGACCACGGCCTGATGCGAAAGGACGAGGGCGAGCAGGTAATCCAGACCTTCCGCGACACCTTCAAGGTCCCGCTGGTGGCCGTCGACGCGGAGGAGCGCTTCCTGGCCAAGCTGCGCGGCGTCACCGACCCGGAGGCCAAGCGCAAGGCGATCGGGGCCGAGTTCATCAGGGTCTTCGAGGAGGAGGCAGCCAGGCTGGCAGGGTCCGATCCAGCCCGCCGCCACGAGGACGAGGCCCGCTTCCTCGTTCAGGGCACCCTCTACTCGGACGTCATCGAGTCCGGCGGCGGCACGGGGGCGGCCACGATCAAGTCCCACCACAACGTCGGCGGGCTGCCCGACGACCTCCAGTTCGAGCTCGTCGAGCCGCTGCGGGCCCTGTTCAAGGACGAGGTCAGGGCGGTCGGCGCGGAGCTGGGGCTGCCCGAGCGCCTGGTCTGGCGCCAGCCCTTCCCCGGCCCCGGCCTTGCGATCCGGGTCGTCGGCGGGGAAGCCACGCGCGAGCGCCTGGACGTCCTGCGCGAGGCCGACCACATCCTGCAGGAGGAGATCCGCAAGGCAGGCCTCTACCGGGAGCTGTGGCAGTCCTTCTGCGTGCTCCCGGACGTCCGCACCGTCGGCGTGCAGGGGGACGAGCGAACCTATGGCTACGTCGTGGTCGTGCGCGCCGTCACCAGCGACGACGCCATGACGGCCGACTGGGCGCGCCTGCCCTACGACCTGCTGGAGACGATCGCCTCGCGCATGATCAACGAGCTGCGCGAGGTCAACCGGGTCGTGCTGGACATCACCTCGAAGCCACCCGGCACGATCGAGTGGGAGTGACCGAGGCGCGCTGAACCGGGCGCTACCGGGAGCCCGCCCGCGGCGCGAGGGGTTTGGGCACCAGGCTCTCGGGTATCGCCGGCAGCTCGATCGTCGGGTCCAGGGCGGCGGCGGCCAGCATCGAGCCCGTCAGGCCGTGGGCGAGCACTTCGATCAGCTCCGAGGCCGGCACGTCTCGATGTTCCAGCCAGTGCAGGGCAGCCGCCTGGACCGATCCCAGCCAGGCCCTCGCCGTGGCACGGGCGAGGGGGGAGCGCTCGCCGCCCGGCACCCCCGCCAGCACCAGCTCGGCGAACGCCTCGCGGTCGCGCTCCACGATCGCCGCGACCTCCTCGTCGGCCGGCGCGACGCGGCGCAGCGCAGCGTGCAGCTGCGGGCGGCGCTCGATGCTCTGGAACAGACGCTCCAACCCGACCCGGAGCTGCTGCTCGGGAGGCAGACTCTGGTCGGGCTCGAGCTCGGCCAGGCACAACGCGGCATGCTCGATGCTGGCGACGTAGTACTCGCGCTTGCCCGCGAAGTAGTGGTAGAGCAGGCCGCGTGAGACGCCCGCGTTGGCAGCGATCTCATCGATCGATACCTCCTCCCACGAACGCGTCGCGAACAGCGCCACCCCTGCCTCCAGCAGCTGCTCGCGGCGGGCGTCGACGGGCATGCGGGTGCGCGTGCTGGCCACGCGAGCAGAGTCTACGGACGGCACCCGCCGCCTCATCACTGTTATACTCTCGTTCAATAAGGTCGTCGTCCAGAGCGGAGGTAGCAGTGTCCACATCCCTGGCAGCGCCCGACGTGCAATCACGGCGACCGGAGCGGCCTGCGGTCTCGGCGGCGATGCTCGGCGAGGCGGCTCGCTCGGAGGCCGGCCCGCTCGGCGATGGCCCGGCGGACGTGCGGATGCCGCCCCGGGTGCGGATGCCGCGCGGACTGCAGGCCCTGCGCCTGAACGTTCGGCAGTCGCGCTTCATGTTCACGGCCGGCGCCCGGCACGGCGACGTCTTCAGGTCCTGGGGGGCGATCCCCGAGGAGGCCGTCGTGACCAGCCATCCCGACCACCTGCGCTCGCTGATGACTGCTCCCGCGGAGCTGGCGCCGTCGCTGACGGGCGAGTCGCCGCTGCGGCCGATCGTGGGGCCCAGCTCGGTGCTGACGCTGCTCGGCCCGGACCACATGCGTCAGCGCAAGCTGCTTCTGCCGCCGTTCCACGGGGAGGCCGTCGAGCGCTACACGGCCCTGATCGCCGAGGCGGCGGAGCGCGAGATCGACCGCTGGCCGCTGGGTGAGCCCTTCGCGCTGGCCCCCGCCATGCAGGCGATCACCCTCGACGTGATCATGGCGGGGATATTCGGGGTGCAGGGCGTGGCCGAGCCGGGGACGCCCGAGGGAGAGCTGCGGGCGGAGATACGCAAGGCCGTCAAGCGATCCTCGCTGCCCACGGCCCAGGCGCTGCAACTCCTGAACCTCGGACGAGCCGAGCCGATCGGGCTGGCCAAGCGCTTCGTCGAGAGCCTGGAGCGTCCTATCTACGCGGCCATAGCGGCCCGCCGCCACGCCGGAGACGTGCAGGAGCGCAACGACGTCCTGTCGCTGCTGCTGCGGGCACACGACGAGGACGGCAGGCCGATGGACGACCAGGAACTGCGCGACGAGCTCCTGACGCTCGTGCTGGCGGGCCACGACACGACGGCCCACTCGCTCGCCTGGACCTTCGAGCGGCTCGTGCGCAACCCCGGCGCCTACGATCGCCTGCGCGAGGAGGTCCGCGGCGGCGACGGGGAGGACTACCTGGAGGCGACGATCAACGAGGCGATGCGCTCGCGCCCCGTGATCCCCGTGATCGGGCGTCGCGTGAGCGTACCCTGGCAGCTCGGGCGGTGGGTGCTGCCGGCAGGCACCCCCGTGCTCGTCAGCATCCTGCTGCTGCACCACCGCGAGGATCTCTACCCGCGGCCCTTCTCCTTCCTGCCCGAGCGCTTCCTGGGCGTCAAGCCCGGCACCTACACGTGGGTGCCCTTCGGTGGAGGGATCCGCCGCTGCCTGGGCGCGACGCTGGCGATGGCCGAGCAGCGGGTCGTGCTGCGGGCCGTCGTGCGGCGCACCGACATGGCGGCTGTCGAGCAGCGGCCAGAGCCTGCCCGCCACCGCAACGTGACGATGGTCCCGGCCCGCGGCGCGCAGGTGCTCGTCACCTCCAGGACCGCCTGAGAGGCGGTCTCGCCGCGTCTGCGCTGGGGCTCCCTCCGTGCCGGGACGGCGCGAGGCGCGCGAGTCGTTATCATGTCGCCTTCGCCGCGCGCTCTCGCGTGGCCTTTTTCACGCCATGGCCCCCTCAGCGAAGACATACGTAGCCAAGCCGACCGACCGCGAGCGCAACTGGCTGCTCGTGGACGCCAACGGCCAGACGCTCGGACGCCTGGCGACGCAGCTGGCCGACATGCTGCGCGGCAAGCGCAAGCCCGAGTACACGCCCCACATCGACACGGGCGACTTCGTCGTCGTCGTCAACGCCGAGAAGATCCACGTCAGCGGCAACAAGCGCCAGGACAAGCGCTACTACCGCCACTCCGGCTACCCGGGCGGACTGCGCTCGCGCACCTTCCAGGAGATGCAGGACCGCCGCCCCGAGGAGATCATCCGCCTGGCCGTCAAAGGGATGATGCCCCGCAACCGCCTGGCCCGCAAGCAGCTGACCAAGCTGAAGATCTACGCAGGGCCCGAGCACCCGCACGTGGCCCAGAAGCCCACACCGTTCGAGATAGAGGTCTGATGGCAGACGAGCACGAGGAGTCCCAGCACGCCGTTCCCAGCGAGGAGGCTGCCGAGATAGCGGGCTCCGCCGAGGACGCGGCCCTCGAGGCAGCCCAGGAGGCCGCTGAGAGCGGCACCGGCACGGAGGCTCCCGAGCAGCCACAGGCGACGCCCGCCGGCGAGGGGCACGCGGTCCCGACAGCCGATGCGCAGGAGATTGCGGGCTCCGCCGAGGACGCGGCCCTGGAGGCGGCCCAGGAGGCCGACGACGCCAAGGCCGTCGAGCTGGCCGAGAGCGAGGAGGAAGAGGACGAGGCGCCCCGCGAGAAGCCCGCGGTGCCAGGCGCCCACCTGGAGGTCGACATCGTCCCCGAGGGCGTCGACCCGCTGGGCCGCGCCGAGGCCGAGGAGTACGTCGACCCCTACGCGATAGAGGAGGCCCAGGAGACCGAGGCGCCCTCCGAGGAGGAGCCCGACGAGGTTCTGACCGAGCCGATCGCCACAGCCGCCATCGACCTCGCCTCGGGCGCTCGCTACCGGGCCACGGGCAAGCGCAAGACGGCGATCGCCCGCGTGACGCTGCGTCCCGGCACCGGCACCTACCTGGTCAACGGCCGGACGCTGGACGAGCATTTCCCGCGTGCGACGCTGCAGCGCAACATCCGCCAGCCGCTGGAGACCGTCGGCTACGAGGACCGCATGGACGTCGTCGCACGCCTGCACGGCGGGGGCATCTCCGCCCAGGCCGGCGCCCTGCGTCACGGCGTCTCCCGCGCCCTCCTCGAGGCCGACCCGAACCTGCGCGGTGAGCTCAAGCGCCGCGGATTCCTGACGCGCGACTCGCGCGCCAAGGAGCGCAAGAAGGCCGGCCTGAAGAAGGCGCGCAAGCGTCCGCAGTTCTCCAAGCGCTGAGGCCTGACCCGCAGGGGGGGACGAGCATGGCCCGGAAGCTGTTCGGGACCGACGGCGTCCGCGGTGTCGCGGGCGACTTCCTGACCGCCGAGCTGGCGTTGAAGCTGGCCCGGGCAGCGACATTGCGCAGCGGACGAGAGCGCCCACGCGTGCTGATCGTCAGGGACACCCGTGAGTCCGGCGAGATGCTGCAGGCCGCCGTCGCCGCGGGCGTCAGCTCAGCGGGCGGGGAAGCTCTGCTGGGCGGCGTCCTGCCGACGCCTGCTGCGCCGCTGCTGCTGGCCCGCCACGGTCTGGACATGGCGGTCGTGCTGTCGGCCTCCCACAACCCCTACCGCGACAACGGCATCAAGTTCTTCGCGGGCGACGGCTACAAGCTCTCGGACGAGCTCGAGCTGCAGATCGAGCAGGCCCTGGAGGAGCCCGCCCCAGCAGGCGCCGAGATCGGCCGCGTGCGCGAGCTGCACGGCGCCGGCGAGGACTACCTGCGCGAGCTGCACACCCGCTTCGCGGGCCTCGACCTGAACGGGCTGGAGGTCGCGCTCGACTGCGCCAACGGCGCCACCTACCGCGTCGGCCCGGAGATCTTCAGGAGGCTCGGAGCGAACGTCACCGCGCTCGCCTGCGAGCCCGACGGGCGCAACATCAACGAGGCCTGCGGCTCCACCCATGTGGCGGCTCTCGGCGAGGCCGTCAGGGGCGGCGGGCACTCGATCGGCTTCGCCTTCGACGGCGACGGCGACCGCGTCCTGGCCGTCGACTCCTCCGGGGAGGTCGTCGACGGGGACGAGCTGATGGCGCTGGCCGCCCTGCACCTGCGCGACAGCGGGCGGCTGCCCGGCAACGGCGTCGTCGTCACCGTCATGACCAACTACGGCTTCCACACGGCCATGGCGCAGGAGGGCGTCGAGGTTCACGTCACGTCCGTCGGGGACCGCTACGTGCTGGAGGAGCTGCGGGCGAAGGGCCTGACGCTGGGCGGCGAGCAGTCAGGGCACCTGATCGAGATGGGCTTCAACAGCACCGGCGACGGCATCGCCGGGGCTCTGCTGACGCTCGAGGCGCTGGCCGGTGCCCAGCTGTCGCAGCGGCGGGTCATGCACCGGCTGCCCCAGCGGCTGGTCAACGTCAGGGTCCGCGACCGCGATGCCGTCGCCCACGCCGAGGCCGTGCAGGAGGCCGTCAAGCTGGCCGAGGCGGAGCTGGCCGGGCGGGGGCGGGTGCTGCTGCGCCCGAGCGGGACCGAGCCGCTCGTGCGCGTGATGGCGGAGGCTCCCACCGACGCCGAGGCGCAGGAGATCTGTGCCCGCATCGCGGCGCTGGTCGAAGCCGAGCTTGGCGTGGCGTAGGCCACCCAGGTCCGCGCTGACACCCTTGGTATCTTCGACCGGGTGTGCGGCATCGTTGGCTACGTCGGCAGCCGTCCTGCCCGGGACCTGCTGCTGGACGGCCTGAGTCGGCTGGAGTACCGGGGCTATGACTCCGCCGGCATCTCCGTCATCGCCGACGACCACGTCGAGGCGGTCCGCGCCGTCGGCAACCTGGCCGCACTGCGGGAGAAGCTCGATGCGGGCTCGGGCGGAGTGGCACTGGCCGAGCGTCTCGCCACGACGGGCATAGGGCACACCCGCTGGGCCACCCACGGGCGCGTCAGCGAGGAGAACGCGCACCCGCACTTCGACACCGGCGAGCGCATCCACGTCGTCGTCAACGGCATCGTCGAGAACTACGTGACCCTCAAGGAGCGCCTGCAGCACAGCGGCAGCGTCTTCACCTCCGAGACCGATGCGGAGGTGATCGCGCACCTGATCGCCGAGCACTACGACGGCGACCTGCTCGCGGCCGTGCGGGCCGCCTATGCGGAGCTCGAGGGCCACTACGCCTTCGTGGCGATGAGCCTGGACGAGCCCGAGGTGCTGGTGGGGGCGCGCAAGGAGTGCCCGCTGATCCTGGGGCGCGGGGAGGGGGAGCAGTTCATCGCCTCCGCCATCCCCGGCTTCCTGGCCGAGACCCGTCGCATCCAGTACCTGCAAGACGGCGAGATCGCCGTGCTGCGACCCGAGGGAGTCCAGATCACCACGGCCCGGGGCGAGCCCGTGCAGCGCGGGGAGGAGCTGGTCGACTGGGACGAGGCGACGGCCGAGAAGGCCGGCTATGAGACCTTCATGCTCAAGGAGATCCACGAACAGGCAGACGCCGTGGCCGACGCCATCGCCGACCGTACAGCCCGCGGCGACGGCGTCGACCTGCAGGAGGAGGGCGCTCTGGACGAGCGGCTGCTGGAGGGCGTGACGCGGATCGTCGTCGTCGCCTGCGGGACCTCCTACCACGCCGGGCTGATCGGCCGCTACGCGATCGAAGAGTGGGCGCGGCTGCCCGTCGAGATGGACATCGCCTCCGAGTACCGCTACCGCAACCCCGTCGTCAACCCCACCGATCTCGTCATCGGCATCTCCCAGTCCGGCGAGACGGCCGACACGCTGGCCGCCATGCGCCTGGCACGCGAGCGGGGCGCCCGCGTGCTGGCCGTCACCAACGTGATGGGCTCGCAGGCCACGCGCGACGCCGACGGCGTCATCTTCACCCGCGCCGGCATGGAGATCGGCGTCGCAGCGACCAAGACCTTCACCTGCCAGGTCGTCGCCATGTACCTGCTGGGCCTGCGCCTGGCCGAGCTGCGCGGAGAGCTGGGACCCGAGCGGCTGGCCGCCCTCGTCGCGGACGTCAAGCGCCTCCCCCACTGCATCGACGAGGTGCTGGAGTCCGCCGAGGAGCAGATCGCCCAGGTCGTCGAGGACTACTGGCAGAGCGAGTTCTTCCTCTACATCGGGCGCCACGTCGGGCTGCCCGTCGCGCTGGAGGGAGCCCTGAAGCTCAAGGAGATCTCCTACATCGCCACCGACGCCTACGCGGCCGGGGAGATGAAGCACGGCCCGATCGCCCTGCTCGAGGACTCCACGCCCGTCGTCTGCGTGGCGACCGACTCGCCCGTGCTGGAGAAGGTGGCCTCCAACATGCAGGAGGTCCGCGCCCGCGGCGCCCACGTCATCGCCGTCGCGACAGCCGGCAACGAGCTGATCGGAAACCATGCCGAGGCGACGATCTTCGTGCCGGCGCTGGACTGGATGCTGCAGCCGATCCTGGCCGTCGTGCCGCTGCAGCTGCTGGCCTACAGGATCGCCCGCCGCCGCGGCCTCAACGTCGACCAGCCCCGCAACCTGGCCAAGACAGTCACCGTCGAGTAGGACCGGCCTCTCACCATCTAGCATCGCCCTGTGGCAGGACTGCCCGACTGGCTGACACCGCTGCCCGACGCCGAGACGATGCGGGCCGTCGACCGCTGGGCGATCGAGGATCGCGGCGTGGAGGGCCTGGCGCTGATGGAGCGGGCCGGCGAAGCAGTCGCCCGTGCCGTCGAGGAGCTGGCTCCCGACGGTCGCGTGGCCGTCCTCTGCGGCAAGGGCAACAACGGCGGCGACGGGCTGGTCGTGGCACGCCTGCTGCGCCGCGCCGGGCGCCACGTCGACGTGCTGCTGGCAGGCGACCCGGCCGAGCTGCGCGGCGACGCCCTGGCCAACCTGCAGCGCCTGCCCGGCGAGCAGCCGCCGGGGCTGGAAGCGGCGGCCTCGATCCTTGCCGACGCCGCGATCGCAGTGGACGCCCTGTTGGGGACGGGCTTCGCGGGCGAGCCCCGCGGGGAGGTCGGGCAGGCCATCCTGACCCTCGCCGAGGCCGGCTGCCAGGTCGTGGCGGTCGATGTGCCGAGCGGCGTCGACGCCTCCACCGGCACGGTCGCCTCCACGGCGGTCGAGGCCGTCCGCACGATCACCTTCCACGCCGCCAAGCCGGGCCTGTGGATCAGGCCGGGCAAGGCGCACGCGGGCTCGGTCGAGGTGGCCGACATCGGGATTCCCCGCGGCGCCCCGCAGGCCGCCCGGGTCGGCCTGATCGAGGACTCCGTGCTGGCGCTGCTGCCCCGCCGCGACGCCTCCTCGACGAAGTTCCGCTCCGGGCACGTCCTGGTCGCAGGTGGCTCTCCGGGGCTGACGGGGGCGCCGACGATGGCCGCCCGGGCAGCCATGCGGGCCGGCGCCGGCTACGTGACGGCGATCCTCCCGGCCGCCCTGCAGGCGATCGTCGCCTCCTCGGGCACGCCCGAGCTGATGACGCGGGGGCTGGCCGAAGCAGAAGGCGCCCTGGCCGAGGAGGCCGTGCCCGACGTGCTGGAGGCCCTGGCCAGGGGCGGAGCGCTCGCGCTCGGGCCCGGGCTCGGCCGCAGCGAGGAGGCCGGACGCTTCGCGCGAAGCCTCGCCGCCCAGGCGCCGGTGGCGTTGGTGCTCGACGCCGACGGCCTGGGCGCATATGCGGGCCGCCTGGGGGAGCTTGCGGACAGGAGCCATCCGACCGTCCTGACCCCCCACGCGGGCGAGCTGGGGAGGCTGCTCGGCATCGACAGCTCCGAGGTCGAGCGGGAGCGCCTGCGCCATGTCCGCGAGGCCGCAGCCCTGGCGGGTGCGGTCGTCGTTCTGAAGGGCGACGACACGCTCGTGGCCCGGCCCGACGGGCTCGTGGCCGTCTCCCGGGGGGGCAGTCCCGGCCTCGCCACGGCCGGCACGGGGGACGTCCTCAGCGGGGTCGTGGCGACCCTGCTCGCCCAGGGCCTGGACGCGTTGCAGGCGGCGGCCGCGGGGGTGCTGCTGCATGCCCGTGCGGGACGGCGCGCAGCCCTCGACGTCGGCTCACCCGACGCGGTCGTGGCGAGCGACGTGATCGCTGCACTGCCGCGCTGCCGGGGGCCCGAGCATGCCTGAGCTGTCCCCCGAGCAGCAGGAGGAGCCGCTGCGCGAGCGCGTCCAGGCGCGCGTGAACGTGGCGGCGATCGAGCGCAACTGCGCACGGCTGGCGGCCCAGGCCGCGCCCGGAGCGATGCTGTGCGCCGTCGTGAAGGCCGACGGCTACGGCCACGGCGCTGTGCAGAGCGCACGCGCGGCTCTGGCCGGCGGGGCCACCCGTTTGGCCGTCGTCAGCGCCCGCGAGCTGGCGGAGCTGCGGGACGCCGGCCTGAGCGACGTGCCCGTGCTCGTGATGGGCGCCCTCACGCCCGAGGAACTGCAGCAGACGCTGGCGGACCGGGGGGAGGTCGTCGTCTGGAACGAGCCCTTTCTGCGGGCCGTCGCGGCGGCCGGCGGCGGCCGCGTCCATGTCAAGTACGACTCCGGCATGGGACGCCTGGGCACGCGCGACCCGGACGAGGCGACACGGGTCCTGCAGGCCGCCGAGGTCATGCCGGGAGTAGAGCCGGTCGGCGCCATGACGCACTTCGCGACAGCCGACGAACTCGATGACGGCGGTTTCTTCGCAGAGCAGCTGAGCGCATTCACGGCCTGGGCAGGGCGGGTCAAGGAGGGCCGTCCCGGGCTGATCGTGCACGCTGCCAACAGCGCTGCGCTGCTGCGGGAGGCGGGCGCCCACTTCGACATGGTGCGCTGCGGCATCGCGATCTACGGCATGGACCCCTTCGGGGTCGACCCGGCCGCCAGGGGCCTCGAGCCGGCCCTGGAGCTGATCTCCTACGTCGCCGAGGTCAAGCTCTGCAGGGCCGGTGAGAGCAGCGGCTACGGGCGGCGGTTCGTGGCCGAGCACGACACCTGGCTGGCCGTCATACCGGTCGGCTACGGCGACGGCTGGCGGCGGGCCCTGTCCAACAACGCCGAGGTCCTGATCGGCGGCAGGCGCCATCCGCTCGTGGGCACGGTCAGCATGGACTCCGTCACAGCCGATCTCGGACCCGATGCGGGCCGGGAGGCGCTCGGCGCGCGGGCGGTGCTGATCGGCATCCAGGCCGGCGAGCGGATCACAGCGGAGGAAGTCGCAGGGCGGCTGGACACGATCAACTACGAGATCACCTGCGGCCTCACTCAGCGGGTGCCGCGCGTCTACCACCGCGACGGAACGAACACGGGAGAGGGACCGTGAGCGAAGGCCTGGAAGCAGCCTGCCTCGCCCTGGCGGGCGAGCAGGCGTGGCTCGTCGGCGGCGCCGTCCGGGACGAGCTGCTGGGCCGGGAGACGGCCGACTACGACATCGTCGTCGCGGGCGACACGGCGCAGGCAGCGAAGGCTGTCGCGAAGGCCGCCGGTCGGGCAGCCTGCTTTCCCCTCTCGGAGGAGTTCGGCTCCTGGCGGGTCAGCGCCCGCGACGGCAGCTGGCAGGTCGACGTGGAGGCGCTCCGGGGAGCGAGCCTGGAGGAGGATCTGTCGCTGCGGGACTTCACCGTCAACGCCATCGCCCGGCCGCTCGGCGGCGGCGAGCCGATCGACCCCCTCGGCGGGCGGGAGGACCTGCGTGCGGGCCGCCTGCGGGCCGCCGGCCCGAGCTCCTTCTCGCTGGATCCGCTGCGGGTGCTGCGGCTGGTCAGGATCGCCGTCGAGCTGGGCATCGAGCCCGACCATCAGACCCTCCGAGAAGCGAGCAGCCACGCGCCGGAGCTGGCCCGCGTCTCCGGCGAGCGGATCTTCGTCGAGCTGCGGCGGACCCTCGCTACACCCGCCGCCAGGCGCGGCATCGAGCTGACCGAGCAGGTCGGCGCGGCAGCGGTCGTGCTGCCGGAGCTGGAGGCTCTGCGCGGCGTCGAGCAGAGCCGCTACCACCACGCCGACGTCCACGAGCACACGCTGCAGGTGCTGGAGCGCTCGGTCGAGCTGACGCCCGCTGCGGACGGGCCGAAGGGAGCGACCGCCGAGCTGGGCGAGCACCGCCTGGAGGTGGGAAGGCTGATCGCCGAGCCGCTGGCCGACCAGATGAGCAGGGGCGAGGCGCTTCGCTGGGGTGCCCTGCTGCACGACATCGCAAAGCCCCAGACCCGTGCCGTGGGGCAGGACGGCAGGGTCACGTTCATGGGTCACGACCGGCTGGGCAGCGAGCTGGCCAGGAAGATCCTGACGAGGCTGAGGACGAGCGAGCGACTGCGAGCCCATGTCGCTGCGCTGGTGCGCAACCACCTTCGCCTGGGCTTTCTCGTGCACCGGCCCCAGCCGCTTGACCGCCGCACCGTCTACGGCTACCTGAGGGCCTGCGAGCCCGTCGAGGTCGACGTCACGGTGCTCTCGATGGCGGATCGCCTGGCCACGCTGGGAGCGGGCTCGGAGAAGGCGGTCGCGGCTCACCTCCACCTGGCTCGGGAGATGCTGGGGGACGCGCTGGCGTGGCGGGCGCAGGGCCGGCCCGAGCCGCTGCTGCGGGGGGACCGCCTGGCAGGGGAGCTCGGCATCGCGGAGGGGCCTGTGCTCGGCGAGCTGCTGGAGGAGATCGCCCAAGCCCGCTATGCGGGCGAGCTGGACAGCCCCGAGCAGGCTCTCGAGCGGGCGCACGAGCTGTTGCGCCGGCGCCGGGAGGACATCGCGAGGGAAGCGCTTTGACCTAAGATCGTCCCCTCGTGGCCGATCCCGACTGCATCTTCTGCAAGATCGTCGCCGGTGAGCTGCCGGCGCGGATAGTGCAGGAGGACGAGCGGACGATCGCGATCATGGACATCGCCCCGGCGACCCGCGGGCACGCCCTCGTGATCCCCCGCGAGCACGCCCGCGACCTGACCGAGATCGCCCCCGAGGACCTCGCGGCGAGCGTGCTTGCGGCGCAGCGCCTGGCTTCGAGCATGCGCGAGCGGCTCGGCGCGGAGGGCGTGAACCTGATCAACTCCTGCGGGGCGGCGGCCTGGCAGACGGTCTTCCACTTCCACATCCACGTGATCCCGCGCTACGAGGGCGACCCCCTGCGCCTTCCCTGGATACCATCGCAGGGAGATCCCGAGCAGATCGCGGGGGCCGCGCAGGAACTTGCCGGGGGATAGAGAAATAGTCACACCGCTACATCTGCCCTGCGGGTGTGTTCAATGGCAGACATGAGACGCACAAGGAACCTGCTTATCGCGAGCTTCGTGCTCGCCTTGGTGCTGCCCGCGGCGGCGCCCGCCAAGCTGACCGAAGTCGGCGTGATCGGCGAAACGAACCCGGCGACGGTGCCGAGCTGCCCCAGTCCGAAATGCCTGGCCGTCAGCCGCACGACTGGCTTCCAGGTCAAGGTCGGCAGCGTCCGCAACCCCCTGAGCGTGCCGCGCAACGGCACGATCGTGGCCTGGACGATCACGCTCGGCAAGCCCAACGCCACGCAGATCAAGTTCTTCAACGAAAACGAGGGTGGCGTCGCGGAAGCGGGCATCGCCGTGCTGCAGGCCCAGCCGAAACCGAACCTGACCTACAAGCTGATCGCGCAGAGCCCGCTCGTCAAACTCCAGCCCTACTTCGGCCAGACGGCCCAGTTCCCGCTTGAAACGACGATCCCCGTCAAGAAGGGCGAGGTGATCGCGCTGACGGTGCCGACGTGGGCTCCGGCGCTGGCGCTGGGCTTCGGCAACGACACGTCCTGGCGCGCCAGCCGCTCCAAGAAGCAGTGCCTGAGCACGAGCAGCCAGACGGCCCACACGCAGCTGAGCAGCTCGATCCAGTACTTCTGCCTGTACCAGACGGCGCGCCTGACCTACAGCGCGACGTTGATCTCGACCCCCTGACGGAGGTCGCGGGGGCGCGCCGACGGTTAGGGGGCGCTGGCGCCGCCGGTCGGGCTCGACCCGCCGCCGGTCGGGGCGGCTTCTTTGCCGCCCGCTTCGGTCGTGCCTTTTTCGCTTGAGCCGGTGCCGCCTGCCGCGCCCGTTTCGCTGCTGGTCCCGCCCGCTTCGGATTCCGTGGATTCGGAGGAGCCTTCGGCTTCTTTGGATTCCCCGGTCGAGGTGGTCGTCGTCTTCGTCGACGTCGTGCTCGTCGAGGTCGTCTGGGCAGCAGCCTTTTCGG
>Ga0181522_10000924_pt1 | contig 19225 bp, 13 predicted proteins | sample PEATcosm2014_Bin_27_FD_121103 | JGI IMG/M metagenome (GOLD analysis project Ga0181522, IMG submission 121103) | Peatland microbial communities from MTU Mesocosm Facility, Houghton, MI, USA - PEATcosm2014_Bin05_10_metaG | ecosystem: Environmental > Terrestrial > Soil > Wetlands > Peat | place... | reverse complement strand
TTGTGGCGCTTCCGCACATCCGATCTCGACGCGTGGGCGCATTTTGAGGTTAAAGTTAGCCAGCTATCCGTACCGTCCTTAACCAAACGGAGAAATGGTGATGAGACGGACGAGATTTCAGCAAGGCAGCCTTCAGATCGTGAGGCGCGCCGGTGGCCGGAAAGCTTGGGAGTACCGATGGTATGAACTCCGAGCGGACGGCAGCCAACCAAAGAGACCAGCCAGAAATGCAAACTTTGTTAATCGAAGACAAATGAGCAACGGTCGCACCTCCAAGCGAAAGTGTTATCCGCTGGTTGTGGAGTCACTGGAGTTGCCGGGGGGTTGCGGATTTTCAGGATAATGACTCCCACTCGCTCCGCGAGACTTTTCTCGTAACGCGTCGCGAGTGGGATTATTCTCAGTTGTTCCCTAGTCCGTTCTGAAGCAGCTTGTACGCGGTTTCCCTATCAAAGGCGGTGAAATAGATGCTGGATGCTTCCGGATAAGTCGCAGTATTGGCATAGTTATCGACGGTAACTCCGCTCGGTCCACCGCGAACTGTCGCTGTGGTGACGGGCCCGAGATTCGCCATTGTCGTCGCCGGGCTGAGGTTTTCTTCCTCAGCTATGCAGCCGTCCGCCACGCCGCCCGTCGTGTTTCCGCAGTTCTCAGTCAATCCAAAGAAAAAGAAATCGGTATTGAGACTGGCATTAAAGAACTCTGTCCATCCCGTACAGCGGGCAGCGGCGGAATTCGTAAGTTGTTGTTTGAACACCGCCGCCTCGTTCATGTGGCTGGGGCTGGTAAAACCGAATACATACTGCCATGGGGTTAGATCGGAAGCCCCGGTGCCGCAGGTCGTGATCACTCCGGTCATTGGATCTGTGTAGTAATCATTACTTAAAGTAGGTTCGTAGAGGGTAATCGGGGTTGTCGGCGACTCATTCGAGCCTTCGCCCAGTTCGCCGACCGACAACACTACCAAGGGCACGGTGCTGACCTGGACGAGAGCCGCAGAAATCCCATCGTTAGCGGTGACTACGAAGGTTGTTCCATTGGTGACATCGACAATCGGTGCGGCCACGATCCCCGGACTGGGGCTCACCCCGATCGGCAATGTTTTCACGGCGCCCGAAGTGGCGTTCACCTGATAAAGATTGCCGTTGGCGCTCCCGATAAGGACCAGGCCATCCAAAGCATCGAAAGTCGGAGGGCTCAGGTGCGAGGGCGAACTCAGAGTAACCGGAAAGGGAGACCCCGCGGGATCGGCCGCAGGCGTTCCTTTAAAGACACCTGTCACTTCGTGAAGGACGCCGTCGTCCGTGCCGATGTAGGCTGTATCACTGGCGTAATCTACCCACGGCGACGAAGCGATATCATTCGCGGTAGAAGAGAGCGGCACGGAAACCATGGTCGTCACGGTCGGTGTTATTGGAGCCGTGATCGTGCCGCCAGCGGCCCAGGTAATCACGTGGAAAATGGTCTCAGCCGGGGAAGGGATGCTCTCGACAAAGGCGATTTTGGTACCATCCTCGGAGATGACTGGGGAGGTTGACATCTTACCCCCGGCTACAGTGGTGACGTCGTAGGCGAACAGCACTGACGGAGCGGTACCAGGACAATATCCTCCTGAGCCAGTGGTGTTTACATAGAGATTGTTGAAGGCGACGAGATTGGCGACGGCATTATTCGCCAACGCGAACACAACCCAGTCGGCAGTGCAACTGGGCACGGTGTTGGGATAGAAAGAATACTTGGCGGGAGACGCATTGTAGTCGAGACGGCCATGTAGCATCACATTCCAATCATTTTCCGGACCGGAAGTTCTTGCAGGAGCGGATAGCGGCTCAGCACTTTCGAACTTTCCGAAATTCGGAATCTGGAAACGCTGCAACACGTTCTGCAGAACACGCGGTTCTCTGTAAATCAAGTCCGGGTGCTTGGCGAGACCATCGACGCTGAATACAATGTGGTTCTGAGACCAGTCTTGCGGGTATCCCCTCCGTGCTTCCTGAGCAACGATACTCGGCACCGAAGTGAAAAGTGTCACGCACACCACTGCCATTGAAAACCGTGCAAACGTTAGCTTCACTGACTGCCTCCTGATTTACGACTGCACCGCCGCCCATTGTAGACGCTTTTCCATGTGCAAGGGCAATTGATTTTGTGCGGCCGGTGCGTTTCGCCCAACGTTGGATGCGCCAAGTTCGCATTTTGTCCGATGGATTCTTGAGCTTCTCGATGCACATCCCCGACCCGAAACCCCGCAAATTTTTGCGCTAGATGTCTTCTGTGACAGGAGGTCGCGCACGAAGTTACTTATAACTTGCAATGCATTTGCATCTTCCACAAAAGAAATGATTTAGTCTTGCTGGGCCTCAAATGCGCCATTGGGCGCATTCTAACTTCAGCACGATGCGCTTCTTGCCGACCGTTGGCCCTGTGCATTGCAGTGGTCGAGCGCTTGTCTAAATCTAAATTTTCAGGAGGGTCTCGTCAGATGGTGCCGTTCTGCGCGTTCGCGCCGGGGTCCTTTCCGGTGAGCATTTGTTGTTTCTTTCGCCGGGTTAACATTCGATCGGACAGACGGGGATCGTTCGTCACCCGGTGCGACCAGCCCAGAACGGATGACCTCTCCGGGAGCGCTTTTCAAGAACGACCCAAACGCCCCGGTTTGCAATCGTTCGGGACCGATCGAGGTGACCTCCACAACGCAGAACTCCGCGAGAATGGCTGTAAGCAAATCGAGATGACCAGGTGTTTCATGGATCCGGTTCGGCGAAGGCACGACGAAGACGACACAGCAGCTTCGGGGGCCAGGTTAGGGAAATCGCATTCATCGGCAAGAGCCCGTAATGAAACTCGGGCCTTGGCGCCTGAAGACGCTCTCAGAACGAAGTACTTCTGGCATGGCCGAAGACCTGCCCCGACACGAACCGTACTTGCACACGGGCTGTTAGAGTTCATCCGTGGTGCCGCCCCAAATGCTTTGCTTTGCCCTGGCATTGGACTCTGCGGCGACCAAGCGTCCCTTTGTCGGCGATTCCAGCGGGTAGGCGAACCATCGCAACCTGTCGCAAAAATGGCGCCTTTTTAGGACCGGACCGACTCCGCCATCGGCGCTGGTCGAGCTTCGAGTTCGAGCGCGGACATGTTGGCAAGCCGGCCGACGGGTGTATGCAACTTCAGCCACAGCTTGCCGCCGAGAAAGGCGGGGTACATTCCGCGCATCCACGACTGGCGCCAGCTCCGGCGGCGCGCAGCGGCGGGCAGGGACAGTTCGTAGCCATTTTCCTCCAGGCACTCGCCCACCGTCGCTTCGATGGCAGCGACATCGGCGCGCGCCAGTCGTTCTTTCCAGCGCCCGAGAGGGTTCATTTTTTCTTTCCCGCCTTCTTCGCGGAACGAAGAGTTTGATTCTGACAGGCGGCCGAGGCCGGCGCGCTGAATCCGGTCGTAATCCAGATCGTGATCGAGGAAGTCGCCGAGTTTGCCGAGCGTTTCGTGTGGCTTCGTGATCAGGTCCTCGTAGCGGATTTCTATGTAGTCGGCAGGGAACTTCTGGCCATGAGCGTGGCCCTTGCGGACCATCCATTCCCAATACAGCGAAGTCGCCACCAGACTGTCGGTTTGGCTACGGTCCCAGGGCAGAGGACTGAATCCCCCCATTTTTTTGAGCGAGAGCGCAATGTCTCGCCCGTCACGGATGATGTGCACAAATAACGCGTTGGGTAGGTCGCGCTTCACGCGCTCGACGTGCATCACATTGTCGGGATCGTAGACCGCCCAGCGTTGCACTCGCTGGCTCTCGGCCACGGCGTCCATCACGACGCGGATGAAGTCTCCCCCGTTGCGGCATTCGTTCAGGATGCGCGCCGACAACTGCCTGGCATCGAGGCCGGTGCGACGAAAACCCTTGCTACGGAGCCAGGTCTCGAGGATTCGTTCGCGGTTGGCATGGCTCGCCATGGAACCGAACCGGGGAATCAGAATTTTGTAAATCGGCAGAAACCCGCGGTAGATGGCAAACCCGCCGGAGGACAGCAGCATGTCGTAGAGCAGGTTCGTTCCAGAGCGATGGCAGCCCATCACGAATACGGGAGAGTGCTGACGATCGCTTCGGCTGGGCATGAGCACCCCAAAAAATTTTAGCACGCAAGGCGGACCGGTTGTCTGAAACCCTTGTCAGATCTGTCAGAACAGGGGTTACCGAAGTCACCCAGTTCTGTTTCGAGCGGACCGAATGCATGCACGTCAAGAATAGTTTGCGAGTCAGCCATGATACCTCTGAGGTGGGGGCCTCCTCGCTGTCGATTCGCCCGTGATTGCTGGCCGAGCAGGCTGCCAAGGACATAGTCCACGATGCGGGCGCGAACATTGAAATAGGTATGGCCACGGTGGTGATCATGCTGCCCAACACCATTTCGTCCATGCGGAAGCGGAGTTGTGCGGCCACTATGGCCACGAATTCTGATTCCGCCCTCCTAGAGGTGGCCATGTGGTGGAAGGTTTCGCGATCCACATACTGCATACCCACGGGTGAGGAACACATAGGGAATACGATGACGCCGAACCGAACAGAAAAGACAATGGGCAGTATCACGGCGATTCATGCCACCGTGATGTGTCCATAACCCAGGAGCAGAAAATAATCGATCAGGACGCTAACGCAGCAAGGCAGGAGCAATCCCTGTGCAGTTCTGGTTGTGGAACCGCTGCAGGCTTTCGAGTACGCCGCCGACAAGGCCCAGAGGAGATTCCTTTGATGGGGCTTCGACTTGCAATCCTATTCAACCCCAGCAATGGCGGCTTCGACAGCGTCAATATCGGCGCCCAGATCACGGCCATCGGAAGCGGCGCGGGCCCCGGGAGAGACCTTTGGGCAACCCGGCCCTTTTGCGCGGCAGAGCCGGGGATCTTTGCTGATGGTGTTTTTGAGGTCGCGGATGCCGGCCCCTTCGGGGGACGAGACGGTGATGTTTCCTTTGGGAAAGGATCCGCGCCCGGTGATGATCAAGTTGTTATCGAACTTGTAAGGGTCAAAGCAGGCTTGCAGGACTGCTTCACCGCCTAGCCCCTGGGTCTTGTCGGCGCAACTGTCGGGACCTCCGCCGGCCGAGGCCACCGGCGGCCGCCGATCTCCTACCGAAAACACGCTGTTGGTCAGACCGAAGCCTGACAACTTTGCTCCGGAATTCTGGACCGAAAGCAGCACGCCGGTGACAAAGGCGGTTACGTGATCAATCTCGACGTCATGGATTGGTGGATGCACTGAAACCAGAATCAGAAAAGTGCCGCCGCCCTTGTAATCTTTGTCATGCAGATCGTCGGCGAAAAGATCATGAATGCTGTAGCGTCCGCCGTCGGCGGTAGCACCGCCCGTCTTGGAGAGGGCGGTGGCAAACTGCAAGACTCCGGCGACATTTCGAATCCGGTTAAAACGGATAGTGACGTCATTGACGCGGCAGACCGGGCAGCGGTCTAACTGATTGAACGGGGTGAGCAGGATGGAATATCCGGTCTGGGTGAAACCACCCCAGGTGTTCTCGAGCAGATTGGCCTCGAACAATACCCGGATCGCATTCTTAAGCTCAAAATTGTTCTTGACGATGTAGGGGTTTCCCGAAGCGGTCGGCGTGTAGCCGGGTTGGTCCTCTTTCCAGAGCATGGGGCGGAAGAGATGATTGCGGCGGATTTCTATGTCGGATGGAACGATGGTGGCGGCGCTACCGCCGAACAGGATGTTTTCTCCGGCGGACTCGAGGAAGTTGTTGTAAAACTTGAGGGTGGAGATGGGTTCGTCGCCGCTGCCGGCACCGAGGGCGGTTGCATCGGTGCATTTTCCGGTGCGGGCAACGCAATTCAGGCCGTTAATGTAGGAATTGATAACGGCAATCGTCTGCGAACCGTCGATGATACCGATTCCATGGCCCACCTCAGCGCCCTCGCCGGGATGAACCCAGTTGCGATCGAAAATGACGTGGTTAGACAGATCAGCGGTGACAATGCGACCGATATCAGCATCGGGCGGAGTCGTCCACTCGATTCCGATGAAGCGAATGTGATCACCGACAGAAGTTCCCTCGGGGCGCCTCACCACCAAAGTCGCAAGTAACTTCGCTGCCCCACCAGAGGGTTGGGCGAACGGTGGTCGTCCCGGCAAACTCGCGACACCGGCCCATGCTGGCGATATGCGGGTGCCCTCTGGAGGAAGCTTGGAGTCCGGCGTATCGGTGCGCACGGTGATGTAGTGCTGGTCGTCGCATTTTTTCGAAGGAAGATCCTTCACTTCGAAAGAAGCGCCGGCGGGAAGCAGCAGCGTATCGCCACATTTGGCGTTGCCGATGGCAGCGGCTACGTCGGACTTGGGGGCAACGCGAATCTGCTTTCCGGGCGACGGCGTTCCGTCAAGCGCGGTGTAATAACAGGTTTTCGGGAGTTCAGCGACACCGTCCTTGCTGCCGAACTGCGCGATGTTGCCCTTGCCACAATAGGCATTTTCACCCGTTGGAGGTGCAGCCGCCAGCGCTCTCGGCGCGGAGCAGACGAGGAAAACTGAGATGAACGAGATGGAGTAGAAAACGAAAATTTGGGACCGCGAGTTTTTTAACAAGGTAGCCGAACGAGACAATCGCCAAAAGAGCGGAGGAGGCATGTTTCAGTTTTTCCTTCAGTCTATCCCACGCCCCGCACAAGCCACGCTGATCACTACGCGAAGACGTTCCTCCCGCAGGCACTGGTTGAGTGCAGGATAGCACAATCTCGATTGGCCGACATTGCGGGAGGAAATGTGATTCGACGAGAAAAGTGAAGCTCCGCAGCCGCGGAAAAAAGAAGAGAATCATGACGCTCGGTTCGCAAGAGTTCCTACGCCGCTTCTTGCTCCAGGTCGTGCCTCGCGGCTTTGTCCGCATCCCGCTCTTTTCGGCTTCCTTGCCAATCGGTGGCGCCTCTCTCTCCCGCCCCTTTGTCAGCTCCCGCGGGAAATCCGTCATATCAACTGACCGGTCAGGTTCGAGAAAACAGATGCAGGGAAAATGTACCGCTATCGCGCAAGAGGGTGTTCTCGAAACCAGCGCTTCGCAGTAATTGGATGGCTTCGTTCGTGTCGCACTGATCGTGATGAAGTTCAAATACGGCATATCTGACCTTTCGTAGCAGGTCAGGATAATTTCTGATAAATAGTAACTCCGACCCCTCGATGTCACACTTTAGAAGATCAATTTCCGCTTGGTCGCGCATAGCCTCATTCAGATCGACATAGGCCGCTTTTGTTCCGGGCGCTGTTCTCGGATCGGTGACTGCGCTCTTGACATGGATCGCACTTTCGCGAATGAACGCGCTGCCTTGCACCTGGCCTACTAATCCACAGAGCAGTTTTTCGCGAAGCGGCTGTAGTTCTTTTGCTGCCATGCGCGATTGGAGTTCGGCGAAGGTTTTCGGACTGCCCTCGACCATGGTGATGTCGAGACCCCCCTTTTCACCCAGTAGATCGAGAACGCGAAACGCAAAATACCCGACGTTTGCTCCGAGATCAAGCACAACGAAGGGTCTTGCGGAGGGAAGAGTCGTGGAGGCCGCGCGGATGACGGTATCGTATTCGCCGTCGACGAAGATCTCGTTGTAGGCCCACCACTCGCCCATACTCGCGACCTTCACGGTAAGACCGGATGGGAGCTTGTGTTGAAGATTGAGAATGCGATAAAGAGTTTGATAGAGAAGCCGGCTTTTCCATTGCCAGTAGTGTTCGCGGATTTGGTTTTGGATGGAAAACATAAAAACTCAGCATCTATGGTCCGCTGCGGTCCGCTTATTGTGCCACAGAAGGGGTAACCCCGTCTTACTAACTCCTTTTTCCTGACCGTGAAAAAACTCACCGTCTTCTGCGATGACCTGAAGGGCCGCGCCGCCGCCGGTGTTCGCCGGAAAGGGACACAGACTTTCACCGCTACACGAGCGGTAATCAGGCCGTTGTTGCTGAAGGCATAGAGGTGGCGAAACGGCCGCTGGTCACAGGCCTTTGGCTTCGGCCGCAGTTTCCGGCGCTGCTGGCATGCCACACCGGATGGCAGGTGATGCTCAGGATGTTGATGAAGACCAAGCTATAGTTGGGCTCGTTGGGCTCGTTGCTTTCGGGTTCGCACGCATCATCGTGGGATTGGCGGAATCCGGGGAAGCAGTGACATGATTGATGCTGACGGTGTTCGGTGGATTCTTGGCCCACCCGTCTACCATCTCGAACGCGGTGTTATTGCGACGCCTGAAGACCCGTTCTTTCTCGGGCAACGGTGATCTCATTTTTCGTGGTTTCAATTGCGAAGACATCGCATCGAGGAGTCGCACCGTCAGCTTCGTACCCAAGTTGACCGGTCCCGCCCATGTCCGATGTGAACAGAGCGTAAGACGCGGGAGCACCGTCCGACTGGAAAGCCGTGCCAATCGCGTTCTGACAGACGAAGTTGGAAGACTTACCGCTGTTCAGATTCTGCCCGAACCGTATCACGGTTCCACTTCCATCGAGCGCCATCGCCATGATTTCGTTCACGCCCCAGACCGTATAGGTCGAAGGTGAGTTGACGATCTGACTGAAGATGAACAGAGGTTGGCCGTTTATATCCGCTCCGTTGGTCGCACTCTGGTGCGTGTCTCCACCGCCTTCTGGCAGGGAACCCATCGACGTTAGAGGCTGCGTCGGATCGTACCAGCCGTGGAACCTATAGTTGTGACCGGACAACGCACCACTAACCAACTCCCCAAGATGGCCGTCGCAGTACCAGGTCGCGCCCGGAGGTCCGCACAAAGCAAGGTGAGTGGTCCCGATCTGCCAGAAATATTGGGTCGCACACTTCTTGGCAGTCAGGCAACCATCGCTTCCGTCGGGCTGATGAAGAGTTGGATCGGTCGAGGCGTACAGCGGATTCCTGCCGATTCCACCGGAGTGAAGCCTAAAACGGTCTGGAGTGTCCACCGATCCAACCAGCACGCCATTATTTGTGACTGTGCCAGCTACCGTGTCCAACACCGAGCAGCCGTTCTGTTCGGAGTAAGCTACGACGAGATTGCCAGACCCTTGGTGTCCACTGTTGGAGAAAGCCGTCCTGAAGACTTGCGGATCGCCCGTAATTGTGAACACACCATGCCAGGTCGGTACATAGTCGGCACCGAGACACTTGTCGTTGGCGTAGTCATAGACGATCTCGTCCGTAACAGCAGTCCATGCGGCGTTGGCCGTCAACTTGTGAATGGCAGTCTTTCTCAGACCGTACAGCACTTGACTATCCGTTTCAGATGGCTGGACGATATACCCAAATCTGAGCGGAGTATCACCAACCGCTTGAGTTACAGGGTCGAAGGTGCGAATGATGGACGCCCCGCCGGGTGTTCTCACTGCGATGTGCTTCGAATCTTTCGTGACCAACTGAGCGTCGCCGGTGTCGGCAGTCGTGAGCGAGCTTCCCCGGTTCGTGTTGGCATCGGTGATCCGAATGATACAGATCCCATTAAACTCAGGGTTGCACCACTTAGCTCCGGCACCGTTGGCTCCGCCCCACGACGGCAGAGGAGACGGGAGCTGAGCTACGTTCCGGTCAACTCGCGCAAGTGGATACTGAGGTACAGATTGCGATAGGCACGCTGAGCTGAGAAACAGCAGAGCAATAAGTCCGGAGAATTTCATTTTGATCTCCTAGGAGAACGTGTAAAGCGCCACCTGCCGTCGAGTCGCGCCACTGCTAGGAGCATTCCGAGACCTCGACTCATGAAGCGGGGGACTAGTCGATTGTCCTCATGCCGACCATATCGGAGATTAGGCCATGGGTCCCAGATGCCACTGGTGCGCGTGTGGCATCGTACAAATTCGCGTGGGCTAGTGTCCGGTGGTGTCAGGGAATAGATACACGCGGTCGGGACCGGTGATTCAGTGAATCTAAATTGAATTAGTCAAAAACTAGGACAAGCAATGAGGGAGATAGGTGTGGAGTGTCGCGCGCACAAGCTAAGATTTTTTTCTGGTAATCCGATCGAGGGGACGGTTTGAGGAGGCGGCGACCTGAACGAGAACCGGGCGGGACTTGTCAGGGGGACCAGTTGTAAAAGCTCTTCTGGGATCTGTCGCTGCGATGGTGAAGTGGGCGGCGCCTACCTGCACCGCGGTTCCAGGAGGCTGGGAGAAAAGCTGAAACCGGTACAGGAAAGGAGTTTCGGGCGAAAACTGCTATTACCAAACAGCGTGAAGATTCCTGCGGGTAGCATTTTCCGAGAGAAGATCACCGGCAGACCTCCTTGAGCATGTTGCGATCTAAGAATTCTCTTGGTACTCAAGCGCGACCACGGGTGCTTCGGCGGCCTGACCGGCCCGCGTCTGAGCGGAAATCCCTAACTCCGTGACTCGCAGCATATGTCCCGTCTTATAGGCCCACAAAACCCCGGCGCCATAAATCGAGAAAGCGAAACCAATCTCCGCTGCCAACTGCACAAGGTTTCTGGGCGTAAAGAAGCGATTCGCGAACCAGACCACTCCCACCAGAGGCAAAGTCAGGAGAATCGGCAAGGAGAACGCCTGGCGCACGAAAGTTCTTACAGGCACGCCAAGTTGCTTTCCCAAATGACGCGGCAGGAAGAATAGGAACGTCAAGGAGAGCGGAATCGCGGTCCCCAAGGCGTCACCGACCACGCCCAAAGGTGGAACCAACGCAATACTCAGGATTACATTGGCGATTCCCTCCATCAATGTGACCTTCGCCAAAGCCTGATGTTTACCGATGCCGAATAACACCCGTCCCGAAGCCGCTTGCATGAGCATCAGCGTGAAAGGAATAATCAGGATCACTAATACCGGGTAACTGGTGGGAATGTAGCGGGCACCGACCCAGATACGAATGACATGTTTTCCCAGCAGAATCAGGACTACCGTGATGGGAAGAATGAGCAGAGCACACATGCGGTTACCCGCGACATAGACCTTCCGCAAACGTTCGAGATCGCCTTTTGCCTCCGACTGGCTCGACATGGGAACAAAAATCTGCGCCATGCTGGAAACAAACTCCTGGGCATAGTCCACGATTCGCGCGCCGATCGAAAAATAGGTAATCGCGATCGTGGACATCATTCCTCCGAGCACGAGTTCATCGGTCCGAAAGCGCAGCTGTGCCGCTACGATTACGAGAAACGTGGTTCCACCGTAGGTAGCCATGTGGTGGAATGATTCTTTGTCCACGTACTTCAGCCCGAGTGGCACAGGGCAGAAACGGAAGACAAGAATTCCGCGTGCAATTGAACCCACAATAGGCAGAGCAACTGTGATCAACGCGACCGTAATCAGTCCGTGGCCACGATTCAAAAAATGCACAATCAGCGCCGCCCGCAGCAGTGTCGTCGCGATACTAGTCCAATTCTGAATGTAAAAACGTTGCAGGCCTTCGAGCATGCCGCCAAAAACGCCCAGCGGAAATCCCAGACTGACCGCAGACCCGACCAGCAACAGAAGAATATGTGTCTGGCGCTCCATGCCGGGCGGAATGCGAAACAGTTTTCCAACGTAGGAACTGAGTACGACGGTCAGCGTCATACTCACGGTGCCAATGATGGTGTAGGCAAACAGGCTGGTGTTGACGAAGGATGCCAGCTTCTCGTTTTCTCCTGTCGCGCTGTATTTGGAGACATATCGAATGATCGAGGAGCGGATGCCCAGATCAAACAGTCCGTAATAACCAGTGACGGAAAAAATCAAAATCCAGATGCCATAAGCGGCATCGCCGAGCCGGTGCAGAATGACCGGAGACAGGAAAACTCCGACCAACACGTTCGTTCCAAGCGCCGACCAACTGGAGCCGACGTTTTTCAGAATCTGTGTTTTTTCAAATTTCCGCATTGTGGTCGCCGGCCAGTTTTGTTACCCGCAGCTCGTTCAAATGACCTATCTTAATGTTCTTTTTAAGGTCGATTCCGCTGAATTTCCCGATCCCTCACTCCCTGACTTTTCAACCCCTCCAAATCTCCCCTGATTGAATCGAGTGGAAAACCTCGGTACCGGGCACCGACGCGGGCAGCGCTGCTGGAGCCAAATCGACCACACTGGCGGATTTGATCAGGACGACACAGTCAATGTTGCGCGAGGCAATTCTTTGGAGTTCCAACTGATGCGTTGAAAAGACGCAATTCACACCGATTGAATCCAGACGATCACCGCACTCCGCCGGGGCGACGGTTGATCGCGACTTGGGAAGCAACGTGGAGTCCAAAGTCGGAGTGTCCCCAAAGCGATTGTATTACAGGCGACATGGCGGGAATTGATTACGGTGGTCATAAAACGGACTTGCGCCACACTCTTCCCAATGGCGACCGCGTCGGCTGCAAGTCTCGGTGCGCGATAACATTTTCCGACGATTCTCCCCGGGTTGCCCATCCCAAACCCGGCGCATCCAATCAAAAACCTGCGCGTTTCAGCGGGCGAGCGGAGGTCGAGACAGCAGAGCGCATCGCAGAAGACGCGAATACTCCCTGCCCAAGCTGGGTTGGCGCCACAGGAAGTAGTTGGTGCGAATCACCAAACATGAAAGCATCTGGTCCCAAATTCCAGAGACTGGCTCGGACAAGCTCTCGCTGAGGAGTCGTAGAATTCCGCTGGTCGCGTTCGCCCATTCACCCGAGCCGAAGAATGCAGCTTGGAATTGTGCTTCCAATCGGTCGCCGGAGGACGCGGCCTCCCCAGCCTCCAGGGCTAAGGCCGGAAGTGACGAGAATAAAAGCGTGAAGGCGTCGTACAGCAATGGCGCGCCTAGCATGGGCATTTCCCAGTCGATCACGGACACTTTCTGTGAGCGGGCATCCCAAAATATATTCTCAATCGTGAAATCGCCGTGCGCACACAGCTCTTGCTCAGTCCATTTTTCGGCTTCCGCTGCCAAAGTCTCTTTGATCTGGATTCCAGCCTGCATAAGAGTTGGAAGTTGGTACCAATCGGGGGAAAGCTTCCGTGCGGCGGTGTTCTGCTTGAGAAGAACCGGGATGCTGGCGGCGATCTCGACGCAACGAGAGAATTCGTGGCGCAAAAAATGAAAGCGTTTACGGCGGGACCGCAAGAATATCAGTTCCGACAACGGCTGCCCCGCCACCACGCTTTGCGCGGCGAAATGCCAGCCTTCACGTTCGAATGATGTGATGGGGATGGGTACAGAGAAGCGCGCCACCTCGTGCTCGGAAAGACGCGACCGCACAAATCCGAGAAACTGGAATTCGGAAGCCAGCGCTTTTTCCCCTAATCCCCCGATGGGGGAACCCTTGAGAATCACTTCAAGCTCCGAGTCCCGAGTCTTGAAAGTTCGTATGGTTGCCTTTTCGCTTTCGGCGCTAAAAGAAAGATATTGAGATTGGCTTTCAAACCGCACTTTGCACCCCAGCGGTTTTGAGACGTTGCCAGATCGCATTCTTATTAGAGCCATCGTGGTGCCCAGCTTTGTTGGCAATGATCACGAACTCCGGTGTGAAGTAGCGCATGATGCCGAAACGGCTCAGATAAAACTTGATAAGGCGCGACCATCTCGGCCGTGATCCTAAGGTTGGCTCGCTCATCATTCGTAGAGTGTGGGCTGCGAGAGCGCCCCCGTTCAGAGCTACGAGGAACAAGGGTTTGTTATAGCCGGGATCGGCTGCGTAGAAACTTGCGTCCCGAAATCCGCTCTCGCTCAGGATTTTACGATAACCCATCTCCGAATAAGTATAAGTTCGGTATTGGGACTTCTCGTTCAGCTGTCTGCGGTGCCGGGATCGCTGATGACTATGCCGCAATTTAAGAGTCGCGAGCCAACGGGGCATAAGACCTGTATATGTGAGACCCGAGTGGTCGAGTGCACCGCGAAAGTTGTTGTAGCCGATTCGATTCTCGATTCCAATCAACAGAACTCCGCCCGGTTTCAATATGCGAAAAATCTTTCGAAGGAATTGTCGTTGGACCTCCCGCGGGGAAGCGGAGGTGTCCCACTCTCCTACCCATTCGAGAACGCCATTGACGACAACGAGATCGAACGCATTGTCGCGAAATGGAAGTTTCGTGGCGCTGCCCTGAACGAGGTTTACATTGAGGAGTCCTTCTTGCCGAAGCCGGACGCCAGTGAACTCCAGTCGTTCCGTAATAGCCTCGACCGAATATACATCACTCACCGCATGAGCGAGAGCTTGCGTGATCGCTCCATAGCCCGAGCCAATATCGAGCGCAACCAAGCCCTCCTTATTCAATCCGAGGAGCGGCAGCCACGACGCTCGGCTCTGCGACTGGACCACGGAATAAACCATTGCTTGATCCTTCTCGAAGTGCTTTATGACCGCCTGCCGCCAGCCGTCCCTCTGGGCATCTGAAAGCAGCGAGAGCGCCTCGGGTTGAGGCACTTCGCCCCAATAATGTTCTGGATCAAAAAAACGTGGAATTCCTTCACGAACCTCCCATCGCCGGTTGCAACTCCGGCAGATGAGGGCGGTTCCATCCTCAGATAAGTTCGCAGAGCACTCAGGGCACGCCAGAAGTACCCACGGGTTTTGCAAAGACTGTTCCTCCCTCGCATCGAAGCCACTTGGCTGTTCGACGAGAACAACGGCACGTGCACGACCGCTACCACTCGAAAGACAAACGATCCACTATAATCAACAAGACAGACTACACCATAGCCAGATCGTGCCAGGCGGCCCCGTCAGAAAGACGGTGGAATGCTTCGGCATCGAACCATCGCCTTAGCGAAACGTAAAAGCCGATTTTTTGCCTGCTCGTTGACGGGCCGGTTTTTCCGTTCGAGCTGCCATCGCAGGGACTGGAAGCAGACTGAATACAACCCCGATTCCATACGGTTCCAATTCAAATTCCTGTTCGCATCTCTTGCGTTCGAGATCATAGGGCGCAATGTGCGAAGGTTTGTGCCGATCGGAGTTGCCTCTGACCCAGGTTACATTCCTGACGAACTTGGTGGTACGAACCCGCGTGGAGCCGACCCACAACCAGCGCTCGTCAAGACGAAGCACGGCGCGGCATCAGCCCAAAACCTGTCCAGTTTTTTCGCTCACCTGGTTGAAGCTAGTCATCTGTTCGATCTGAAGAGTTTTGCGGTTGGCAATAACGACGTGGCCATCGACTGTGGTGAAATAAACTCGGTCCCCGAAAAGGTAGCCGTCGTGAGACCTTTGCGCCGCGATATCGGTGCGGGGACTGGAGGTCGTAAGGCATATAGCGTCACGCTGCTCAAAGCGGGTGACCCAGACTTCGCCATCAAGCTCAAACACGTGATTGGGGTGCGAAAATGTGGCTTGGTCGTGGCGATCCTGCGATAGTCCGTCGGCCGCGAGAATCTTGCCCAAGGGTCACCGCCTAGAACATTCCATTCCCTGACGACGCTTCCAGTGGTCGTGATTTCCACCACCATGTCGAGTCCAGTTACAGCGATCAGGAGATTCCCCTGGTGCGTTGGACAAACGTGATGATCTTTAAAGCAGGGCAGCGAAATGTAGTGCTTTAGCGGTAAAACCTGGAGGTTCATAGATCAGCACTTCGGTAGAGGTGCAGGCATACAGCTTATTTCCGAGAAGTGAAGCAGACTTGAACAGAATGGCGGGCAACTCTTCTGAACAGACATCAGGCGGAGAACAGAGACCCGCTACCACGGCTCGTGGATGCTGCGGTCGTTCTCGGGGGCTCGATTGTCGCCGAAAAAGTTCGCACCAGCGGGGCCATCAGCTTGTTGCAACAGGGGTTGCTGCCCGAGCCGTGCTCAGGGTTCCGGTGAAATCTAATCGGGGCCAGTCGATTTTGCTGGGCTGCCCGTTCTTATCTCGAACGGAACTCCGGAAGCGACATTGCCGCGCGTCAACTTTTGCGAGACCAACGGAGAGGTGAACTCCACCGATTGTGAATTGAACACTCTTCCTTCTCACTCGGCTTTGCGAGATGTTTTCGAGTGGATTGTCTAACCGTTCTGGAACTATCGCACAGATTCGGTAAAAACGGCTGGGCTGGATATCCCGAACCCAGTGGCCGTGATGCTTACAGTGGCTGCCGCGGGAGAAAGGGTATAGAACTCGGTTGCGATTCCGTTCGCGCCGGTCACGACCGTGTTTCCATTGGAGAAAGTTCCTCCGGCGCCATTATCCGAAAAGGTGACGCTGTTGCCGGAAAATGGATTGCCATACTGATCCGTAACCAGCACGGCTAGAGCCTGGGGCAATTGCGTCCCCGGCGGCGCATATTGATTGTTGCCGCTGCTAACCACAATCGTCGTGGCAATCGGGGCAACGGAGTATTCCGCGTAAGTCTCCTTGTTCGGAGTTAGTGTGATATCTGCCGGCGTGGCGGTAACGAGAACCGTCGACGGCGCGCTCGGCAACCGCAGGGAACTATAAAGAGCCATGCCCGAGGCGTTGGTGACGACCGATGAATTGGGAGCTGATCCCTTGTTGGCGGTGAACTTGATAGTGACGCCCGCGACGGGATTTTTATAGGCATCTTTCACCTGAGCGATGATGGGTTCGGCAATTCCGAAACCGTCTGCACCAGTCTGTCCTCCTCCGCCATAACCAATCATCATTGTGGCAGCGCCGGGCGTCGCGGTAGCAGTAGTGGTTACGCTGCCGGAGGCGACGCCATAGACCATAACCGTGGCCGTTAGCGTGTAGGATCCAGCTTTTTGCGGGACAGTATAAGCAATCGATGCATTACCATTAGCATCGGTGGTGGCAGAACCGGTTCCGCTTCCGGAATAGGGGCTGAACACGCCACCCTTGCCGCCGTCGCTGAAGATGATGATGGCACCCACGTTAGGCTGCCCGGTGTAGGGGTTGGAGACATTGATCTGGATCGAATCGGGCAACACGGTCGCAGCCGGTGCACTCTGCGCGCCGCCTGAGGTCACTGTGATGGCGCGGAACAAGCCATAGACGCGTAGAGCATAGGTTGCCGGGCTAGCCGCCGTCTCGGCTGCGACATAAACCTTCCCGTTTGCAACAGTCTGCGTGACAAAGTGACCAGGCGTACCTAACGTGTCGCGTCCTCCTGCCGCCTGATTCGTGTCGTAGAGCAGCTTCATGGAAACCGCGTCAAACGCGTTAAGCCCGTCGCTTAGCACCCACAGAATTCCGTTGCTATTGCCATTGGCGGAAATCGACGGAGAATGGCTGCCCGTGTGTTTTGCAACCGTTTCGACCGGAGTGCCGAGCTGTCCGCTGGGCAGCACCGGAAAAGCCATGACCGGTGCGGCATCGGGCGCGAAGTATACCGTGTTATTCCAGTAAGCGGGTGTGCCAAACAGCACATCGTTCGGAACCTCAGGCTGCTGCACCAGCGTCAGTTCCTGAATAATCTGACTATCTGCCCCAGCCGAGTAATGTCCCATGTTATCGCGATTCAGAACGTAGACCATGCCATACTTGCCGCCGGCGATGAGTTCGTGCGGATAAGGACCGGTCTGATCGGGAAGGACAAGAGCTCCGGTTGAACTCAAATCAAAATCGTTGGAGTTGAGATAAGCCACATTCCACGGGGTGAAATAATCCTGAACCAGGTATTGGTTATTCGAATCCACCTCACCGGGAATAAGCTTTACCACGCTGTTGCAGTAGGTCTGCCCGCCACTTTGGATGTCATAACCGTTACTGTCCGCTTCCGCCGTTTCAAAGAAAATGTTGTTGTTCTCGTCGGCCGCGATACCGCTGCCTGCCTGCCAGATTGAAGTCAATCCTTGATCAGGCGAGGTATTGAAAATTCCGGTTTGCGTTAGCGTGGCTTCGTTATAGGAAAGCATCCAGCCGCTATTGGCATCATTACACCCGTTCGAGCCGAATGCCAGGTAGAGCGTGCCATCGAGCAACAAAAGGCCGGGACGGTTCTTCTGGTGAAGACTGTTGAAGACGGTTTTATGTCCCAGTTCGCTGACGCTGGTGGCTGTGATCAGAACGGGAGTGGCCAGGTCATTCCCAGTCGTGATGTCGACGGCGTGCAGATGGTGTTGAACGGTGGTGCCGTTGACGACAGTCTTGGCCACCAGATACATTGTGTTATTGGCGGGATCGATAACCGGAGTCCCGATGATGCCTTCCTCACTGAATCCCACATACGAGCCGCACGGCAGTGTCTTGTTAGCGTTTTGGGCCGTGGTGATCCCTTGAGAGGGATTGGTGTAGTTGACCCACCACAGTTGTGCGCCTGAATCGGCGTCAATCGCGTAGACGGAATCCGCCATGGTGACGATGTAAACGACGTTGTGGACTTGCCCGTTGATCGTCACATTCGGCATGTACAGCGGCTGCGCCATCACCACATTGTCGACGGGGGCGCTGAAGAGAAGGCCGAAGCCGGCCTTGTTGACATTGCTTGGAGTGAGCAGCGTTTCACTGGCGTTAGCGTTGCCGCGTCTGTTATCCGCCCGGGTGGTTGTAAACGGGTGCTGCGCGAACGAAGGCGACAGCAAGGAAATGCAAGCCAGCAGCGCCAAACAGAGATCGCGGACGATCGTCGATCCAGATCGTCCACGCGTCGTCGCACCCGACAAATGTGGCGCATCCGACCGGGGTTTCGTCTGCCCTGACAAAAATTGGCGCATCTCCTGGTTCCTCCAAAAATCAATTGCTCGTCTCACACCTGTACACGTCATTTTGCACATCGGGGGATGGGACCTGCCAGGAAACAAACCGATATTCATCAACGATGAGAATCGGAATTGATTAAACCGATGGTATACACCCGTAGCTGTGGAATCGCAAATCAATTGATCAGTTGATCAGTTCGTGTGCGCAAACCATTGCACATCATGTTGATCAGCGCATATTTTCGGCCTTTAGCGCAAATGTGCCATTCCTTGTTATCGAACGCTAAAATTCTTGCAGACCGTCACCAGCAACTGCATTTCGCAAAGTAGCTCCCGGCGCCATCGCCCTTCCGCGCCTGTGTCGAACCCGTGCTCGCGAATGTAACGCAATTATTAGCAGTTGATTTTCTAAAATTCTAAAATTCTAAAATTCCCCTGGGGAATTGGGAAATTGCGGGTTCCGACTGGCCCTGTCACTCAGAACTCTGTTTCGCAAACTGACAATTAGAACTCGGTCCACCGACTTTACGTCGTTCCAGCACAACGCCGAGAGAGTCTGTCGAGCTCAGCCTGTATGGACCTTCGTAGGTAATACCAATTCTTGCGGAGGTCCGCCAAGCCAGTATTGACGCCTTTTCCCCCAGCGGATTCCCATTTCTTGCATCTCTTCGTCTCTTCGCAGAGCC
>Ga0181522_10000921_pt1 | contig 19240 bp, 14 predicted proteins | sample PEATcosm2014_Bin_27_FD_121103 | JGI IMG/M metagenome (GOLD analysis project Ga0181522, IMG submission 121103) | Peatland microbial communities from MTU Mesocosm Facility, Houghton, MI, USA - PEATcosm2014_Bin05_10_metaG | ecosystem: Environmental > Terrestrial > Soil > Wetlands > Peat | place... | reverse complement strand
GTCGAAGCGAAAATGCTCCTCGAATCGCTTACGACCGTTTCCGGCAGCATAGTTTCGGCCAGTTCGACCACCAAGATGCAGTCCGAGCGGATCAAGCGCAACTACGAAGAAGACGCCTTCCGGCAGATGACCACACAAATGGGCGGTTGGGCCGAACAGCGCTTCGCGCGTTCCGATCCGAGGGCTCACTCGCGCTTCCATGTCGAGCTGGGTAAGGAGCTCATGGCTCATGGATTCACCACGGAAGCCGAAGCCGAGTTCCAGCATGCGGCGGCGGTTGACCCTTCAAGCACAGCGCCGCTAACGGCTCTGGCTGAGGATTATGATGCTCTGGGCGATGGGACGAAAGCACGGGCACAAGCTGAAGCGTCGTTGCGCCTCCGCGAGTCCGCGGAAGCATATCTGGTCCTCGCACGGCTCGATTTGAAAGAAAATAGGACGGAAGCTGCCGCCCAAAACATCGATCGGGCGCTGCAACTGGAACCAGGAAATTCGTCCGGTCAAGAGATGAAACGCACTTTAGCAGCCAAGCTCGCGGAGAAAGCGCAGCCGCTGTCACAGCCATGAAGCAGGTCTCAGCTCTCAGGTCTCAGCTCCCAGGGCCCGGAATTACGAAGGCGATGTTCTTTACATTTCTTACTTTCCTGTTTCTGGGCCTCACATGTTCTGCCGATGTTCTGAAGATCGAGCTCGACGACGCGATTCAACCAGTTACTGCCGAATATGTGGGCAGAGCGCTGGAGCTGGCAGCAGCGAACCATGATCAGGCTGTTCTGATTGAGATCAACACTCCTGGTGGTTTGGTGGATTCTACGCGGGAAGTCATAGAAAAGATCGTCGCGTCGCCTGTGCCTGTGATCATCTACGTCACTCCCAGCGGAAGCCGCGCTGCTTCGGCCGGCTTCTTCATTCTGGAATCGGCTGATGTTGCAGCTATGGGTCCTGGCACCAATACTGGTGCTGCTCATCCTGTGATACTTGGCGAAAAGATGGACGAGGTGATGAAGCAGAAGCTGGAGAACGATGCTGCGGCGCTGATGCGTTCGGTGGTCGCCAAGCGGGGGCGTAATGTCGAGTTGGCCGAGAGCGCTGTGCTTCAGTCGAAGTCTTTCACCGATCAGGAGGCGCTTGATAAGCATCTGATCGATTACATCGCGCCGAACGAGCAGGATCTTTTCCGCCAAATGAAAGGAAAAAGTTTCCAGCGCTTTGATGGCAAGAGCGTCACGCTTGACCTGGCGAATGAGCCGGTTCGCGACTATCGAATGACGCTCAAGCAGCGCATTCTCACTCACCTTATGGATCCGAACGTAGCGTTCATCCTGCTGGCGATTGGGGCGCTTGCGCTGTATGCGGAGTTCAACCATCCTGGAGCGGTCATTCCTGGAACGGTTGGGGTGGTTTTCATTCTTCTCGCGGCATTCGCTTTGAATCTACTGCCCGTGCGTTTTGCCGCAGTGGCGATGATCATTGGCGCTTTCGCGCTGTTTGCGGCTGAGGCGAAGTTTGCGAGTCACGGCGTGCTTACTACCGGCGGAATTGCGCTGCTGACGCTCGGCGGGCTGTTTCTGGTGGATGCTCCGATTCCCGAAATGCGGGTTCATCTGGCGACAGCGCTTGCGGTCAGCATTCCGCTCGGATTGATCACGGCGTTTTTGATGAGCATCGCAGTGCGCGCTCGACGAAACAAAGTGGTCACGGGCGAACAGGGGTTGATTGGAGAAATTGGAATTGCGCAAACGGCGCTCGCTCCCGCGGGAAAGGTTTTTGTGCATGGCGAGCTTTGGGACGCAGTCTCTGCGGTTCCTGTTTCTGCAGGTGAGCGCATTGTCGTGCGGCAGGTTGATGGGCTTACGCTAAGCGTAGATCCTGTTTTGGCTTCGAAGACTGTGATGGCCTAGTCCTAGTGCCGGGCTTTTCTGGCGCCCTCTATTATTATACCATTAGAATCAATGATTTACGAAGTATGATTGATTTACGACACACTTCGGCCGAGGCGCGGCGGGTCGCTCCGATTGTCGCCGGTGGGCGGTGGACCGGGCGCCTGCCGCTTTCAGGTGACTTGATTGCACGGCCTCCCGCCCACACCGCACGGGTTACGATCCCGTGGACGCCGGTTTGGAGGTCCTAAATTATGTTCACGGGCCACCTGCTCCCTTTCGCTTTCTCTGTTCCTCGCGGCTTCCACAGCTTTAGCACAAAGTCACGGCGATGGTGGCCACGGCACTGGTAGTCCGTCTCCGCCGCCCAACATGAACGTCGGGGCTACCGATCCGGGCACCGACATTCCTGATTTTTCGCACGCCACCAAGGCCACGGCTGGCCCCGGCGAGTTCAGCAATCTGACATTGCCGGAGCAACAGCCGCGAAACGGGGGATCGGGCACAGCTTCTCGAAGTGCCGAAGAAAGTGGGCAGCGAGACGCCTGCGCTCTATCGCGTGAGCACGGACCGCGCGAGCGGATATGGCGGCGGGGGAGTTTCCCGACATTCCAATGGCGACTCCCGACAACGAACCAGGCGCTCTTATGCACGTCCATCTTCCGCCGAACAGCGTGTCTGTGAATAGCGCGGCTGGAGAGAACCACTTGGACTTTGATGCGGTGGCCGCTTTCGCCAACAACAGCAAAAACACACAACCGGTAATCACCACTGGCGAGACCTATGCCATGGCTCTATCCGACGCGCAGATGGCATCCCTGCGCAACAGAGGAGTCGATATGAAGAATGGTTTGAGGCTTGGGGCTGCACAGTACACCGTGCGTGTAGTCATCCGCGACAACCTCACGGGCAAGGTCGGCAGCGTAACGGCGCCGCTGACCCGTAAACCAAACCGCATCATCGGGAGTGCTCAATCACAGCGCAGTTTCGAATCAGCTGGATTGTTCGATCATTTTGCGGTGCCCGCATCGTCCTGAAACTTTTTTGGGCGCTTCCCTCACGCCGAACGGCGCTCGCTTGCGCTACAATCCGCTGATACACAGAATGTCCGCGAAATACGAATAACAAGCTCGGTGGAGGCATCTATGGATCTCGGGTTTCCGGTGGGTATCGTTGCCGTCATTCTTTTCATCTACGTGTTGAGCTCGATCAAGATCCTGGCCGAGTATGAGCGTGGCGTCATCTTCCGGCTTGGGCGCCTGATGGGTACGGCCAAGGGGCCGGGCGTGATTCTGGTCTTCAGCCCGATCGACCGTATGGTGCGGATTTCGCTGCGGCAGGAGGCGCTGGAGGTTCCGCCGCAGGACATCATTACTCGCGACAACGTCACTTTGAAGGTGAACGCGGTCATTTTTTTGCGGGTGATCGATCCCAATAAGGCGGTGGTCGAGGTTTCGAATTACGCTTATCAGACTTCGCAGTTTGCTCAGACTACTTTAAGGTCGGTGCTCGGAGAGCAGGAACTGGACGAGCTGCTGGCGCATCGCGACAAGATCAATCTGCGGTTGCAGAGCATCCTCGATACGCACACGGCGCCCTGGGGCGTGAAGGTCGCGAACGTCGAGGTGAAGCAGGTGGATATGCCGGAGTCGATGTTGCGGGCTATGGCCAAGCAGGCTGAGGCGGAGCGCGAGAAGCGGTCGAAGATTATCCATGCGGAGGGCGAGTTCTCGGCGGCGCAGCGGCTGGTGGATGCGGCGCATTTGCTGTCAAGCGAGCCGGCCAGCATTCAGTTGCGGTATCTGCAGACGCTGACTGAGATTGGCGTGGAGAAAAACACTACGGTGGTGTTTCCGGTGCCGATTGATTTCTTTTCGGGCCTACAGAAGTTGCTGGGCGGCGGCGCGACGGCGAACCAAGCGCCGGCGGGACGGTAGAAGTTAACTGTATTTCGCATGGTTATGGAATAAATGGTTACTGCACAACAGGACACGGAGATCACGCTTGGCACCGGGCGCATGCTAGCCATTTTCTTTGGCTTTGTTCTGGTTTGCGCATTCTTTTTCGCGATTGGATTTTCGCTGGGGAGAAAGACTGCCATGGCGGGCGGGGGGAGCACGCTTGGGTCTGCAGCGGCTAGTCCGACGGCGGTCGTTCGGCCGTCATCTGTTAAGGCCGATGCTCATCCGGCTGCGGCGCAATCCGGGAATTTCAGCTTCTATAAATCTGTCGGCGAGAAGAATGCTGACGCCGCACTTGCACCGGCGGATGCTAACACAGCGGCACCGGCTGCAGCCGGTGCTAATACGGCGGGCACGGGTGCAACCTCCGCGGAGGCTCCAAAGGGCGCTACGGATGCTGGGACTGCGGCGCCTGCAACGGCAGGATATTTCGTACAGGTCGCGGCGGTTAGCCGGAAAGAAGATGCAGATGCGCTGGTTGAGGCGTTGAAGAAGAAACAGTATCCGGCGTTTAGCGCGAACACTAATTCGGCTGACAAGTTCTATCACGTACAGCTTGGACCTTATGCTGATATTAAGGAAGCGGAGGGTATGCGTGCGCGGCTGATTGGAGATGGATACAATCCGATTGTTAAGAAGTAGAACGGGATTTGTAATTGGTGGTAATTGCAAATTGCAAATTGGCTTCTGTTGCTGTTCCTCATCATGTCCACGGACGTTCACAGCCTGGATCGATTCCTGCAAGCCGTTGCTGATCCTACTCGGCGCCGAATTCTGCATGCGCTTAAAGAAAAAGGGGCATGCTCGCTGGACAAAGAAACCGGGCTTTGCGCCTTCGATATAGAGCAGCGGGTGAAGCTGGCGCAACCTACGGTGTCCCATCATATGCGAATTTTGGAAAAGGCGGGGCTGGTTGAGGCCAAGCGGGAGGGACATTGGCGCTGGTATCGACGCAACGAAAAACTGATTGGAGAGATGACGCGAGAGCTGAAGGGAGAACTCTAGAGGCGATTCGAAGATTCGCTACGACCTACGACCCGGCGCTCGCCACCATAGATTTGTCTTCAGGTTTGTCTTCGTTCTTTTCTTTCGCTTCGAAAACAGGATTGGCGTCCCTTTGAGCCAGATTGCGCACCTGGGAGATGAGGTCTGCCACCTCGAAAGGTTTTGCCAGCGAGGGCACGTGGTGCTCGCGGAGGAAATCTCTGGTTTCTTCGTCGGTCACGGTGGCAAACGTCAGCAGCAGGCCTCGCTCGAGGCCGGGAGAGTTTTCTGCAATCCATCGGTACACTTCGCGCGGGGTGCGACCGCGGGGCATGTGGCCGTTCATGACGATGACGTCGAAAGCGCCGCTGCGAATTTGTTGTTCGAGGTGGTCAACATTTAAGGACGCAGTAACTTCGGCGCCTGCGCCGACCAACACGTCACGCTCCAACTCCAAGACAGCTTGTTCGTCTTCGACGAGCAGCACTCGACCTCTTACCAGTGACTCGCGGCGTTTCGGTGTGTCCGGCTCCTGCAATGCGGGCTTTTCGCTCGCCAGCAAGCGGACTTCGATCGTGGCTCCGCCCTCTTCGCGGTTACGGGCCATGATTTCTCCGCCGTGCTCTTTTACGATGCCGTAGCAAATGCTCAAGCCTAAGCCGGTTCCTTTGCCCACTGCTTTTGTCGTGTAGAAGGGATCGAAGATCCGGCCGGGATCCTTGATTCCAGGACCACTGTCATCGAACTCCACGCAGACATAGGCATCTTTTTGGGAGACGCGCACTTTCAGCTTGCCGCTCGCGCTTCCTTCCACCATGGCATCAAGGGCGTTATTAATCACGTTCAGGAAAACCTGTTCCAGTTGATGAGGATCGGCCACCACGGAGGGGAGGTCATCGGCAATCTCGCGTTCCAGGGAAACGTTATTCACTCTCAAGTCGTATTCGCGCAGGGTGAGGGACTCTTCGAGCACCTTGCGAAGATCTACTTCCTGTTTCTGGGGCTTGCGCTGGCGCGCGAAGGAAAGGAGATTCTGCACGACACGGTGGGTGCGCTGGGCTTGCTTGAACAGTTTGCGCACATAGTCGGCTGAACAGGAATCCAGGCCCGCACCTTCGAGCAGTTGCGCGTAACCGAGGATTGCGGTCAGTGGATTGTTCAACTCGTGGGCTACACCGGAAATCAGTTGACCGACGGCGGACATCTTCTCGCTTTGCAGCAGCTGTTCCTGAGTTCGGCGCAGGTCTTCGTAGGCGCGGCAGGTTTCCTCATAGAGCTGCACCTTTTCGATGGTGGTCGCAAGTTGGCGGCTGATGGCGACCAGCAGATTCTCGTCGTTACTTGAATAGTGCCGATCTTCCTTGCTTGCGATACCCATGATACCGATAGGTTTTTCCTTACTCCACAGCACAACCCATATCCAGTAACGCAGCCGGTCGGAACAGAAAAACTCGACTACCGCCGGGGGCAGATGGGGCAGAAAATCCTGGGTCACAACTTCAGCTCGCGAGCGCATCACCAGGTCGCCGAGACCTTCCGGAAAGAAGACGTCCGACATGCGCACCCGCGCCTCGGTTCTCGGACCCCAGCCAGCGCGACGCCGGTAGGTGCCGTCCGGTTCGGCCGCCAGATAAACTGATCCGGTGTCGGCTCCAAACAGAGAAATGACCTGGCGCAGGGTCAGGTTCAAGATTTCGTCAAGATCAAACGACTGCGTTGCTATGACCGCCATTGCGTTGAGTGCGTTCAACTCACGGTTGCGGCGGCGCATCTCGTCTTCCGAGCGCTTTTTCTCGGTGATGTCGAGAACGAAACCCTGATAGCGTTCAATTTCTCCGTCTTGATCGCGCGTGGCAAAGCAGCTTTGCGCCACCGTCAGCAGGGTGCCGTCTTTGCGGCGCACGGTGATTTCGAAATTACGCACATAGTTGTGCGCCTCGATTTCGGTGCGGAAAGCATCGCGCTCCTCAGGAACCGAGTGCAGTACGCTTCCCATGTCGAGCGCCATCAACTCATCGCGGCTGCCGTAACCGAGCATGGTGACGAAGGCGTCATTGCAATCGAGGAGATCGCCGTCGAGTGTTGCCACGAATACGCCTTCCTGGGCCTGCTCAAACAACATGCGGTATTTTTCTTCCGCCTGCTGGCGAGCGGTGGTGTCATGCACCACGTGGATGGTGCCTTTTTGCTCGCTTCCCAGCTCGGCGTACGGCGAAGTTGAAACCACCGACTGGCCGCCAAAACAGGGATCCATCCCTTCGGTCAGGCCGGCGCCGCGTTCGCAATAAGGGCATCCGCTCCAGGGTTGCTCTTGCGGGAGCACTTCTTTGCAGAGGCTGCCGAAGACATCGGCGGATGACTTTTGCAGGCGTTCCAATAGCGCCTGATTTGTCTTCAGAATTCGAAAATCAGCATTGTGGGCTAGAATCAGATCCTGGACTGAATCGAAAGTATTGCTCCACTGCCGTTGCGAACGAAGGACCTGCTCGAGCAGGCGCAGGTTTTCCAGCGCAATACTCAACATCTGCGCGGCCGTCCTGAGAAATTCCAGTTCTTCTTTGGCGTGGTGGCGGGTGCCGGAACAGCCCAGGGATAGCATTCCGATCACTGACTTTTTACCCTGCAGCGGCAACAGGAGAACATGGCGGATGCCATGTTTCCGCATTTGTTCCCGCTCGCACTCTGACATTTCTGCCAGCTTCATCAGAGCTGGCCGCTTTTCCCGAAGGGCGCGGAGCTGCATTTCATCGATTCTCGGTTGCGCGATCGCCCGCAGAAATTCTGGCGATAATCCTGCCTGCAATGTGGGCACAAGACGGTCGTCGTCCATCCATTGGAACCAAACTCCTTTGGCGCCGGCTACGTGTTTCAGTTTCTCGAGCGCGATCTGCATGATTGGGGCAGGATTCTGGCAGCGCGCAATCGTGACTCTTAACTCGTTCAGAACCTCCAGCCGCCGCAGACTCAGCCGCGAGTCGTCAAGAACGACGAGCAACATGCTGGAACCGAACAGCACCTCGGCTACGAGGTACGTCGCAGCTGGAATGTGGCTGGTGAGGGCAGGCCAATGCAGATTCAAAGTGACCAACCCTGCGCCAAAGAGGATGGGACCGGCGCCGATGCGTCCCAGTCGGTAGCGCAGCAGTTCGATGGCTGCCAAGGCAACGGTCACACGACAGGCCATATCCAATCCGAACTCCAGGTTCTTCAAATCCGGAAAGTAAAGCGGCCGCATTGCGGCACAGACCATCAGTACCCACGAGAGAGAGACGATGAGAGTCAGGACTCGACGGCCGAGCGCTGACATCAGGGCCGCTGTCGCAAATAATCCCATGGACAGGATAAAGTCGGCTTGGGCAAATATCGCGATCGGGTTTCGAGCAAACAATTCGTGCGAGCCGGTCACGCACAAAAACACGGCATAGGCCAGCCAACCGGCTGCCCACATCAGCAAGGATCGGTCCCGAAAAACCTGGAAGAAAACCAGACTGACGACGACCACGATGAGGGCCGCCGATTCCTGCGCCGTCAACCAGGGGACGGTCAAGACGACAACCGAATTCCCGAATAGAGGGGCAAAACCCATAGAATGGCGCACGAACACCCAAGCTTCTAAATATCATGGCCGCTATCGATCGTTACCGTGTTTCCGCGTCCAGTTGGTTACTTTCGGAACATGAAGTCGAGGTCTAAGATGGGTGAACATTGACCCCAGCCATGGCGAATGAGCGCATCCTGGTAGTAGACGACGAGGAAACAATCCGCGAGATTGTTTCTTCCATGCTCGGTGGAGCTCATTTTCAGACTCGGCAGGCTTCCAGTGGAGTGGATGCCCTCGCAGTTCTCGAATCGGGCGACCAGTTCGATCTTGTTCTTTCTGACTTGATGATGGCGGAGATGGACGGAATTGCCCTTCTGGAACGAGCCAAAGAACGCTATCCCGACATGCCGATCGTGATGGTGACGGCTGTCCATGACATTCAGGTTGCGCTGCAGGCTTTGCGAAATGGGGCTTATGACTATCTGCTCAAGCCTTTCGAGCGCGAGCAGCTGCTGGCCACGGTGCGTCGCGCGCTTGAGCATCGCCGGTTGAAACGTGAGAACGATGCGTACCGCACTAATCTTGAGGCGCTCGTCGCAGCCCGCACGCAGCAATGGAAGACGGCGCTTTCCAGTTTGGAGAAGTCTTATGACATCACGCTCGAAGCCTTGGGCGATGCGCTCGACCTCAAGGACGCGGAGACCGAAGGGCACTCCCGCCGCGTGACGGCTTACACGATCGCGATTGCGCGCAAGATGGGACTGTCGAAGGAGGATATCAACGTGATCGCCCGCGGCGCCTTCCTTCACGACATTGGCAAGATGGCTATTCCTGACGACATCCTGCGCAAGCCGGGAAAGCTCACGGAAGACGAAATGGCGATTATGAAGGAGCACTGCTATCGCGGGTACAAGATCATTTCGCGAATCCCTTTTCTCGCTGAGGCAGCGGAGATTGTTTATTCGCATCAGGAGCGTTACGACGGGCTGGGCTATCCGCGCGGCTTGAAGGGCAACGAGATCCCGCTCGGGGCACGCATGTTCTCGATTGCCGACACTCTGGACGCCATGACCTCCGACCGACCCTATCGGCCAGCGCAATCATTTGCAGCGGCGCGGAAGGAAATTGAGTTGTGGTCGGGTCGACAGTTTGATCCTCAGATCGTCAAGCTTTTTCTGGAAATGCCGGACAATATCTGGGAAGACTTGCGTAAAGACATTAATGGACCCGACCAGTCTTTTCCGAAGGTGTGACCGAACACCCGAGCTGGCCGCGACGCTGATCTCTAATCTCTAACCACTACACTGATTTCCGGATTGGCTGACATTTTCGTCCAAGCCGGGCATCGTTTTGCGCCGAGCTTCTCATCCAACCTAATAGTGCAGTGAATCAAACGGCCCATAACGGTGGAATTCTGCCGTTTCGGGGATGCCGGTGTTCGCCAGATGTGTCTGATTCGTATCTGGCGAACAGTCGGCCCTTTTCCTGGTACTCCTTCCTGATACCCCTCCTGGCGGCGTGCGTCTCTGCCCTCCACCTGATCTTGCAATTCTGTCGGGCCGCCTCGTTCCAAGGTCGGGGTGTATAAGGTAGGTTCTGGAAGGTTCCGAGCAGAGTAAGATCTCTCGATAGATTTACAGGAGAGAGAAAAATGAAAAACATTGTCGCCACCCTTTGCGCGGTTCTCGTTCTGAATACTCTCTCGGGGGGGCAGGGTACTACGCCGAATCCTGTGCCCAACACGGTTTTGGTGGGCGCCGATGGCAAGTTTGAAAGCGCACCCGATATCGCGATCATTCAATTCAATATTTCAGCGCAGGCTGGTAGCGCCAAGGAGGCTTATGATCAGGCCGCCAAACAAGCCGAGGCGGCGCGTCAGGTTTTTCGGGCTAATGGAATCGACCCCAAGTCAGCGGAAATTGGGTTCTTCTCCGTGAATCCGCAGTACGACTACAAGAATCCCAAGCGCAAAGTCATCGGCTACCAGGTTACGACGAGCGTGAGCGTGAAGCTGAAGGATTTTCTCAAGATCGGTCCGGTTACGCAGCAGCTCGCGGATGCAAGCATTGGTGATAGCCAGTCGCTAAGCTACACGCTGGATTCGACCGACGAGGCCAAGGGCAAGGCGGTCGCCGACGCTTACCGGCGGGCCCGCTCTTCCGCGCAGGCGCTCGCGAACGCCAGCGGGCGCGGGCTTGGCGAGCTTTCCCACGCTTCGGTCGATATCTCCGAGAACACCCGCGTCATCATGCCTATGCCACGCCGGGCGATGGCAATGGCAAATCAGGCGCCCGCTCCGACCGAGGAGTTCTCACCGCAGAAGGTGACGATCACGGCACACGTCGAGGCTCTGTTTGAATTGAAATAGCTGGCGTGACGTACGGATCGTTTCGAGTCCCCTCGTTTCGGGTTTACTCGTTTTGGACAATGACGTCACGCCTTGAAGAGATTCGGCTTGCATCGACGGTTACTTCGCGCTGGATTTCCATCTCAATGGACGCGCCTCGTTCGAGCCTAACATCGGCGCCGCGTGAAAGCATTCCTACCGCAAGGCCGGTGACGCCTCCAATTCCCGCTCCGATGCCGGCTCCTCTGGCCCCGTTGGTTACGGCACCGATCACCGCTCCGGTCGCGGCCCCGCCTGCGGCGTCCTTCACTTTTTTGCCGGCGTCGCTGTCCTCCTGAATCGTGCCTTCAGAGTCTTTCACCGACGTCTTCTCGGCGCCGGGGGTGTTTTCGATCGATCCACCCAGCAGCACGGTATAGCCGTTCGGGTAAATCATGGAAGTGAAGTGGATCAGCACCTCGGCGCGACCCTTCAGGTGACCTCCGCGCTGCGCGCGCTCGATTTTTCCCTGGACGTAAGTTCCGGCAGGAATCAGGACGCGCTCGTCGACGACATACGGGAAGGCGGTTTCCGCGTAGACGGGATCACCGGACTTGGCTGTTTTTGTCGAAATCGCCTGCTTCAGCGAGAGTGGGATCATAGTGCCGACCGGGATCGTCAGGGTTCTCTTCTTTGCGTCTTCAGACGGCGCGGTCGAGTTGGGTGCGGGAGACTGTGCGGTCGCTAATCCTGCGAACAGCAGAATCCAGATGCATGCAACGCAACCTTTCATCGCAGATTCACCTCCCAAAAGCTATCTCGTATCGGATTTGCAGAACTCTAACCGCTCTTTTTTCGCGTACGGCTTTCGAGCACATTCCCCATGAACTGTGACTGCAGTTTTTGCGCACAACCCTCGCCACAAACATGCATCGCACCTTCCTGCACTGCCAGCTCCTCATTCCATGGCGCGAGATGCATAACCGGCACCTCGTAATCGCCGAACGAGCTCCACATCACCCACCAGCGGTCGCTCGATCCCTTGAGGACCCCGCAGTTCGGTCCAGCGCAACGGTAGGACAACAAACTTGGAATGCGAAGCAAATTTTCCGTCATGTCTGAGTGCGAAAGGACTATTGTAGCCGAGTCGATCAGAGGTTATGCGGCAGATTACTTATACGATAAATATTTTTCCCGGAGCCGGATAAATTCATCGAGTCGGTCCCGCCAATCCGCGGCGATCCGCCTTGGATCCTCTCCCGCGTTAATGGCCTCGAATACAGTTTGGTTGACGAGGAGGTCGGCCATTCGCCCCAGGTTGAAGTCGTTGGGATAGAGCTTATGCAGGGCGGAGGCAAGTTCAATCCCCAACTCCGGAGAGTCGAGCGTATTGCGATCGAGCACGAACAGGTTTACGCCTTCGCAGCGCTCACCGGCAAAGTTGCTGGATGACGGACTAAATGAAATCGGCACGAAGCGAACGCTTTGAATCGAGCGTTCGTTCAGATACGCGGCCAATTCCCTGCCCCTGATCCACGGCGCGCCGACGACTTCGAAAGGCGTATCGGTGCCTCGGCCCACGGAGACGTTGGTCCCCTCAATCATTCCGACTCCGGGATAAAGGGTTGCCTCGGTCAAACTCCGCAAATTGGGGGAGGTATTCACCCATCCCAAGCCGGTCGAATCGAACCAGTCGCCACGCTGCCAGCCTTCCATCGCGACTACATTGAGCTGCGCCGCGATGTGCCGCTCGGCATTGAACATTCTAGCCAGCTCACCTAACGTCATCCCGTGACGCACCGGCTCGGAAAAATAGTTGGTGAATTTTTCCTGGCCTTCACCAGAATCAGAAACTGGACCCTGCACGAACGATCCGGTGATCGGATTCGGGCGATCCAGGAGGATCACTTCGATTCCAGCTTTCGCGGCCGCCTCGAGAAAATATCCCGTCGTCGTTTCATAGGTGTAGAAGCGTGTTCCAACATCCGCGAGATCGATCACGACTGCATCCAATCGCTTCAGGATATCGGGCGATGGGTGTCGTGCCTCTTCTTTCGCGCCATAGACACTGTAGACGGAAATTCCGGTTGCCCCATCCTTGGTGTTTCTTACGTCAGTCGTATCCAGCGTTCCGGTAACGCCGTGCTCCGGACTGAAAATTGCGTCAAGCGAAATACCAGGCACGCTGGCCAACACGTCAATTGTCCGTCGACCTTCCGAGTCCACTCCGGTTTGATTGGTCAACAGTCCTACGCTTCTCGGCGCGCCACCTCTCGCCGGACGCAGCGCGGCAAACCTTGTCGCTTCTAGTACATCGATTCCCGTTTTCACTGCTCCATTCCGCAACGGCAACTTCCGCGCCGCGCTCTGCATTTCGTTGTAACCAGTAATCGCAGCGATGCGCATTTTTTCCCCTTCGGCAGGATCGAGCGCCAGCGCTGCCGCCACCGCCGTCGCGACTTTGGTTCGGAGCGACACGGCGCTTCCCTTCTGGTTCGCCGGCAATACGTTCATGTGGACTGCATTGGTCAAGAGCACAATGTAGGTCTTGGTTACCGGATCGATCCACAGCGAGGTCCCGGTGAATCCTGTATGCCCGTAGCTGCCCACGGGCAAGAGTTCTCCGCGATTGGTAGAAAAGGGAGAATCAATGTCCCACCCAAAACCGCGGAGCACGGTTCCGTTTACCGACTGCTGCGGCGCAGTCATTTTCGCGACGGTAGCCGAGGTCAGCACATTGCGACCACCGTCCAGTAATGCCTGCGCAAGAATCGCGAGATCGTCCGCGGTCGAGAATATTCCGGCGTGGCCGGCCACCCCGCCCATGCGACGAGCAGTGGGATCATGCACCACTCCGCGCAGGAGGTGATGGCTTTCGTCCTCTTCGGTCGGCGCGATGCGAGGTTCCCAGGATTTCGCAGGAAAAAACCGGGTATCTTTCATCCCCAGTGGTTCAAAGATGTGCTTTGCGGAATAATCGTCGAGCGACTCGCCCGAAAGACGCTCCACGAGCGCGCCTAAGACGATGAAATTGACGTCGCTGTATAGAAACATAGATCCGGGCGGGTGTTCGGGCGCGACTTCGAAGGCCATACGATAGGCTGCATCTTTATTGTTCGCTTCCCACTTCTTCGCCAGATCCAGATCCTCTGGCAGGCCGGAGTAGTGCACGAGCAACTGCCGGACGGTAACATCCTGCTTTCCATTCTGTGCAAACTCGGGAAGGTACTTGGCAACGGGATCGTTCACGCGCAGTTTTCCTTGCTCCCAGAGCTGCATGATGGCGGTCGTTGTGGCGACGACCTTGGTCAGCGACGCGCAATCGAATATCGTGTCGATGGTCATCGCCTCACGACGAGGTTCGATGGCCCGGCTGCCGTACGCCCTGCGATATACGACTTGCCCGTCGTGACCGACGATTAGCACGGCCCCGGGGATCTGCTGTTGGGCGATGGCGTCGGTGATGATAGGGTCGAGGACGGTCAGGCGCGAATCGAGCGCAGTTTGGGAGAACGTTTCGGCGGAAATCAGGAGAACACAAAGAAGGATGGTTTTTGATAAATGTTTCACTCTGCTTTGACTCTACATGACGCTGGAGATCCGGCTCAAGGCTGACATTACGAGCGATGCCCTCGAAGTAACTCCTGGTTTGCCTCGGCTCGCCGCCTTTGCTATAACCCCATCAGTCCGCAAATACATTTGAACCTGACACTGCCCAATCGAGACGCCGGATTTTCGTTCCTGGTACCGAACTTTGCCGCGCAAGATGAACGATTTCGCGAGGCTTTCGGCATCTTGGAGAGCGCCATCGCCGATCACGCTTTTCCCGCCTGCTCGCTTTCGGTCACGTTTCGCGGAGAACTCATTGCGCATAAGGCTCTTGGCCACTTCACCTACGATCCGACGTCGCCCGCGGTTGCGACGGCTAGCATCTTCGATCTCGCTTCGCTGACCAAGGTTGTGGCCACGACTGCCATGGCGATGGTCCTCTATGAGCACGGCCTCCTCGACCTTGAAGCTCCGGCTACCGCCATCGTCCCCGAATTCATTGCCAATGACGGCCGACGCCAGGAAGTCACGCTGCGCATGTTACTTGCCCACAGTTCCGGTTTGCCGGGCTACGAAAAACTCTTTCAGCGCGGCAAGAACCGTGAGGATCTTCTCCAGGCCGCTTTCGCCACTGAGTTGACCGCCGCGCCTGGCGAACGCTTTGAATATAGTGATATTGGATTCATTATTCTTGGCGTCGTTCTCGAGCGCCTGGCTGACGAACCCATGGATGTGTTCTGCCAACGCGAAATTTTTGGTCCGCTTGGCATGGCGCACACCGCATTCAATCCTACAAATGCGTTGAAGGACTCGATTCCTCCGACGGCTGACGACCGTACCTTTCGCCATCGCGTGATTCAGGGCGAGGTACAGGACGAAAACGCCAGTATCCTGGGCGGCGTTGCGGCTCATGCGGGACTTTTCTCGACGGCTGAGGATCTGGCGATTTTCGGCCACGCGATGATCAACAGCGGATATCCCATTCTTCGCGCCGCGACGGTCGAACTTTTTTCGCGTCGCGAAAACGCGCCGGAGGGAACGTCTCGAGCGCTTGGGTGGGATACGCCATCCGGGCCTTCGCAAGCAGGAAAATATTTTTCGCCTCGTTGCTTCGGACATCTCGGCTATACCGGCACCTCTATCTGGATCGATCCCGGACGACAAGTCTCAGTTGCTTTACTTGCGAATCGGACGTGGCCTGACTGCCAGAACCAGGCAATCAAACAGGTACGCCCGGCGTTTCATGACGCGGTGATCCAAGCCCTGGAGACGAGCGCTTGAAGCGGCAACCCTTGAAGTGGCAAGCCTCGGAGGGACGAGCTTTGCAACGCAAATCATTCGTTCGCAAATCGGTCCGAAAAGCGCGCGAAGATCTTTGCGGGCTCGGTACCGAGAAAGCAAACTCCGCTTCGGCCGACCTTGATCGCAAGTCGGCACTCGAAATCGCGCGCATCATTAACGCGGAAGACGCGAAGATCGCGGCGGCGGTGAGGCGTTCTCTTTCGCAAATCGCGCTCGCGATCGATCTGATAGCTGAGGCGCTGTCCGAAGGGGGGCGTCTGATCTATGTCGGGACCGGCACGAGCGGCCGCATCGCTGCTCTGGACGCGGTCGAATGTCCGCCGACCTTTGATATTCCCCGGCGCATGGTCCAGTTTATTATCGCTGGAGGAAAACGGGCGCTGGGCGCGGCCGTCGAAGCAGATGAAGATTCACGTGAACTGGGCCGCGAAGCTATCGCCAAAAAGAATCCCGGCAAAAGAGACGTGGTAGTGGGCATCGCCGCGAGCGGACGCACCCCCTTCACGGTCGCTGCCATAGAATATGCGCGCGCGCGAGGGGCAAGAACCGTAGTCGTCGTCTGCAACCGGAAATCTCCGCTGGGCAAAGCGGCGCACGTTGCGATTGTGGCGGAGGTTGGGGCGGAAGTTCTCGCGGGCTCGACACGCATGAAAGCGGGCACGGCACAAAAGATGATACTCAACATGCTCTCAACCGGAGCCATGGCCCGGCTGGGCTACGTTTACGGAAATTTGATGGTTAACGTTAATCCGAAGAACAAAAAGCTATTCGCCCGCGGAGTCGGCATACTGGAAAAAGTCACAGCACTCGATCATGCAGCGGCGCGAAAGATGCTCGCCGCTGCCGGGGGACGCGTACCTGTCGCTCTTGTCATGGCCAAGGGTGGCGTCGGCCGCGCGGTGGCGGTCGCCGCCTTGAGGAGATCTGCTGGTCGCACCCGCGAAGCTATCGCCGAGGCAAAGTTGTGACCACAAGTTGAGCACATTTCAGATTGGTGCGTTCGATCTGGCGGGTAACAAAGGAAACTACCCCCGAAGATTCTTCGGCACATGGTATCCGGTTCCCCGCTAGAATATTTACAAGCCCCAAATACAAGCTTGCGCTTGGGGCATTCTCAGGCAACGATCAGATAATGGACAAGCTTGTAATCCGTGGTGGCAACCCGCTGCTCGGCACGGTCCGGATGAGTGGCGCTAAAAATGCGGCTTTGCCTTGTATGGCGGCGGCCTTACTCACGGATGAGCCGGTAATTCTCGAAAATATTCCCCAGGTGCGCGATATCGAGACGACGCGCAAGCTGCTGGCGGCGATGGGCGCTGAGGTCGAACTGGGCTATGGGCGAGCGCATCATCGCACTACGATTTGCGCGCGCATGCTGACTGCTCCGGAAGCTTCCTACGAACTGGTCAAGACCATGCGCGCCTCCACGCTCGTGTTAGGGCCACTTGTGGCACGCTGCGGCCGCGCGCGGGTCTCGCTACCGGGCGGATGTGCGATTGGCGCGCGCCCGATCGACCTGCACATTAAAGGGCTCGAGCGTCTGGGTGCCAAAATCACACAGGAGCACGGCTATGTCGAAGCGACAACGGATCGCCTGAAGGGTGCCGAAATTGTCTTTGACAGGATTACCGTCACCGGCACCGAAGATTTGCTGATGGCAGCTACGCTCGCGGATGGCGAAACTGTGATGCGGAACTGCGCACGAGAACCGGAAGTGGCGGATCTCGCCGCACTGCTCGTTTCGATGGGCGCAGAGATTCAAGGCGCCGGGACATCGACCATTCGCGTGAAGGGCGTCTCCAAGCTGCACGGCGCAAAGCACCGCATCATACCGGATCGGATCGAAGCTGGGACGTTCATTATCGCTGGGGCGCTGACGGGCGGGGACGTAAATGTGACCGGATGCGATCCCCGTCACCTCACCGCCGTCCTCGAGAAGCTGGCCGAAACCGGTGTGAAAACTGCGATAAAGGCGGACTCGGTGCGCGTTATGGGTGATCATCCACTGCAAGCGGCGGACCTGAACACGGAGGAATATCCGGGCTTTCCAACCGACATGCAGGCACAATACATGGCGCTCGCCACCCAGGCGGCGGGCACGTCAACGGTCACGGAAAATATCTTCGAGAATCGCTTTATGCACGCACAGGAGCTCGTGCGTATGGGGGCCAACATCAAGATCGAAGGCCGCCGCGCGATTATTCGCGGCGGAACTGCCCTTAGCGCCGCAGCCGTGCTTGCCTCCGATCTGCGGGCCTCCGCTTCGCTTATACTCGCCGCACTGGTCGCTGACGGCGAGACCATCATCGACCGCGTTTATCACCTCGACCGTGGATACGAGAACATCGAAGAAAAACTGAAAGCCGTGGGCGCTGAAATCCGGCGGGTAGGAAATATCTTCCCCAAACGTGCCGCTGCGCCTGTGCACTTATGATGGTAACGAAAGTAACCTTCGGAGCGTCACCTTATAAGGCTACTATGATGGACGATGTTCGGAAAGAACCACACGGCTATATCTCGGTCGGCTGCTCCCACCATATCTGAAATTAGGGTTAGCGAACTTCCTGCGCAGAAGAACTCGGGCGCGTTTACATTACTTCGATACCTGGCGGTGGGCGCGTGCAACACCGTCTTCGGCTATGGCTGCTTCGCATTGTTCACTCTTTTATTAAGTCCCATATTTTCTTACGGCTACGTTCTGGCCAGTCTTCTTGCCAACCTATTCAGTATCAGCTTCGCCTTTTTGGGATACAAGTGGTTTGTATTCAAGACACGCGGAAATTACCTCAAAGAATGGATTCGTTGCGTCGGCGTTTATGCCGGAAGCATGATCATTTCAGCAGCGGCGCTTCCCTTTGTCGTCGGTATTGTGCGCCGCCAACCTGGGCACGAACACAGCGCACCGTACATTGCGGGGGCTATCGTTCTTGCATTTTCAATCGTGTTCAGTTTCTTCGGCCATCGCCATGTTTCGTTCGCAGCCAGCCGCCCAGGGCAAGACAAGACTGACTGATTTCAATTTCTCCAGTTGACCTTTCTGCTGTGACTTTCGTAATTCTTCCTTCCTCGCTTCGGTATGGGATAACTGGAGGGCAGATGCTTTCGCGCAGATTGTTCGCATGACTTGCCAAGAGTGCAAATATCTGCGCACATCGCTCGTAGAAACCGGGACAGCCGCAACATGAAGACAATTAGCGTGGTCACGCCTTGCTTCAACGAAGAAGGCAATGTCAGAGAGGTCTACGAGCGCGTCCGCGATCTGATGTTACAACTCGGGAAGTACCGCTACGAGCACATTTTCATCGACAATGCGTCGCGGGACACAACCTTCGCCGTGCTCAGGGAGATTGCCGCCGCCGATTCGAATGTCAAGGTGATAGGCAATGCGCGTAACTTCGGACATGTTCGCTCTCCGATGCATGCACTGTTGCAAGCGAGTGGCGACGCCATCATTGTTCTCATGTCCGATCTGCAGGACCCACCTGAGGTTCTTGCCCAGTTACTCGAGGAGTGGGAAAAGGGAACACCGATCGTCATTGCCGTGAAAAACGAAAGCCATGAAGCGACATCGATGTTTATGGTTCGAAAATTGTTCTATCGGCTGGTTAACCGGCTGGCCGACGACATTGAGACGTATGAGAACTTCACCGGCTTTGGCTTGTACGATCGGCAGGTTATCGACCTGGTTCGTCAGTTT
>Ga0181522_10000920_pt1 | contig 19240 bp, 17 predicted proteins | sample PEATcosm2014_Bin_27_FD_121103 | JGI IMG/M metagenome (GOLD analysis project Ga0181522, IMG submission 121103) | Peatland microbial communities from MTU Mesocosm Facility, Houghton, MI, USA - PEATcosm2014_Bin05_10_metaG | ecosystem: Environmental > Terrestrial > Soil > Wetlands > Peat | place... | reverse complement strand
CATCTCGCCGCGTGCCATCGTGCCTTATCCCGATCAGGATCTCGCCGCGAGTGCTCGGGCTATCAAATCCCAGATTGCTCCCTTCCAATCCTTCCTCGCCATCGAGGCAACGTTTTTGCGTGTTGCCGCCGTCATCGCTCAGAAATTCGATGCCGCAACTCTCGTCGGTTTGCTGGCTCAGGGTTTTGGTCACGACGTGGGCGTTAGCAATCTCAAGACCGTGGAGTTTCCCGTTCAGCCCGATGGCCTCATGGTCGAATCGGTGTGGGGGCCGTCGGTACTGGCGGGCTATGAGGGAGAGCACTTTATCGGCTCCGCAACATTCGCCGGCGCCCTGCACCTCGTGTACTCCAGCTTCACGCCCATTTCCGGCTTGCTTGAATCGGTCCACAAGAAGCTCTCAACGGCCAGTGCAGACGCATAGCAGGCAGCCAGAGACCGCTCTTTGTAATCTCGAACGCCCCTACGCCGTCCATTCCCTGTGAGTCCTACCGTCGAAGCGCGCTATCGCTGTCCCTGCTGTGGATATAAGACTCTCGATGCGCCCGGCGCCCTGATGCTCTGTCCCATCTGCTGGTGGGAAGATGACGGCCAGGAGGACAATGACGCCTCCGATGTTCGCTTCACGGTCAACGGTCAACTGAGCCTGAGTGAAGCCCGCCGCCACTATGCTGCTTACGGCGCTTCCCATCCGCGCTTCCTGCCTTACGTTCGTAAGCCCGAACCGAGCGAAAAGTAACGTGCCTTCAGCGATGCGTACCCTCTTTTCAACCTCCCCGCGGGTTTGACCCGCCCCCGAAACCCACTTACCATAGGAATAGGTAATTCCCAGGCCATCCGCGCTCGATTATCCCCAACGGAAGCCCTTGGCAACAAATCAATCGGCGCGTGCGCCCGGAAGGCAAAACGTTGACTCCCAGCACCACCCTCGAAGGTAATCCAGAAGCGGCAGACGCACCGCACGATCACGATCACGCTGAAGAAGGCCACGAACACCAGCACGGCCCGGTTTTGAACCCGGAATGCACGCGTGATCTCGTGCTCGACGTCCCTGCTGAAGAAGTCTCCAAGACCTGGCGCACCGTCGCTGCCAACTACCGCAAGTACGCCAGGATTCCTGGCTTCCGCGCCGGCAAAGTGCCTGACAGCATCATCCGCCGCCGCTTCGCCTCCGAGATCCGCAAAGAAGTCATCGACAGCCTCCTACCCGAGCGCTTCAACAAGGCCATAAATGAGCTGGGCGTTCGTCCCGTTGGCCAGCCGCAGGTGGCTGAGCTCTCCGTCGAAGAGGGCACCCCGCTTCACGTAAAAGCCGTCTTTGAATACCTGCCGTCCTTCTCCATCGATGGCTACAAAGACGTCACAGTCGATAAGCCGACGGTCGAAATCACTGAAGAAGAATTCCAGAACGAAATTCAGCATCTGCGCGATTCGCGCGCCACCATTGAGCCCGTCGAAGAAGATCGCGCGCTTCAGGATGGCGACTGGGCCGAGATCACCTACAAGGGCGTGTTTCAAGGCGAAGCCGACGCCGAGCCCGTGAGTGGAGAAAACACACTGGTTGAAGTTGGCGGCAAAGACACCGTCGAGGCCTTCACAACCGCACTTCGCGGCGTCAAGCCGGGCCAGGAGCTAAAGGTCGAGGTTATCTATCCCGCCGATTACGCCGAAGCCAAGCTGGCCGGCAAAACTGTCGCCTACGAAGTTGAAGTCAAGGCCATCAAAAAGCGCATCCTCCCCGAACTGACAGACGATTTCGCCAAGGAGATGGGTGCTTACGAAAGTTACTCCGATCTCGAAACCCGCATCCGCGAACACCTGGCCAACCGCAAACGGCGCAGCGTCGAGGGTGAAACCAAGGAGCGCCTATTTACCGCGCTCGCCGAGCGCTTCACATTCCCGGTTCCGGAATCGCTCGTACAGGAACAGATTGACACTCGGCTGGAGCGCGGCCTCCGCGCTTTGGCGGCCCAGGGAATGCAGCCGGACCAGATGCGCAAGCTCGACTTCGGACGTCTCCGCGCCGCGCAGCGCGACAGCGCCATCGCGGAGGTTAAAACCAACATCCTCCTCGACCGCATCGCCGGTGAAGAAAATATTACGATCAGCGACGAAGAAATGGACCGTGAATTGCAAATAGCCGCAATCCAGTCCCGTGAGCCCCTCGATACCCTTAAGGGGCGATTGACACAGGATGGCGGGCTGGCTAGGCTCAGGGAACAATTAAGACGCGAGAAGACTGCGACCGCGCTCTATGAGCGCCTGCCCGGCAAGTAGATGGAACCTCACCTCAGGATGCCGAAACGATCCGGTATTCAGGATTAGGCAAAGAAAAGCAAGCGATGCACCAACAAGCTAGAAGCCGGTGGCTCATAGCTAGGAGCTAAAAGAAAAAAGATGGCATTGGTTCCCATGGTGGTTGAGCAGACGAGTCGGGGCGAGCGCGCCTACGACATTTACTCCCGTCTGCTTCGCGATAACATTATCTTTCTAGGTACGCCCATCGACGATCAAATCGCCAATCTGGTCGTCGCTCAAATGCTCTTCCTCCAGGGCGAGGATCCCGAAAAGGATATCTCGCTTTACTTGAATTCGCCGGGCGGCTCCATCACGGCCGGCCTCGCTATCTACGACACCATGCAGTTCATCAAGAACAACGTGGTCACGTATTGCATTGGCCAGGCAGCCAGCATGGGAGCGTTTCTTCTGCTCGCAGGCGCCAAGGGCAAGCGTTTCGCGCTGCCTAACTCGCGCATCCTCATCCATCTGCCATCAATGGGCGGCCTCAGCGGTCAGGCCACCGATATTGATATTCATGCGCGCGAAATTCTCCGCATCCGCGAAATTACCAATAACCTTATAGCCCGGCATACAGGGCAGCCCCTCGAACGGATCGAGCGCGACGTCGAGCGGGACTTCATCATGAACGCGCAACAAGCCAAGGAATACGGAATTGTGGACGAGATTATCGACCGGCCCCGTACGTAGCCGGAACTAGCTGAATTCGAGTAGACTCGTCGAGGGGAGCCATCACCATGAAAACGCGCACGGGACCTGAAGAGGCGTTGCGCTGTTCGTTCTGCCATAAATCGCAGGACGCTGTCGCCAAGTTGATCTCGTCGCCGAGTGACTACCCTCGCGCCTACATCTGCGACGAGTGCGTCGCCGTCTGTAACTCGATCCTAGACGACGACCGCAGCGACGCCGCACCCGCCACCACTGCCGGCCATCTCCCCAAGCCCCAGGAAGTCAAAAGCTTTCTCGACGATTACGTCATCGGCCAGGACCAGACCAAGAAGAAGCTCGCTGTCGCCGTCTATAACCACTACAAGCGCATCCAGATGAATCGCGCTCGCAACAACGAGGTTGAGCTCAGCAAGTCAAACATCCTGCTCATCGGCCCCACCGGCTCCGGCAAAACGCTGCTGGCCCATACGCTGGCCAAGATGCTCGATGTGCCCTTTGCCATTGTTGACGCCACCACGCTCACTGAGGCTGGCTACGTTGGCGAGGATGTCGAGAACATCATCCTCAAGCTTCTCCAGGCCGCCGACGGCGACGTCACTCGCGCTCAGCAGGGCATCATCTACATCGACGAGATCGACAAGATCGGCCGCAAAGACGAGAATCCCTCCATCACTCGCGACGTCTCCGGCGAAGGCGTGCAGCAGGCGTTGCTCAAGATTCTTGAAGGCACCGTGGCCAACGTTCCTCCGCAGGGCGGCCGCAAACATCCGCATCAGGAGTTCACCGCCGTCGACACCACCAACATCCTCTTCATCTGCGGCGGAGCCTTTGTCGGCCTCGAGCGCGTGGTCGGCCGTCGCGTCGGCAAGAAAGCTCTTGGCTTCCGGACTGCCGAAGCCGAACCTGTTGAAACCCCGACGTCCCGTTCGCATCGCGACACCGAGTTGCTTCGCAAGACCGAGCCGCAGGATCTCATCAAGTACGGCCTCATTCCGGAATTCGTCGGCCGCCTGCCCGTCATGGGTATCCTCGACGAGCTCGATGAAGCTGCGCTCATTGAGATTCTCACCAAGCCGCGCAACGCCATCCTCAAGCAGTACCAGCGCCTCTTCGAGTACGAGAATGTTCGCCTCCACTTCACGCAGGAGGCGGCCAACGCCGTCGCTCGCGAGGCTATGGCTCGCAAGGTGGGCGCCCGTGGCCTGCGCATGATCCTTGAAGAGCTCATGCTCGACCTGATGTACCACCTACCCTCGAACAAGCGCGTTCGCGATCTCGAAATCACCCGGGAAATGGTGGAACGGCGCGACCTGTCGCTCTGCCTGCTTGAAAAGGCCGGTTAAAGCCCGTTCACCCGTCGCTAAACAAAGCCCCTTCCGCCTTCCGGCCGAAGGGGCTTTTGCTTTTAGCAATTGATAGGACAGCTTTGACGGTGCCGCGTAAAGTCAGTTTGCAGCCGGGATTTGTCGCGTCGTCAACGGCCGCGACGGCGACGCTGTCTTTTCTGAGAGTTCCGCCTGGAAGTTCTGCCGGCGATACGCCCACCCGTTCTCCTAAACCGGCATCCAAGGTCGACAGAAGGAAATCTCGAAAGTGAGGAGTCTATCAATGAAACTTGGAATCACGACCGTTTGCTGTCTTGCTCTGTGCTCGATTCCGGTATTTGCCCAGAAGGGCCCGGCGATGAGCGACCAGCAATTTCTCGATTTCGCTGCCCAGACCGACATGGTTGAAGCCCATATCGGGCAACTTGCGCAAACTGAGGCGGCCTCACAAAGTGTCAAGGACTATGCGCAGATGCTGGCTACCGATCACACGGGCGACTATCAGCATTTGCAGCTCCTGGCAGCAAAGGCCAATCTCAACCTCGCAAGCGCGGTTGATGCCGACCACAACAAAGCGATGATTACTCCGTACCATAAATTGAAGGGGGCGGCCTTCGACCATCGTTATGTGCAGGATATGATCGCCGGGCACACAAAAGCGATCGCTATCTATAAGCAGGAAGCTGCCAATGCACAGGATCCTGAAGTGAAGGCTTACGCCCAGGAAACCCTGCCGACACTCGAGAAGCACCTGGACGGAGCGAAAGCTCTCGAGAAGACCAAGCCCGGTGCCTGATGTTTCGTGACATGGAATGAATCGTGCCGTATCTGCCGCAGAAAACCAATGGGGCCTTGGCGCCTGAGATGGCTTTACCAAAGCCCCAACTTTTTCTTGAGGATTCTAATGATTTAGCGTTCTGGGGTGGCTACGGTATGCGCACGACGGTGCGGATTTGGAACGTCGAGCTGTTTGCGAGAACGTATTGGCCATCAACCATACGCCATTCGTAACCCCGTGGCGGGGCGCTCAGGTGATATTGATGGTAGTCGACTTTCTCGGCGCGATCCCAGTCTTCGTGTTTGAGAGGTGCGCCTTTCTTCCATTCCTTGTGTTCGACGTAACCGTTGTTGTCGTGATGGTCCTGGGCCTGCTCGTCGTGATGGTCCTGGGCCAGGGCAACGGCGCCGCTGCCCATAAGGCTTGTTGAAAGGATCGCGAGCGCTAAAACAGTGTGTAGCTTTTTCATGGAGAACTCCTGCTTGCATTGGATGCTCCCGGAACGGGGCGCGTTGTGTTCCGGTTAGATCACCCGGCGATTCTGGCCGAACTTGAAATGACTGATTCTGTACGGGTAGGCAACCATTTGGACAATATGAGTTCCCAGGCGACCCGACAATCTAGGCATTTCCTCCATTGCGTCTTGTTCCCAGCGCCGGCCGATCCAGGTTCTTCGCCTGCCGCGCACCTTCTGCAGTGTGTTTCGCAGTTTGCCGACTCCTAAACCGTCCTATATGCTCGGCTCCATGCGTGCGCTTCCCCTTCTCATTTCTCTCTTGCCTGCAGCCTTACCCACCTTCGCCCAACCCGTGGCAACTGCGCGCGCATTTGACGTCGCCTCGGTGCGGCCAAGCCAGCACTCGGTGGGACCCGATTACAACAATCAAATTGCCTACACCCCTGTTGGATTCACCGCCCGCAACGTCACGCTGAAACGCCTGATCGCCGAGGCATGGCATCTGCAAACAAGCCAGGTGATTGGGGCCGCTTGGCTCGGTCAGAACGAGTACGACATCGAAGCGCGGGCTCCCGAAGGCGCCGGCAGGGAGGAACTGGCCATGATGCTGAAGGGCCTCCTCGCCGAGAGGTTCGGGCTAAAGCTGCACAACGAATCCCGTCCCATGCGCGCATATGACTTGGTTGTCGCTCAGGGCGGCCCAAGAATTCACCCTGTCGATCCCGGAGCGGCGATCGTCCCACACCCTGGTTCTCATTTCCGCGGCGATATGCGCCAATTCGCCGACTTTTTGACAGTGCAATTTTCCATTCCTGCTTCCAGCGATCCCAGTGTCCCGTCGATAGGCCTCGGTCCTCAGATCCCCGTTCTCAATGAAACGGGACTGCAAGGGACCTTCGAATTCAGCGTGGAAATCAAGCCCGAGTTGAATACTGACGGATTCACCGCCTGGACGAGAGCCCTCGAAGATCAGTTGGGCCTGAAAATCGAAAGCAGAAAAGGGGACGTAGCAGTCGTCGTCGTTGACCAAGCGGCAAGAACCCCAACTGCAAACTGAAACTGCCGCCGGCTGTAATGACCTGCGCGTTTCTTCAATCCTTCTTTAGCCTGAAGAACGCTTGCACCTCGGGACGGAAGAGGAAATAGGCGAACGCAAGAAAGATCACACCGTGCAACGCCATCTGCTGCCACGCGTGAAAAAAGCTGAGCGCCACATGAAACGCAATCCAGCCCATTGCCAACCAGCGCGCCCAGTTGATGCCGCGAAGCATGTACATTCCGCTCACCGCGGCAGCGGCACTCACCAGGCCGGCCCAAATCATGTCCGATTCAAAACGATGCTCCGTCCAGAACCTGACCGGCTGAGCAATGATCCCGAGCACGCCCGCGGCTGCCATCAAGCAACTCACTACGGCTACGCTGAGCGGACATTTCTTGATAGCCTGCAACAAGGGCAGCGATCCTCCCCGGCCACTCGGCAAATTCATTCAACCTTTCTACATTTTGCGGCACAAAATTGCCAGTTACTAAAGAATTGCCTGTTCGCTTCGCGCCTTCTTTTTATTGCGCTTAGCGCGGGTACAAAAGTTGCATACCCCCGATATCCCCTGTAACACCCCGCTTCGCTGTACAATCCCAACATGCCCCCTGAATTCGTCTCCTTCACCGGAGGTGACTCTAGGCGGCAATATCCTTATGGTGACCCAATGACCGTGCCCCGCGAAAAAAACGAGCCGCGCAAGCTGCCCATGATGCCCTTGCGAGATATGGTCATCTTTCCCTACATGATGTCTCCCTTTGTGGTCGGCCGCGAATCCAGCGTGCGCGCCCTCGAAGAGGCACTTACCGGCGATCGCAAAATTTTCCTCGCCACGCAGCACGACGCCTCGACGGACGAGCCCAAGGCGAAGGACATCTACCAAGTCGGGGCCATCTGCAACATCGTGCAAAGCGTCAAAATGCCCGACGGCAACATCAAGGTTCTCGTCGAGGGTGTTGAGCGCGCCAAATCCATCGAAGTCACTGACCGCGACGGCTTCTTCGTCGCCACGGTGCGCACTGGCAAGTCCCAGTTCGAAATGACGCCTGCCGTCGAGCAGCTCATGCAGCGCGTTACTACGCTGTTTGAGAACTACGTCAAGCTGCAGCAGTCGCTCAACTACGAGACCATCATCGCTACCGTGCGCATGGATGAGCCGGCTAAGCTTTCTGACACCATTGCCGCCAACCTGCAGGTCGGCATCGAGGAGAAGCAGGAGCTGCTCGCCATCTTCGATCCGGCAGTCCGCCTCGCCCGCCTGGCCGACATCCTCGACGTTGAAATTGAGAAGCTCGACATCGACCGCAACATCCAGTCCCGCGTCAAGCGCCAGATGGAGCGCGCGCAAAAAGAGTATTACCTCAACGAAAAAATCAAGGCCATCCAGAAGGAGCTCGGCCGCGGCGAAAAGAGCGAGTTCGACGAGCTGCGCAAAAAGATCGACGCCGCCGGAATGCCAAAGGATGTTCTCGAAAAGGCTTCGCAGGAGCTTAAGAAGCTCGAAGCCATGCCGCCCATGTCGGCCGAGTCCACCGTCAGCCGCAACTACATTGACTGGCTGCTCGCCGTGCCGTGGAAGAAACGCTCCAAAGAAACCCGCTCCATCGACTATGCCGAGAAGGTTCTCAACTCCGACCACTACGGCCTGGAAAAAATCAAAGACCGCATCCTCGAATTCCTTGCCGTCCGCCAGTTGGTGAAAAATCCCAAAGGCTCCATCCTTTGTTTTGTCGGGCCTCCCGGCGTGGGCAAAACTTCGCTCGGCATGTCCATCGCCAAGTCCACCGGTCGAAAATTCGTCCGCCTCTCGCTCGGCGGCGTGCGCGACGAAGCTGAAATCCGCGGACATCGGCGCACCTACATCGGCGCCATGCCGGGCCAGATCATCCAGCACATGAAGCGCGCCGGCACCAAGAATCCAGTCTTCCTGCTCGACGAGGTCGACAAAATCTCCTCCGACTTTCGCGGCGATCCGGCCTCGGCGCTCCTTGAGGTCCTTGACCCCGAGCAGAACACCACCTTCCAGGATCATTACCTCGATGTCGATTACGACCTGTCGCAGGTTCTCTTCGTGGCCACAGCCAACGTTCTGCACACCATCCCGGCCGCTCTCCAGGACCGCATGGAGGTTCTGCGGCTGCAAGGCTACACTGAGCAGGAAAAGCTCGAAATTGCGCGCCAGTATCTGGTGAAGAAGCAGCGCGAGCAGACCGGCCTCAGCGAGAAAAACATCGTCTTCAAAGACGATGCCATCCTCGAAATCATCCGCTACTACACGCGCGAAGCCGGCGTTCGCAACCTCGAGCGCGAGCTCGGCAACGTCTGCCGCAAAGTCGCTCGCAAGGTCGTCAAGAGTGGCGCGAAGCACAAGGAAGAAATCTCCGCGCAAAATATCGCCGACTTCCTCGGCGTGGCCAGGTTCCGCGACTCCGAGGTGCACGAGAAGAGTGAAGTCGGCCTCGTCACCGGTCTCGCGTGGACTGAGGTCGGCGGCAGCATCCTCACCACTGAGGTCCAGGTGCTCGACGGCAAGGGCAAGCTCACCATCACCGGCCAGCTCGGCGACGTCATGCAGGAGTCCGCGCAGGCCGCGCTCGCCTATATTCGCAGCAAGGCGCCCGCCCTCGGCCTCTCGCGCGAGTTCTACCGCAACGTCGACATTCACCTCCATGTGCCCGAGGGTGCCATCCCAAAAGACGGCCCATCGGCCGGCATCACAATGGCCACGGCTCTTGCCAGCGCGCTAACCAAAATTACCGTTCGCCGCGACATTGCCATGACCGGCGAAATCACGCTGCGCGGCAAGGTGCTCGCCATCGGCGGACTCAAAGAAAAACTTCTCGCCGCACTCCGTGCCGGAATCTTTGAAACCATCCTGCCGCGCGCCAACGAGAAAGATCTCTCCGAGCTGCCCGACAACATCAAGAACGCCATGAAGCTTCACTTTGTCGATTCCATGGACGAAGTTTTGGCGCTCGCCCTCGAAAGCCCGCTGCCCGGTTCATTGCCCGCGGAGACTGAAGGCCTCGCTGCCGTCTCGCCCGCAGAAGTCACCGGCAATCTTCCCGCCCCGCAGTAATCCGCAAGAGTTACTGGCTCCGGTTAACCTGGCCCTTAGCCCTCCCGGCCAGGTTGCGCCTCCTTTACGGATCGCAAAGCAACTGCGATATATTGGCTCCAGTCGCACTTCGTTCACTGAGAGCCGCAGTGTCTTCCTCGTCTACACCCGTCATTCCAGGTCCGCGCGATTCCACTGTGCACGTCTTCGTGAGCTATGCGCGCGAAGACAAGCGATGGTTCGACCCCGACTATCACTTCAACCTGGTGCCGTACCTCACGGAATCGCTGCGCCGCAACGGCGTGACCTTCTGGTACGACAAATCGCTCCTCGGCGGCGATGAATTCAGGCGCCGCATCGAAGCCGAAATCGATCGCGCGCAAATCGCGCTCCTCATCGTCAGTCAGCACTTTCTAAACTCAGAGTTCATTGAATCCTTTGAGATGCCGAGGATCGCCCAGCGCGCGCAGCGTGGGCAAATGCTTGTCGTCCCCGTGCTCGTGGAGCCCTGCGACTGGATCGACTATTCTTTTCTCGCCGACCGCCAGATGGTTCCCAGTTCCAGCCCCCTCATCCACTTCACTGAAAGCGAAGCGAAATGGGCTGACGTCCGTTTCCAGATTCTTGATGGTCTCAAAACGCAGGTCAAACGGATTCGCGAAGCGATGAATGCTGAGGCTCTCCGTCGCGAGACAGAGGAGCTGAAAAAGCGTGAGAAAGAGCTGGCAGTCCAGTCAAAAGAGGACGACGCCGCGCGAATAGCCCAGGAAGCCGCCGATCGAAAAGCCCGCGAGGAGTCTGAGCAACGCGCCCGCGAAGCCGCGGAACAGAAGGCCCGCGAGAGCGCCGCCAACCAGGCCGCGCTTGAAGAAATCGTTCGTAAGAGAGCCGAGGAGCGCCAGCTCCGCGAGCGGGAGCAGGAAGCGCTGCGGCAAAAGGAAGCCGCCGAGCGCAAGGCTCGCGAGAAAAAAGAACGCAAGTCGCGCGACGGCGAAAAGGGTAGCACAACTGCGCTACTCGAGGTGCTGCTCCGGCAGAAGCGGTTTCTTCTCGCTTGCGTCGTCGCCTGTATTGGCATCGGTGCCCTCGTCGCGTATCGCCATTGGTCCATCTATGCCGGCGCAAAATGGGTCCCGCTCAAAAGCGACGTCACCGTCTCTCTTTATTCCATTGCGGCATCAAGCGACGGCAAGATTCTCTACACATGCGGCTATGGAACCCCGTTCCTCGACTCAACCAACGGCGGCACAACATGGGCGAACCAGGGCACCGGCGTCAGGTCTTCTTGCAAATCTATCTTCACCACATCCGATGGCTCGCGCGTCTGGGCGTCGGGTTCGGACTCAAAAGTGGTCGAGTCAACCGACCGCGGCACCAACTGGGCGATAGTCAGAGCCAAGACCAAGAGCACAGCAACCGGCCAATCATCTTCTGGATCGTCGACGCCATTTGAATCGTTCTATGATTTATTCGGTTTGAACGGCTCATCGACCATCGACGCGATATTTGGCACCCCTGACGGCACTCATCTGTGGGCAAGTGGTACGAATGGCGATATTGAACAGTCTGACAACGGTAGCGCCAACTGGACCATTCGATTCACGCCCACCAATTCTGAGCTGCTTGCCATCTCGGGAACCCCTGATGGCAACATCCTCGTAGCAGTCGGCGCCAAAGGCACAGTCATCGCGACTGTGAACAGCGGTACCGACTGGAAGTCGGAAACGAGCGGCACTGGATCGGACCTTCGTGCCGTTTTCGTAGCTGCGGATAGTAAGTTGGTCTGCGCGGTCGGTGATATGGGAGTCATCCGCATATCCACCGACAAAGGCGCCACCTGGTCCGCAGGCCAAAGCGGCGTCGGCGCCAGCCTTCACGGAGTCTTCGGCACCAGCGACGGCAAGCACCTCTGGGCTGTCGGAACCTCGGGTATCATCATCCAGTCAGACGACCGCGGCGCAACTTGGAAGCTTCGCACCAGCGATACCAAGTCCGGCTTGAATGCCATCCTCGGAACCAGCGATGGTAAGCTCCTCTACGCCGTTGGGGACAACGGCACAATCCTCGAATCGAAGAGCGGCTTCTATTAGAGTGCTTTCGGACCAGTGGTCACTGACCACCGATCACCGACCACTGGTTCCTAGCTTCTCCAGCGCATCGCAGGCTGTTTTCACGCCGTCTTCGCGCGCCACTTCTTCGGCCGCGGACTTCGCGTGCGCGGCGTACTCCGGATCGGCCAGCATCGCCCGCACCCTGCGCGCCACACGCCACGCTTTATAGCTTGCTTTCTGGATCACCCGCGCCACACCCATGCGCCGCATCCGTCGCGCGTTATCCGGCTGGTCGTGCGTGTAAGGCATCATCAGCATCGGACGTCCCGCTCGGAGGCACTGCGCCGTCGTCCCCACGCCGCCCTGGTGCACCACGAGCGCCGCGCGTGGAAACAGCGCCGAGTACGGCGCGTACTCCGCCACGCAGATCGTCTCCGGCAACTCCTGCTGCGGCCGGTTCCGCGGGTCCGCTCCGATCAACAGCACCGCGCGCACGCCCAGCTTCTTGGCCGCCTGTGCCGATACCTCGTAGAACTGTCCCGCCGCCAATACCGCCGCCGATCCCAGCGTAAAAACCACTGGAGCTTCGCCGGCCTCAAGAAACTTTTCCAGCGGCTCGGGCAGCGCGGCATTGCCCGCGTCAGAATCGTAAAAACAAAATCCCGTAATCAGCGTATTCGCCGGCCAGTCTTTCTGCTCCACGCCCAGCACATGCGAAAACAGCGCCAGCACCAGGTGCGGAGAATGCTTCGCATCGAAGATTGGATTCGCGCCGGGCGGCAATCCCAGTTCCTTCCGCAAGGCATACACGGGCTCAGGCCATTTACGCGTCACAAAACGCGCCAGCCGCCGCATTGCGCGTCCCATCCCCTTGATCTTGTCGGCCCGAGCCAGCCTGGGATACGGCGGCAATACCGGGGGATCGAACGCCGAGAAAAACGAGAACGGCGCCAACACGTAGCTTGCCCACGGAATCCCAGTGACCTCCGCCACGATCGGACCCGCATAATTCAACTCGCCCAGCAGCAGCAGGTCGGCACGCTCAGGCTTGGTCGCCGCGTCAAGCAAATCGTCGTACGTCTGCCGCAGCACTGGATACAGAAACTCGCGCAAGCCGGTTTCTGTGCCCTTCTTCACGTCGTAGACCATCTCGACGAGGAGCGTGTTTTTGGGATCGATATCCGGCCGCAGCGAGTGAAACTCCAGGCCCAGTGGCACAATCTTCGGCCGATAAACCTCCGGCAGCGCCATCACCGGTACATGCCCGCGCCGCTTCAGCTCCAGCGCAATGGCAATCAGTGGATTAATATCCCCAAACGTGCCAATGTTCGACAGAACAATGCGCAAGATTCAAGCTCCCCATGCGTGAAAGATTCGCAGCTTTGAGAGTAATGCATGAGAGGCGAGCTGCCGGGCGCAGTAGCCTAATTGGTCACTGCGGGCGCTGCATTCGCGCATGCCGCGGGAGTGTCCTTCAACGTCGGTTGCAGATCGGGCCAGTAAGGGCTCTGCTTTAGCAAGCCGCAGAAATCCGCGAGGGCAGGGAAGGGCTTCTCCTGCGCCTTCGGTCCCGCCGCATCCACAAACTTCCATGCCAGGTCGGAGTGCCCGGCATAGATCAGATCCAGCACCACACCCCACAACGACTGTCCGATATCGTCAACCGAGCCGGCGTTCACCGCCTTTTGCGCCGCGCTCAGATCCTTGTTCCACTCCGCATTTGTCGGCGTTGGCGTCTGCATCTTGTCCATCGCTAAATGGAATCCTCCGCCTCTGTCATCGTCCACCCATCGTAGCGTCACCAGCGCCGAAGGCGAGCAGGCAAAGCAGGTGGGCCAATACTCAAACGTCCAGTCCGCTGTGATGTAGTAATAGTGTCCATCCTTGAAATGTTCGAAGTGCGCCTCGTCGTCATTCGTGTCGTTGAGCGTCGCCAGTAGCTTGAACGCCGGCTCAAGCTCGAACACATAATGCATTGTGCAGCAATGCGCACCGCCGGTGTAAAGCGAAACAATCATGTCAGGATGCCCGCGCCCTGTCACGTCTGTGCCGTTCGCAATCGCCGGAATCTTCTCCGACGCATCCCCAGGTTGGCCCAATGTGAATTTCTGATAGCTGTCGAGCGCGCTGCGGTAGAGAACTTTGCCCCCACCCGTCACCTGCAGGCAGGCTCCATCGTCGCTTTGGTCGGTGGTGAACGTGAACTGGCCGACCGTTGCCGTGGCGTTCTGATTCTTGGCGGCGCACGCTGCGTCCGGATTCTGAGCGGCAGATTGCGCCATCAACGTCGCCGACGCTGCGATCCATATCAGCCCGGCGAGCACCGTGCGAATCCCGCTTCCCATTACCCGCCCGTTCATACGATTCACCAATCAATCTCCCGCGTTTGCGATCACATTATCACCTTCATCTTCGCCTTGGTGCCGGAAAGATTGCTGGGCTTCGGTTAGTATCGTTTCGAGGAAACTTAACCCCTGATGCCTTATCCCTGATCCTTGATCCGTTGATCGCCGCCCCCAAAGTCCCCTTTTCCCCTTGTTCCCTGCCCCTATGAAGCTTCTTCTCGCCATCCTCGTCATCGTCTTTCTCGCCGCGTCTTTCTACGCCGACTACAAGTGGCGCCAATGGATCGCCGCCCGCCGTCGCGATCGCCAATAGCCCCCAGGGCAGGCCCGCCGCTCCCGTCCGCCGCCCACCGTTGCCTTACCTGATCCCTGACCCCTGATCCCTGAACTCTGTTCTTACTCCCGTTACAATCATTTCAGGGAGTCGTCCAACGTCTATGTCCTTTGTATCTGCCTTTTCGCAACGCCGCCGCCGTCGCGCCGGCCTTCCCTTTGCCTTGGCCTCCGCCGCGCTGCTTTTCGCCGTCTTTGTCGTCGCCACAGCATCCGCCCGCGCCCAGTTCGGCGCGCCGCCCACCACTCCGGTCCACGACACGTCAGCCCTCAAGCCGCCCGCCGGCGCTCGCGTCGCCATCGTCGAGTTCTACGATCTCGAGTGCCCTGACTGCGCCAACGCCAACCCGCTCCTCATCCAGGCCTCCGCCAAATACGGCATTCCCTGGGTCCGCCACGACTTCCCCCTGCCGCAGCACAATTGGAGCTTCCAGGCCGCCGTCAATGCCCGCTTCTTCGACACCAAGAACGCCAAACTCGGCAACGACTATCGCGATGCCGTCTTCGCCAATCAGAACTCCATCGAGACTCCGGTCCAGCTCCAGCAGTTCACGCAAAAATTTGCCGCCAGCCACGGCGTCGCGCTGCCCTTCGCCATCGACCCTATGGGCAAGCTCTCCGGCCTCGTGAAGGCCGACCGTGACCTGGGCCAACGCATTGGCATTGAACATACGCCCACCATCTGGATCGTCACCAACGGCTCCCACGCCGCGCCCTTTGTTGAGGTGGTCGACCGCAACAAGCTCTACCAACTTATCGACACGGCCATCGCTGAAACCCGCGGCCACTGAGCCGAGCCGTTACTCTATGCCCCGGCGTTGAAGTCTTCGCGGCAGGCACTCGGTGAGGTCGCGCGGGCACCGGTGTCTTAAATCCGAAGTCGCAATTTCACAAACCGTCTAGCCTGCTGACCGGTGACTCGTCAACTTCCCTTCGTCACCATTCGCCCTCTATCTTCATCTGGCGGTCCATGGCACCGGGCGTATACTGTGCCCGTTCTTTGACTCAGCAGCGCGTTTTTCACCGGGCCGGCTACACCCCAAGGAGGTTCCGTGAAGATTTTTCTGCAGTTGGGCGCCATGTTTGCATGTCTTCTCTTCGTTGCGCGAGCCGGCGCAGGCGATTTGCTCCTCACCACAAGATGGACGGCACAGAATCCGCCTTGGACCTCGACTGTCGACACCCACGTGGACATGAACGCCGAAGTCCTCACCGCCTGGCGATCGATATCAGGCAACAACGGCGCCATGTGCCAGGCCATCTGGAACAATCTCGGCCCCGGCATCTCCGGCGCGGGCAACTGCATTCGCAACCTTTACAACACCGGCAACACCTGCAGCTTCGATCAGAATCCGCGGATCTCTGTCGATAGCCGCAACAACACGGCAACCATCACATTGCGCACCAGCAACCAGCTCAGGTTCACCACTTCAGTGCAAGGCCCGTGCAACGTCATCAACACGGGCGATCCCAACTTCACGGCCGATGTCGACGTCGACGCCAAAGCCGTTCTCAGCTACAACGGCTCCGAGCTCCACGTCGATTCAGCCAAGGCCGACATCTCCCACATCTCCCTCAGCGGCAACAATACGCAGGCCCAAGCCATCATCGGCATGGGCAACGTGCTGGGCTCCATCACCCCGGTTCTCAACCGGCTCGTCGGCCGCCCCTTTGATTTCTCCGGCCCGCTCAACCCGTCCATCATCAAGGTCAACGTGCTTCTCGCCATTGCCAGAAGCCAGCTCACGCTGCCCGGCGCCGTGTACTCGCTGGGTTCCGACAACAATGGCGTGCTTTTCGAAGCCAGCGCCGACAAGTGCCTGGCCGGACAAACCGCGGGCCCGCTCCCAGGCTCCGGCGAAGTCGCCTGCCTGAATAATGCTGATTGGCTGAAAGTCAACGCCGTCGTAAGAGCCTGCCCAGCGCCGGGCAAGGTCGAGGCCAAATGTCCCGCTGCTTCTGAACGCGGGCCAAAGCCACCGGATGGGTGGTTCGGCAACGGAAGTTGCGTCAGCTGCGCGTGCGCAAGCCCCCGTCACTGGAACGCAAGTATCAATGCGTGCGAGTTAAGACTTAACGTTCCGTAGGATCCGCCGCACGGATCCCTGACCCGTGCCGGGGCCCCCGGGCGACAGGTCTTCGTCGCTGGGGTGGCTGATCCCTGACCCCTGATTTCCAGCAGCGTCAGCTGCCGGAAATCTTCACCAGCTCCTGCCCGTCACCCGGCGCAACCATCCGCGTCTGCGGAGCGCGCCAATGATCAATGTAGCTGATGCGGTGCACGCACCCGATCGTGCAATTGGGTGCGCAGCTCTTCGCCGTCAAAAACTCTCGCTTCACGTCCGCGGTCGTGTACTCGGCCAGCGGAACCCCCGGGTACCCGCGCTGCTGGCTGCAATAGTGCACCAGCCCGTCCTCGCAAATGTACAGGTAGCGCGACCCCGCGCGGCAGCGCCAGTCGTTCGCCCGCCCCTGCACAATCGCTTCCTGGAACTTGTCAAACTGCGCGTAGTTCGTCTTCTTCCGGTGCGTCATCTCAAAATAAACGCGCGCCTCGTCTTCCTTCAGCGGCTTCAATTGCCCGTCGCCGTCGTGGATAATCCCGATCGTCGACTCAAACCCCAGCTCCAGCGCGCGCTTCCCAACCACCAGCGCGTCGTTCGGATCCTTGAAGCCCCCGCCCACCACCGAGTTAATGTTCACGTGGAACTCGGCATGCACGGCCAGCAACTCGAGCTTCTTGTCCAGCACCTTCAGGCTCTTCTTTGAAATCTCGTCGGGCACCACGTTGTCGATCGAAATCTGCAAGTGGTCGAGGCCCGCACGGTTCAGCCGCTCAATACGTTCCGCGGTCAGCAGGTACCCGTTCGTAATCATCCCCGCGATCGCGCCCGTCTTCCTCATGCGGCGGATGATGTCGTCCAGTTCGGGGTGCGTCAGCGGCTCCCCGCCCGAGATCCCGATCATCGCCGTGCCCAGCCGCCCCAGGTGATCAATCCGCCGGTACATCTCTTCCAGAGGAACGGGTTCGCTCACCTTGTCGTACTCGTTGCAGTACCCGCAGCTCAGGTTGCAAAACCGCGCCGGCACAATCTGCGCCAGGACCGGGTGCGACGTCGACGCCAACGCCTTCGCCACCATCGCGTACTCGCGCACCTTCCGCCGAGCCGCAATCGCCCGCCCCCGCACCGTCGCTCTCTTCGGAGTACCCATCTCTACTATTGAATCACAGTCCTCAGTCCGGCCCCAACGGCGGTGCTCTAGAAGCAAATCCACCAATAAACTGGGTGGCGCACCCAAAATGAGTTGCCGGGCGCCCCGTCCTAGCTCCGTCAGGGCGCTGACTCACTAACTCGCTGACTTGCTAACTCTCCGCATCTTCCCCAACTGCATCCACACCTCCGCGGCCATCAGCGGAATCACCCAGCTTGCCCAGATGTACACGTCCGCACGATCGCCCGGAGCACCGATTCGCGACGTCCATCCATAATCATTCAGCACCCGGAACGTCACGAAACCGAATGTCACAATGTACGTCCGCACCATCCACTCCTGGTGCACCGCAATCTGGCGCTGCTTGACGGCGTAGAACGCCATCCCGCCGCAGGTGCTCCACGCCAGCGCCAGGCAGACGAGGCTGAATCCCCACAGCGGGCCGAACGTAGTTGTCACCGCCAGCCCGATGGCCGCCAGCGACCCGCACAGAACGGCGATCAGGTACACCCGCCCCATCACGCGATGCAGCCCAAGGTTCCGCTGCCGCAGCCGCCGCGAAAACTGGAACGGCCCAATCAGCAGCGCCACCATTCCGCTGGTAATGTGCGTGAGCAGAATCGCGCGCTCGCTCCAGTAGTTCGCCGCGCCGAGATTGGGATCGTCAAATGCGGCCTGGTTGTAATGCAGGTAGTAGCGGAAGACATACTTGAACACGAACCCGGCAGCCACTAGAAATATTGCCGCGAGCGCCACGGCCTTCACGGGTCGCGCGCCCACGCGCGCCGGTGCTGCAGAAGCTGTAGTCGACATATTGCCTCCTGAGGAATTAATCGGGGTCCGCAATAAGATTGTTTTGTACAAAGGGCACGACTTCAGTCGGGCCGGAAAACGGCGAAAGAATGAGAGGGGTCTTAACCCCGGGGAAGGGAACCGGCGATGATCCCGCGTGCATCAGCGTGGAACTCGGGAGGGTTTCACCGAGTCTACACGCACCCGCGCTCCCCGAGGAAGCAGTTTGTTCCGACGAATCGCTAGCTCGCCGGCTTGCTGCGCAGCCCCATGCCGCGAAAGCTGTGCATTTCCGGCCTAAAAGAGGAATCGCGCCAAACAAATGTGCGGCGCGTACCGAATGCGCGTAGCATCAGAGATGGAGTGAGGCTCGTCCTCCTCTTTCAGGTTCTCTGAACTAAGGCAGCTCATCTGAAGTACCTTCCCTCTTAGCCCTCGATTTTCATGAGGGTACCCCATGATCGCTTCAAAAGCTCAGAAACAATCGAAGTCGAACAAAATCGACGATGAATCGCAATTTTCTCCCGTCAATGCCACCGACGTTCCGAGCACATGCTGTGTATATACCCAGATAAGAGAGCGCGCGTTCCAGTTATTCCAAAAACGCGGCAGCAAACACGGTCGCGACATGCAGGATTGGCTACGCGCCGAACGTCAAGTTATGGCGAGCTGAAACAACCACACCTCAAACGTCGCAACTCCGGCCATGAGGCTGGAAGGGGAAGCTGTGGCTTGCTCAACCTGCACCTATCTCGAACGCGCTCTGAAGAACAGGCACAACGAATACATCGAGTCTTGTTCCGGAGCGTTCCGTGGCGTCACCTCAAAGCTTGAGGCCTATGACGTTGTCGAGATGGAACGCGCCCGGAGCGATCTGGCGAT
>Ga0181522_10000919_pt1 | contig 19251 bp, 17 predicted proteins | sample PEATcosm2014_Bin_27_FD_121103 | JGI IMG/M metagenome (GOLD analysis project Ga0181522, IMG submission 121103) | Peatland microbial communities from MTU Mesocosm Facility, Houghton, MI, USA - PEATcosm2014_Bin05_10_metaG | ecosystem: Environmental > Terrestrial > Soil > Wetlands > Peat | place... | reverse complement strand
TCCGACACGACGGCCTTCACCGCGTCGTCGTCAGCCAGACTCGAAATTACGACGTCGGCGTCGGCCGCCGCAGCCGCCGGGGTCTTGGCAAGCCTCGCGCCGAGCGCGATGAGCGGCGCGGCCTTGTCCGCGGAGCGGTTCCAGACCACTAACGAATAACCGGACCGGCGGATGTTTGCAGCCATCGCGACGCCCATCTTGCCCAGTCCGATAAAGGCGACCGTCAATTCCGCAGGAGACTCCATCGCCGACCCCCGACTTTCATTTGGCGTCGCCGAAATGACGACGCCGAATAATCCGACGTTCATTCGGATTGCGAAAGTCGGCTTTGTCTGGATGCCGCTGGCTCGCTTGCGCGGGAGCATAAGCCATTGCTGCATATGGCTATTATTCATCGACGCGACGTCGGTCGCCCAAACAGGGCGGGGCGGAGCGCGCACGTCACTCGGATTTCGCGGCAACCGAAAGCAGGGACGCCGGCTCGATCTGCGGCCAGCGCGCCTAGGCCCGCAACAGGCGATGCTCGACGTAGCTGCGGACCAGTTCCGTAAGCTCGATTTCCAACGTCTGCGCACTGACTTGGGCGCCGCCCTCCATCGCCCAGGCGCGAATGACGCCGACCACGGCGCGCGATAACACGTAGAGCCGCTCAGGCAAGACGCGGGTCAAATCGGCGCCATCGATCGGCGCCTCTTGACGGCGAAGAAACTCGCCTATCATCTCGACCGAGCGCGCCAATTCTGCCGAATGGCCCTGCGCGATCATGGTTCCCAATAGAGCGCCCCGCAGACGCCGCCGCCCCCCGAAACCTCGGATCATGGCGCGGATCGCCCTTTGCGTCGCAGTTGCGGGGGCCTCGGCATCGGCGTGTCGCAGGGCCCGTTGAACCGCCGCCGCCGTCTTGTCGAGTTCTTGGCGAGCCAAGGCGACGAGGATGGCGTTCTTGGTCGGAAAGTAATCGTAGACTGTGCCGACCCCGTAGCCCGCGACCTCGGCAATTCGTGCGGTCGTCAGCGCTTCCAACCCTTGGCCCTCGATCAATCGCGCCGTCGCCTCAAAGATTGCCTCGACAGCTTGAACGGAGCGTTGCTGGCGAGGCGTCCGTCGTGCAGAAGTGTTGACCCGCGTAGCTCGCGCCATTCGATGACCCCGTTTCGTAATCTCTAGATATCAATAGGACGAAGCAGCCGCCACGATTGGGCGCAACCTCCGAAGAAGCGAGATCTGGCGCATCTTTGGGGGGCTGAGGCGGGCGGCCCTATCTCGGGCCCGTCCCGTTGGCTGGCCCCGCGACAATGCTGCCGTGTCTTGCTGCTAGCCGCCATTGGCGGCAATCTCAGCCTATCGGAGGTCCCCCATGTCAACGATCATCGTGTTGAACGCACTTGCGGAGTTGGAGAAGCAGGCGAATCCAGACCGCGAATTGCACGTTCGGCAAGTTGCGTTCTCACGCCGTGACTTCTGGAGACAGGGGTGAAGGCGCGCGCGCTCCCGGCGCTCTTAAGTCTTAACGGAGGCTTCGTCGACACCGCCGGCTTTCTTGGCTTGCAGGGGCTGTTCACGGCCCATGTCACAGGCAATTTCGTGACGTTGGGCGCCGCGCTGGTGTTTGGGTCCCATGGGGTCATCGCCAAGCTCGCGGCGCTCCCCGAGTTCGTCGTCGTCGTGGCCCTGACCCGCGTGATCGGCGCGGTCTTGAGAAAAAGGGGAATGGATGCCCTGCGTTTCCTTCTCGTCGCGAAAGTGATCTTCCTTCTCGCTTTCTTCGTCCTTGGCGTCGCGCTCGGTCCATTTCCCGACAGTGATTCGCCGGCGGCATTGCTGACGGGTTTTGCCGGAGTCGCCGGAATGGCCATCCAGAATGCGGTGCAACGCGTGCATTTCACCCACATACCGCCGACGACGCTAATGACCGGAAACACAACGCAGGCCGTGCTCGACGCCGTTGATCTTGCGCGCGGCGTTCCACTAGCGGACGCGGCCGCGGTTCGCGCGCGCTTTGAGCGAACCGCCTACGCGATCGTTTGGTTCGCCGCAGGCTGCGCGGGCGCGGCTCTCTTGTACTATTGGTTCGGCCTTTGGTGCCTCGCGGTCCCCGTGGCGGTCGCAGCTGCGACTGCGATCCTGCGTGACGACGCGGAGCCTGTGCCGGCGCGGTGAGGCGTCAGGCAAACTCCGGCCTTCAGGCCCACGCACGACTGCCGCGAGGCCTCCGACCGCCAGCTCCGATCGCGGCGGCAGAATGTCGTTCAACTCTGTGAGCGGACCCAGTGAAGACCAACCGCCTCAAGGCGTTACGACTCCGATCGGGGCTCGGACCCGGGGCACACTAACACTCCTACGGGAAGAAGCGAATTTGATTGCATCCGCCACCGCTTCGGCTGACCAGACCGCTTCGCATCGAGTGAATGGCCTTGAGATTGAACGGCTCGCGAATCTTGACCGGAACAAAGCGCATTGTCGGGTGCCGAACAGCCTGGGCCACGGCCTCTGCGGCGATGGCCTCCGCATCGAGACTGTCGCTCCCGTCGCGTTTCACGAACCGACGGATGAACTCTGCCGACATCGGTCGTGCATCGTGTCCGACCGCGAGCAGTCGCCGCGCCAAGTGAATACCGTTGGGGGACGCCTCCATCCCGATCAGGCAGGGCGCCAACTGGGACAAATCTCGCAACAGTTGCGCTTGGTTGAACCGTTGACGGGCCACGACGGCGCCGCGACTGTCCAGCCCAACGAGATGGAACCAGGTCTTGCCCACGTCGATTCCAATTGTGACAACGCTCATCGCCTGCTCCTTCGCTGGCGGACATCAAGCCCACCGCAGATGGCGCAGCGGCGGACCATCCCAGCAAGTTCGGGGGCAAGCGCGCCTCCGAGCCGGCCAGGCTTGAACTGAAGAAGCTGCTCCGCAATTCCTTTGCGTGGCTTCGACCGGGGTGACGCGCTTCAGGGTAGGTGACTACAAGCGTCGCAGTCCATCGCGTCGTGCCCGCATTCAATTTACGTTGGCCGACCAATTATTCCACCATACATTGATCGACTGCGGCCTTGCGTCTGTTTCCTGAGGCCAAACCTTCGTATGATCCCTAGGCCGCGCGGCGGCCCAGTCGGCGCGGTCTTGGTGTGGGAGAGAGCTCTCGTGACGCAGCGACGGCCGTCCAATCCGATTGACGCGCCCTCGGAGACGCCAATTGTCCTCGTCGTCGATGACGACCAGGAGGTTCGCGAAGCGCTTAGCAGCTTGTTTCAGTCGGTCGGCCTTAACTCGAAATCGTTCGTCTCGGCCGCGGAATTGTTGCGGCACAAGCTTCCGGACGCGCCGTGCTGCCTTGTGCTCGACGTCAGACTGCCCGGAGTGGGCGGCCTCGACTTCCAGACTCAGCTGACCGAGGCGAACATTCATGTGCCCATTGTCATGATCACGGGCCATGGAGACATCCCCATGTCCGTCCGGGCCATGAAAGCGGGCGCAGTCGATTTTCTGACGAAGCCATTTCGCCAACAGGACATGCTCGACGCCGTCGCGCGAGCCATCGAATGGGACGGGAAGCGACGTGAAAGCGAAAAGTCGCTCTCCGACCTGCGCGGACGGTTTGAGTCGCTTACGGTCCGCGAGCGGGAGATCTTTGCGCTCGTCACCGCGGGGCTGATGAACAAGCAGGCGGCGGCGGAACTCGGTCTCAGCGAAATCACGATCAAGATCCATCGTGGTCACATCATGAGGAAGATGGGCGTGCGATCCTTTGCGGACCTCGTGAGGGCGGCCGAGGCCCTCGAACTGCATCGCACGCAATGATCCAGGGCACAAACGTCCGTATGATTTCATTGCTCTGCCGATTGGCGCAGCATTAGGTCATATGCTTCGCGCTTCCGGTTTTTCGCTCCCGGGTGTTGGCGGGCAAAGCGAGGGAACAGGCGTGTCAACGTGTCAGATCGTTTCGATCGTCGATGACGACGAGTCCGTTCGCGCCGCGATGGAGAGCCTCGCGAGATCGCTCGGCCTCGTTTCCTTCGCGTTCGAATCCGCTGAGGATTTCCTGCGCTCGCCGCAGGTCGACGAGAGCGCCTGCCTCATCACTGATGTGCAGATGCCTGGCATGAGCGGCCTTGATCTTCAGGATCGTCTGAATGCGCAAGGAAGTCGCATTCCAATCATTCTTGTCACGGCGTTTCCCGAACAGGCCATTCGAAAGCGCGCTGAAGCCGGAGGCGCACTCGCCCTTCTCGAAAAGCCGTTTGACGGCAGGACGATGATAGAGTTACTGCGCCGCGCTCTCGCAGCGCAGCCACGCTGAAGCATGGCGACAATGAACCGTTTCGCGCTGACGGGCGCGTGGCCGGCGCACGGACGCAGCGTTTCGTTCGTCTCCGGCGCCTCGTTTTCCAATGACGCCTGTAGTCGGCTATCGCCCGCGCAGGCGACCGGTTCTCTCCGCAATGGGTCATCGCCTTGAAGTCCGATCAGCCCACGAAGAACAGGTTGCTGGCTGAAATCGCCGAGCGCCAACGCGTCGAGGAACAACTGAGGGCCGCCAACCGCACCCTTCGAACCATCAATCGCTGCAACGAGGCGCTCGTTCGCGCCACGGAGGAGATCGAACTGGCGCAGGCTATTTGCCGAATCCTGGTCGAGGACGGTGGGATGCGGATGGCCTGGGTCGGTTACCGAGAGGAGGATGGGGCATCGAGGATCCGGCGGATCGCTCATGCTGGATTCGACGATGGATACCTCAATCGCATCGATGTTGGCTGGTCCGACGCGCCGGCCGGGCAGGGGCCGACCGGCGTCGCCGTTCGAACCGGCGAACTTTGCTGGTCTGATGACATTGCGACCGATCCGCACTTCGCGCAGTGGCGAGACGAGGCGCTTAGCCGCGGGTATGGGTCGTCGCTCGCGCTACCGCTGAAGTCCGATGTCAGGGCGTTCGGCGCCCTCACCCTCTACGCCGATCGCTCTCACGCTTTCGCAGAGCAGACCCGCTCGCATTTCGCGGAACTCGCCAACGACTTGGCCTATGGGGTGACGGCGATCCGGACCCGAGCCGAACGCGCGCGAGTGGAGTCGGAATTGCGCCGCATCGAAGCGTATCTCGAGGAAGGACAAAGGCTGACGCACACGGGCAGCTGGGCCTGGAACGTCGCGACCCGCGAGAACGTCTATTGGTCTCCCGAGCACTATCGAATATTTGGCCTGGATCCGGTTGCGGACTCTCGTGCCTTCGAGAAGGCCGTTCAACAGATTCTTCCGCAAGATCGCGCCAAATTCATCGAGACTCTCGACACGGCAATCCGGGAAAAAAGGGGATTCGATGTCGAATGGCGATTTCAGGCGCCGGACGGGGGGCTTCGCTATCATCATAGCGTGGGACATCCCGTCGTCGACAAGGACGGCGAGGTTGTCGAGTACGTCGGCACGCTTGTCGACGTCACCGACCAGCGTCTGGCCAACCGGGCGCTGGAACGTGAAAACGCCGAACGCCGGCGCGCCGAGGAGGATCTGCGCCGCAGCGAAGCCTTTCTGGCCGAAGGTCAGAAAATCAGCCGAACCGGAAGCTGGGCGTGGAACGCGGCCAGCGGCGAGATGTCATGGTCTGCCGAGCAGTTTCGCATTTTCGGATTGATTCCGAATGCGACGCCTCCGTCCTATTCGGCTTTCGCCGAGCGGATTCATCCCGAGGACCGGCCGACTTTTGAAGAAAAGTTGGCGAAAGCGGTTCGCGACGGCGGCGACTTGCAGTGTGACTTCCGCATCGTCACGCCCGATGGCGCAACAAAGTATCTGCACAGCCTGGGGCGCCTGATCGCCAACGGCGCCACGAAGCCCGAATTCATCGGCACGGTCATGGATGTCACCGAGCGGCGGCTCGCAGAGGAAGCCTTGCGCAGCGCCGCGGCTGATCTCGAACGGGCGTCGCGCTTGAGCACCATGGGCCAGCTCACGGCATCGATCGCGCACGAGATCAATCAACCACTCGCCGCGATCGTCACCAACGCCGAGGCCTGCCTGCTCTGGCTCGAAGTGGACCGGCTGAATCTCGAGGAGGCGCGGCAGGCCGCGACGCGCATCGTCAGAAACGGCCTCCGGGCAAGCGATATCGTCAAGAGCATCAGAGCCCAGACGCGGAAGTCGGCGCCGGAGATGGTCCGTCTCGACATCAATGACGTGATACGAGAGATGATCGCCCTCATGGGCGCCGAATTCCGTCGCTATGGCGTAAGGGTCGAAACCTCGCTGCTTGCCGATCCAGGTCTCGTCATTGGCGATCGAGTCCAGCTTCAGCAGGTGGCGCTGAATCTGATCATGAACGGCGTCGAGGCGATGGCGAATTCCGCACAAGGGCAGCGGCAGCTCGAGATCAGTTCCGCGATTGACGAGTTCGGCCGTGTCGTCGTCGCGGTTGCGGATTCGGGCCCTGGGTTTGACCCGGCGCAGATGGAGCGGCTCTTCGAGGCGTTCTTCACCACCAAGCCAGAGGGCATGGGGATGGGATTGTCGATCTGTCGGTCGATCATTGACGCGCACGGCGGTCGATTGTCAGCGTCGCCGAATCGGCCGAACGGCGCCGTCTTCCAGTTCGTCCTGCCGGCGGCGGGCGGCGACGCGAGCAAGGCGTGAGGAGCGCTGGACGTGCAGTGACTATGGTTTGGCTGCCGGCGACGTTCGCCAAAGCCGCCCTTCATCGTTTCCGCGGCGCTCCAATTGAGTTTGCCGTCGCGTCGAGGAAATTCTCTGCACGTCGAGTGCAGGGCATAGGTCTTTCGGTTCAAGCAAGCGCTTGATGCTCACGGGTCCTGTCGCCGCTGAATTTGGCGCGGCGAACCGCGTCTTCGTCTTCGTCTTGCCGGAACCTGACGAGTCCCGTGGCGGCGCCGTCGATTGTGCTTTCGCCCGCGGGGCGCTCGCGAACAGACATTGGCCGCGATCCCGCGCGCGGGTCATACGAAGGTTTGGTTTCTCGAAACCAACAATAGATCTCGGTTTACCCATGTAGGATGGAATCGTTGTGCGGCTAGCGTAGATTGCGCGACGATAAAGGGTTGCGAAGTTCCACGCATTCCTTCGCGATCGAAATCAAACAATGGGGCGTACAATGAAGACATTCTCGCTCGCGCGCTACTTTCGGCGACGCCGAGCTTACTGGACCATATTCCAGGAGCTCTCCAGGTATTCGAACCAGGAACTGCACGATATTGGCATCGACGCCGCCGATATTCCCGCAATCGCGCGCCGCGCGGCGGAAGAACAGCAGTAAGCTCCGGAGACGGCCCGTGGCCCGGCGCGATCAGATGTTCCCCTCAGGCCGTGGACGTCTTTGACGTGGACCATTCACCTTCCCGAGAAGGGCACAAGGTTCGCGAAAGGTCGAAGGACGCCCACGAATCGCTCGTCGCACAAGCGTGCAATCAGGAGGCGACCTATGCCCAACGACCAATCCATCTCCGCTGTTGCAGGCTTGCCAGCGTCCGACGCTGGGTCTTCTGGCCGACTGTCGTTTGAAGGCAAAATCGGCTTTGTCGGCCTCGGTCATATGGGGACGGCGATGGCGGCAAACCTGATCGCCACCGGACATCGGGTCGTCGCCTATGTCCGGCGCCCGGATCAGTTGGACAAGCTGGCGAAGCTCGGTCTCGAACCCACAATGGAATTCAGCGATCTATTCGACTGCGAGGTCGTCATCAGCATGCTGCCCGACGACACCGCCGTTCGCGACATGGTCTTTGGCCGCGAAGGCGACGACGCCAAGGGTCTTGCCTCGGGATTGAAGCGCGGCGCAATCCATCTTTCTATGAGCACGATCAGCGCTGACACCGCGTCTCGCCTCGCGGCGGAACATGCGCGTTACGGACAAGGCTACGTCGCAGCGCCGGTCTTTGGAAATCCAGACGCCGCCATGGCGCGCCAGCTCTATATTGTCGCCGCCGGCCAGTCAGCCGATGTCGAGCGCTGTCTGCCGCTACTCGAAAGCCTCGGACAAAAGACCTTTGCCGTCGGCTCAGATCCTTCGCACGCAAACCTCATCAAACTGCTCGGCAATATGATGACCGCGACGACGCTGGAGGTGCTGGGAGAAGTCGTCGCTGTGGCTCTCAAGCGTGGACTCGATCCCAAACCATTCATCGACATCATGACGAGCACGATGTTCGGGGGACGCGCGCACAAAATCTACAGCGACAAGATCATCAGGCAGTCCTACGCGCCGGGATTTGTCTTGCCGCTCGTGCTCAAGGACGTGCGCCTGGCGCTCGCCGAAGCGGAGATTGCGGGCGCGCCGATGCCGTCGGTCAACGTCGTGCGAGACCGCCTCATCACAGGAATCGCTCGCGGCTACGCCGATCTCGACTGGAGCGTCCTTGGGTTGATCGCCGCTGAAGAAGCCGGCCTTCAATTCAATCTCCCTCGCAATGTCAATTGAGGCCGGGACAACGCGAGAGCCGGCTCTGCAGTTGGCCTCTGCGAACGGAACGAATGATCGGATTCGAGAACGGCTCTCGCCGTTCCAAATGGCATGGATGGGCGCAATGCGGTCTGACTAATCGTAGCCGGCGCTAGCCGGTAGCGAAACGGTTCCTGCTGGGCGATCGCATTCACGAAGTGGCCATGCGCGCCTGTTATGCGTCCTGACGACTCTCACCAAAAAGGCACTCGCGGAATCGCAAAAGCTAAAGTTTGTGCAGGCCGCCACCACAGCCAACGCCAATCGACCTTAGCACTGAGCCAGCTGACCGGGAGCGCAGCTCTTTCAACATCGCCAACCCGTAACCGGCGGCGACCGATCTGCGAGCCTTATTCGAGCCGTCGCTTAGCAAGGGGCTTGCCGCACACCCGTCGTGCTGCCAGCCGCAGAAGCCGGGCGCCGCCGCCCAGGCCTTATGGAGATCGATGAAGGCGTCCCGTCGGACCAGACCCTCCAAGTCTCTTCGCCGTCTCCGTTTGCCGACGCACAGATTTGCGGCATCGATTGCGGAAAATTGATGCTTGCCATCGCAATCGTTTCCGAATGAAATATCTCTCCGTAAAGTGTTTCTGGCGCCGCACATGACCGCGCCTGGCGATTGCGGAGAATTTTGATGCCCTTACAACGTCCTGAGGCTGACGAGGTAATCGCTCTGGCGGAGCGCCTCGGTATTCACCTTACGGGCGCAGAAGCGCGAATCTTCACCGATCGCTTGAAGGATCAAGTTGACTCGCTTGAAGAATTCCTAGAGCTGCGCATCGAGGAGGCGCGGCCGCCGCTGAGGCATCTCGAGCGCGATCCTGGCCGGCGGCCGACGGCGACTGAGGATCCGCTCAACGCCTTCATTCGCAAGTGCGTGGTGCAGGGGGCGGAAAGCGGGCCGCTCGTCGGTCGAAGCATCGGCCTCAAGGATCACATCGCAGTCGCCGGCGTGCCGATGAGCAACGGCTCCTATTTCCTCGACGGCTATATCCCCGATTTCGACGCGACTGTGGTCACGCGCCTGCTGGACGCCGGCGCGACGATTGTCGGCAAGATGAACATGGAGGACTTCTCGTACGGCGGACCAGGCGTTTCCGGCGTCGGCGACTTTGGACGCCCGCTCAACCCACACAACCCCGACCACGTCACTGGCGGCTCGTCGTCTGGCGCCGCGGCGGCGGTGGTGGCCGGCGCCATCGACATCGCTCTCGGCGGCGATCAGGGCGGTTCGATCCGCATCCCGGCCGCCTGGTCGGGTTGTGTTGGCCTTAAGGCCACGCACGGGCTCATTCCGCATAGCGGCGTCTTCGGACTCGAGCAAAGCGTGGACTATGTGGGTCCGATGACCCGCACCGTCGAGGATTGCGCTGCCGTGCTTCAATGCATCGCCGGTCGGGACGGCTTTGATCCGCGCCAGGCCGCCACGCCCGAGAAGCTACCGGACTATGTCGGCGCGCTACGCAAGGACATCGACGGAGTCAGAATTGGACTGCTGGCGGAGGGCTTCGGCGCCGCGACCGCGATGAGCGAGGTGGAGGACACGGTCAATAGGGCTGTCAGCGTGCTCAAGCAACTCGGCGCAACGCTGAAGTCAGTATCGGTGCCGCTCCACAAGCAGGCGTGGCTCGCGATGGGTCCGATCTTTATCGAGGGCGCGCGCCAAGGCTTCGAATCGAACTTCGCCGGCGCATTTGGCGGGGCCTTCATGCCAGCCTCGTTCATGGCCGCCTTTGGACGCTCAAAGCGCAGCGCGAGCCACGAGCTGCCGCTGAACTTCAAACTGATCCTGCTCGCCGGCGTCTATGCCCACGAGCGGCTCAGCGGCAAGCTCTATGCGAAGTCGTACGCGACGCGGCCAACGATGGCGGCGCAGTACCGCAAGGCGTTCGACGAGGTCGATCTGCTCGTCATGCCGACCTGCCCGATTACAGCGCCGGCCTATCAGACGCCCGGTGACTATGTCGACGCGATCGACCTCACCATGTTCGGTGGTGGTCGCGGCTTGAAGGTCGGCTCGCTCGGCTCGAACACAAGCGCCTTCAACTTCACGGGTCATCCGGCAATCAGCATTCCTTGCGGCAAGGTCAACGGCCTTCCGGTCGGATTGCAGCTCGTGGCTCCTCATTTCAAGGATGACCTGCTGATCCGTGTTGCGCACGCCTATCAGCGCAGCGTGGATTGGGAGTCGTACTTCCCCAATCCGGAATTGCGCGGCGCCAAGGCGGCACACGCGGTGCATGCGGCCTAACCAGATGCTCCGGATTGCTTCTGGTCTGCAAACGAAGCCGGCAAGTGGAGAGAAACCATGCGGAGTGTAAGCGCCGTTCTGAGCAAATTGTGTAGAATATCGGCAGTCGGAGCGGCAATGCTCGCCGCTGCCGTTCTGGTCACGGCCGTCGAGGCGGCGGCCGCCGAGCAACCGAGGATGGGCGGCACGCTGGTGGTGGCGACCACCAACGACACGCCGGACCTCGACATCCAGAAGTACATCGCCAGTTCGCAGCACAACGCGTTGCTGCCGCTGTTCAACGGCCTAGTCGAGAAGGACTGGACCGCCGACGCCGACTTTCCGCCGATCGTGCCCGCTCTCGCCACCGAATGGAGCGTGTCCGACGACGGCAAGGTCTACACGTTCAAACTTCGCCATGGCGTCAAGTTCCACGACGGAACGCCGTTTAACGCCGACGCCGCCGATTTCAACTTCAAGCGGATGACTGATCCTCAACACCCGAATTACGATCCCCAGGTGGGTTCCACCGCGCGCGGTGTGTTGCGGCAGCTTAAGGCCTCAAAGGTCGTCGACGAGTACACCTTCCAGATCGAACTTTCGGAGCCGAATTCTGGCTTCATCGAGGCGGTGGCGAGCTTACCCAACTACTACATGGAATCGCCGGCCGCATTCAAGAAATACGGCAAAGACGTCGGTCAGCACGCAGTCGGCACCGGACCATTCAAGCTGGTCGAATGGGTGCGCGGTCAGCGTATGGTGATGGCCCGTAACGACGACTACTGGGGCAAGAAGCCGTACGTCGATCAGATGATCTACCGCCCGATCATCGAGCCGGCAGCCCGCGCCGCCGCGCTCAAATCAGGCGAAGTGCAAATTGCGTGGGACCTGCCAGTCGACCAGGTCGACGCATTCAAATCCGATGATCGCTTCAACGTGTTCTTGCGCGGCATTCCGGCGACCAAGGTGATCGAGTGCTGGCAGAAGAGCGGCCCGTTCTCGGACATCAACGTACGCAAAGCGGTGAACATGGCGATCGACCGCGAGACCCTCGCCAACGTCATTTTGAAAGGCACGGCAATCCCGGCGACGCAACTCTACGGCATCGGTTCTGCGTCATACGACAAGTCGCTGCCGGTGTTCTCCAAGTTCGACCCGCAAGCCGCAAAGGCGCTGCTGGCAAAGACAAAGTACTCGAACGGCTTCAGCTTCCACATTGTCACATCGCCTGAAAACGAGCCGGTCGCCGGCGCGCTGCAAGCCTATGAGTTCGTTCAGTCCAATCTCGCCGACATCGGCGTGAAGATGGACATCCAAGTGCGCGACAACGCCACCGCGAACGCGGTGTACATGAAGGAGAAGGCCGACGACGAATGCGTCACCTTCGACCGCGGCTACGACACCGACTTCATCCTCGACATGGGTTATTACGGCAAGGGATGCGTCCCGAATGGCACAAACGACCAGTGCTACAACAACCCAAATGTCGATGCGCTGATGGAGAAGGCTTACACAGCCAAGGACATCAATGATTGGCGCTCGCTCCACCAGCAGGCCCAGAAGCTCATCATCGAGGACTCCGGCAGTATCCCGCTGGTGCACGGCCTCAGACCGATGGCCTCGCTAAAGAGCGTCAAGAACTGGCTGCCGGCGAAAGCTTGGCTACAGTTCCCCGGCTACGCTTGGCTCGACAAAACGAGCTGACGGCAGCGGTGGGGACGTCCGGCCCCACCGCTACTTCACGACAGAAGCGGGATCGTCATGTTCGGTTTGCTTACTCGCCGTTTCCTCTACCTGATCCCGGTCTTGCTGGGAGGTTCAGCGATCGTCTTCATTCTCATCCATCTTGCGCCTGGCGATCCGGTCGACGCAATGCTGGGCGTCTATGCCTCGCCCGCGGCGCGCGAGGCGCTGCGCATACGCTACGGCCTCAACGACCCCCTGATCGTTCAGTACTTCCGCTGGCTGAGTCTGGTGCTGATCGGCGATTGGGGCGAGTCGCTACAGCAGCATGTCCCCGTGCTGCCGTTGGTGCTCGAGAAGTTCTGGATCACCATGATCCTCAGCGCCGCGGCCTCGCTGTTCGCCGCGGTTGTCGGCATCGTCGCAGGCATCATCGGCGCGGTGAAGCAGAACACCTGGATCGATCATCTCATCCTACTGCTTTCTGTCTTCGCCATCAGCATGCCGCCATACTGGCTGGGCCTCATTGGCATCTTCTTCTTCTCGGTCACGCTGCACTGGCTGCCGACCGGCGGCCTCTACGACTTCACAGGAAAGACGAACATCGGCGAGTTGTTACACCACCTCATCATGCCGGCGGTGGTCGCCGGACTGACGCCCGCGGCGATCATCGCGCGCGTCACGCGCTCGGCGATGCTCGAGGTGTTGCGTCTCGACTTCATGACCGCCTTGCGCGCGAAAGGCCTCAGCGAAGGGGCCGTGATCCTTCGCCACGCCTTCCGCAACGCGCTTCCAGCGGTCGTCAGCATGACTGGCTTGCAGATCGGCTACCTGATCCTCGGCGCGGCGCTGTTCGTCGAGATTATCTTCAGCTGGCCTGGCCTCGGCCTGGAAATCTACAAGTCGGTCGTCGGTCGCGACATGCCGATGATGCTCGGACTCGTTCTTTTCAGCACGTTCGTTTTTGTGGTGCTCAACCTCATTGTCGACGTCATCTATCGCATCATCAATCCACGCGTGCGGGACGCCTAAACCAATGGCTGCTATTACCGAAGCGGAACGCGCCACCCGCAGACTCCCGCACATGAGCGGCGCGGTCGCCCGCGCTTGGCGGATTGTGGGTCACCACAAGTCGATCGTCATCGGTCTCGGGATCGTGCTGTTCGTCTTCTTCATCGCGGTCTGTGCGCCGCTGCTGGCGCCTTATAGCCCTATCAAGGGGCAGCCGCTCGATCGGCTGAAGGACATCGGCGCAGCCGGGCACATCCTCGGCGCCGACCAGCAGGGCCGCGATGTCCTCAGCCGCCTGATGTACGGCGCGCGTAGTTCGCTGGTCATCGCTGTCGTGCCGCTGACGATCGCCGGCTGCGTAGGCCTGCTCCTCGGATCGTTTGCTGCCTATGCTGGCGGCGTTGCCGACACACTCATCATGCGTAGCATGGACGTCGTCTTCGGATTGCCGCCGATCCTGCTGGCAATCGCTGTCTCGGCTACGCTCGGACCGGGTCTCCTCAATCTAGTGATCAGCATGACGATCGTATTGCTGCCGCCAATGACGCGCGTCACACATCAGGTCGTGGCGCAACTCAAGGAGGCAGCCTTCGTCGAGGCGGCCAAAGTCGCCGGAGCCAGCAGCCAGCAGATCGTTTTTGGCCAGATCCTGCCGAACAGTCTGGCACCAGTGCTTGCCTATGGCACATCGCTCGCTGGCGCAATGGTGGTTTTCGGCGCCGGCATCTCTTTCATTGGCCTCGGCATTCAGCCGCCCGAGGCGGACTGGGGCCGCATGATCAACGACGGTCGTGAGGTGCTCGATCTGCACCCGCACGTCTCGACGCTTCCAGGCCTCGCCATCTTCGTGCTCGCTTCCGGCTTCAACTTCATTGGCGACGGCCTGCGTGACCTGCTCGATCCGCGGATGAGGATCTAGCGGCCATGGACGCTCACGTCGAACGGAAAACCTTTCTCAGCGTTCGCGGGCTGAAGACCCACTTTCACACGCGCCATGGCGTGGCGAAGTCGGTCGATGGGGTCGACTTCCATATCAGCAAAGGCGAGCGTCTCGGTCTGATCGGAGAATCAGGCAGCGGCAAGAGTGTCACCGCGCTGTCGATCATGCGACTGGTGCGGGAGCCGCCCGGTAAGATCCAAGGGGAGATCGAATTCGAGGGGCAGGACCTCGTCAAGCTCGACCAGACCGGCATGCGGCACATCCGTGGCGGCCGCATCTCGATGGTCTTTCAAGATCCGTTAAACCACCTTGATCCGGTGATGAAGGTCGGTGACTGGATCGCCGAGGCGCTGTTGCTCCACCGCGATTTGGACCGCAAGGAGGCGCTGACCGAAGCGGCTCGGATGATGAAGGCGCTGAAGATCGCATCGCCCGAGGATGTGATGCGCGCCTATCCGTTCCAGCTTTCAGGCGGCATGTGCCAGCGGGTGCTGATCGCGACTGCGATTGTCACTGAGCCGGCGCTGATCATATGCGACGAGGCGACGAGCGCACTGGACGTGACCGTGCAGGCGAGCATCCTCAGGAGCCTCACCGAACTTACGAGCCTCTATGGCACCGCATTGCTCCTCACGACGCACAACATGCTAGTCGTACGGCAGGCCTGCACGCGTGTAATGGTCATGTATGCCGGCCGCATGGTGGAGAGCTGCGACACGGATGCGCTCTTCCGCCAACCGATGCACCCCTACACAGTGGGGCTGCTCAATAGCGTCCCGTCGCTCGAACGCGTCGGCCAGCCGCTCGTTCCGATGCCGGGCGAACCGCCGCTGCCCACCGAGGAAATCCGCGGCTGCGCGTTCTACGCGCGCTGCCCGATTCGTCGGGCCGCTTGTCAGGAGCGTCGCCCCCCGCTTGCCGAGGTTGCGCCGGGACACTGGAGCGCGTGCCTCTTTTCGGAGGAAGCAAGATCAAAAGATACATTCTAGAGGTCGTGAGCCTCAAAAAGGAATTCCCGGCCCGCTCCAGAAATCCATTCGTGCGCTCCGACCGGACGGTAAAGGCCGTCGACGGCGTCAGCTTCACGGTCAAGCCGGGCGAGGTCGTCGCCGTTGTCGGCGAGTCGGGATGCGGTAAGTCCACGCTCGGCCGATTGGTCATCCGGCTGCTCGAGCCGTCGTCGGGCGCGGTGCGTGTCGACGAGGAGGACGTCACCCACGTTTCGGGCGGCGAACTCGCCGCCCTGCGTTCCAAGGCGCAAATCGTCTTCCAGGACCCGTTCGGTTCGCTCAATCCGCGAATGACGGTCGGTGACGCGATCGCCTATCCGATGAAGGTCAACGGCGTCTTCAAGCGCAATGAGGGGAAGGCCTTGCAGGCGCGCGTGATCGAGCTTCTGGAAAAGGTCGGTCTCAATGCTGCGCACGCGCGTCGACTGCCGCACGAGCTGTCGGGCGGTCAGCGTCAGCGCGTCGGCATCGCGCGCGCGATCGCTCTCGCGCCTAGGCTAGTCGTTTTGGATGAGCCTGTCGCGGCGCTCGACCTCTCTGCCCAGGCGCGCGTGCTCAACTTGTTCAAGGACCTTCAGCGCGAGCTGGGGATGGCTTATTTGTTCATCACTCATGACCTCAGCGTTGCGGAGTACATGGCTGACCGCATCGTCGTGATGTACGCCGGAAAGATCATGGAGATTGGCGACAGGGCCAGCGTTTTCGGCTCACCCCGCCATCCCTACACGGAAGCACTATTCTCCGCAGCCGTCCTCGTGACGGCCGGCGACCGCGAGGCGACGGTCCTGGATGGCGATCCGCCCAGTACGATAACGCCCCCGTCGGGGTGCCGCTTCAATACGCGCTGCCCTCACGCGGGGGCGCCCTGCTTCGTCGAGGAACCGGGGTTCGTGAAACTCGGCGCGAAGCACGAAGCAGCGTGCCATCTGTTGACCGGCAAGCTCAATCGTCGCACGGAAGCCGAGCGCACCGAGGCCGCTGCAATCGTCGCATCATAGCCGACTCAAGTCGTCGACAGTTTCTCCACCTGCGGCGCGGCCCGCTTGCGCTGGCGGGCGTTGGCCCGAAAAGTGTAGATCATCGCTCCGAAGATGATGCTGGCGCCAACGAGGACAGGCGGGTCGGGCGTCTCGCTGAAAAACAAAAAGCCGCATAACGTCGTCAGCAGAAGCCGCACAAAATCAAGCGGCGCCAGAGCTGCGGCTTCGCCACGCTGATAGGCGACTGTCAACATCCATTGCCCCATCGTCCCTGTCAGTCCGACGCTCAGGAGCACCAGCCACTCCAGCGGAGTCGGGGCAACCCACGAAAGGGCTGTAGGAACGATCAGCGCACTCACGAGGACCAGAGCCTGATAGGTGAGCACCGTATCGGTGCGGCGAGCATCCGGCCGATAGCGGAGCGACAGCGCCGACGCGGCGGCGAAGATCGCACCGAAGACGGCGACGATCGACCACCCAATCGAGCTGTCACCATTTGGCCGCAGCATCACGGCGACGCCCAATAGCCCGACGACTGTCGCAATCCAACGTTCGCGGTCGATCGATTCCTTGAGAAACAGGCCGGCGCCAAGCGTCACGAAGATCGCGTACGAGAAGCTGATCGTCATCGCCTGGGCCAGCGACAGGTGAATGACCGCGGCAAAACTCGCTGTCATGGCGCCGAGCTGCAACAGCCCGCGGAAAACTTGCAAGAAGGGGTGGGGCGTACGCAGCATCTGCGCCAGGCTAGTCCGCGCCAGCGGGAACAGCATGGCCTGCATGACGAGTTGGCGGACGATAAGAATCTCGACCAGCGGCAGGCGCTTCCCGGCTACCTTGATCAGCACCGTCATCGCGGCGAACGCCATGAGCGCGACGAGCAGAATGACCGAGCCCTTGAAGTTCTCTGTGCTTTGCCGCCACCGCGCAATCATCATTTGGCCCGCTTGGTGCGTAATGGGAGACCCGCATGAAGCCCGAATTTACTTGCCGTGGCAACAGTCAAATTGGTAAGCAATAATGATCTGCCGTCACTCGCGAGAGTGGCGACGGTGCGATGTCTTTGATCTGCATGCCGGTCACGCCGCGCACGGGGCCGCGCGGCCGCCGCTGGGACGACACGGTCCAGCGGGCCGTCCGGCGCGCTTCTTGCTAGAGTTCACAGTGCTCTCGAACAGGTCAAAACGCAGTTTGTGATCATGAAGGTTGGATTGCTAGTTTCACGGAGCGGGCCAGCGGGTCTTTGGGCGCCGTCGTGCGACAATGGCGCGATGCTGGCAGTCGCCGAATTGAATGCGGCCGGGGGAGTTTTCGGCCGCCAGGTCAGCATTGTCCTGGCCGACGCCGGGCAATCTGCTAGCGAAGCTCTGGCCGCAGCGCGCGAATTGGTCGACATCGAGGGTGTGGATGCTGTGGTGGGCATGCACCCAAGCAACGGGCGCGCGGCCATTCACCACGGGCTCCGGGGGCGCGTCCCGTACGTCTACACCCCACAATACGAGGGTGGCGAGCACACGCCTTACTTGGTCACGACTGGCGGGACCGACGACGAAGTGCTTGGCCCGGCGGTCGGCTGGCTGGCCGAATGCCGGCGCGCTCAGCGTTTCTTCCTCATTGGCAACGATTATGTCTGGCCGTTGCGCGCTCTCGAAATCGCACGTGGAATCGTGCGTTCCTCAGGGGGGACCGTAGTGGGGCAGTCGATCGTGCCGTTCGGGGTGGGCGATTTCTCCCCGGTTATCGATGCGATTCGGGCAGCGCGTCCGGACGTGGTTGTCATTGCTCTTCTGGGTCTCGAAGCGGCGCGCTTCAACCGCGCCTTCGCGGGAGCTGGACTGGCCAGAACTATGCTGCGCCTCGGGCTCGCAACTGATGAAAGCGTGCTCTACGCGATTGGCGCGGAGAACACGGAGAACCTCTACGTCCCCCTCAACTATTTCGCCCACATGCATTCCGCGGCGAACGACAGGTTTCTTGAGACCTATCACGACTCGTTTGGCGAGATGGCCCCGCCAGTGAACTTGTCCTGTCAAAGCTGCTACGACGGCTTCCACTTCGTCGCCAATCTTGCCCGCTCAGTGGGCCGCGCCGACGGTGCGGTCCTGGCGGAGGCGCTACGCCGGCCGGTTGCCCGCAGCGCCGCGCGAAGCGGCTTGCTACAGACGCCGATAGGACCGCAATTGCGCGTCCACTTGGCGGTCGCGGAAGGCATCGAGTTCCGCACAGTGGCGAGTCGCTGATGCAGCCGTCGATGCGACCTTTCCACGCTTGATTGCGGACTCCCAATTCAGTAATTGAATTGGCAACGAATGAAATGACAACTATGCCAAATGCTAAGAGAATCGCGGTTGGGGGAGGACGAAACGCATGCCCTCTAGCAGTTTGAGAGATCAGCTCGCCTACATCGTCGCCAGCGTGAACCGACAGCTTGAAGAGGATTTGCAGGAACGATTACGGCCGGAGGGTGTTCCAGTCGAACACCTGCGCGTGCTGGAGGTTCTCGACCGCGGCGGCGCCGTGCCGATGGGAGAGCTTGCGGCGCAGGCCCTTGTTGAGCCGCCGACGCTGACCAAGATCATCGATCGCATGGTCTCGGATTCACTAGTCTTCCGGTCGCCGGATCCGAACGATCGTCGTCGCGTCTTCATCCATTTGGCGCGCGCCGGCAAGGTGCTTTGCAGGCGGTTGCGGCGCGTTTCGCGTGAGCAGGAAGAACGACTGGTGCGTCAGCTTCCGCGTGACAAGGCCAAGGAACTGCGCGCCCTTTTGCGCGACTTGATTCAGCCAAATTGAGGTTGAAGGTCGATGCGATCTTCAATAGGCAGGATAGTTTGCTAAGAGAGCTGGGTGACGGGCTTGCGATGCGAAAGGCCATATGATTGCGAGCGCTCACCTTGAGGAATCGGGAAAGCTGGTCACCTCCAATTGCGTGCGGGCGGTTCGCTCGAAACTGAGTCACCTA
>Ga0181522_10000918_pt1 | contig 19266 bp, 19 predicted proteins | sample PEATcosm2014_Bin_27_FD_121103 | JGI IMG/M metagenome (GOLD analysis project Ga0181522, IMG submission 121103) | Peatland microbial communities from MTU Mesocosm Facility, Houghton, MI, USA - PEATcosm2014_Bin05_10_metaG | ecosystem: Environmental > Terrestrial > Soil > Wetlands > Peat | place... | reverse complement strand
CGTCTCGTAGGCAAGAGCAAAGCCATCGAACTCATGATCACGGGGAATACATTCTCTTTCGAAGAGGCGCTGGAGTTTGGCATCATCAACGACATTTTCGAGCGCGACGGCTTCATGGACAACATCATGGAGTACGCGCGCCAGTTCACCCCGCCCAACAAAGCCGCGAAGGCCGTAGGACGCATCAAACGTGCGGTCCAGACTGGCTGGGAGATCCCGATGGAATCGGCCTTGGCCGTCGAGCGCGAGAATCAGCAGATCTTGTTTCAGAGTGACGACGCCAAAGAAGGACTGGCCGCGTACGTCGAAAAACGGCCGGCGACGTTCAAGGCCAAGTGAACAGCCGCTCTGAAACCTGCTTTTTGGGAAAGGGTTTGGGAAGGGCACGGCTTGAGCGTGCCGCCCTAGACCAATAACGACGAAGGCTTTAGTTTTGAGGTCTTATGCCAGGTAAAGTAGCAAAAATCGGAAGCTTCAGCGAGTGGGTCGGCCTGTTCAACGAATGGCGCAAAGAAGTGGGCGTCAACAAAGATGACGTCGAGGCCTTCCACTTCGACACGCTCTATGGAGCGATTGAGAGCGGGGAGATCCAGTTCGGCTCCTACAAAGGCCGCAACAAGTGGGAGAACCTGCGCCAGATTCCCACTCAAGCCATGCGGGACGCCCTCATGAACATGATCATCTATCAGGGCGACACTGAATTCGCCAGCGTCGAACAGCAGCGCAATTTGTTCGAAACCGCTCCCACCGACTGGGACCGCCGCGCCATCACGCGCGTCATGATTGAAGAGATGCGCCACGGCTGGCAAATGTGCGCCTTGCTCATCGATTTCTTCGGATCATCGGGTAAAGTTGAGGCGCAAAAAATGTTGGAGCGTCGGGCATTTGAAAACAAGCGCCTGCTCGGCACCTTCAATGTCGACGTCGATAACTGGCTCGATTTCTTCACCTACACAGATTTCGTTGACCGCGATGGAAAATTCCAACTGCAGATGCTGAAGTATTCGTCGTTTGCGCCGCTCGGGCGTTCAACCTCGTACATGCTGCGCGAGGAAGCTTTTCACATGGGCACCGGCCACGACGGTCTCCGCCGCGTGGTTGAAGCCGGAGTGATTCCGCGCTGGCTGTTGCAGAAATATCTGAACAAGTGGATCTCCAGTTCATTCGATCTTTTCGGCACCGATCATTCTTCCTCGGCGCATTGGGCCTATGTCTGGGGAATCAAAGGCCGATACGACGAATTGCAGAACGAGACAACCGCCGACCTGGACGACCTGAACGATCACAGCCGTCAACTATATCGACAGGAGGTTGCAGGCTTAGTCGAGCGTCTGAATACTTTCCTGCAGCCAGGCGAGAAGAAGTTCTACACGCCCGACATCCGCTTCAACCGCAACATCGGACGATGGGCGGGACAGAAATTTCACTGCGAAACCGGGGAACCGCTGGACGACCGCGCTTACGAGCAGCACTGCGAACAAAATCTGCCCGGCGCGAAAGATAAAGAGCTGTTGCTAGACATCATCCGCAACGAAAAGAAGTGGATCAAGGAAAAGGCCGGAGCGCGCGATCCGCTCTCGACCATCGGAGAGCCGCGCAAATCGGCGATCAATATTTAGCCGGTGTAGGCAGACCCTTGTCCGACCGCACTGAACGCACTTGGCCAGGCAGTTGAGGAGACGATGCAGAGGGATTTTCCGTCGAAGATGCCGGATGCAGCCACAACTCGAGTCCAGGTCAATATCACGCCGCCTGCCGTTCGGATCACGCTCATCAACTCTCCGCTGAACGTTATCGATCTCCCTATGATGCTGGAACTCCAGCAGGCGCTAGCGGAGATCGAACTCCGGGCTGACATCGCCACCGCAGTCTTTCAAGGAGACGGTCAGGCTTTCTCCGCCGGCGTGGACATAAAGGCTCATCTTCCCGAGCAGGTTCGCCAGATGCTCACCGCCTTCCACGCCGTAATCCGCGCCATTGTCGCCTCCCGCAAGGTCATGATCGCCGCCGTTCAGGGCGTGTGCCTCGGAGGAGGCGCGGAGCTGGCCGCCGTCTGCGATATGGTTTACACCGCCCGCGACGCAAGCTGGGGCTTTCCCGAAATCAAGCTGGGATGCTTTCCCCCGGTCGCAGTGGTTGCACTGGCGGCATTCGTTGGCCAGAAGCGCGCCACTGAACTTATCCTGACCGGGCGGCAGTTCTCCGGCGACGAGGCGGTTGCCATCGGCCTGGCAAACCGCAGCGTCCGCGCCGAGGAACTTGAAAACCTCGTGCAAGAGACGCTTTCGCAGCTAAGCAAATTCAGCTCCTCCGCCCTCGCTCTCACCAAGAAGGCAACGTATGCGTGGGATGCGATTCATTTCGATAAGGGTCTGGCTCGGGCAGAACGGATTTACCTCGACGAACTCATCTCGACCGCGGACGCGCGCGAGGGTATCATTGCCTTCCTCGACAAACGAGCACCGCAATGGACAGGCAAGTAGAAGATAGGCAGGCTGAAACCGGGCAAATCGAAAACGCTGGGGCCAAAGTCGGAGCCGACAGCGGCGCGGAACTGGACTGCCGGTCCGGACATCTGATGTGCCGAACGCCTTTGTGGGGCGCGGCGGGCTCGATCAGCTGTGGATATTTCGCGTGGATTTCATTTGCTCACATTGCGCGCAATGACTACGTATGGCCGCACGACCCCTGGACTGTGGCAACCTACATTGTCTGGATCCTGCTACTCGGTGCCCTGGCAGTCGACACGCGGTGTCTGCGCGAACGAGCGTTCTTCGGCATCCTTGAGATCAATTTTTTGATCGGCTGTGGGTTGACGCTGTGGCACAACATCCCGCCCGCATATATTCGCACTGCCCGCACTGGAACCGGCGCGCTCTGGGCGGTGGCTGCGCTCATGAGTCTGACGACGCTCGCAGGAGCCGGCGGTGGCGGGAAACTCACGAAAGGAAGACCAGCCGGCAGGCGTCATTCTCAGTGACACAAAGGACCTCTGTATTTGAAATGAGCCTTAATGAATCGGTTTGTCGCGTCGTTTAAGATAGCAGAATATGTTAGGACTTTATGGACTTTGAGATCTCTCCCGGACAAGTAAAGTCACTGCAGAAGAACGGGGAAACGTTCACGCTGCTCGATGTTCGCGAAGCGTGGGAATATGAAACCTCACACATCGAAGGATCAAAGCACATTCCGATGGGAGACGTTCCGGCACGCGCTCATCAGGAACTCGATCCCGATCATCATATCGTTGTCATGTGCCATCACGGCGTCCGCTCATTGACCGTCACCAATTGGCTGCGCCAGCAGGGATACGACAAAGTTCAATCCATGCGCGGCGGGATCGACGGCTGGGCGCGGACGGTAGACCCGAAGGTGCCCCTGTATTAAAGGCAGGATCTCGGCCTTGGCACTTTTAGTCTTGAGGTAAACCCGGAAGCATGGGGGTCGGCAAGGCATAACTGACCATCGACCACGGGCCACTGCATGATCACCGACTGCCACATCCACATCGAACCGATCGAACTGTTCAAACCGCACGCTCTCGAGCTGATAAAGCGCAAGCGCGCGAACTTCGATGAGATCGTCGAATACTGCCGTTCGCCCAAAGCTTTCCTGAACTATCTCGACCGTTGTGGCGTCGACCGCGCCGCTCTCATCAATTACGTGGCGCCGGAGGTAATTGGCTTCACGTCCGCCGTCAACGAGTTCGTCGCCGATTACACGAGACACGATCCCAAACGGCTGATCGCGTGTGGCAGCCTGCATCCGCGGCACACCAACAACATTTTGGCCGACGTGGAACACATCCTGCGTCTCGGTCTGCGCATGATCAAAATTCACCCTCCGCATCAGCTGTTATTTCCCAACGATTATCTGCATGGAGTGAAGGAACTCGAAATCATATATCGTGCTGCCGAGGCGAATGGTATCCCCGTTATGTTTCATACGGGAACATCGATCTTTCCGGGCGCCCGCAACAAGTATGGCGATCCGATTTACCTTGACGATGTGGCGGTAGATTTCCCGCACCTCAAAATCCTGCTGGCGCACGGCGGCCGTCCGCTCTGGATGGAGACCGCATTTTTTCTGCTTCGCCGTCACCCCAACGTTTTTCTCGACATCAGCGGCATTCCACCGAAAACGCTGCTCGAATATTTCCCGCGTCTCGACGAGATCGCACACAAGACTTTGTTCGGCACCGACTGGCCCGGCCCTGGCGTTCCAGACGTCAAGCAAAATCTTGACGATTTCAGAGCGCTGCCGATTGCCGAAGAGATGCGAGAGCAAATTTTGAGCAAGACTGCGGCCCGGATCTGGCCGGAATAAGCGCAGTGAATTGCATGCCTGGCTTCTACTTTTGTCTTGCCACAACCCGATTTGTGTTTCCTTCAGGGTCGGCGAGCCACGCAATAGTTCCCGCAGGAATTGTGAGCGGCCCCACCAACGTTCTGCCGCCAAGCGCATTGGCCTTCTCCAGATAGGCCTTCCCATCGCCAGCCCTGACGTAAGAAATTGTGTAGTTGTGTGGTTCGTGTCCGAGCGCGGTGAGGTGTCCGCCGACGTCGTTCCCGGTTTGGATGTAAGTAACCGGAACGGCCTCTTCCATCTTCCAGTCGGACATTCGGCGAAGAAGTGTCTCGTCTTGACACGGTCACGGCAAGCGATTTCAAAGTGACTGATGGGATTTCGCATAGTGGGCGATTCCACCCCTGGTCGCAAACCTCGACACGAAAGCAGGGGGGCATGCGATTCAGGGCCAAGCTCTAACGCCGCGTATTTACGCGCGTGATTCTCCCCCAGTTAGACTGTTTCCCGGGAAGGCGAGGTCTTCAAATTTGAGCGGTTATTTGCCCGCTGTCTTCACTCCCGTCAGTTCATTGGCAAGGGCTTCGGCGCCATAAATCTCACGCAGCGCTTCGATGATGCCCCGTGAATCGACCGATACGGCGCGCGCCTGACGATCGTCATAATAGAAATCCAGGACCAGCGACTGAATATTTCCATCAAAAATAATCCCGATCACTTCGCCGTTCTTGTTGACGGTTGGGCTGCCCGAGTTGCCGCCGATGATGTCCGCGGTGGACACGAAATTCAGCGGCGTCTGAAGATTGAGTTTCGACTTCGCCTTCGGCCAGCTGGGACCCAGTTCATACGGAGGCTTGTCCCCATGTTCCGCCGCGTGCCGGAATGCACCGGCAAAGTCGGTAAAGGGCGAGATGCGTTTCCCGTTCTCTTCGTAACCTTTGATCGAGCCGTAGCTGAGGCGCAAGGTGAAGGTCGCGTCCGGAGGCTGAGTAAAGCCGGTCTCAGCAAAGCGGGCACGAGCGATAGTTGAGCCATCACGTCGGACGACTGCGTCCACCTCGTCGTCATAGCGCTTGCGCAAACCTCGCGCCTCCGGCTCAACGTTTCGCATCAGCACGATCAGCGGATCGGTGCTCGCATCCACCGCGGTCTTTCCACCCTCATAAAGTTGCTTGCGAACAGCTACATCGTCCAGTTTCGTGCCACCAGTCAGCGCTTGGGCGGCCGCTCGGGGAGAATCGCCATTCAACGAATCTTTCACCGCCGGATCGGCGGACCCCAGCGCTTCCCTCATCATTTCCAGAGAGAGCCCCAAAGCTGCCGTTTCAAGATTCTTGTAGATAGGAGCAGAGCTAAATAAGTGCTGCTCCAGGGACGGCAGAGCAGAATCGCGATATTCGCGCAGACGTTGGCCATTTGGCTTTGGCTTTTCTTCTGCGGCGCGTACCAAGACCCGCGCATAAAGCGCGAGGTCTGATGGAAAACCGCGCATGCGCTCGACGTAAGTAAGCCGGTCGTAAATCTCCTGGTTGATTTTCATCGCATTCGCGATACCTTCCCAAGGGTTCGGAGCACCCCGATGCTTCTCCATGTAAGCTTTTTCCCGCTCGTGCTCTGCCTGGCTCAGTTTTGACATGGCGGCCTTATCCTTCAGGCCCTCGTATTCGCCGGTGATCGCCTTTTGGGAGTTCTGCAATCCGAAGATGTCCTCCTGCGCGATTCGTGCATTTTCCGCCGATTCCGCGCTGAACGTTTGCAGCATGGCGATGCGTCGTTTGTAGCTAGCGAGGCGAGAGGGATCGTCAACATTCTTTAGAAAATCCAACTCCGCCGTTGTCTTCAGCCGATCCGTGCCTCCCGGATGTCCAGAAACAAAAATCAGATCGCCATCTTTCGCTCCAACTTTTGCCCACTGCAGATAGTGGTCGAGATGAACTGGCTTATCGTTCTCGTAGACGCGGAAGAATGTGATGTCCAGGTCGTAGCGTGGATAGGTGAAGTTGTCTGGGTCGCCGCCAAAGAATGCGGCTGCAAATTCCGGTGCGAACACCAGTCGCACGTCAGTGTACTTCTTATATTTGTAGAGGTTGTAAACCTCGCCGGAGTAGAGCGTGATGACATCGCAACGCAGGCCCGTCGCAGACGCGCAATCCTTCTCGATTGCGCTCATGGCGGAGCGCTCTGCCTGGCCGGCATCGGCCGTGGACATGGATTCTGGAGCAGCAGCCTTTATCTTCGCAGTGACGTCGTCGATGCCGACCAGCACATTTAATTCGAGATCGGGACACTTCGCCTCGTCGGCCTGAGTCTTGGCATAGAAGCCAGTCTTCATATAATCGGCGCCCGAGGTCGCGAGCTTTTGAATACAGTCTGCGCCCACGTGGTGATTGGTAAACGCCAGGCCGTCGGCCGATACGAACGAGCCCGAGCCTCCATTATTGAAACGGACCGATGAAAGCCGCAGGTGGTCGAGCCATTTCTGCGTCGGCAAGAATCCATATGTTTTTTCAACCCGATCTTTGGGGAAGGCGTTGTAGAGCCACATCCCCTCATCGGCGATCGCCCTTAGCGACGTAAAGGCAAAAATTAGAACAAAGATGCCGCGGGTCAGACTGAGACTGAACAGTTTTGTTTTCACACAGTTCTCCCAAAATGGTGGTGGATTCTTCGAGGCCGACATTCTCCTCTAAATCGGTCAAGAACAAAGGCGTCATTCTACGCGGCGGGCAGATCCAGGCCAAGCGCATTGAGTCAACGTAGTGTATCGGACGATTCAGGAAAGAATCTGTTAGCGTGGCGAACAGTTTCGGGCAGCCGTTTTCGTTGATTCCGCAGAGACGGTAGCGGCGCACGATTGTTCGGTACAATCCAATAGTACCTTAGCGATATCCTTTGGCGCGAGTTGTCTCCCGCCCGATCACGTCGGGCTGAACATGGATGTGATCAGCCACGTCATGGAAACTGGAACTGGCCAGGCTGTGCTGAATCGGGCGATGGAATCCCCCGCGATAAAGTATGTCCAAAAGCCTACCCAACAACCTTACTTCGGAGTTCATTGCCTGGTTACTACTGTTCACTGACCTCTTGTCATTTGAATGACCCGAAGGGTCTGTCCTATCGTCGTAACCAGAAAGCGCGGCGACGTGGGAACCGCGAACTCGAGGCTAAATTATCTGAAGCCGAGATGGCACCCCCCCCCGCCCTGACTTCGTTCCCATCGTGCCGTATCACGCTCGTGTTGCAGAGACGAAGTTCGAGGTGTGTAAATGAAGTGTGCGTTTAGCTTGCTCGCTCTCTTAATGATTGCGCTCGCGCCCGAACTTTCCTTGGGACAAGAGAGTTACCAGGTCATCGCCGTCGACGACGGAGGCACGATCAAGGGAACCGTGAAGTGGCAGGGAGCGGCGCCTCACCTGTTACCTTCCGAAATCAACAAAGATCAGCAGGTTTGCGATCCCTTGGGCCAGAAGCATCGAGACCTCGAGCGGCTGTTGATCGCGCCGAATGGTGGCGTCGCCAACACGGTGGTGTTTCTTCGGAATATCACTCACGGAAAAGCGATGGACCTGCCAGTGCAGCGCAGATCGCTGAACCAGAAGAACTGTCGTTACGAACCTCACATCCTGCTGGTGCCGCTGCAAGCCACTTTGACGGTGAGGAGCAGCGACCCATTGCTGCACACCGTGCATATGTCGGGCAGCGCCGATTACAACCTGCCCTTTACCACCGAGGGCCAAGAGATCGCTCGCCCCATGACCCGCGAGGGTGTAGTCAGCCTGCGATGCAATGCTGGACACGTCTGGATGAACGGCGAAATGATAGTCGCGCCGCACCCTTACTACACCGTAACCGACCTGGAGGGCCGATTTGAGTTGACCGATGTTCCCCCCGGTGATTACGAAATTGTCGCCTGGCATGAAGGATGGCGAGTGGTCGGCGACGCTCCTGTTTATGACATCCTGACCCAGGTGCGAGTGAAGCGCCCCGTTTTTGCCGACCCTGTGACGTGGAGCAAACAGGTCGTCGTTTCACCGCACGCGACCGCCGACGTAAATTTCACCCTCGGGGAAAAAACGCCGCAATTGGCCCAAGGACACTGATTTTGCTCCGGCCCTGGATTTGATCGGATCTTCGATTTTTCCATCGATACGCGCTCGCCGCCTCTTTTCTTCTTGTCTCTGCGTCCGGTGCACCGTCGGTCCCTACCAGTACAATAGAAAGCGCCATGCTGCGGCGAGTCTATCTCGACAATAACGCAACCAGCCCGGTGCTACCCGAGGTCGTGGAGGCGATGCGCCCCTACTTCGGCGAGCATTTCGGCAACGCGTCCTCCATCCACCACCATGGGCAGGAGACGCGGGCCGCGGTCGAACGCGCCCGTGAATCGGTCGCAGCACTGCTCGGATGCCGAGCCCCCGAGATTGTCTTCACGAGCGGCGGTACGGAGTCCGACAACCTGGCAATATTTGGACTGGCACAGCCGGGAGACCATGTAATTACTTCGACCATTGAGCATCACGCCGTGCTCAATACCTGCAAGCACCTCGCTCGGAATGGATGTGAAGTGACCCACGTGCCAGTCGACGGGTGTGGCCTCGTGGATCCCATGGATGTGAAGCGCGCGATTCGTCCGAACACGAAATTGATCACCATAATGCTCGCCAACAACGAGACCGGTGTCGTGCAACCGGTCGGGGAGATTGGAAGGATTGCTTCCGAGGCGGACATTTACTTCCACACCGACGCGGTGCAAGCGGCAGCAAAGATTCCGATCGCCGTGGATAAGATCGGAAGCGATCTGCTGACCATCTCAGCCCACAAGTTTCACGGACCCCAGGGAGTGGGCGCACTCTATGTTCGTAAGGGAACCGAGCTCGAACCGATGCTTCATGGCGGGAGCCACGAACGCTCCCGCCGCGCCGGGACCGAAAACGTCCCGGCCATCGTGGGTTTAGGCAAAGCTGCCGACTTGGCGATTGCGGGTTTCGCGCGCGGCGACGACCTGAAAATGGCTGCCGCACGCGACCATCTGGAAAAGGAACTGCTCAAGATCGAAGCGACGGGCCTGAACAGTGAAGGCGCACCCCGCGTGCCCAATACGACCAATATTCGTTTCGATTCCATCGAAGGTGAGGCGCTGGTCATCGCGCTTGACTTGAAAGGATTGGCAGTCTCAACCGGATCAGCTTGCTCTTCCGGGTCCATCGAGCCATCGCACGTACTGACAGCAATGGGGCTGAGCCGCGACTGCGCGAAAGCAAGCATTCGCGTCAGTCTCGGCAAACAAAATACTGCTGAAGACGTGGAGACTGCGCTGGCTCTGATCCCGGAGGCTGTTCTGCGACTGAGGAAACTTAGCCCGATTTATAAAGCCGTTCTTTAGGACGAAGAACTCGCAACTTGAGCAACAAAGACTAGAATCGGCAATTTGGCGCAGCGGTATGCAAAATCGAACGAATTCCCGGTCGTCGGCTTACAATGATCGGACGGGGCAGGTTCGGGAAAGAGATCAGTTTCGACAGCATCGTTCAGGTCGGCCCGGCGCTCGTCACCTTTCTGCCGAAGGGAAGAACAAAGAAATAGCCATTACGAATCTCAATCCGAACGAGGCCATCACCCGATTAACATGCCTGATTCCGAAGCCATCGCCGTAGCCATGTCGGGAGGAGTTGATTCCTCAACCGTAGCGGCCATGCTGCGCGGCGAAGGCCGAAATGTCATCGGCCTGACCATGCAGCTATGGAATCAGCGTCGCCTGGCCGGCCACGTCGGCATGCCCGAATCCGTCCAAGGCCGTTGCTGTTCGATCGATGATGTCTACGATGCTCGCCGCGTCGCCGAAACTCTTGGCATCCCTTACTACGTGGTCAATCATGAGGAACGTTTCGAGCGCGATGTGGTGCGCCCATTCGTCGAGGAGTATCTAGCCGGGCGCACGCCGATCCCATGCAGTCTGTGCAACAATCATCTGAAGTTCGACCAGCTTCTGATCGTCGCGCGGCAGATTGGCGCCGATCAGATCGCCACTGGCCATTACGCTCAGGTTATCTTCGACGAGCAACTCAACCGCTGGCTCCTGAAGCGTCCTGCCGATAAGTCCAAAGACCAGACTTACTTTCTCTTCGGACTTACTCAAGAGCAGCTGAGTCGCACCTTGTTTCCGCTAGGAGGCATGACCAAGCCCGAGGTGCGGGAACTTGCCCGCAAGCACCACCTCGTGATCGCCGAAAAGCCGGATTCGCAGGAAATTTGTTTCGTTCCAGGCGGAGATTACAAGCGTTTTCTTGAGGCTTATCTTTCGGAGCAGGGGGATCAGTCAGCAGAAATTGCCGGAGAAATGGTCACAACCGACGGCAAGGTGATCGGCGAGCACGCTGGCGTTCATAACTTCACGGTCGGCCAACGCAAAGGGCTAGGCGTGGCCACTGGCTCGCCGTTATATGTGATCCAGATCAAGAATGACACGCGGCAGGTAGTCGTCGGCAGGGACGAGGAACTCTATTCGCGCACTCTAGTCGCGCGCCGGGTAAACTTGATTTCAATGGCAGAACTAGATGAGCCCATGCGCGTTGCAGTGAAGATTCGCCACAAGCATCAACCCGCACCCGCCGTGATCGAATCCGCGGGGCCGGATGAACTCCGAGTTACCTTCGACGAGCCGCAGCGAGCACTTACTCCCGGCCAAGCCGCCGTTTTCTATGATGGAGATATCGTAGTCGGTGGCGGTTGGATCGAAAGCTCAGCCCACTAGCAACAGAAAGTGGAGGGTGCGCATCCCCCGCCCTCGCCTGCCAAACTCGATTACTTTCGCCGCTTGGTTACGGCCTCCCGTTACCGGGGTTGCTTAAGCTTCAGATTTATGGCACCTTCGTGGCCTAGACCTCCCGATAAACCAGAGGTAAGTTTGTTTCACGACGGGACCTTCAGTGTCTCTCCCCGTTAAAGGTCCGGGCGTGGGGGAGCATCTTATGAAAATCTGGCATCTCTGTTACGCGGCATTGGGGATTGCGGTGGCGCGCTGGGTTTTTAAGCGTCAACCAATGCAGGTAACTGATCCGGTCACCCGTTTCCGTGTCTCTGGCCTGCTGTAAAGTAAATGATTGGAAAAAGGGCGAGGACGCGCCCCGTTGCGCGTCGCTTCGATCAAAGCGCGTCCCTTGCCCTTTCCCATCAGTGGGACATGTCTCGTGGCTTCTTGATCTTCAGTCTTTGTCGCCACTCCTTTTTGCAAACCTGGAAGTGCTAGCCCCTTCGTGTTCCTTTCGTAACTTTTATTTCGCTGATCATCTCGCCTAAACTTTGAGTGTGGACCCGGATCTGGACCCAAACCTGTCCAAACGACGGTGTCCCTCTACCGTGCGCCTGGCGCACGGCGATCAATTCCATGCGACCCATCCGCCCCAGCCTCCGCTTCGTGGCACTCTGTCTGCTCCTGGCCCCATTGGCAGCTTTGGCGCAAGACGATGACGCTCCTTCATTAGGCGACCTCGCGCGAAACCTGCGCAAAGATAAAGCCCAGACCCAACAACAGCCGGCCGCTCCTGTCATCGATAACGACAACCTTTCTCAAGTGATGGAGGACGCAAGGAAAGCGAGACCCGTCAAAGAAGACAAGACCGTGTTTTCGATCGACCCGCACAGCAACAGCATCAAAGTTTCCTCGCCCGATGTAACCTGCAGTCTATCTTTCAATGCACGGGCCACTGCGCTCCTGATCAAGCCGGTTCTGATCGAAGATTTGCCGCTCGAGGATCTGGTTAAGCTCGACGGCCCCGGCTACATTCAGGATGCAAATCTTCAGCTACAGGTGTTTAACGGAACCGAATGGGACCTTCGCGAAATCACCATAGGACTGACGCTCGAACGCAAGCCGGGAGATAACGCCGAAAAGGCCGCGCAGGCCCGCGTAATCCCCGCTGCCGAAGGCAGTGCCACCGCCATTGAACGGCATTCCGACGTAACCTTGCTCTATCATCTCAAGGCCGCAGCCAAGCCCTTCACCACCGCCGCGTTTCGCGAAAATATCGGAATCACTCCCGGCCCCGACGAAGATTGGCGATGGTCAATCGTTGAAGCGAAAGGGATTCGTGTATCGCAGGCAAAGTCAACACCCAACGCCGCGCGGGATCCCGCCTTTGCGAGTCCGCCAAGACTTCGGCCCGGATCGAACTAGACCGAACATCCCGCCACCCAGTTTTCGTGGCACTCAGACAGTTTTCGATCAATCGCGGAGATCAATCGTTGATAAGAACCGCGGCTTCTTCCGCGCCTTGGTCAACTGCTCGAACGAATAGGCGATCTTGAGCAGCGCAGGCTCGCTCCATGCGCGTCCGAAAAAAGAAACGCCAACCGGAAGTCCCCAAAGATATCCACCCGTTACATTGATATTCGGATAACCGGCAACAGCGGCAGCACTTGAACTGCCTCCCGCAGCGTGATCGCCATTGATCAGGTCGGTCACCCAGGCCGGACCGCCCGTAGGTGCAACCAGCGCGTCAAGTTTGAATTTATCCATGACGAAGTCAATGCCCTCAGCGCGGCTGAGCCTTTGATTCAACGCCACCGCAGCCAGATATTCCCTGGAACTGAGCGGCCCCTTCTCTTCCGACTTGATAAAAATACCTTGTCCGAAGTAAGGCATTTCCCGGGCGCGATTGCGTTCATTAAACTCAATCACATCTTTCAGACTTTTAACCGGAGACCCGACACGGCGACCAAGATAGGCACCAAGATCGGCCTTGAGCTCATAGTAGAAAACCGTAAGTTCGCTTTCATCGAATTTGCCGATCGTCGGAATATCGGCCGGATCGACAATCTCCGCGCCAGCCAGCTTCATTTCGCCGAGAAGCCCGTCCATAAGCCGATCCACAGCGTCGTTGAAGCCAAAATACTTGCGGACCACGCCGAGGCGCGCCCCCTTCAATCCGCTTGGATCGAGAAATTTTGTGTAATCCGGAAACTGCTTGCGCTGGCTGTCAGAGGTCGCAGCATCCTCCGCATCCGCCTCCGCCATAATGCCAAGAAGAATGGCCGCATCGCGCACGCTCCGCGCCATCGGGCCCGCCGTGTCCTGACTATGCGAGATGGGAACAATCCCGTTGCGGCTCACGAGTCCAACCGTGGGTTTCAGCCCCACCAACCCGTTCGCAGAAGAAGGACAGACAACCGACCCGTCCGTCTCCGTGCCGACGCCCGCAACGCAGAGGTTAGCGGAAACGCCCGCTCCGGTACCCGAACTCGATCCGCAAGGATTGCGGTCAAGAGCGTAAGGGTTGCGAGTGAGTCCGCCGCGGGCGCTCCATCCACTGGTCGAGCGACTGGAGCGAATGTTCGCCCACTCGCTGAGATTAGTCTTGCCGAGAATCACCGCGCCTGCATTCCGCAACCGCGCGGCGACAAAAGCATCACTCTGCGGTCGCGATCCCTCGAAGGCCAGCGATCCCGCCGTCGTTTCCGTATCAAGGGTATCGATATTGTCTTTCAGCAGGACTGGAATGCCGTGCAGCGGTCCCCGTGGCCCTTTCGACTTGCGCTCCTGATCAAGCAGCGCCGCAATGCGCAGAGCATCGTGATTAATCTCGATCACCGAATTAATCGTGGGGCCGGCTTTATCGATCTCCTGAATTCGGGCGAGATATTTCTCAGTCACCGAACGTGAAGTATGCTGCCCGGACTGAAACGCCTTCTGTAGATCGTCAATCGTAATCTCGTCGAGCTCAAATTCATCCTTGAAGTCATCGTTCTTGAAATCAGAAGCAGTCAGCACGACGGCAGGCGTAGCGTCTACAATCCGACCACCGACATGAGCCGGGCCGGCCGCCGTGGCAAGGGTAGCGCCGATCCCGGCGCGAAGGAAGTTGCGACGCGAATTGCGTGTCGGCGGTAAAGAGTCGGCCATCAAAGCTCCTGCCAAGAAATTCTTTCGGACGAAAGTCCGAGGCGGAATCTCGCGAATGCAAGCTAACGGGAAACCGTCGGTTAATCGTACTGCTCAGCCACAAACAGACAAGAACCGAGAACACAGAATGTTGTCTTGCATAACGCGGAATGATAACCTAACGAAGCTGAGCGGGAGTAGTTCAGCGGTAGAACGCCAGCTTCCCAAGCTGGATGTCGCCGGTTCGATCCCGGTCTCCCGCTCCAATAATCCAACAACCTAGCGATTCGGTATTCAGTGCGTTCGCGGCAAACGATCTCGACATACACAACCGCGATCGCGGCCGGATCGAAACCATCCGCAATGACAATCGCTTGACCGTCAAAATCAAAAATGGATGACGGAAGGCCTGTCAATTTCGACCCCCGCTCGGATGCGGCACATCGATCACGGCTATGCCGTTACGAGCCACAGTTCCCAGGTTTGACCGAAAACCGCGTCCTTGTCAATGTGGACACCAAGACATTCTCCGAACTCCTCAATACCCGCTTTGCCTACGTATCCGTTTCCCGCGCGTCCCGGGACGCACACATTTACACAAATGATACGGCAATGCTTGCCGAGCGTCTCAGCACCGATGTGACGAAAACCTCCGCCGTCGGTTCTCGCCACGTACCCGGCCCGCATTCACATTCCCAAATTCCAAAGGAGCACGCCATGCAGCAGCGCAACGAATTGAAACTGGAACCGAAGGGACCGCAAACGCCACGCCTGACCGCCGAACAGATCGAGCACAACCGCCAGTACGGCTGTTCCAGCAGGAGCCCAAGGCTACAAGTGGCAGCGCGAAACCGGCGGTATCCAAAGTTACCAACATCCTGAAACCCAACGCTGGTTACATATCGATACGCAAGGCCAGTTCTTCGACCGGCACGCCCAGCCCATCGCCCGCGAAAACACGCTTGAACAGGCCGGCCACTCGCTCACGCAGTCCGTCACGAAAGATCCACAGTCTCTCAACCGCAGCGGGCTCAACCTCAACGGCTACGGAATTGGTCTCTAACTAAGGAAGCTTTAGGGGCTAGCCCACCCTACCGGGTGGACTGCTGGGGGGGGGACCTTCGCTCTCTTCTACCATTGTCCAAACGCCATCCGATGATCGTCGGAAGAAAGATGCGGCAAATGGATTCTCGCGAAATGGTGGTATCACAACTACTTTGCGTGGCGAAGGGTCCACTGCGGCTTGCCCAAACACTCAATTTGTGCCAGACAGGTGGCACTGATTGATTCTTGGGATATGAGCAATTGTGAACAGTTTTGGAATTGCGAGTCACATTAGAATTGCGCCAATTTCAGGAAGTCAAACTGGTGACCGGGGGGCTCGTCCTGCTGTTGAGATGAAGCTGGGGACTCAACTTATGAGCCGCGAACTTTGTCGCAAAGCCTGTCAAGTTCTTCTCTTCCTGGCGCCATGTCTTTTCGTCGCGGTCGCTTTTGCCGCCAGCCAGGTGAGCCAGCAGGTTGCTGGTAAATGCACCTGCGGCCACCGCCCCTTCTCCCGCAGCTTCCAAGTATGTGGGAGCCGAGACCTGCAAGACCTGTCACGGGGAGATCTATAACGCGTGGGAGAAAACGCCGCATTGGAAGACAAGGCTCTCAAAAGCGCGTCTGCAGCGTTTGACCGTGTCGGTCGCACTTTAAAGTCTGACGCTAGAGTGGGGTGCAGGCCACCGAGGAAGATTGCGCCGGCGACGACCAAAGCCCCAAAAAGCATCGCGATTCGGGAGAGGGATAAACCACGAAGTGAATCCAAGCAATAGCCGAAATCACAAGTGCTGCGGGGATGGGCCGGATGGGCCGGCAGAGGCATGAAGGCCGTTGCTTAGATCGCGTCCGCGTCGAAATCGTCGACCAACAGCTGCGATGAAGCCGAGATAGAGAAATGTTCTGAGAATACGATGCCCGCTCATCGACTGGTGTGACAATGAAAACGCCTCGCACTCGGAGCTTGGCGCTCTCGATGCCGCCGGTTCGATGCTCATCTCCCGCTCCAAAGAAGCCTCAGAAATCAGAGCCCTTTGGGTCTCGGGAGAATTGAGTCCCCAGTTCACTTGGCGCTGTTGGCCGAAGAGGTCAGGGATTTGACCTGGATCAAGCCAATACCCAAGCCGCCCAAAACGCCAGCGAGCAGTCCGAGAAGCACCAGCACCGAGACGTTCTCAAAAAATCTTTTTTTTCCTTTTGCCATGCCATTTCTCCACATCGTCGGACAACAATTGCCGCCTACAATTTTAGCAATCTCTTAGTCCAATAGGAATCGCGTTCTGTACCCCTAAGTGCTTGCAGGAACGCGGGATAGTGATGCCGTCCGAGTACGGCAAACGTGAGGTCAAGGATTTTCCACCCCACCAGAAGCTTTCGCAGACAGCGACCAAACCTCCCCGCGCCCTCGACCATTCTTGACGCAAATTCGCTTTCTGGTTTCGATTTTGCACGTCTTATCCCGGCGGAAGTTCCTGCTATCCTAGGATCAGAAAAAATGATTGAGGTGCATTCATGGCAGAACCAACTTATGAAGAATTGAAAGCTCGCCTGTCAGATCTGGAAAAGCAGGTGCAAACCAAGAAGAGAACCGGCGTCATAGACTTTCGCGTCAGCGAAAAGGGGGGGGTCAGCGTATACGGTCTCGGCCGTTTTCCCGTCACACTCTACTACGAACAGTGGACGAGGTTACTCGATGCCGCTCCTGAGCTTAAAGCCTTCATCGAAGAAAACAAGAGCAAGCTCAAGCTTAAGCAAGGCTAGAAAGGGTGAGTTCACGGGACGTGCGATGGATCTTTAGAGTGATGCATCCGAAGAGTAGGGAAGTGGGGGGAATGGTGCGCCCGGAGAGAATCGAACTCCCAACCTCATGGTTCGTAGCCATGCACTCTATCCAATTGAGCTACGGGCGCATCGTGCGGCAGATTCCGTCCTCGAATTATAACGGAACGCATTCGTTTCGCCCAACGCCCCCGCATCACTTCGACCACGGAGGCACGACGCCAGTCATGCGCGCATAAGCGATCAGTTGCCCCATGTGCTCGTTGGCATGAACAATAATGCGCAAATAGATCCCATCGACCTTTGCCTCTCTGTCGGCGATGTGGACTTTGCGTTCAAGGTCGCCAGGTTTCACGGCTAAGTGCGCTTCCCTGACCGCCTCCAGCGAACTCTTGAGCCAATCGATCACCTCGGCTTTGGACGTGACCGTTTTCTCCGCGTCCTCTTTCAACCCCGCAGGCATCCTGGGACCGGTGACGCTCAACAGATGGAAATTTGCGATCACGATGTGCATGTACACTTCGCTCGTAGAGCGGACTCCGGCCGCCGGACGCCATGCGAATTTTTCCGCTGGCGTCGCTTCGGCCAGCGCGATCAGCTGTCGAGAGACATGCCTCCACTCGCCGTCGTATCCCTGCCAGATCCCCTCTGGATAGCCCTCGGCAAACATCGACGCGCTACTCAACAGAAGCCACAGCAACAGGGATTTCCGAATCCAAATTTTCAAGATGAACCTTTCTGCATCAATGGACTCTAATTAATTTTCGTGAACGCTCGTCCAATGTGGTCATGGACGCATGAAAATTTCAAGCCATCGAATGGCGACCCCAATATACACATTTGTAATCTTGAGTAAAACTTTCCTCCGACGCGCAAAACCTACCCGCCCGGGCGTTCTCCATATGCATGTTGACATGATGTTAGAAATGGCATCCGACATGCTTCTCCTTGGGGCAGACGAAGTGGCGCGCAACGGGGCATTTTGGAAATACTTCGGCCAGAGGTCTTCCGAATGCCCCTTTGCATTTACCAGTTTAATTTGCCAGTAGGGCGCACCCCGTTCGTTTCCCGGCCTTCCCCCAGGGTTCCTTCTGGTGTATCGAGGAGCAGCGGGAACGGCGGGGTGCAGTTTTGCGCCTCCCCGGATGTTTTCAGGCGACCACGGACGGCTCCTGTAAATCGATGCCCGCTTGCCGCAGCAACTTCGCCACCTCATCGCTATTCAGACGCGAAGCATCATAGAGCACGCGAACTGTGCGCTCCTTTTCATTAAATTGAATCCGCTGTATGCCATAGACCTCGCGAACGCCGTCGATGGCCCGCAACTCAGCCTCTCCAGGCGGATTCTTATAGCGGTAAGAGCCTTCAAGGTACGTCATTCATCTCTCCAAGGAAAAAGATTCGTAGAGTCCGTTCAAGTATCTAACAAGTGTCGAATCGAGTATCTAATAACGAAGCGATTCCGCCAAGCGCGCCCTGGTATCCAGAAATCACGTGCTGACTGGGCTCCGCCCCGTCCAGGCGAAGCCTGGAACCGCGAGGCTGTCGATTCGGTATAAACTTTGGCATCAACACGTCATGGAACACCTGAATCCGGCAGACACCTCGTCTCTCCCCCAGCAAAAGGACCCCGTCTGCGGCATGGACGTGAATCCCTCGAGCGCCCGATTCAGCTTCTGCCACAACGGACGTAGCTATTTCTTCTGCTGCGCCGGTTGCCTGGCAAAATTCGAGGTGGATCCCGAAAAGATTCTAGCGTCTCCACCCAAACCGATGGGCTCGGGGCTCGTCTCGGTCGGTGATCTCAAGCTGGTCTTACCCTCTCCCGCCCAGCCGCCCGCGGAGGCCCGAAAACCTGCGCCCCTTTACGTGTGCCCGATGTGTCCCGAGGTACGGCAAGTTGGTCCCGGCCCTTGTCCGAAGTGTGGAATGGCGCTCGACCCCGAATCTCCGGCAGCCCCGCCCACGAAAACCGAATACACCTGTCCGATGCATCCCGCAGTCGTACGAGCCGCGCCCGGCAGTTGTCCAATCTGCGGCATGGCGCTCGAACCACGCACCGCGACCGTCAAAGAAGACAACCCTGAACTTCGCGACATGAAACGGCGTTTTTGGATCAGCCTGGCCCTCACCGCACCACTACTCGCAATTGCCATGAGCAGCATGTTGGCGCCGCGCGCCTTTGAGGGCAGCACAGCCACCGCGATACTCCCGTGGCTGGAGCTCATTCTGGCGACGCCTGTGGTGCTCTGGTGTGGGTG
>Ga0181522_10000917_pt1 | contig 19269 bp, 15 predicted proteins | sample PEATcosm2014_Bin_27_FD_121103 | JGI IMG/M metagenome (GOLD analysis project Ga0181522, IMG submission 121103) | Peatland microbial communities from MTU Mesocosm Facility, Houghton, MI, USA - PEATcosm2014_Bin05_10_metaG | ecosystem: Environmental > Terrestrial > Soil > Wetlands > Peat | place... | reverse complement strand
GAACCAAAGAGGCCCTCGATCAGGCCATCGCCCAGTTGTTGCCAATGCTCACCCCCGAGGATGCAAAAGCCTGGTTTCGTCTCCCATTTAAGACTCTACAGTAATAGGAGAAATGCTCTAATCCCCATGCGGAGCATGGTGCGGGCTTTACGATGATGGACGGGGAACGGATGCGGCTGCTGCACCCGCCCGCTCATCACGATAAAACTGTGATGAACGGGGCACAGCTTCTCATCACTCATCGTCATTCTTCAGGGCTGATGACCGGGCCACCTGCCGCGAACGTCCTGGTCGCAAAGACTCATCTCTTAGGCCCACATGAGGCGTTAACAATTTCCGTTCGACCGTCGATAAGGAAAGAGACTGAGTGGATCGAAGTATTGTCTCGAATCTCCCATCCTGCGCGAAATCTGAATCTCACGCAATCGCCTGAGGACCCGGCCTGGGCTGGCAGCATCATACGGCATACCTCTTTGCTTTCTCCTGGGCTCAGTTGCACGGTTTCAAGCTGTGGCTTCGGACCATATTCGGACAGGCTCGCATTCCGGAGCGCAGTCCATCTTTTTGTAGGGAGGTCCCACTTATCGAGACTACAGGGGAAATACTGACCAGATCCAACGTATCCGCCAGGCATTCGCACTGATTCCAGGCGAAGGTTTTGGGTGCTATTGTTCACCAGTTCGGCCATGTACAAATTTGACCCCGGAACGGTCCTCGTTGTGTCAATCACCTTCCGGACAATCAACGCAAGCTGATTCCGCTCAGGGGAATGATCGCGCTGCGGACTACTCGAAGCGCACGAGAAGCACAACAGAAAAATAGAGCTCGCAACTGAAATCCATCTAAGTGACATTTCTTAGCTCCCTTAGTACGGTTGTCCACTCAATGGAACGTCTCCCGCGCTATCATGCCCAAGGCGCTGTGGTTCTCCTTCCATTTGACGGATTTGGTCTTCCGTTCGTACTGCATCTCCGTTCGAATCCGCCCCGCCGTGATACCACTTTGCATCGACATGGGCCAATTCATGACCGACTACGTCAGACAAGGTATAGTTCAGATTGCTGCCTTGGGCCATGACATCGTTTTGTAGATGGCCTATTGGTCCCGATGTCAGGTAGATTTCTGCGCCGTTTGCAGTGGCATGGGTGACCGCTGGGGTCATTCCTGGCGCGGGGCCAACTTGATGATTACCAATCCAAGTGCCCTCTTCAACAAATTGAAGACTCGCCCCGCGAGTTGTGTCTTGCACGATTCCGCCAATTTTGTTCGCTACGGCGTTGATGCTGTTAAAGCTCGGACCTTTTCCGTCGGGACCGCCCGTAAGGATTCCGACGTAATGCTTGCCGTCAACTACATTGTCATATAGGTATGCCCCCGCCTTTGTTCCAACCGCTCCCTTGATCGCATTCAACTGCTTCAACCTTTCTGCATCATCTCCTTTGAGCGGAACAAAATGCCCCGTAGGATCGTTCCTCGAAAGCGGATTATTCCAAACGTAGCTGTACAGGTTGAGTGACTGCGGATTGTCTAGTTTCGCATACGGTACGGGCATCACTTTGGCTGACCAATCGGGGGACATGAACCGGCCCATTGAGCTTGCGTAGTACCTAGCCCCGAAGTAGTCGTTGCCCGATTCGGCATCCCGTTCTTTGCCGGTAGAACGAGATGAACAAATTGTAACTGTCGTCATACGTACATCTGTGCATCGTACCAGAAATCTAGCGGTGGGCAATTGGTTCAATATTCATCTGAACCAGAGCGTCCTTAGGCACAAGGAGATTCGAGCAGTCAGTCGTCGGGCAGCTTGCCCTCGCTTTCGAAAACGGCTCCATAATCACCTCTTCAACGCCGACAACTTTTAGCGCAAGACCATGCTTTCTGAAGACGCGCTCCCATTCCCCGTATGCGCCACTCTCGTTTAGGAACGACGTCACGAGTGAATAGGCAACTGGGATGCTCTTGGTCTTCAACGCCGCCCTCCACTGTTTGGAGGAGACTGCATACACTGCCACTTTGCTGACGGCCTCCGGCTCGTTAAACCGAAAGGAAATCCAGTCCAGAGATTCGGCGCTGATCCCTGCATTAGGAAGATCATCCAAGACCTTGGCAAGAAAACCCGCCTCCTCGGCCACAGACCTAGGCGTTCCATTTGGGGAATAAATGTGTAGGACTGTTGCCGTTTTGCCAGCTGAGCCAGCAGCTCGCGTCAGACGGATATTGACGGCTCCTGCTTTTCCCTCGAAATTCCAAGTCTTGAGAATCTGCGGCTCCTGAGCCCCCAAGCGAAAGGTGCCACATAGGATGGCAATCAAGATCATGAACTTGTAGACATATTTCACTGAACTGGCCAAAATAGTACCCCCTTCGATACATCGCTGTAGTCTTCCTCTGGGTTCCTCAGCTCTGATCCGTTCCGAAGCTCGACATGACCACTCCAACCGGCACCCGAGTATTCGAAAAAGAGGATTCCCGTTTGCCCAGCTATTTGCCCGCGCCAGCTGTTGGCTGGATATGCTGTCGGTTTTCCGAAATTCTGTATAAGAAACGGCTGAAGGTCCGTTAGTCGCGGATAATTCCAGTTGTGCATCGCGTCTGAACTTGTCCTCCCTGCCGCATACGGAATCTTGAATCCGCTCGCGTTCAAGGCCTGACACATTCGAATTGAGCAACTGTTTGGAAAAATCCCTGAGTTTCCGTTTTGTCCGACCTTACCTCCGACATGATCCCAAATGCCTGTCTGCCCCGGCTTGGGGAAAGTCGGATACGCACTGGCTGTTGGATAGTTATGCCAAAGTTGCTGAAAAGAGCTTGGGGCTGGCCCCTGGCCTCCGCCTCCTGGATCGACGACGGTAAAGGTATCGGAAGTCGAGGCAGAGACAGACGAATTGTCGCTCAGGCCTGAGAAGAACTTTCCAATTGCGCTACCGATGGTTTGCAGGGCACATGCAACGTCTTGCCACTTGCCATCAGGGCAGGAAAGGAGACCATTAGGGTCAACAAAGCCCAGCGGATTGTTCTGGACATATCCGTAGAGATTCAAGCTTTGAGGATTTTCGGCATTCGCAAACCCAATGCCCGCTGGGTCGGGCGACATCCATCTCCCCATACTGCTTGCGTAGTACCTCGCCCCAAAGTAGTCATTCCCTGATTCGGAGTCGCGTTCTTTGCAGGTAGAATGGATCGAGGGGACGCACTCCGTTGATGCACAAACGGCGCGGTGCGTCATAGATGTGCACCACTCCTTACGAGAATTACTACACCGCCTAGCACGAGGGCGACGAAAGACATGAGGCTCTTCTTTACAAGTTCTGCCCCCTGCAAAGGATTTGCCCAGAGAACTGAGTAAGGGATGCACAAGAACAGGGCATTGAAGGCAAGGACCATTGCGGAAACGGCAAGCATTCTCTCAGGATCTCTTAGGCTGGGAAGAGCCACGATCTCGAAGAAGGCGATTACGAGCCCATATAGCCCAAGCACAATGACCGCCCGACGCATCCAACTGGGACAGCTCTTGAACTCGTTCTTCCAAATGTTCTGGTCCTTGGCCAGAAAACCTGTAGCGAAGCCTGCCAGTAATCCACCAACCAGAAGGGGCTCTCGAATCTGATTCTTCCCGAGCCAAACTGCGATATGCACCGTTACAGCCGCTCCCAATAGAAGCAGTTCGAGCAAGAAAATAGAGATAACATAGAATCGAGCAAGAATCGTCATCATGGATTCACCCCTGAAGTTCTGTCTTTGCGACCCGCTTTCAAAACAAGGAGACGCTTCGATTTCGCTCATACTCGTCCGACATTTCATTGGCTTGGGTCTTGAGGATCTGGGAATACCAGCCCATCGTAAGGGATAGTCCAAGTGGGTTCTACTGGAGCTGCTTGGTAAAAGGCTTGGGTAATTGAATCCCACCCTTCAGCATAGGCTGCGGATGCGCCCACAGTTGGTGTCCCTAGCCCGGCCTCGAACGCCCAGCCTCCTCCTCCTGGCGAATATCCTAGGCACGCTGCAGCGCCGTAAGCAGCGCATCCTGCAAATCCTTTTGCACGGAGATAATCTTCTGGCCTTCCCGAAAGCGACCAGCCGGCTGTTGCCATCACGCCCAATGGCTTTGTGGCTGGAGCAGACAGACCACCCGAAGCAAACCAATTACCTGTTTTGGGAACATACTGAACCGATGGGTTAACGAATCCCCCGGCTAGGCTGAAACTGTAGTAATCAGGTGCGCGGAAACGGTAATTTGGAACAATCCTATGCGTCGAGTAGCCTCGTGGGAGTGAGTCGTCAGGATTCGGAGCGAGACAGGTACCGGTGCATCCGCCGCTTCCTCCGCTCCCGCCGCCCGAAAACCAACTCTTGATTTTGTCAATTAGCGTTGTCACGATGCAGACAACACTCGGATCTCCTCCGCCTCCGCAATCCTTAGAATGTCCATACCAATCGAATCGGTTAAGCGGATTATTCCCTACGTAGCTATAGCGATTAAGTGTTTGCGGATCATCCAAACGAGCGAATGGAATAGAAACAGGATTCGAACTCCAGTCGGGAGACATCCACCTCCCCATGCCAGCACTGTAATAGCGATCCCCGAAGTAGTCGTTCCCTGATTCGGTGTCCCGTTCTTTGCCGGTGAAGAGGTATCCCGCGGTGCAACTCTCGGCGTCGCCGAAGGGGAGGCTGGAGCAGTTCTGTTCCACGACGCCTTGGGCGTCGGTCTGGACGCGGCGCGTGCCGAGGGGATCGTCAAGGTAGAAGTGCAGCCCGTCCGGATCGTAAGCAGCCATCAGCTTGCCGCCTATCCAGACGTTGGTGCGCGCCCACGCCATGGAGTTGTTCGCGTCCATGCCCATCTCGGTAACCTGCTCACCACCGGGGCCGAGAATGTAATCCTTGGTCGTTTGAAAGCCGTTGACGGCTGGGTCGCAGCTGCCCCAGTTCTGAATGCTGCCCTTGGCCACGCGCGCGCCATCGGCGTCGTAGAGGTAGCCGGTATAGGTGGTGAGCCCGTTGACGGTGGCGCTGGCGACTGCGCAGATGCGGCCCTCACCGTCATAGAGATACGTATTGATGCCGTCGTAGGTCACATCGCCCGCCGCGTCGTAGCCATTCGCCTGATTCGTGTTCTGGCTGGTCGCGTCCATCCGGTTGCTGTTGGTGACATTATAATGCGCCCAACTGGATGGCGTCGGACTGCTCCCGCAGGGCGTCGTGGAGACGGCCTCCATGGTGCGGTTGGCAAATGCGTCGTAGCTCCAGCAGCCGTAGCTGTTGGAGAATTGTGTGGAGGGGAGGGTGGCCCAGGTCTGGATTTTCAGACCTGGGAAACTCGACAGCCGGCTTTCTACTTTCCCATGTCTCAAAGGCGAGACATGGGCCACCCAATCTTATCTACTTGGACCTGGGCCATCTGCGAAAACCGGCCCGCTTCTCGTGGGGAGGAGCGGGCCGGCTGGTTCTTGCGAGTAAGTTGAGTTATGCCTTGGCGGTGGTGAGTGCGCCGAGGTCAGCGGCTAACTTTTCGGTGGAGAAGGCTTCGATCAGATCGCCTTCCTTGAGGTCGCTGAAGCCGCCGAGGCCGATGCCGCACTCCATGCCGTTGGTGACTTCCTTGGCGTCGTCCTTGAAGCGCTTGAGGGAGTTGATCTTGCCCTTGAAGACTTGCTCCTCGCCGCGCATGACCTTTACCTCGGCATCGCGGCGGATGACGCCATCCTGGACGCGGCAGCCGGCGATGGTGCCGACCTTGGGAATCCTGAAGACGTTGATGACTTCGGCACGGCCCAGATAGTTCTCCTTGAAGGTTGGATCGAGGAGGCCGAGCATGGCCAGGCGGATTTCATCCTGCAACTCGTAGATGATGGAGTGAAGGCGGATTTCGATGCCTTCCTGCTGGGCGAGTTCGGCGGCCTTGCGCTCCGGGCGGACGTTGAAGCCGATGATGATGGTGTTGGAGGCCGTGGCCAGCAGGACGTCGCTTTCCGTGATGGAGCCGACGCCGGAGTGGATGACCTTGATGCGCACCTTCTCGGTGGACATCTTGACCAGCGAGTCGGCCAGCACCTCGACCGAGCCGGTGACATCGCCCTTGATGATGAGGGGCAGGTCTTTAACGCCGGCCTGGCGAATCTGCTCGGCCAAACCTTCGAGGGAGACGCGGGAGCTTTTGGCAAGCTGGGAGTCGCGTTCCTTCATCTTGCGATATTGGGCGATGCCCTTGGCCTTGTCGCGATCGGCTACCACCAGGAAGGTGTCGCCGGAGTCGGGCATGGATTCGAGGCCGAGAACCTCGACCGGGGTGGATGGGCCGGCTTCTTCGATGGGGCGGCCGCGGTCGTCGAACATGGCGCGGACCTTGCCGAAGGTGTTGCCGACGATGTAGCTGTCGTTGAGGTGGAGGGTTCTATCCTGAACCAGGACGGTGGCGACAGCGCCGCGGCCACGATCGAGCTTGGCTTCGATGACCGAGCCCACGGCCTTGCGGCCAGGGGTGGCCTTGGGAGCGCGGATGTCAGAGACCAGGCAGATCATTTCGAGCAGCAGGTCGAGGTTGATGCGCTTCTTGGCGGAGACTTCGACGAAGACCGTGCCTTCCTGACCTGCGCCTGCCCACTCTTCAGGGATGAGGCCGCGGTCGGCGAGCTGCTTTTTGACGCGTTCGGGATTGGCATCGGGCTTGTCGATCTTGTTGACGGCGACGATGATGGGGACGCCGGCGGCCTTGGCGTGGTCGATGGCCTCGAGGGTCTGGGGCATGACGCCGTCGTCGGCGGCGACCACGATGACGACAATGTCAGTGACCTTTGCGCCGCGGGCTCTCATGCGGGTGAAGGCTTCGTGGCCTGGGGTGTCGAGGAAGACGATTTCGCGGCCTGAAGCTGGGGAGCCTTCCTTGGCAAACTTCACTTTGTACGCGCCGATGTGCTGGGTGATGCCGCCGGCCTCGCCCGCAGCGACGTCGGTCTTGCGGATGGCGTCGAGCAGGGAGGTCTTGCCGTGATCGACGTGGCCCATGACGGTGACGACGGGGGAGCGGGGGACTTCCAGCTCATCGATGTTGTCGGCTTCGAGGACTTCTTCGATGGCCTGGTTGGCGATCTCTTCTTCGTAGCTGATGACGGTGGCGGCTGCGCCGAACTTGGCGGCAACGTCCTTGACCATCTCGGCGTCGAGGGACTGGTTGACGGTGACGAAGACGCCGCTCATCAGCAGCGTGGCGATCAGGTCCTTGGCGCGGATATCGAGCTTTTCAGCCAGATCCTTGACGCTGATGCCTTCAGTAACGGTGATTTCGCGGGTGATGGGAAGGGGCTCGCCGCCGTATTGGACTCCGCCATAACGTGGCGGCGGCACAAAGCCCTTCATCGGGCCTTCTTTGGTCTTGGGATACTGAGGGCGTCCGCCGCGGCCTCTCGATGGGGCGCGGGCTGGGCGCGGGGCCTCGCCGGTCGGGGGTGGAGCGCCGCCCGGACGGGGCGGGCCGCCGAATCCGCCCGGACGGGGTGCTCCAAAGCCAGGGCGCGCGGCAAAACCGGGACGCGCGCCGGGAGCACCGGGCGCGCCGGTTCCGGCATAACCGCCTGGGGTGGTGCGCGTGGGATGCTTGGGGCGCGGGCCGCCTGCGAATTGCCCGGCGGGTCCGGGAGGGCCACCGGGGGTGCGCTGTGGATAGCTGCCGGGACCGCTCGAAGGGCGATTGCGATCGAAGATGGGCTTGCCGCGTTGAATGCCAGCGCCGGGGGCCTGGTTGCCGGTTCCTTCAACGGTGGCTGTTGGAACTACGATGGGCGCCTTGTAGACGGGTCGCGGGCCGGTTTGGGGCATGACCATGCGGCGAGCAGGCAGGGCCGGGGTGGGCGATGCGGTGTGCGTATGGCCTGGGGCGCGACGCGCCGGGGCAGGCGCAGGCGGGGCAGCGGCCAAGGGCTCGTCTGCAACAGTGAGGACTGGCGTGAGATTCTCCGATACGACTGTGGGGGCCTCTTCAACGGGCGGAGCGGCAACGACGACGGGCTCAACCGCGGCAGGTGGATGCGCGACAGCCGGCGCAGGCGCGGCAGACGCGGCAATTGCGCCGGGTTCGGGGGCTGCTGAAGCTGCAACATGTGGCGCGGCGGGCAACGCCGGCGGCTTGACGGCAATTTCTGGCTGCTCTTCGACGCGAGGTTCCTCTTCGTGAGGGGCAGGAACCGAAATTGGAGCCTGGACTGGGGGCGCGACTGACGCCGCTGGCGGTTTGACCACTACGGCTGCAGGAGGCGGCGCGACCACGACGACTGGGCGAGGAGCGGCAACCGCGCCCGCCGGAGCCTTGGCGACCACTGGACCGGCGGGTGGCCGGGAGGCAATGGCAGGCGGAGCCGGGGGAACGACGATGGGCGGCGCCTGGCGAGGCTGAGGGACAATCTTGCGTGGTTCCGGCCGGACTGGCGGCGGCGCGGCGGCCGCTACTGGGGGAGGGGTGGGGCGAGGTGGTGCAGACACCGCCGGTGGCGTGCGCACAGGGGCCTGGGGGGCGGGCGCATGGCTCTGGCGCGCCTCTTGCTCTTCCCTTTGCTTATTAGCCAGGATGGCCTTCATCACGTCGCCGGGTTTGGAGATGTGAGAGAGATCGATTTTGGGAGTAATCCCCTGAGAGGCGCGCGAGGACGCGCCGCTGCCTTGCCCGCCCGGCCGCGATCCACGCTCAAATTGCGCGCGAACCTTCTCCGCCTCGTAGTCCTCCAGCGAACTGGAGTGGGTCTTGCCGCTGTCCAGGCCGAGTTCCGCCAACACGTCAAGAATCTGACGGCTTTTGACTTCCATCTCTCGCGCGAGATCGTTGATACGAACCTTACTCATCCGCCTCTTTTCAAAGTGTGCTTCCCACGGCCGTTAGCTGCTCATAGCTACCTCATGGCAATGGATGTTCCTGAGTATTCGTTTATCGCCCGGTCGGCCTTGAAGGACGCGCATGTTACGCGCCGTCCTCTTTGTCCGCCCGTTCGTCCGATGTTGCAATTTCGGTTTCGTCCGATTCAGTTTCCAGCGCGTCCCCATCGTCCGCCGCAGGAACGCTTTCCACGGCAAGCTCTTCCGCGGTGAGGCCTTCAGATTCCGCGTCAACCTCAGATTCCGCTTCTTCCAGAACCACGGCTGCGTTTTCGGCTTCGGCTTCCGCGTTGCCTTCGACCGCAGGCGCATTCCCGATTTCGGCTTCGCCGGATTCTTCTGCGGCCGACTCGACTGAAACGTCTTCGCCAGTCTCAGCAGCTTCGGCTTCGGCGTGCTCGGCGTCGAGGGTTTCGCCTTCGGCGGATTCGCCGCCTTCTTCACCCTCTTCAAAGTGGCCGAAGTAGTGGCGCACAGCCACGCTGATGCGCTCGAGGGTTTTTTCGCCGATGCCGGGAATCTCTTCGAGCTGCTCGGGGGTCATGTCGGCCAGGGTCTCGACGGTGGTGATGCCCGCAGCGACAAGCTTCTGAATAATGCCGTCGCCGAGTTCGGTGACCTGCTCGATGGGCGTGGAAGGACCGCCGGAGAGGGCCTGCATCTGCTGCTCGACCTCCTGGCGCTTCTCCTCTTCGCTCTTGATGTCGATCTTCCATCCGAGCAACTTGGCGGCAAGGCGGACATTCTGGCCCTTCTTTCCGATAGCCAGAGACAGTTGGGTGTCGTCTACGATGACCTCGAGCTGCTTGCCTGCCAAATCGGAGATGGAGACGCGGCTGACCTTGGCCGGTTGCAGAGCTTTCTGGGCAAAGGTCGTGATCTCATCGCTGTACTCGATGATGTCGATCTTTTCGCCGCGGAGTTCGCGGATGATGGACTGGACGCGCATGCCCTTCATGCCGACGCAAGCGCCGACGGGATCGACATCCTTGTCGCGGCTCTGCACGGCGATTTTGGTGCGCTCGCCGGCCTCGCGGGCAATGGTGCGGATGGTGACGGTGTTGTCGTAAATCTCAGGGACTTCCGATTGAAAGAGATTGGACACCAGTTCCGGGGCGGCCCTGGAGACGATGACCTGCGGGCCCTTGGCGGCGCGGTCCACCTTGAGCAGGACGACACGAACGCGTTCGCCGATGGAGAACTGCTCGAGGCGGGATTGCTCGCGCTTGGGGCAACGGGCTTCGGCCTTGCCGAGGTCGTAGATGATGTCCTGGCCCTCGATCCGCTTCACGGTCGCATTGAGGACTTCGTTTTCGCGGTGGGCGTACTCGTTGAAGACCGTGTCGCGCTCGGCTTCGCGCACCTTCTGGAAGATGACCTGCTTGGCTAGTTGCGCGGCGATGCGGCCCAGGGGACTTGTGTCGCGATAGAGCCGGATTTCGCTGCCCACTTCAACGCCGGGGGCGAGCTCGCTGGCCTCTTCGAGCGTGATCTGGTTGAGCGGGTCCTCGACCGCGGCCGCGTCGGCCACTACCGTCTTATAGATGTATGCCGTGATTGCGCCGGTTTCTCTGTTCAGCTCGCCGCGCATGTTTTCCTGGGTTTTGTAGTACTTGCGCGTGGCCAGGGCGATGGCCTCCTCGACCGCGCCTACGACGATGGCGGGGTCAATGCCCTTCTCCTGGCTCAGGAGCTCGATGCTCTGGTACAAAACGCTGGTGGTGGTGGCCATACTTTGCTTGCTCTCTCATTTGGCGGTCGGCTCGGGCCGATTGCGGGCCCATGCCGGTTTGGTTGTTAGAGGGACTAGGGATGAGGGACTTAGGAACTAGATCGCCCGGACGCTCACCGGGTTTCGTCTCGCAATGTTTGCTCTTTGGTCTCTCGTCCCTATGTCCCTAGTACCTGCTTCTTCAAATCTCCGGCACGAGTTGCGCCTTTTCGATGTTGTCGAGCGCAATCTCGACCGTGCTGACGCCCGTCTTCTTCGACTTGCTGTTCTGCTTGACCGCGTTGAGGTCGAGCGTGACGGATACGCCGGTTTCCGTGCCGGCTACCAATCGACCCTGCCAGTGCCGGTTGTTGCGGATCGGCTCAAAGGTCTGGATCTTGACCAGGCTTCCCTGAAACCTTTGAAACTCTTCCGGCTTGGTCAACTTACGATCCAAGCCTGGAGAACTCGCTTCCAGCGTGTACTCCGCGCCAGGGATCAGGTCTTCCACATCCAGCAAGACCCCGAAATCGCGGCTGAACGCGGCGCAATCTTCATGTGTGATGCCGGAAAGCTGCTCGACGCTCAGTGTTCCCTCGACCAGCCTCTCCGGAAGATCCTCGACTCCTGCTGCAATTGCGGCCTTGAGCTGCGCCCGGCCCTCGGCGTTTTTCTCAAGGAAGATGCGGAGGGTGCGCTCCTTTGCAGGGCCAATGAACTCCAAGTCCACCACGTCCAGCCCATGCGAGACGGCCACTCTTTGCGCTGCTGCCCGAATTTCGTCCAGCTTAACCGCCATCGTCCCCACGCCGCCTAAACCATTCAATCATTTGATACTTGGCGGCATTTTCACGGGATTTCAGCCCCAAGGTCTTGCCCCAAACAAAAAGTGGGCTATAAGCCCACTCCTCTCTCCGCCAGCCGGCCTACCCACGGCAACCATGGCGGACAAATTCGTCTGCATCGTTATCATACGGCGAAATGGCGGGAAATTCAACCACCTGCGGTGGGGCAGACGCCGGTTTGGCGGCCTGCGCAGTTAATTCGAAGTCGGGAGCGGCCCGATATTCCACGGATGCACCGAATTGCAGAATCAGGCTATCTCCGCCGCCATTGCAGAGGCTTAGTTGTAGAGTGCATAGATCGGCGCCGATCTGCAATACTTGCCGCCATGAATCGGAAATCTTTCTGCCGGCTTGCAATTCTCCCCACCGCGTTTCTGCTCTTAACGCCATCCCTGGCCGTGGCCGACGACTCGGCCGCCTCCATCGCCGCCGGAGGGCTTGTGCCCCGCCGCGAGACGCGGATCGTGATGGCCAAAGAGGTGCTGTGGATCAGCGAGAAGAAAGTGGTGGTCGATTACGACTTCCGCAACGATACGGATCAGAATGTAACGACCGAAGTGGCGTTTCCGATTCCGCCCTATAAGAATGATTTCGTCAGCGGACCGGCATTAGAAGACCAATCATTTCAAGGTTTCAAGCTTCGGGTGGATGGCAAGCCTGTCGACTATGAATCCGAGGCCACAGCTACACTCAATGGCAACGATGTGACCGCCATTCTGAAAGCAAATCATATCGACATTTCAACATTTGGACATTTCATAGATCATGTGGACTCAAAGCACCAAGAGGTGATCGACTCGCCCGATTTCACCCGACTTTCCAAGAGCGAGAGGGATCAACTGGTCAAGGCTGGCATATTTGAGCTTGACCAAGCTGCTTGGGGGAAGTGGACTGTTCATCTGCAATACCACTGGACGCAAACGTTTCCGGCTCACTCAACGGTTCACATCCGGCATGAGTACTCGCCGGTTGCCGGGTATTCGCCGCTCTCGATGCAAATGGTTGTGTCTACTCTGAACTCCAGCGAAGTCAAAAAACAAGGCCAACTCAACAACAATATCAATGACCAACTGGATCAGAATATTCTGCCAAATTTCTGCACGGAACCGGCGTTTCTCCGCACCCTCCTTCACGATCTCATTTCGGGAAACTCGACGCCGCACCCAGATAATCTCCAAGACGCAGGGGAGATCGAGTTTGGAGCGAGCTGGGTAGAATTCATCCTTACCTCCGCCAACACATGGCAGCGGCCCATCGAGGATTTCACCCTCATCATCGAGCGCGGCAAGTCGGAACAAGGCGGGAAAAGGCTCATAAGCTTTTGCTCGCCTGCCAATGGCAAGGTGGACAAGCTCGATGCCGATCACTTTCAGGTTCACCTGACCAACTTCGTTCCCACCTCGGAACTGCACATTGGCTTCTTCGATTTGCCCTTGTCCAAGCCAGCCCAGCCAACGGCGGTCAAGTAGGCGCGCAAAAGTAAGAGCCCGTGCCTAAAGGCCCTGATAGACGGGCTTTTCAGGGGCCTGAAGGCCCCTGCTCCCTCCGGAACCGCTTTCTGCAACTGTAGAAAGCGGAAAGGATGGGCCGTTGGAGTGCTGCGCGAAATGAGAGCTACTTGTAAACCACGGGAATGAAGTTCTGCTCATGGAAGGGCGGGCGGACGTACTTCGATTTGACGAGAGGGGGCAGGGTCATCGGCTCCGGAGTCAGGTCGCGGTAGGGGATCATGGAGAGCAGGTGGCGGATGACGTTGAGGCGGGCGGCCTTCTTGTCTTCGGAGTTGACGACGTACCAGGGGGCCTGCTTGGTGTCGGTAATGGCGAACATCTCATCCTTGGCGCGGGAGTAATCGGCCCAATGCTTGCGGGACTCGAGGTCCATGGGGCTGATCTTCCAGCGTTTGGTGGGCTTGTCCATGCGGTCCTGAAAACGGCGCTCCTGCTCGGCATCGCTCACCGAGAACCAATACTTGATGAGCACAATACCGGAGCGGATCAACATGCGCTCAAACTCCGGGCAGCTCTGCATGAATTCCTGGTACTGGGCCTCGGTGCAGAAACCCATGACGCGCTCGACGCCGGCGCGGTTGTACCAACTGCGGTCAAAGAGCACCATTTCGCCAGCCGCAGGCAGGTGGGGCACATAGCGCTGAAAGTACCACTGCGTTTTTTCGCGCTCGGTGGGCGTGCCCAGGGCAACGACCTTGCAGACGCGGGGATTGAGGGACTCCGTGATGCGCTTGATGGCGCCGCCCTTGCCGGCCGCGTCACGGCCTTCAAAGAGCACGACGACGCGAAGGTGCTCGTGGCGGACCCATTCCTGAAGTTTGACCAGCTCGATTTGGAGCTTGCGCTCCTCTTTTTCGTAGTCGCAGTCTTTGCCCAGCAGCTTTACGTTGGGGTCCACAGGCGCCGACAACGTCGAGGAGTGATCCTTGCCATTCGCGGGTGATCCCTTGCCCGTCGTGCCCTTATCTTTGTGCTTGCTCTTGTCCGACATAGGTCATCCTCCAGTATTGGCGGCAGGGTTCCGCGAGGGCGACCGTCTGAGCGTATGACGGCTCACGCAGAACCGAAGACCGCTATTTAGCTGATTTGAACGATTCCAGTTCTCACGCTGCCGAAAGCGATGGGCCTCGGCATCACCTGGGAAACTGTGTGCAATTCAAAGTCTGTGAAGGGTTGCCGCGTCCTGGATGCCGGCGGCAAAAAACATCGTTAGCGGCCCTGGATTCGGAGCCTGTCGCAACAGGATACATCATTTCTTGTAATGTTCCAGTCATATTTCGCTGGTGTTAAGAAGTCGGCGAGTTGCCTGGCGTCCGCTCATCCGTCTGTTTCAACTCGGGAAGGCTTGTGCGCTGGAAAGCCGGCCGCCGCTGATTTCATCGTGCAATTTCAGTTCCGGAGACGCCTGAATTAGCAGGCTTCAGTGAGCGCGTGGCATAGGACACGAAAAGAAAGCCGCCCACGGGGGCGGCTTTCTAAGAGAGCTTGCGAGTTCATGTTTTGAACGTATCCTCCCTGATGGGGCGGCTATTCGGGTCGCGGCCAGTCTCCATTGACGATGTTTGTCACGTTGGCGGTGCCAATGCCGGAGGTGAAGTCCCATCCGAGGCCCGCGTCGTATGCCGGACGCGGAGCCGAATCCGAGGTGGAGAGAATCCCGTAAGTACCGCCGTCGATAAAGCAGTCAGTCGTGATTGTCCGCGGATGTCTTCCAGTGGTTACCGCGGCTTGGCAGGCCGCGACATTGTCACCCTGCGTGACGTCATAGAAAAGGCAGCTTGTTCCGACGGCGTTGCCGAGCGAGGAGTTGCACGAGGCATCGCCCGATTCACCGTACTGCCTGGCAGCTAGGCTGTAGAGGACCGTGTTGGAGTTGCCCCAGCTTTGACCGGTCTTCTGGTTCACCAAGGCCTGAATGCCTGCCCAGATGGGGCTGGAGACCGAAGTACCGCCATAGCCGGCCCAGGTAGAGGGATCGCCAGTGCATGGTGTGAAGCCCGAGCCACCCGTGGGGTCGGAGATGCAGACGGCATAGTAGACGCCCCAGAATCCGTTGGACGCAAAGAGAGAGACGTCGGGAATGTCGCGAACGCCGTCCTCTGGCACGCCGAACAGTCTTTGCCAGTAAGGCTTGGCATATCCTTCGCAGCTTCCGCTGACGATTCCATTCGATCTGGGACTGCCCGTGGCGCATCCGCTGGGGCCGCCGCTGCCGCCAACCGCGTTCAGCAGTGCGCCCTCGTTTGCCGCAGTTACAAAGTCGAGAACGTTGTTGCAGACGCTGTCCGGTCCATACGTTGTAAAGGGAGGACCGATGAACGAGACCAGCAGGCTGCCGGCGCAGGAGTCATTCCACGGAACCTCCGGAATGTACGATGCCGCGGATTGGAAGTTCGGCCCGTTGGTCGTGTTGAAGTAAGTGCCGGGGGTGCCGAGGGGAAGGTAGCCGAAGTCGGTGCCGCCGACGGAGATGTTATAGGGAGTGGATGTGAATCCGCTGACGCCTATGCCGTAAGTTGACACGTTGGTTTGAGCCGCGCTGGTTGCGTCTTCATCGCCGGAGGAGACGAACACGGAGACGCCCTCAGCGGCAGCAACCTGGTAGAGCTTGTAGATGTAGCGGTTCTCGGCGGCTCCGTTGAGGGCTTCGTCTTCACCGTAGCTGATGCTGACGACGGATGGAGGATCGTCCCTCTGGAGCAGGTTGGCAAGGGCGAAGAAGCCGCCGAACTGGGTGGTGGTGTCGGCGCATGCGGCGTTCACGATAGTCGCGTTGGGAGCGGCGGCAGAAGCCCACTCGACATCGATGGCAGCTTCCACGTCGTCTCCGGCGTTGTCGCCCGTCCCTCCGACGGTACCAACCCCGGGGTCTACGCATGTATTGGTGCCCCTGGGGTTGACTTGTACGAGCGTGCCGAACGGATACGCGGCGGTGAGACCGAGAACGCCGCGGAAGGCCGCCCAGTCGCCGAGGCTGTACTGATCGGTATCTTCGATCAGCACGATGGTCTGTCCCTTGCCGGTGATGCCCGCCTTGAAGGCCGGATTGAAGTTGTAGATGGCGGCCAGGTCGGCAGCACCGAGATAGGCTGTGAAGCCGCCGGTCGCAACCCCTTTCTTGCCGTTCGCGGAAGTGGCGCGGCGCACGTTCAAAGGGTGAGGCATAAAGTCGTTCAGTTTCGCTACTCCCGCAACCACCGGAGCGAGGGCAGCCGGAATCTCAGGATCCTTGTAGTTGGCCAAATGCGCCTTGCCGTTGACGCGAAGATTGTGAAGAGGCGCATGGAACGCGCTGCTCACTTGCCCGGCGGTCCCGGAGAACTCGATGACCGTTCGATCGGGGGTTACCGCGTTTACGGCAAAGCCTTGCGAGGTTAGCCATTGCTTGACGGCGGCGATGTCTTCGGACGAAGGGCCGAAGAGTGCGCCGATCTGCGCGTTGCTAAGCCACTTATGGTAGTTAGACGAGGCGGGGTCGTGGAGATCGGCAATGTATTGAGTGAAAGCAGCCTCGGCCTGGGGGGAACGTTGGAGGACGAGCTGCAGGTCGTTGAGCGGCTTGCTATCGGCGGCGATACCGAGGTCGTTGGCGGCAATCGCCTCCGGTCGCGTATTGCCGGACAAAGTAACTCGTTGCGTCTCATCGATGGTCCCGGCAATCATCGGGCTTTGAGCCTGGGCAGGCGCAATCGCGGCCAAGCCAAGAACCAGGGTCAGCGACGACAGCGCGTAGACGGATGTCAATGGGGGAAGCTTCATGAGGGGTTGCTCCTTAGAGGGGGATGCTCCTAGAGTTTCGCCAGTGTATACCACGAAAGTGCCGTTGGAAAGTCGAAAATAGTGGTCACAAATCGATCGATTGGGTTGGATTGACGGCCTTCTAAGAATCGCGCAAATACAGCTCAATTCTGTTGCTAGTCCAAGTGGCAACACCGGCGCCAAAGAAATCCCGATCCTCCGTCCAGATAGGAGCCTCTAGCATCAAGGCTGTGGCAACCACCGGCCAGTCCTCGGGATCTCTGGAGGAGATGCGGGCGCGTGCAAGCTCTTCGTAGTTTTCGTAAAGGTTTCGATCTACGACTTCCACAATGCGCGCAATCCGATCGAGCATCGCCAAACCGACCGCAGGATCGAACCCGCGGCGACTGGCGATATTTGGGATATATCTCCTAGCGTCATCAAAACATGCGTCGGGGCTGTAGAACGCGGCGCTATCCTCATAGGATTCGAGGATAGCGCAAACCCGGATTCCGAAGACCGCTCGCAGAAGAATGTTGGCATCGAGGACCAGAGGCCGTGGCGATTTCATTTCCGGTTTCCGATGCGCCAGCTCTTGTAGTCCTGGAGAACTTCTTCCTCTGTTATTCCGCCGGCGGTCAGCATTCCCTGCATTTGCGCGGCCATCTGCCTGAGTGCGTCCCGCTCGCTTTCACTGCGCTTGCGGCGGGCGGGGATGTAGTAGCCGACCGTATCTCCGTGGCGCGTAATCGTGACGGGGGCATCTGATTCCAGCAAGTAGTTGGCAAGTTTGTCACGAAACTCCCGAATTCCAACCCTGATTGCCTCCATTCGACACCTCCCGGTGTTGCGTACACAAGTGTACCATATGGTACGCATTGTCGGGGCGGCTCTAGGCTGACAAGGGGGTCTGGCTCTGTGACTCTTCCACGACTGGTTCCACTCGGACCTTGCCAATGCGGCGGCCTTCCATTTCGACTACGGTGAGGCGGCGGCCTTCGAATTCTACAGATTCACCGGCTTGGGGGATATGGCCGAGGCGCATGAGCAAGAATCCGGCAAGGGTTTCCACGCCGCCATCGCGGGGCAGGTTCCACTGCATTTGAGTTTCAAGGTCACGAAGGTTGACACCGCCGTCCATGAGGAGCGCGCCTGACGCGGTGGTGAGGACGGGCAGGGTGGGCGAGTCGAACTCGTCTTCGAGTTCTCCGGTCAACTGCTCGATGGCGTCCTCGGCGGTGACCAGGCCGACGGTCGAGCCGTATTCGTCGACGACGATGGCCATGTGGCGGCGGCGCTGCTGGAAGTCGCGAATCAGGTCCAGGGCGCTCTTGGTTTCAGGGACGACCAGCACGTCGCGCATGACCTGGCTGAGCTTGAGTTCGACAAAAGACGCGGCGGCCGGGCGAGCTTTGGGACGGAAGAACATGAGCCGCGCGAGATCCTTGGAGTAAACGACGCCGACGATGTGTTCGGGGCCGCGGGTTTCATCGTAGACGGGGACGCGGGAGTGCAGGCGGTCGATGACCTTGGCGCTGGCTTCTTCAATCAGCATGTTGGAGGGCAGAGAGAAGATTTTTTGCCTGGGAGTCATGATCTCGCGAATCGGAACCTCATCCAATTCGAGGGTGCGATGAATGAGAGTCTCCTGGTATTTTGGCAGGACGCCCATGCGGCGAGCGGCGGTGGCGATGAGCTTGAGTTCTTCCGGGGAGTGGACCTGGGCGCGCTCGGTAATTTGAATGTCGAAGCCGCGTAGGATGACGGAGGCTGAGATCTTGAGAGCGCGCACGGCTGGGCGGACCATGGCCATGAAGGCGAGCATGGGCGGCGCCACGGCCACGGCAAGCGCTTCGGCGCGGCGCAGGGCGAGAGACTTGGGAACCAGTTCGCCGACCACCACATGCAAGTAAGTGATGAGGGCAAATCCGAGCCCGATGGCGGCTACGTGAGCGTAAATCAGCGCGTGGGGCTGGGTAAGGGGCAGCGCGCCGAGCCAGCCCATCAGAACGGAGGCGGCCAGCGGCTCGCCGAGCCAGCCCAGAGCCAGGGAACAAAGTGTAACGCCCAGTTGGACGGCGGGAAGAAAATCGTCCAGATCCTGCTGAAGGAGTCGAACGGCTCGGGCTCCGGGCACGCCGGCCGCCAGCATCTGCTCGATGCGCGTGTCGCGGATAGAGACCAGTGCGAACTCCGCGGCCACAAAGAAAGCGTTGGCCAGGATGAGCATGGCCACGGCGACAAACTGGAGCGGGAGAAGTCCGTGCATCTCGCCTGTGAGGATAGCATTTCAGGGATCAGAGAACAGGGATCAGAGAGCAGGGGTCAGGGGTCAGGGGTCAGAGATCGGAGAACGGGTTCACCCGGCCTCAAGATGCAGCTACTCGGCCACGGCTGGGCTGCGAGTTGCCGGGAACCACGCAGGAACCCCGAAGATGCGGGTTTGATGGGCGCAGTTGGGGTGCTCCATGAGTGCGTTGGCGGAGATAAGCGGCCAATAAGCTGGACCACGTGATCGCGGCTTGCAGTAAGAAGTTATATTTTCTTTCAGTTGGATTTTCTTCAGGAGGCGGAGCCCCGCTTCCTGCCAAGCATCTTGGCG
>Ga0181522_10000916_pt1 | contig 19270 bp, 22 predicted proteins | sample PEATcosm2014_Bin_27_FD_121103 | JGI IMG/M metagenome (GOLD analysis project Ga0181522, IMG submission 121103) | Peatland microbial communities from MTU Mesocosm Facility, Houghton, MI, USA - PEATcosm2014_Bin05_10_metaG | ecosystem: Environmental > Terrestrial > Soil > Wetlands > Peat | place... | reverse complement strand
GCGCCGGCACGCCCATGAGCCACGCGAACGGGGCGTTCACCCAGCCGAAAAATGTCTGCAATTTGACGGGATTGGCCACCCCGAGGAAATGCGTTTGCGGAAACTGGAGGATGTAATTCGCCAGCCCGATCATGGCAATGAACGCGATGAGCATGGCGATGACGTTGAGCGCCAGATGAAAACCGTCGCCCGCCCCGCGGCAGATGGCGTCGATGGAATTGGCGGTCGTGCGGGGCACGGTTGCCGGCGCGCTGGCGGCGGTCTCGCTGATTTCGGTCTCGGGCAGGAGGATTTTCGCGATCAGCAGGGCGGCGGGGCAATTCAGCACCGACGCCGCCAGCAGATGTCCGGCGGTGTTGTGATAACCCGCCCGGTAGCCCATGTCCGCGTAAACCGCGGCGACGCCGCCGGCAATGTGCGCCATGCCGCAGACCATGATCGTCATCAATTCACTGCGCGTCAGCCGCGGGACATACGGCCGGATCATCAGCGGCGCCTCGGTCTGGCCCATGAAAATGTTGGCGCAGGCGGACAGCGTTTCGCTGCCGCTGGTACGCATGATCTTGCGCATCACCCAGGCGATGGCGCGCACCACGCGCTGCAGGATGCCCCAGTGGTAAAGGAGCGATGAAATGCACGCGACGATGATGATGGTGCCCATGACGAGAATGGCGAACACCACTCCGTTGCCCGGGCCGAATTTATCCGCGAGCAGCCCTTCATCCGCCAGAGGGCCGAAAACGAATTTGCAGCCCTCGTTGGAAAACTGGATGAGCTTTTGGATCACCTTGCCCGCGAATTCAAACAACGCGCCGCCCCAGGGCATTTTCAATATCAGCACGGCCAGGGTGAATTGCAGGCCGACGCCCCAGATGACCGTCCGCCAGGGAAACAATTTGCGGTTGGTGGAAATCCCCCAGGCCACCGCGATCATGGTGAACCAGCCCAGCAGACTGATGAATCTCAACTCCATGGATTATTTGTGGCCGAAGGTTTCGTTGACGCGCTTGCAGGCCTGTTTGTAAACATGCGGATGCAAAACGCCGACGAACGGCAGGTTCCGATACCGTTCGGCAAAATCGAGGCCGTAGCCCACGACAAAATAATCCGGAATGGCAAAACCGACGTAGTCAGCCGTCACGTTTTCGACCCGGCGGGCGGGTTTGTCGAGCAGCACGCAAACCTTGATCCGGCGCGGCTTGAGCACGCGCAGCTTGGGCAGCACGCGGCTCATGGTTTTGCCGGTGTCCAGGATGTCATCCACCAGCAGCACGTCGCGCCCGCGCATGTCCAGCCGCAATTCCTTGGTGAACACCAGCTCGCCCGACTCCGTGCCCGCGCCGTAACTGGAAACCCCGATGAAATCCAGCCGCAGCGGCAGGTTGAGATGCCGGATCAAATCCGCCAGGAACATGACCGTGCCGTTGAGCAGGGAGACGACGACCGTTTCGCGCCCGCGAAAATCGCGCTCGATTTCAAGTGCCAGCGTGCGGATGCGCCGCGCAATCTGGCCTTCCGTGATGAGGATGCGTTCGACCTCTTTGCGCCAGCGCGGAGGAACGTTCTTCCCGGAGGGCTTGGTTCTGACTGGGCGCGCCATTTGTCAACGATGTTAGCCGGTCGCCGGCGCTTGCCGAGGAATTTTTTGCGTCAGGCCGGCGGTCGTTTCAGGGCCGCGCTCATTTCCCGGACGAGCCAGTCCGCTTCCGGCTTGCTGCCGAGATTTTTTGCCGCGGTGAAGTCCTGACGGTCGCGGGTGCGGATTTTCAAATCGTAATAGGCCGAATGTCCGGCGGTGGCGCCAACCTCGGTCACGATGCTTGCCACCCCGGACATTTCGAGCGTGCGCCGCTTTTTGAGGCCCAGCCAGGCGGTTTCAATTGTGAGCTGCGGCGGCGTGACCACCACCCGGCTGCAGCGGAACCAAAGGTCAAACACAAACACGGTCATCAGCAAATCCGCCGCGCCAAAGGCCAGCGGCAACAGCGGCGGCGCGTGTTTGCAAAGGAGCAGGACGATGATGCCCGTCCAAATCAGCCAGATCACCGCCGCCCCGGAGGCGAAACCGGGATTGCGCGCGGCGGGGAAGACAAATTCCTTGCCGCCGCCCGGCAGATCGGCAACTTGAATCTTTGAGTGGATGAGCTGCCGCACCTCGTCGAGCGACATCTGATATGGCAGGGTCGGATCGTCGGATGGCGCCGGCAATTCCGCCAGCTTGAAAACGGGCACTTCGAATGTTGCCTGGAAATCCGGCCCGCGCAGCCTGGCCGAGGCATCCAATTTCCAATGAATCCCATCGCCCGGGTTTGCCGAGGACACGGGTTGATTGTCCGGCAACCGGAAATGGACGGGAATGCCCGTCGCCTGCAAATCGGTTTGCGGCAGATCGGCGCGCAGCCATTTTTCGTCCTGCCAGAGGATTTTTTCGGTGGTGCTGCGATTGTTGGACGCGCCGGTGGTTGTGCGGCGCACGCAACTCAAGCGCAGGTGCAGGCCGTGTTCCGCCCTCAATCGCGTTTTGACCTGGATCATCCCCTCAAGCGTGCCGCCCAGCGCACCGGGAACCGCCGCCATTTCAAAAATGGATTGTCCAAACCGGCGCCAGGCCAGCGTGGTTTTCGCAGCATAAATCAACACGGCAACACCCACGACGGGAAAGATCAACGTGATGAACGCGGCGTGGCTGCCGGACCGGTTCGCCTGCGACATGACCGCAAACGCGATCACCGTGGAAACGACGTTCCAAAACACGACAAATATCCACAGCAGCAGGATGGCGCGGCGTGACACCGACGCGATGCGGCCCTGTGCCCAGTCCTTGCGCTGATTCCAAGGTTTTTCGTCGTTGCCGGATTCCCGTGGTTTTGCCTTCAACGCCTGCTTTTTCGCGGTGATGCCAAAAATGAGCAATGGCAGGCCGATGCACACCACCATCGCGCTCAAAAGCGTCATCGCCTTCTGCCGGCTCAGACCACCGAGCAATCCGTCATGCAACAGCAACACCAGCGCAAACAGCCCCAACAACAGAAACGGCGCGGACAGCAGCAGTGCGCGCGTCCGGGCGGTCCTGGCATCCGCCGGCGATGACGGCTCGTCCTTGAAAATCCAGTTTTTCCAGTTGCTCATGAAGATTAAGCGCGGCAGTCAAATGTGTTTCGAATCAGCCTCGTCCTTCTCCGTGTATCCGGTTTCCTGCCGCTTGAAGTTCACCTCGTTTTTTTTAACGTAGGCGGTGAACACGTCGTCGGCGCTCATGCCCAGCACCTGCGCCAGGCTGATGAGGAAATGGAACAGGTCCACGACCTCGACGCGCGCGTTCTGCTCGTCGAATTTCTGGTATTTCGCCCACCATTTCCAGGGCACGCTGTCGGTAAGTTCGGCCATTTCCTGCGACATGGCGCGGCAGTAATTCAAAATCCACTTTGTCTTTTCCTCCTCGGTCATGCCCCCGGTATGGACGCCGATGCGTTCGTTCAGGGCCTTTTGCATGCGGAACAATTCGCGAAACTGGTCGGGTTTTTCCATGCCGCAAACATACCGAAGCCGGAAGCCGGAAGCCAGAATTTAGAAGCCGGGTAAAAGCATGCCGCGCTGGGGCGACACAATTCACGGGTTCTGAATCGCGAGTTCCACCTGCTGCGCCCAATTTTGCGCTTTGAACTTGGCCCCCGAACGCCTATAAAAACTTCATGCCAATGCTTCTAACCAGTGGCGGTCCGGTGATCTGGCTGATTCTGCTTGCCGCGGCCATCGCCCTGGCCACGTTCATCGAGCGCGTGCTCTACTGCCACCGTTCCCAGATCAATTCCGCCGAATTCCTCAACGGCGTCCGCACCGTGCTCAAACGCGATAACGTCGTCGAGGCCATTTCCATTTGCGACGCCACACCCGGCCCCGTCGCCCGCATCGTCAAGACCGCCATCCTCAACCGTGACCGCGGCCGCGAGCGCGTGCGCGAGGCGGTCGAGGAAGCCGGCCTCACCGAGGTGCCGCTGCTTGAGGAACGGCTCAACCTGCTCGCGACCATCGCCCAAATCGCGCCATTGCTGGGCCTGCTGGGCACGATCATCGGTTTCATCCGCATCTTCATGCAATTGCAGGCGGACGGCCTTTATGCGCACATGAGCACCCTTTCCCTGGGCATTTGGGAATCGCTGATTTGCGCCGCCGCGGGCATCGCCGTCGCCATTCCCGTTCATGCCGGTTACAATTATCTCGTCAGCCGCATCAATAAAATCGTCCTCGACATGGAGCGCACCGCCGCTGAAATCGTCAACATCCTCACCGAGAACGGAAACGGCAAACCTTCATGAAATTTCCGCGTCATTCCCGGCTGCTGCGCGGCCCGTTTGACATGGCGCCGTTCGCGGCGGTCTTGTTTCTGCTGGTCATGTTCCTGATGCTCGGCGGGCTGCTGCCCACGCCCGGCCTGCCGCTGCGATTGCCGCTGGCGAGCCGCCTGCCGGGCACGGACAAACCCACCATCGCCATCGCCGTGGATGCCGGGGGACGATTTTATTTTGCCAATCAAATCATTGGCGAGGATCAGTTAAAATCGGTCTTCAAAACCGCTGCCCGCACCTCCCGCGAACCGCTCACGCTCGTGGTCCAGGCCGACAAAACCGTGACCTACCAACAACTCGTGCACTTGACGCTGCTCGCGCGCGAAGCCGGCATCACCAACGCGCTGCTCGCCACCCTCCCGGGCGTGGTTGCCGCACCCGGGGTGCCATGAACTCCGCCTCCGCTGAATCAATTCCGGCCGGACTGGCCGGGGCACCCCAGGTTGACGTGACCGTTCCGCCCCGGAGGGAGCCGCCTGGCAACGGCTCCTGGACGCTTGGCCGGTGGTGTATGTTGATTGCGCTGATTTACGCCGCGCACGTCATTTTGCTTTTTGCCTTCGGCGCGCGAAAACAAATCGTCCCGCGCCCGGTGGCCGATGTCCCCGCACTCGAACTCGCCAACGAAGCCGGCGAATGGTTTGCATTGAATGACCCCACGCTCTTTGCCCTGCCGCACCCCGGGGATTATGCATCCGCCAACCGCATCCAGACTCCCGTTTCGCAACAGCCTTCGTTTCACTGGACGGAACCGCCCGGCTGGCTGCCCCTGCCCGCCGCGGAACTGGGCACGGTCTTCAACCAGTTCATGCAGACCAATCAGTTCGCGGGCATCGAACTGCAATTGAAACCGCCGTTGATACTCGACGCGCCCGAGGTGCCGGTTGAGCCCGTGCTCGCGCAAATTTCCACGCTGCTCATCCAGGGCGACATCGCCCGGCGACAATTGCTCAACCAGATTGAGGTGCCGTCGTTGCCTTACAATGATGTGATTGTGCCGAGCCAGGTGCAGGTGGTCGTGGACGCGGCGGGCAACGTGATTTCCGCCATTTTGCTGCCCTCCGACAATCCCCTGGAAGCCGCCGGCCATTTGGACGTCGCCGACCAGCGCGCGCTCGAACTTGCCCGGACCGCCCGCTTTGCCCCCGCGCCGCAATTGACCGTTGGCCGGCTGATTTTCAACTGGCATACCGTGCCGGTGACCAATACGAATGATCCCGGCCATTAAACCGTCATGAGTGTGGCCGCCCTCATTGTAATTTACGTGGCGCTGACGCTGGGCGCGCTGTGCGGTCTGGGAATTTATTCGGAAATGCGACGGCGCCGCTTCGGGCCCACGCACACCGAGGACCGCATCTTTCGTTGCAAAAATTGCGGCTACGTTTACACGGACGATGCCGACGTGGATCGCTCGCGCTGTATCCAATGCGGCAAGCTGAACGAACCAATCGTGTTTTGACTCGACGGTTGAAATTCCATGCGCGCGAAATGTCCAATATCCCTTCTATTCGCATTGACCTTGCTGCGGACCGCAGCAGTCGCCCAAGACATTGCCCCGACGGCGAATTCCAATGCCTCGCCCGATGCCAAAGCCATTCTGAAATATCTGCGGAATCTGCCGCTCCAGCCGGAAAAAAAGCTGATTTCAGGACAATTCGAATCCTGGGGCCGGGCCGTCATGCCGCTTTCCAGTTCGAACAACAACCTTGAAATCATTCACGAAAAGACGGGCAAGTGGGTGGGTCTGGTTGGCGTGGAATATCATCAAGGCGGAGTTTTTCCCGAAGCGCCGGACCGGCTCTGCACCGAATTTTGGCGCCAGGGCGGCCTGGTCCAGATATATCTCATCATGCGCAATCCCGCGGCGCCTGACGCTTCCAATGGCGGAGGGAAATGTGACATTGATTCAGTTCTGGATCCCAACCATGAATATCATCGCTTTTTCTTTCACGAGCTGGACGAGGTGGCCGCCGGGCTGGAGGAACTGCAAAAACAAGGCGTGGTTGTTTTTCTGAATCCATTTGCCGAGGCCAACGCGGACTGGTTCTGGTGGGGCGGGCAAAGCCCGGAAAAATTCAAGGCGCTCTACCGCGCAACCTTCGATTACCTCGTTCAGACGAAACACCTGAACAACCTGCTGTTTGTGTTTGAACCCAGCAGCAGCCAGAAGGACGCCGCCTTGTATTATCCCGGCAGCCAGTATGTGGACATGGTCGGCATTTCCGTTTTTGTTCCGTGGAATCACGAATTGGTTTCCGCCGATGTTCCGGCTTATCCCGCGCTAACCCGGCTGGGAAAACCTCTTGCCTTCAGTCAATGGGGCCCCCGGCGCGGAAAGGACCAGGTTGGCAAGGACGAACCACCCGCGGACAACATGAAATTGCTGCGCGCGGTTCAAAATCATTTTCCGCTGATTACCTGGTGGATGAACTGGAACATGGCCTACGCCATTTCTTCCCCGACCAATTCCAATTTCAACGACAAGAAACTGCTGGAACAGCCCAGGGTGTTAAATCTGGACGATTTGGATTGGAAGAGTCAGCGGGAAAAGTGATTTCAATTCCCCGTCTTCAATTCCACGACATCGTGCGGGGCGGCCTCGCGCATGCCGGCGGGGCTGACGCGGATGTACCGCGCCTTCTCGCGGAGTTGCGCCAGGTTCGCCGCGCCGAGATAACCCATGCCGCTCTGGATGCCGCCGATGAGTTGCGCCAGCACGCGATCGACTGAACCGCAAGCTTCCTTGAGTGCTTCAATGCCCTCGGCGGCGACCTTTTGGGTGGGGTTCACCGGCTGGCCGTAACGCGCCGCCGAGCCGGACTTCATCGCTGCCAGGCTGCCCATGCCGCGGTACTGCTTGTAAAGCTTGCCGCCGATTTCGATGACGTCGCCGGGCGCCTCGTTGCAACCGGCAAAAATCCCGCCGCAAATCACCGCCTGGGACAACGTCAAGGCCTTGATGATGTCACCGGATTTGGTGATGCCGCCATCAGCGAGGACCGTGACCTTTTTCTTCGCCGCCGCGTGCGAGCTGACATAAAGCGCCGTCATTTGCGGGATGCCCACCCCCGCGACAATGCGCGTGGTACAGATGGAACCCGGGCCCTGCCCCACCTTGATGGCATTGGCGCCGCAATCGGCCAGATATTCCACGCCCGCCGCGCTGGTCACGTTGCCGGCGATGATGGGCAATTTCGGAAACGCGTCGCGCAAAACCTTTACCGTGTCGCCCACGCCCTTGCTGTGGCCGTGCGCGGTCGAGACCGCCACCGCGTCCACGCCCCGCTCCACGAGCCCGCCGACGTGGTTTAAAATGCGTTCCCGGTCAAGTTCGCCGAAGGCATTGCGCGTGGCCGAGACGGCGGCACCGCAGATCAGGTGAAAGTTCCCGTCGCGCGCGGGCTTGAACTGCGCGTTGCGTTCCTGCGCGATGCGCTCGATGTCGCTCATCGTAAACAGGCCGCGCAGTTTGTCATGGTCGTCCACCACGAGCAGCTTGTGGATGCCGAGATGTTCGGTGAAAAATTTGTCGGCCCGCGCAATGGGATCCTTGCCCAGCTCCTTCTGGCGGATGGTATGGACCTGGGCGCGCGGCGTGAGGGCGTCGGCGACCTTGCGTTTGGCATAGCGCGGTTTGACCACGTGGCCGGACAGGAGACCAACAAGCTTGCCCTTGCCATCCACGACCGGAAATGTGCCGAAGGCGAATTTGCGCTCCTCGATGATTTTCAGCACGTCGCCGATGAGTTGTTCCGGCGCGACGGTGATCGGTTCCTGGATCAGGCCATGAACGTGGTTTTTAACACGGCTCACCTCGGAAAGCTGCTGGCGCTCCGGCATGTTGTAATGGATGAGCCCGAGGCCGCCGTTGGCCGCCATGGCGATGGCCATGCGCGACTCGGTCACGGTGTCCATGTCGGACGAGATGACCGGGATGTTGAGATGCAGGTTTTCCGCGAGCTGTGTGTCGAGTTGCGTGTCGCGCGGGAGGATCTCCGAATACAGCGTCGCCAGCGTGATGTCGTCAAACGTCAGGCCCAGTTTGTTGTTTGCAGGGAAAAACTGATCCGCCGGTTGGTAGAACGGATCGTCGAAGCCGGACTGTCGCGTCACTGCCATGTCGGATACTGCCGCGGTCGGGCGGGTTTGGCAAGACGATTTCTGGATTGGCAAGGTTGAGCTTTCGGTGGGGCAAGCGTCTTTGCGAGCCCGCTCGTCGGTAGCTTCGCCCCACCCAAATTGCATCAATGCCTCTGGAATCAGGACCGCGGCTTGGCCGGGGGCGGGGCGGGCGCGGCCAGTCGCTGCGCCGGGTCACTATTATTGGCCGGCATTCCAGTGAGCAAACTGTAAATCACCTCCAGCAACTGGCCCGGGGTGCAACTCGACTTCAACAGGGCCTTTTCCGCGCCAATCGCCGCCGCTTCCTGCGCCAGGCCGGTCATGTGGGCGTTGGAAAGAATAATCACCGGGGTCTTCTTCAATTCGGGGGTGGAACGGATGTATTTAAGGACATCCACGCCGTTCAGCTTGGGCATCATCAGGTCGAGCACCACCACGTCGGGTTTCACCTGCATCAGGTTTTTCATGGCGATCAAGCCGTCCTCGGCCACCTCGACACGAAAGCCTTCGCGCTGAAATTTTGCGCCGTAAACCTTCACCACCACCGGGTCATCTTCAACGAGAAATATAGTTTTCATGGCCAACTTTTCCGCCGCCAAACCCTTCCACCTCTCTGAAGCGTTTGCAAGCTAAACCAGTCAGCCAAGGTTGGAAAGTAAAAATAATTCGCGCCGCGGCCTGAGTCAGTGCGGATGCACGTGCCACAAAATATGCGGACGCTCCAATCCATGCTCCAACATCAGTTGTTCATCATTGAGCAGTTCAAACACCGGTCCGTCTGCCACCACCGAACCGCGATCGAGCACGATGGCCCGCGAACACAGCTCCACCACCAGTTCCAGGTCGTGGGTCGCAATCAATTTGGTCGCGGGAATCTGCCGCAGCAACGCCTTGAATTCCCGCCGGCCGCGCGGGTCGAGATCGCTCGTCGGTTCGTCGAGAATTAAAATCGCCGGCTCGCACGCCAGCACGCCCGCCAGGCAAACGCGGCGTTTCTCACCGTGGCTCAAATGGTGCGTGGCGCGGTGGCCAAAACCGGCGAGGCCGACCTGCGCCAATGCCTTTTGGACGCGCGCGGCGACTTCCGCGTCACCGAGGCCGAGTTGTTGCGGGCCAAAGGCCACGTCTTCCTGCACCGTCGGACAAAAAAGCTGATCGTCCGGGTCTTGAAACACGAGCCCCACCTGTCGGCGGACGGCTTCGAGTTTCTCCGGCGCAACCGGTTCCCCCAGAATTTTCACCGCGCCGTCGCCGGACAATTTCTCGGGCAGAATGCCGTTCAAGTGCAGCAACAGCGTGGATTTGCCGGAACCATTCGGTCCTAGCAAGGCAACACATTCGCCAGAGGTGATGCAGAAACTCACACCGCGCAACGCCTCCGTGCCGTCGTGATAACGGTATTTCAGATTCGTGATCTCGATGGCGGCATTCATTTCCAGCCCCGGGCGCACATGGCGTCGTAAATGCGTTCCGCCCGTTCGGAAGCGCGGATGAACAACTGACCGACCACCGTCGCCAGGGCGCGCCAATGAAACCTCCGTCCGCGCGTGAACGTGCGGCTGGCGCGCGCCCGGCGCATCCGCTCCGCTTCGTCCATCAACACGAAGAGGTAACGGTGCATCAGCGCAATCGTGGTGATGAGCAGAGCCGGAACGCGGATGGACTTGAGCACCCGCAAAATCTGGCTGAAGGGCGTGGTGTTTGAAACCAAAATGACGGTGAGCAAACACAAAACGCTTTTGAACGCCACGCCCAACCAGTTGACGCGGCCCGCCGGCTGATACGCGTTGACCAGCACCACCCCCAGCACAAATGGGGACAGCGCCAGCAGCCGCCGGAATAAAAAGAACGGCGGCAACCGGCTCACAATCGCCATCAGAACGAGCAGTCCCGCCACACCAAGGAACCAGCCCCGCCATTGAATCGGTGCCAGCACGGTGGCCACAATGATGACGAGCGCCAGGCCGAGCTTCAGCGCCGCCGGCAACCGGTGGATCGGGCTTTCGTGGCGACCGTGAAAATGATGGATCAAATGAACGCTCACGAGTCCTTTGGCTTGGGCACCAGCCATCGCCCCATCAGCAACGCCAGGGCGAAAACAATCAGCGAACCAACAGCCCCGGCGGTTGCCGTCGCCCCGACCGCCCAGTGAATTCCCGGCACTTGATAATCCGGCGCCGGCGCCGCCAGCAACGGCGCCGCCAGTTTATGGTTGAAACCAAATTTTTCCGCCACCGAGTCCAATCCATCCGGCCACGAACACGCGAACGGCGCGATGAACACGGCAATTCCGAGTGTGACGAGCAAACCGTAGCCGACCAGTTCGCCGAGCCGTTGCGTTTGGGCCATTTGCGTCGTTTCGGTGATCAGGTCTGGCCGGGCGCGATAAACCGCCAGGAACACCAACGCACTGATCAGGCCTTCGCCGACTCCGATGAACATATGCACGGTCGTCATGGCCGGAAACGCCACCGACCAGGGAATGGTACCCGACCACGCCAGTTGGCCGGCGCAACTGATGGCAGCCAGCACCGTCGCACACCAGGCGGCAAAGGCAATCGCCGTCACTCGTCCGCGAACCCCCGTCAACCAACGGCAAACCACCCGGTAAATCAGGTATCCCACGACGGAATTGATGATGGCCATGTTGAAAACATTGGCGCCGAGCGCCGTGACGCCGCCGTCCTGGAACAAAAAACATTGCACGATGAGCACGGTCGTCACCACCACCACCGCCGCGCTCGGCCCAAGCAGCGCCGCCACCAGCGTGCCGCCGACGAGATGGCCGGAGGTTCCGCCCGCCACCGGAAAATTCACCATCTGCGCCGCAAACAGGAATGCCGCCGACAGGCCGAGCAGCGGCACCCGCCGGGGCGGCAGCTCGCGCCGCACCTGCCGCAGGGCGAACCCGACTCCGACGGCGGAAATCACGCCCGCAACCGCCGCCGTCCGCCCGTCAATGAATCCATCCGGAATGTGCATGGCAACATTTTCGGTTTTACCTGTTCCGGAGCAAGTCGAATCTTCACACGAATTTTAATTTTCGTAACACCTGTTTTGGCGGGCAGAGCCGGGTTGACGTCGTAAATTACTTTGTTACCGTCCTGCCCGTTGCATGAAAAAGGAAACTGTCAGCCGTTTCAGCGTGTCCCTGCCGCCGTCGCTCCTGCGGCAACTGGATGAGATGTCGGGCGAGAAGGGCTACGACAACCGGTCGCTGGCCATCGCCGACATGATCCGCAACCACCTGGTCGAGCACCGGCAGAAGTTCGGCACCGAAGATATCGCCGGCACCATCACGCTGGTCTATGACCATCACAAGATGCATGTGCAGGAAACCCTCACCGACATCCAGCATGATCATCACGACGTGATTCTCTCAACCGTGCATGTGCATCTGGACCATCACAACTGCCTGGAAGTGTTGCTGGTGCGCGGCAAGGCGGGCGTGATCCGCAAGATCGCCGATGAACTCATCACCGCCAAAGGGGTGAAACACGGCAAGCTCACGGTGACGACGACGGGTAAGGATTTACCGTCGTAGACCGCCCTGCCCTGCGTTGTTAATCCGGATAGCCGTCCGGATGTTTTTGGTGCCAGGCCCAGGCGGTGGCGACGATGTCTTCCAGCTTCGGATATTTCGGCTTCCAACCCAGCTCACGAATGGCTTTTTCAGCCGACGCCACGAGCTTCGGCGGGTCGCCGGGCCGGCGGGGCTTTTCCACGGCGGGAATTTTGTTGCCCGTCACCTTTTCGCACATTTGAATCACCTGCTTTACGGAATAACCGTCCCCGTTGCCCAGATTGTAAAAGCCGCTCCTTCCCGGCTCCAACCCGAGCATGTGTGCCTGCGCCAGGTCCTTGATGTGGATGTAATCTCGGATGCACGTGCCGTCGGGCGTCGGGTAATCCGTGCCGTATATTTCGCACAGCGGCCTCTGCCCCAGCGCAACAAAAAGCACATTCGGAATCAGATGCGTCTCAATCCGATGATGTTCGCCGAATTTTTCACTGGCGCCGGCGGCATTGAAATACCGGAAGGCAATGAATTCCAGCTTGTAAATCTGCTGATACCAGATCAGGACCTTCTCAAACATCAGCTTGGACTCGCCGTAGGGATTGATCGGACGTTGCGGCAAATCCTCGGTCATGGGAACCCGGTCAGGCGGGCCGTACGTGGCACAGGTGGAACTGAAGACGAATTTTTTCACGCCACACTCGACGGCGGCATTGGCCAGTTTGAGCGCGTTGACCAGGTTGTTGTGGAAATACTTTTTGGGATTGGTCATGGACTCGCCGACGAGCGCATTCGCCGCGAAGTGCATGATGGCATCGGGTTTCGCAGACTTGACGGCGTTGAGAATGTCGCCTTCCTGTTCCGGTTTGCCCAAAATGAACCGGGCGCGGGAATCCACCGCCGAGCGATGGCCTTCGGTAAGGTTGTCGTAAACCGTGACCGTGTGGCCGGCGTTGAGCAGTTCTTCCGCGCAGATGGACCCGATATAACCGGCGCCGCCGGTGACAAAAACGTTCATGGGCTAACTATGAAAGGAGCCTGCCGTGGTGCAAAGTTCAAAATCACCGAAGAACGGGTCGAGTCAGGAAAGCGTGCGGACGGTTTCCACCCGGGTGATCAGCCATTGGCCGTCAATCTTATGCAGCGTGACCTTCATTTCCTGCACTATGGCGTCCGCCTCGCCGGCGATGGTCGCGGTGACGGTCAGATCGACCACGGCCGACAGACTGTCCGGTGCCACCGTCACATTTAGGTCAGGAAACTTCACCTGCATTCCGCCGCCTCTCGAACTGGCCGCCAGGTACATCTGCGTGATTTCTTCGCGATCCATGGAACTGAGCCGGCCGACCCGGGGCAGGTCCAGGTTCATTTCCACATTGGTCGCGAAAAATCCAGCCAGACTTCGCGCCGCAGACAGCCGGGCCAGGTCGCCGGCGTCGGCGGAAACCGAGGCGGTACGGGCGAGGTCCGCGAAACGCTGGCGGATGACTTTTTCCGGGCTGGGACACAGCACCGTCCACAGCCAGACCGCCAGCACCGCCAGTACGGCGGCCGACCCGATGCGGAAAGCGATTTTCATAGTAGAACTTTGCCGACAATGCGATAGCGCGGCGTCTCGCCAAATTTGTGAAATTGTTGCGGCATGGTGCGGTTGTCTCCGACGACAAAAAACTCGTCTGGGCCGAGCTTGACCGGCGGGCAGTTCCAGTCGCAAGGTGTTTTCTCATAAGGTTCGTCCAGCACTTCACCGTTAATCAGCACGCGGCCGTGTTCGAAGGCGATGGTTTCACCGGGCAAAGCGATGATGCGTTTCATATACATCAAATGCGGACCGGCCAGGCGGATGCTGACCACGTCGCCGCGCTGGGGATCATGCCAAAGGTAGGCGAGCCGGTTCACCACATTCACCGAACGGTCCTTGTAGGTCGGCAACATGCTGATCCCTTCGACGCGGATCGGCAAGAGGACAAACCTGAAAACCACAAAGCAGGTAACGATCAAAATGGCCACCCGCACCAGCGTCACCTTCGGATTGCGGCCAATCACCGCAATGCGAACCCACCGCGCCCATCGTGGCGGTGTTGAACCAGCAGTCGATTGTCTTGTTTGATCCTCCGTCATGATTCCTTGAAGTTTCGCGCATCTCAATTATGGCGCAAGTGCGGATTGTCACGCTGTTTTCACCTGAATTGGGGATGTTGCTGCAGATGTTCCCAGTTTTCGGGCGACAAGGGCGCCTGCCGGTAAACCAGCCCATCCAACGGTTCGGCACTATGGGAACTTTTCGCACGCTCCAGCCATTGACGGTCAAGCGGCTCGTCCAGCAGCTCAATCCGATTGGCCGCCACGGTGGTTTCCTCCTTCAAGCCCGACGGATGCCCCACCCCGACAAAGAATCCGCCCAGCAGCATCGTCACCCGGGCCATGGTGCTGCGGGTGTAGTTCGCCAGCGCGCACTGACGTTGCGGGTCGAGCCGGCGAAACAAACCGGCAAACAACGACACCGTCCACATCGCCGGGTTTTTCTTCGGCGAAAACGGATCGTATAAAATTGCGTGGGGAGCGGGCAATGCATCCTGGGTGGGGCGAGCGTCCTCGCGAGCTGAAACCAACCGTCCCGGGAAATCGCCGGGCTCCAGCGTCCATTCGACCTGGAGCGAATCATCGCTGAATTTCACGTGTTGTTTTTGGATGAGTTCAGCCAGCGCGGATTCGTACCCCGCCACATAACCCAGCTCCGCACCGTGTTCGAGCGCAAACGCCGCCGCGGCGCTGGTGTGATCGAAGCTGACGAGCCGGAGTTGCGCCGGTTTGCCGTTCAAGTATTCCCGGATGAGCCGGATGGCCGTCAGCGCATTGGCGGCAGCACCCAGACCGACATCCCAGATTACAAATTCAGCGGGTGTTGCCTGCACGCGTTCCGGCAGGCGCAGTTGCCGGACATAAAGCGCCTCGGCTTCGATGGCCGGCCCGATGACGGGATGGAACGTCTCGGCTTCGGCCAGCGAACGGACGGATCGCGCGCCATTGCGCAGGTAGACGAGCGTGTAGTTGTTTGGCACGGGAGAATCTTGCCGCACCGGCACCAAACGAAAAGAAAAACCGGCACGCTTCCCCAGTAGGAGCCGACGTGGGGAGGCTCTGAAAAAAACAGGTTCATTGTAGCGGCGCGTCGTCAGACGGCCGTATTTCTTCGGACAATTGAAAGGTCCGGCTTTCTGCCGAAAGCCGCTACGCCTGCTTTGCAGAGATCTCGGCTTGTCAAAGCTGGGTCATCGCCTTGTCCAACGCGCCGTAAAGCTGGTTCATCGTCGCCTCGGTTTCGTCGCCCATGTTCGAGATGCGGAACGTCGTGCCCTTGATCTTCCCGTAGCCGCCGTCAATCAGGAAACCTTGGTCCTTGACCAGCTTTTGCAGCTTCGCCACATCCACCGTGCGGCCCCCGGGCCTGGCGCCATTGCTCACACAGGTCAACGTAACCGATTCAAATCCCTTTTCCGGGAACAGGTTGAAACCATGCTTCGCCGCCCAAGCCCGAGTCATCTCGGCGAGCTTTTTGTGGCGGGCAAAACGGGTTTCGAGTCCCTCGGCAAAAATATCTTCAAGCTTCGACGCCAGCGCATAGACGTGGCCGATGCTCGGCGTGCTCGGCGTCATGCTTTGCTCGGCATTTTTCTGGAATTCGACAAAGTCGAAATAATATCCGCGGTCCTTTACCGTCGCCGCCTTGGCCAGCGCCGCCGGCGAACAGGCAAAAACCGCCGTGCCCGGCGGCAGGGCGAACGCCTTCTGCGTGCCGGCCAGCAACACATCAATGCCCAGCGCGTCAAATTCAATTTTTGTGGCCGTCATCGAACTCACCGAGTCCGCAATGAACATCACGTCGGGATATTTTTTCTTGAGCGCGGCAATCTCAGCCAGCGGACTCATCACGCCGGTCGAGGTTTCGTTATGAATCAGCGTCAACGCGTCGAACTGGCCGGTGGCGAGTTTCGCGTCAATCTGTTCCGCGCGGATGGGCGAACCCCATTCCACCTGCAGCGCCTCGGCGTTCTTGCCGCAGCGCTTGGAGACATCGAACCATTTGTCCGAAAACGCGCCACACATGCAGTTCAGGACCTTCTTGGTGACGAGATTACGAATGGCACCTTCCATCACCCCCCACGCGCTGGAAGTGGAAATGTAAACCAGTTGCTTCGTGTAAAGCAGTTGCTGAAGTTGCGGCTGGATTTTTGCGTACAGGTCTTTGAACCCCTGGCCGCGATGCCCGATCATGGGCGAGCAAAACGCCTTGAAGGTTTTTTCGCTGACTTCGACCGGCCCAGGGATGTGTAGTTTGACATGTGCCATAGTTGTTCGTGAAATTTTTCACAAGGCCAGAGGGATGGCAAGCCATGTTTTGTGAAACCCGCACATTATTTGCGTCCGTCGCCGGAATCCCCGGTTTTATTTGACGTACCCGTTTGCCCGGAACCATTCCACGGCGTCGGCAAACGCCTGCTTGGGTGGGGTCTGCGGCAATTCCAGCACCCGGATCGCCTTGGCTGGATTGAACCACATTTTGTACCGGGCCATCCGCACACCCGCCAGAGGCGCCCGGGGCGGTTTGCCCGTGATAAAGGAAATCATTTCGTCCAGATGCGAGACCGTAAGCGCAACCCGATAGGGAATCCGCACTTGGGGCGCCGGAATCCCGGTGATTTCAGCCAATGTGGTCAGGGCCTCGCGCATGGTCCAGTTGCCTTCCGCATTGCCCAAAATGTAGCGTTCGCCGATCTCGCCCCTCTCCGCCGCGAGAATGTGCCCGGCAACCACGTCGCGGACATGCACCCAGTTCAAGCCGGTGTCGAGATATGCCGGCAGTCTGTGATTTAAAAAATCCAGGATCAACTGGCCGGTCGGCGTCGGTTTCACGTCGCGCGGACCGATGGGCGCGGTGGGATTGACGATGATGACGGGCAACCCTTTGGCTGCAAGTTGAATTGCGACCTGTTCGGCTTGCCATTTGGAAAGCTTGTAATGATTGCTCATCTGCGTTTCTGAAACCGGTGCGGTCTCGTCCGTGGGATTGAAAACGCGCTCTAGCTGCGTGGGCTTTTCAAAAGTCTTGGTCACGTGATACTCAGGTTTTGGCAAACCTATGCAACCCACCGTGCTGGTATAAACAATGCGCTGGCAACCGGCCTTGCCGGCGGCTCCGAGGACATTGCGGGTGCCGTCAACATTGGCCTGATACATCGGGGCATAGTCGCGCATCCACAAATGATAGCTCGCGGCGACGTGAAAACACCAGTCGCAGCCCTCGATCTCGCGTTCCAGCAATTTCTGGTCGAGAACGTCACCCATCGCACGTTCGAATTCGACTCCGGCCAGCCCGCGCTCATCGCTGTTCGGACGCAGCAACGCCTTTACCCGATGCCCCTGCGCGACAAGTTCGCGGACCAGGTTCGACCCGATGAAGCCGGAGGCGCCCGTGACAAAACATTTCATAATGCCGGAGCAGATTCCGACACAGGCTTGTAACAAATATGCCGGAAGATTCCATAAAAATTTTACGCCAGCCGCTTGACTTGGCGCCGCAGGTTGGAATACTGCCTGCGTCGTATGCCGGTCAAAAGCAGTACCAGAAAAAAATTGAGCCGCACCAGCCAGCGCGACCTCGACACCAAGATCGAGTTCATGGAGGGGCTTGTTCACCGCGACCCCGATTACGTGGATGCGCTGCAGTTGTTGGGCGACCACTACACGCAACGCGGCCGCTACATTGACGGCCTCAAGGTGGATGAACGTCTCGCGTGCCTGGAACCGCACAATTCAATGGTTTATTACAATCTCGCGTGCAGTTACTCGCTTACAGAGCAATTCGACCGTGCCGTGCTCGCGCTGGAAAAAGCCCTGCAACTTGGTTACCGCGACTTCGCCTGGCTGGCCAGGGACCCCGACCTCCGCAAGCTCCGCCAGCAACCCGTTTACCGCAGCCTCGAGACCAAAATCCGCCGGATGAAAATCAAGGTCGGCTGAACGTCATCGCATGAACGTCACCGTCCGCGGCCGTACGCAACCCTGCCGCACCGTCGCTTTCGACCGCGCGCACAACGCCGTCCAGCTCATCGATCAGCGGCTTCTCCCGCACGAATTCAAAATCGTCGCCACCAGGAATTTCCGCGCCACCGCCAGAGCCATCCACGACATGACCGTGCGCGGAGCCGGTGCGATTGGCGCAACCGCGGCCTATGGTCTGGCCCAAGGCGCCCTGGCTTTTCCCGCGCACGATTTGCCTGGATTCCGCCGGCATATTGAAACCGTTTATCGAACCCTCAAAGCGGCGCGCCCCACAGCCATTGACCCCGTCAACGCCATGAATGGGGTTCGGACCGCGATGCGCACCGGCCGGACCGTCGCAGAACAGCAATCATTGGCGCTCGCCGCCGCCGAGGAATTTGCCTGTGAAGACGTCAGGCATTGCGAAGCCATCGGGCGGCGTGGCGCGAAGCTCATCCGCAACGGCATGAACCTCCTCACCCATTGCAACGCCGGCTGGCTCGCCTTCGTGGATGTCGGTTCTGCCACCGCGCCGATGTACGCCGCACAGGCACAAGGCAAAAAATTCCACGTATTTTGCGACGAGACCCGGCCACGTTCGCAGGGTGCGACTCTCACTGCGTGGGAACTGGCACAACAGAAAATTTCCCATCAGGTCATTGCCGACAACGCCGCCGGACATCTGATGCAGCGCGGGGAAATTGATCTGGTAATCGTCGGCAGCGACCGCACGCTGGGCCACACCGGCGAGGTGGCCAACAAAATCGGCACCTACACCAAGGCCGTGCTCGCCAAACGGCACCATGTTCCATTTTACGTGGCGATCCCGCTCTCAACGATTGACTGGAACATAAGACGCGGTCTCGACATACCGATTGAAGAAAGGCATCCCAGTGAGGTGTTGGGTGCTTGGGGCGCAATTCCCACTCCGCACTCCGCACTCCGCAGACCGCCATCGGCACGGCGCGCCTACGTTCGTGTGGCAAATCCGAGCAGCAGCGCGCTAAATCCGGGATTCGACGTAACGCCAGCGGAATTGATCACCGGCATCATCACGCCGGTGGGAATATTCAAGCCGAAGGAACTTTGGGCCCAGCGGCGCCGGTTGGGTTATGCCGATTGAACTTGCTCCGGACACAAATCGAAATTAGCTTGGGAATTCCGTGTGGCGGGGTAGCCAAGTGGTAAGGCAGGGCTCTGCAAAAGCCTCATCCGTCGGTTCGATTCCGACCCTCGCCTCCAG
>Ga0181522_10000913_pt1 | contig 19298 bp, 13 predicted proteins | sample PEATcosm2014_Bin_27_FD_121103 | JGI IMG/M metagenome (GOLD analysis project Ga0181522, IMG submission 121103) | Peatland microbial communities from MTU Mesocosm Facility, Houghton, MI, USA - PEATcosm2014_Bin05_10_metaG | ecosystem: Environmental > Terrestrial > Soil > Wetlands > Peat | place... | reverse complement strand
GAAAACAGGTTGAGCGCGATGGCCTTCAAAGCGACGACGATAGATCGGAATCCACAGAGTAGCGCAAGCAGCGTCCCACCCACTATGAGCCCCGTTACCGAGGGTAAGCGGTTTCTGATAATCGACTCATAATCGGCGTTGAGCGCCGGGATGCCTCCAACGAGAAGCGTTGCGCTAGGAACTCCGGTGAGGGCTAGCGCGCCCGTTTTGCGAAGTTCCCGGACCCAGTTGACCTGGTCGCGCAGGGTGACCGAACTCGCGGGCAACACCTCAATCAGCGCCGCTTTTCCGTCACCACTCAAAAATGTTCGGCGCGTCTCCCGTGAGACATCAAGAAGGGAAGACCGGTTGCCCTCCGCAATCGTAGTAATAGAAATCACGCGGCCGGAACGAGGGTCACTCGCCAGGCGCTTGGTGACCCGATCCAGCACATTCCACCCAGCGTCGGTTTGCGCGATGGAGTCGGTTGGAAGCTCGACAATGATGCGCAACGCTTCAACCACGCCTTCCCGATCCATTCGTCTTAGGGAATGGAGGGCGTGGACTGATTCCGCCGCCGGTGGAAGCCAGTCTCCCTGGGGGACACTGGTATCCAGCCATCGGATCTGCCAGGCCAGCAGAAGCAAAGGAGCGCCTGCCACAAAGAGGGCAAGCCAGGGATGCGCGACAATCACCCTTCCCCATTGCCGCCAGCGCTTTCCCGTCTGCGCGGCCCGGCGCGCATCCAACTTTGGAGTAAAGGGCAATCGGCCAAGATTAATCCGCGGACCGAGCACCGCCAGCACTGTCGGAACGAGGGTATTTGTAAGCAACACACTCATTCCTGCCACCAGGAATCCCGCGATACCGATGGAACGGATTTCGCTGATCGGAACTGTCAAGAGGGCTAGAAACCCGATGGCTACGGTTGAGGCTGAAATCAAGAGCGTGCGCCCCGCCTGATGCGCCGCGATGACTGAGGCCGCGAATCCATCGTGCCCGGCGGAAATGGCTTCGCGGAAGCGGCTAACCATGAGGAGCGCGTAGTCGATTCCCAGACCCAGGCCAAGCATGGTGGCCAAATTCTGAACCAGAATTGACAGGTGCCAGCGCTGGGCCAGCAATCCCGTAATCGCCAGAGTCATCGCTATGGCGAGCTGGCCGACCGCCAATGGAATCATGGCGGCGACGAGGCTGCCGAAAGCCACCAGCAGAAGTGCGAGGGTCGCGGGGATCACCAGGCTTTCGCCGCGTTCCACGTCGTCGGCGCTGGCTTTCCGAATGTCGAAATTCAGTGGAATCTCGCCGGTGAGTTCGAGGTTCACCGCCGGATAACGCCCGCGCAGTTGATTTTCAAGCGAGCCTGCCAACTGGTGAAGCTTCGGAACCAGCAACTCCACGGGACCGCTGGTCGACGCGAGTCCCACGATCGCAAACGTTCCCCCTCCCCGGCCCAAAAAGATGGGATCGCGAGAGTCGAGATAGGAGACCACTCCCGAAACTCCGGGATGGTCTCTCAGCGCTGTCACGATGGGTTCTAATGCTTGCGCGCCTTGCTCCGAATCCGCAGGCGGGAGTCCCTGAACCACCATGACCACCTGGTCCACGAACGGCGAGCGAAAACGGTCGGCCAACTCTTGCCGGACAGTTTCAGCCTGGCTCCCTTCGACACGGGTCGCGGTCTCCAGGTGGCGCTCGGCGTGAAAAGAGAATGGAAGAAGTGCGATGGCTGCTGCGAGGACGATTCCTGACACCCAAAAGCGACGCACGTGCATCGCACTCATAATGTCATACAAGATCGTCGTCACGCTACCGTTTATATGGGGACAGCCGCCCTCGGCTGTCCGTCGAGCGAAGCTCGACCAATCTGCTAAACTCTCCCCATCGGCTTGAGAGCATCAATTCCCACCTTACTGTTGTTTGGACTGCTTGCGGCCGTGCAAGCTGGAGCGACAGACCCTCGCATTGGCGTCTGGACGCTTGTCTCTGCTCAGTCTAGCCTGGATCCTCCGAACCGGCTCTCCATTACACATCTGCATGACGGCGTGCATGTGGTCATGTCAGGCGAAAAACATTTCGATTTCACTGCAAACAAGAACGGACACGATTCACCCGCCCCCGGCAATCTCGGCTTCGATCAAATTGAGCTGCGCAGGATCGATAAGAGGCATGCCGAGGTCACAGAGAAAAAGGACGGAACCGTTGTTGCCACGGTCCGCGAGCAACTTTCGAAAGATGGAAACGAGCTAATAACCACGACTGCGACCACGGGACACGCCGATCAGATCACCGTGTGGACGCGAAGCGGAGGCGCGAAGCTCGCCAGTGACCTGTTCGTAGGCGAGTGGACCGAAGATCTCAGTGAGACCCGTTTGCGGCAAGGTTTGGTGCTCAAGATCGAGGCGGAAGGAAGCGGCGGCGTACGTTTTCTGGGCGACTACAGCTATACCGCCCATTTTGACGGAAAGCCATACGATCTGAAAAACTCGCGCAACGATACCGTGACGCTTGAACTTGTCGATCCTCACACGGTGGATGCGATTTACCGGCGAGACGAGCAAGTCACTCAAAAGGATACGTGGGTGGTTTCCGCGGATGGGCAGCAGATGACGCTATCCACCACAGGCACGTTGGAATCGGGCCAACGGCTAACCGAGAAGCTCATGTTTAAGAAGAGTAGCGCATAATGCGTCTGCGCAGTGCAGTAGGCTGATCGTTCCTGGGTTGATAAGTGCAATGGCGATGTGCAGGGCACCCTCATTTGTCTTGCTCGCCCAGCATGTGGGAAAAACTTGGTCTCATCCGTCATGCCCGAGAAAATCCAAACGACCTTGTTTGCTGAGTTCCATCTATCGTTCTGAACATCAGAACTAAGCCGGGCCTTGAGACGACCGGCCCCACCAGCGATTTCCAAGGACTTTTGACGCAGATTTTACAAAGCGCTGACAAGAAGTTGGAACGCAACCGATATTCTCATTCAGGTTCTTAGGTTTTGCGTAACCCGCGACGCCGAAACCCTATTTCCAAGGAGAACGACAAAATGCGTTTCCCGGTATCTTTTTCAAGCCTTGCGATCTCGGCTAGCGGGCGGAATCGATCTTCGCCATCCAGGTTCGCCGGTCTGTCTCTGCTGGCTATCTTTGCTCTCACATCACTCGCCTCCGTTCAGGCGCAAACCGAAATCATCTTGCACAGCTTCAAAGGAACCGCCGACGGTGAATTCCCGACCTCCGGCTTGGTCACCGACGGGCAGGGCAATTTCTACGGAGGGGCGACCGGGGACACTAACTTTGGAACGGGTGAGGCCACTGCCTTCACCATCGACTCGGCTGAAACTTTTTCCGTGCTTCACACTTTCACGCCGAGTTTCACCGGGCTTGCTGTCGAAGTCAGCGGCCTCACCCTGGACAGCCAGGGCAATTTGCACGGTACAGCTTACAACGCCACCCCTGACCCGCTGCTGACTTTCCAGATTACTTCGGCTGGTGCTTTCAACATTCTTGCACCAACCGGACCCACCGGGCCGGGTAACGCTCCAGGCTCGATTCCTGGCGTTGTATTGGACGCGCAACACAACGTTTACGTCGCAGCTTACAGCACACACTGTCCCGGCGCCGGCAGCGTCACCTGCGCCATCGTTAAGATCACGCCCGGGGGGAAAGTCAGCACGTTCCATACGTTCGCCGGCTCCGGCAGTCTCACCTTCACCGGTATCCTTGGCCTGACGATGGATGCCCAAGGCAACCTTTACTCAACCGCTGTTGCCGGAAACGAGTTTGAATCGCAGTACTCGATCTATAAGACAACCCCGACCGGCAAGACGACGGTGCTGCACAAGTTTTTGGACACGACCAATGAGATCGTTCTCGGCGCCCTCACCGTAGACGCCAAGGGCAATATTTACGGTATGGCTCCGGAGAATCGCACATCCAGTCAGGGCATAATCTTCATGCTGACGCCCGCGGGGAAGCTCACGACACTCTTCCGGTTCAACGGAACCAATGGTTCTTTGGAAGATGCTCAAGGTGGGCCGGGCGCGCTCGTGCTGGATGCTGCCGGCAACTTGTGGGGCGCGACTCCGGGTGGTGGCAGTCACGGCCAGGGCACCGTGTTCAAGCTCTCGCCTGCCCGCGTGCTCACCACGCTTTACAACTTTGGCGATTCGGCAAACGACGGCAATATCCCGAATGGAGTCATCCTGGATGATTCCGGGAACCTGTTTGGAACAACGTTTGCCGGCGGGGTGAACAATCTTGGCACCGTATTCAAAATCGCGGGGGCCGGCCCGCTCTAGCCTGCACCCTTGCTCCGCAGGGTGCCCCGTACAAGCTCTGCCTGGGCGGGGCTTTTCGTCAAGCCTTTTTTGATTTCTCGAGATCAAGGCGCGTAACGGGTGTAGACATAGTCGTGATCTTTCGCAGGCACGTGGCAGGGGAAGCAGGTTTCGTGCAGCGCTTTGTCGCCCGGCTTTTCGCCCGTAAAGTCAGCGAACCCCCAGCCTCCGGTCGCGGCGTACTTTTTTGAGTCCTTGACCATGAACTGAACATTGACGCGCGAGCCGACAACGAAAGATTGAGTACCGGGGAATGGAACGTCCAAAACTTTGTTGTCTACCGACGCTACGCGAGTCCAATGAAGCGCGGCAATGATAGCGCCGTCTGGGAATGGCAGAGTCCCTTCCTTAAAGGCCTTGATCGCTATATCGTTGCCGAGTTGAGCGCGCAACTGCTCGCCCTTACCCCCGAAATGGAGCTGTTTCACAGCGATCAATTGCCAATCGCGGTATCCGGGCGGAATTGTGACGCCGTAGATCGGGGAAGAGTTTTCATCGGACCGTTCGGATGCGTGGGCCGTGTGGAATAGAACGCTGGCTAGGGTTGCAAGTGCAAGAAGCGAAAAACCGACCCATTTCATAGTGTTGTCCTCGTAAATCTTGAGCACCAACCTTCGCTCCCCGGGAGGTGGTCGCCTTTATCGATCCGGCCACAGAGCGACTCGATCCTGGAAAACTCCAGCTCTGGCGAAAGATCCTGGTCGTCGCATCATGCGCCGGTCCTATCGAGAGAATGTCCCGATGATCGCCTCGCCGATCGCGTCGGAGTACTCGTCAAGCACGAAGTGGCCGCCGTCGAAATAGCGCAACTCGGCCGCCGGCAGAGCCTGCCTAATGAATTCCGCGGCCGCGGGCACGAAAAGAGGGTCGTTTCGCCCCCAGACGATGAGCGCCTTTGGCTTCCGGTCCTTCAGATAAGCGTTCCATTCCGGGTAGTGCGGGATGTTCGTTGCAAGGTTCATCAGCAGCCTCGACATGAAAGCCCGATTCGCCACGATCGAGAAAGCGTAGGCGTCGATCGCCCAATTGTCCGGATTCAGGGCGTCGGGCTGGTGCGCGCCCCTCTTGTGCAGAAACATATCGCGTTCCACTGTGGCCAGTTGCTCGGTCTCAGCCAGATTCTCTGGGGTTTCAGGGCCGCCGAGCCGTTCGTAGACTTTCAGCCGGTCGGGGTTCCAGCCCTCCACTGCAATGGTGAAGTTCTGAAAAATCAGCCCGGCGATACGCTCGGGATGGGCCGTCGCGATGCGCATTCCGATCGGGCCGCCGATGTCGTGCATGTAGAAGATGACCGGCCCGGGGGCGCGCTGCGCGATAAACGCGTCGATGACCCGGGTCACGTCGTCGAAGGTGGGTCGTAGGACGCTCGGGTCCGGCGGCTCGCTATATCCCATACCAGGGTAATCGGGCGCGATGACATGAAACCGATTCGCCAGCAGCGGAATGAGGTCGTGGAACTGGTACGACGAAGAGGGAAACCCGTGCAGCAGGACGATGGTCGGCTTCGACGGGTCCCCGGCCTCTCGGTAGAAGACCTTTGCGCCCGCAACGTCGGTAGTCTTAAAAGACAGATTTGCCATTGTTCTTTCCCTAGTTGTGCGGCGTCGGTGCGGGCACCGTGAACTCCACCGTTTTGGAAGCGCCCGCGATTGGCCGGTGTAGCGTGTCGGCCAATTCAAGCCGGACTTTGTGCGGACCAGGTGGCAGTCCCACGAGGACTACGGTTTCGCCGCTACTGTCGACAATGGGCCAGGATTGGTCGTCGACGTAGTAGTGCAGGTGCCCAACCCGCGGCGATACCTCCAGCGCGGCTTTGCCGTACACAGGTAGAATGCGCAGGTTTTCGGTCCTGTACTGGATGAATACGCGTCCCAAGGCCAACTGTTCGGGAATCGGTGGATCGACGATCAATTTCGCCGGGGCCTCATTTGGGATCGCGACCAACGGTGTGGGACCTTTTACGTCTTTAGCAGTCTGTGCCGAGGCCGAGAGCGAGGACGAGAAAATGTGCAGCGCGAGCGCCGCGCCGATAACGGCGATGGCCGCGATTTTGGATCTATTGAACGATGTATTGAACATTGGAAGCCTCCATTGTGAGCGCTTGCCCGGACTCACCTCTTGGGGTATGCCGTGAAAATGTAATCCTTCGACCGCGCTAGTTCGTGGCATGCGGCGCCGCATTTGGCGTCGTTATTCACCGGAGGCTTGCTGGCCTTCGTGGCCGGGGCGAACGTTCCGGATCCGGGGTCATAGACGAACATGGCATATCCCCATCCGTGCGTGTCCGAGAATCTCTTGCTGTCCTTCACAATGAACTCGACCTGCTCCAGGTCGCCGGGCACCGTGTCCGGGGTACTCGCGGAAAAAGGAGCATCTGTTATCTTTTTCGGCTTCCACTCCAGCTTCACAATCTTGGAGCCGTCGGGGAAAGGCTTGCCATGGCCGGGAATGCCCTCCTGATAGGCTTTGATCATCACCGGGTTGGCGACGATCGCGCGAATCACGTTTGCGGCTTCGGTCAGGCTGGGGCCGACCACCTGCCATTGCTCGTATCCTTTGACTTCAGAGAACGCGAGGCCATTCGGTATTTTGAGGGCGTACTTGTCCTGCGCGGAAATGGGGGCTTGTGCCTGTGACTCGACTGCTGTGGAAGCGGAGGCAGCGTCGAGGCGGGGAATGCTGTGGATGAAACGTGCAAGCTTCCAGGTGTCGTTCTCGGAGATGCTCGACTGCCAGGAAGGCATGCCGGTGAGGCGAACTCCGTTTCGTATGATCCAAAACAGTTCCCCTTCGCTCCAGTGCTGCACGTGGGGTGAGTGCATGTCCGCGGCAGGCGGGTACATGTTGCGCCCGATGGAAGTTTGTCCGCGCCCATCCGCGCCGTGGCATAGGGCGCAAGATTCAAGAAACACTTCCTGGCCTTGGCTCACGACCTCATCAGTCTCAGGCAGCGGGTTCTTCATCTTTCCCGCCTCCAACGGAATGACAACGTCTTTAGCCGCATTGGCCAGGGTGGCTTCCTCCTTGGAAGGATGTTTGTCCGCTGAGCAACCTGGAAGCACAGCGCACAGCATCGCAGTGATCACGCCAAGCATCAGCTTGTGTTTCAGCGCCACGCTGCGATCACCCGCGCCCGACCCGCCAATCCGCGGCAGACCCACAGATTCCGTCATAGATTCAGGCATGGTGTGTTCTCCTGAAAAAAGGTTTGTAAGCCCGATCGACGTTCTTATCCCCTGACCTCAGAGAATGCGAGGCCGCCCGGCACTTGCAAAGTGTACTTGTCCTGCTTGTCCTGCCCAGAGCTCGACCCGCCGCCCAACACAGCGAGCACCAACGCGACGATCGCCGCCAACCAGTATAGAGTCGTCTTCTTCATGACTCGTTCCTCCGCAGTTGTTTGGAAGTTTGGGATTCGTTCCCGATTGAGGGCACAAATGTTAGGTCCCTGCAAGCCCTGTTGTCAAGATTTCGTCCATAGCGTAGTGGACTACTTTGACTTTGTCATTCCGAGCGCCTTTTTTCTGGCGCGAGGAATCTGCTTTTTCGGTGGGGACCAACTGAGGCTGTCGTCAAAGTGGCCCACTACCCGTCCACACCCAGCACGCCCTTAAGCACCTCGCTCGTCCAGCAATCACGCAAACCACCCAGGCGGTAACCGCATCGAAGGACTGTGCCGCCCGCTGGGCACGAGAGGTGACGGTTTTGCGTTCCCGCATTCTTGCCATTCTGCTGGCTTCCACTTGTATTCTTTCCGGCGTCGCGGCGTCAACATCTCCGATTGCGGTGCGCTACAAAGAAGGCATGGTTCACGGCTTTCTGGTGCTGAGCACGCTGGATGGCATAGCCATCGCTGCCGGCGACGTGATTCAGGTCACTCGTGGCGATCAGGTTACAACTCAAGTCGCGTTCCGCTTCAAAGACGGTTCGCGGCAAGAGGAAACCACGGTTTTTTCGCAGCGCGGGAACTTCCGGCTCATCTCCTATCATCTCGTGCAGAAGGGGCCTTCATTCAAGAACGCAAGCGATCTCTCGATTACATGCGCCACTGGGCAGGTCACGGTTCGCTACACCGACAACGATGGCAAAGAGAAAGTGGCGAACGAGCACTTGAAGCTCCCGCCCGATTTAGGCAATGGTCTGATTCCCTTGCTTCTGATGAATATCCAGGAGGGCACGCCACAAATCGAAGTCCCCATGGTAGTGGCTGCACCCAAGCCGAGGCTGGTGAAAGTGGTGGTGAGTGCTCAGGGGACAGAGCCTTTTTCCCTGGGAGGATTTAGCCGCGAGGCCGCGCATTATGTCGCGAAAATCGACCTTGGCGGCGTCGCCGGCGTGGTGGCGCCGATAGTAGGAAAGCAACCGCCAGATTTACAGATTTGGATTCTCGGCGGCGAAGCCCCGGTCTTGCTAAAGTCCGAAACATTGTCTTACGCGGGAGGGCCAGTTTGGCGCATAGAACTGGCCTCGCCGGTTTGGCCGCAGGCATCGGACGCGGACTCAAAAAAGGGAACCGCAGCCAAACCTTAGGCGGGCGCGAAGCGAGCCTTCTTGCCCCCCAGCCAACTCACAACTGCTCCGAGGCTTCGATCTTCGGAATCTCCTCGACACACTCAGGATCACCAGCAGCGGCCAGGCATTGCAGGCAATCCACACCGCAATCGATACCTCTGCGATGGGTCTTGATGTTCAGTTCGCGCTTAACGATGGTTGGCGCCGCGCTGGCTTCACGAGCCGCGACCGAAATGATTCCCTTTCGATACATAAATTTCAGAATGCCGCTGACCGTATCTTCCAGGGATGGGTCCGGTTTGCCCCACACCGAGGCATCCCGCGCCATTTGATAGCAAGAGTTGTCGTAGCGTTTGAATTCCATCGAGGAGATGTTGTCGACAGAGCCCACGAGAAAATCTAGCAGTGGAAAGAGCAGATCTTCCTTCCGGCATCTCCGGATCAGCTCGGGAACGAAATCGGGAAGGCTGAATTTTTCGAATTGCCGGCCGGTCGCTTTGGTAATCAGCCCGGTAATATCCATCATGTTCGAATAATCGTCCCGAACCACGTGGTAAGTTTTATTCGCTGTACCCCGAGTGGTAGAGATGGCAACGATATTGTTGGCCACAATGTCGGCTGGAACAAAGCTGACCTGGTTGAGAGTATCGACGCCAATGCCGTGATTCACCATAAAGGCAACCAAGCGAACCGCGATATCGAAGTTGTTACCTCCGCCCGTGACCGAAGGGCTCACCAGAGCTGGCCGGAAAATCCGCGCCGAAAGTCCGCGGCTGCGCGCATCGACCACCACCTGTTCCGCCACCCATTTCGATTGACTGTACCCAAAATCGAGCAGCTCCATATTCTCGTTCAGGTCGGTCTCATATAAGACTGATTTGACCGCCCAGCCAAACACGAAGGTGGTCGAGACATAATTGAACTCTTTGGGCCTTCCCTCGAACGCCAATCTTACGACCTCGTTGGTTCCCAGTACGTTCGCGTCGCGCATCAGGTCGTAATTGAACAGGTAGTTCACGGTTGCACCGTTATGGAACACCGTGTCGATTTCATTCGCGAGGAAATCCCACACGCCCTGCATCAGGCCAAGCTTTGGCTGCGCCAGATCGCCGGAGACCGGGATCACGCGGGCCTCAAACATTTCCATCAGCCCCGCTCCGCAGGGTCCCATGGACTCCATCGCAGCTCTCAGTCTCTGTCTGCCCTGCTTTTCGTTGGAGGACCTGACGAGAACATAGATCTTCGCCGGTGTCTGTTCCAGCAAGCTTTTGATGAGGAATGGCCCTATGAATCCAGTCCCGCCAGTGAGCAGCACCTGTTTTGGCATCGGAATTTCCGGCGTGGGCGCAGGCACCGGAGGCTCGAAGATGAGCTTTCTGTCGGTGCTCATCATCCGTTTCTCAGCGGCGCACTGCTCCTCGCGGAAAGCCGCAAGAGAATGGCGCAAGTGAACCAGCGCCTCTTCGGGAGCGCGCTCCAGTTGTTCGGCGATTCCAAACAGCTCGGCTACGCTGACACGCTGAATGACACCAATATCTACCTGCCTCGCCAGCAACTCGGCACCTTTATCTTTCAGGAGTTCCTTGAGCTCATGCGTGAATACAACGAGATCCAGCGAATCCAGGCCGGCTTCGACGAGGTTATACGATTCCTGACCTGTCAGGTTGTACCTGGCTTTCAATTCGGCAAAAGTGGAATGCATGTCGGAATGAGACTTTCCGGCGTCCTTCTCCCGCGAAAAGTCGGCGAGAACAGTAAACTGACCTTGCAGCCACATCTGCTTGGTCTTATGGCGCATGATCTTTCCCGAACTCGTTCTCGGGATGGCACGCGGTGCAATGAAGGAAATCATGGCCACCTCAACGTTGAGATAACTCCGCACCGCGGCGGCAATCTTTCGTGCTTCGGGAAGCGCTTTAGGATTTTTGACCTCGGCGACGATGGCCAGCGCAGGTTCGCTGTCTTCCTGAATCTGGAACGCAGCGACGCAATTGTGCCGGATCAGACTGGATGATTTCTCCACAACGTTTTCAATGTCCTGCGGGTAATAGTTCTGCCCGCGGAGAATAATCATGTCCTTAATGCGGCCGCAGACGTAGAGTTCGCCGTCGTGAATGAATCCTATGTCGCCAGTCCGAAGATAGCCGTCGTCATAGGGAGTATCGTCCACCAGCCGCGCCCGAAACTGCTTCAGAGTCAATTCCGGATTATTCCAGTACCCCTGGCATTTACCGCTTCCGGCAACCCAAATTTCGCCGATGCGCTCGGGCTTAAGTGGGAAATGTCCTTCCGGATCCACGATCTTGACGTCGAGACCCGGCAGCGATGTTCCGCAACTGACAATCTGCGTCGCGGCGCCGATTTCTGAGACCTCGGTAGTCATGCGGGCCTTCCCCAATGCCAGGGCACGCTTGTTGACGGAAACGATGTTGCGGCCGCCCAGTGAGACCGCCAAAGTATTCTCGGCCAGCCCGTAAGCGACGTGGAAACTCTCGGACTTGAGTCCGTAGGGCTGAAACGCTTCCAGAAACCGTGTGTAAGTATCTGGCTTTACGGGTTCTGCGGCGCACATCAGTACGCGGAGCGAGCTCAGATCGCAAGCCTCCAGACTTTCCTTGGAAAGCCTCCCGGCGCGCAAGCAATAGTCGTAGGCGAAGTTGGGGGCAGCCGCCGCAGTGGCGTGGTAGGTCGTTATGGTGTTGAACCACAGGATCGGCCGCTGAATGAAATCCATGGGAGCGAACCCGTACGTCGTGCCACCTTTCAGCGCTGGATATAGGTAGCAGCCGATCAGTCCCATATCGTGATACTGCGGAAGCCAGGAAACTACGACCGGCGCCGGATGGTCGATCACGAGTGGATAAGTATGCAGGATGTTTTCGTGGGTCACGATCACCCCCTTGGGCTCCATCGTCGAACCTGACGTGTACTGGAGAAACAAGATCTGCGAAGGATCGACAGGTGGGTACGAAACCGCGTCCACGAAATCTTCCGTGGCAATCCACGGAAGACCGGAAATGTAGTCCACGTCAACGCCCGATGCCGAGACTCCGCGTCTGGCCAGATTCGTCTTTAGAGATGCGTGGTAATCTCTGCTGGTTAAGATCCCAGCGGCCTGGCAGTCCTTTGCGATGTGGACCGTCTTATATAGGGCGCTCTGAAAGCCGCGCGAACTGGGGGGATAGACCGGCACGGGGATCAATCCGGCGCGCACGCATCCAAAAAATGCGCAGATCATTTCGAGTCCCGGCGGGTAGGCAAGCAGAACCCGATCGCCGGCCGCGAAACGACCCTCTTTCCGCAAATGTCCGGCGATGGCTTGCGCTCGGCGCAGGAACGACGCGTAGGTGTAGCTTTCGATCGGATCGCCGTTTACGTCAAGGTACGAATAAAGTTGTTTGTCGGGGTGCTCATCTGCCAGCCTATCCAGGCGGTCCAGAATTGATGCCGTCATCAATTAGCGATCCTCCAAGATCGAATAAAACGCAACTCGGTAAAACGAAACATCCCTCGCCACCGAGCGAGGGAAATACCATTGGCCTCAAGGTGCAGACCGGTAATGTAGGCTGACCTTGAGAGTGTACGCTTTTTTTCTCAGTATAAGCACCCATCGATTAACTGGGGAACCTACGTCTTCCATTTCGCCGCACAGGGCGCGAAGGAGACTTGCGCAGCGACGCCAAGCTTCTATCGTCCCTCGCAGAAGGTCCCGTCGCCAGGTTCACTGGTTGGTATATTAGCAAAGCATTTGGACAACGCCACGCGCCATCGCTTCCTGGGTGAAGCGCCGCACAGGTTTATTTTATTGATTGCCCTTAAAGGTTCGCAATAAAATAGCTGTGTGATACTGTCGACGGCGCGGCAACGGTTACGCCGCAGGTCAGGGCCGTTCGTGCATCTTGTGGAACCCGTCGGGTCCAAGTTACCATGATTCTGAGATGCCGATGACGTTCGAGACCGAAGCGGTGATTGCCCATCAGCCCGACATCGCGGATCTTGTACCAGCAGAATCTTCAGCTTCCCCGGCTATCGAATGGGTCGATGCGTCTTCATTCCCAAAAGTCTTGCGTAGCCGCCTGGATAGGTTTTTTGCCGATCAGAGCATTTCTCCCAAAGCCGACCGCACCATGTGGGTCAAGATCGCTGTGGGTCTGGCAGTCCTGGTGGGCGCATGGATTGCTCTGTATACGTTCAGGCCCGGCTCATGGAAATTTGTTGCCCTCTACCTTTTAGGCGGGCTGGCGCAGACATTCCTTTTGCTGAATATCGCCCATGACAGCAATCACAACGCCATCTCCTCCCGGTCGCTGGTAAACAAAACCCTGAACTATGTCTTCGATTTGTGCGGGATCAGTTCGTACATGTGGCGCATTCTCCATCATCGGGGCCATCACTCTTGCATCAATCTCCACGGCGAAGATGACGCGCTTTCGGGACGCGGCATCTTTCGCTTTACGCCCTATGAACCCCGGTTGCCGTGGCATCGGTTCCAGCACGTTTACGCGCTGTTTGTTTACGCGCTGTTCTCTCTTGATTACGTGTTTTTCAGGGATTTCCAATGCTTTTTCTTCCCCACCCACGAATATCTGAGACGCACCAAACATTCTCTGCGAGAATACGCAATTCTGTTTGCCGGCAAGGGTTTCTACCTCACTTACATGCTGGTTTTGCCGGTGATGGTGCTGGGGAAACCGCCTTTGCTGGTCGCCGGGTCTTTCCTCCTGGTCAATTTGATCGTCGGTATCACTGTAACGCTCGTCTTCCAGTCGACGCACACCATCGACAGCACCTACTTTCCCTCGGACCGCAGTGAGTTTGATAACGGTGTCTATCACATCTTCGCGACAACCGCCGACTATGCAACCGAGAACCCCCTGGTCGGTTGGCTGGTGGGCGGGCTTAACCATCACATCGTCCACCACCTCTGCCCATTCGTGTGCCACACCCACTATGCTCCGCTGACCAGGATTGTGAAGCAGACTGCCGAAGAGTTTGGGATTTCCTATCGGCAGAACCCCACCATGACCGGGGCAATCCGGCATCATCTGATACTCTTGAAGCAACTGGGGAAGGAAAACTGATTCTGAGGTTTTTATCTTTTGCGCATGGCCCTGCCACCACTTCCTGCGAGTGACATGAAATCTCCTCCGGTTCGAGGCAAACATCAGGGAGGTTGGGTATGAGCTCATCAACGCCTATCCCCGTTGTTTCCCGATTTCGCTGCTTTGCGGATTCTCGTGCAATGGCCCGCAACCCCGTGCAGGTTTTGTCCAGGTACAACGAAACCTTTGGCGAAACATTCCGGCTCTATTTGGGTGGTCTCAAGGAAGCGATTGTTACCATCGATCCCGCTGTCATTCAGCACGTGTTGAAGACGAATGCGGAGAACTACCAAAAATCTGAAATTCAAGTAAAGCGTATGGGCCACTTCCTGGGGAAAGGTCTTCTCACGACCCACGGAGAGGCCTGGCGCACGCAGCGGCGTCTCATCCAGACGGGCTTCGATCGAAAGCAACTCGATGCGCTGTGCTCCATCATGCAGGACTCACTCGCCGACTCGCTGCGGGAGTTCGACAGACAGATCCGTGTCGCCCCCATCGATATCTACGTTCACCTGATGAAGATTACCTTCGCTATGGTCGCGCGGTCGCTATTTGGCGCGCGGTTGAAGGATGAAGACATCAATCTTGTCAGCCATACCATCTGCACCGTCCAGGAATTCATTGTCCGGCAAACCCTTCAGCCCTATCTGAATCCCTGGTTCGCCGTCTCGGGCGAACTGCGCAAACACGAAGACATGCGAATCGGCGCTGACGCAATTCTGCTCGAATACATAAAGAAGCGCCGCAGCGAACCACCCGGCCACGATCTGCTGCAGACTTTGATGGATGCGCGTTACAGCGATGGCGAAGGCATGAGCGATGAACTCATCCTGAGCGAGAGCATGCAACTTCTGGTTGCCGGACACGAAACATCGTCGAATGCTCTATCGTGGCTTCTTTATCTTTTAAGCTCGCGTCCGGATTGTCTCGAGAGGGTACGGCAGGAGTTTGACTCCGTGCTCGGCGAAGCGCCCCTGAGCCACAGCGATGTTCCCAAGTTCGAATTTGCCACTCAGGTCATTCAAGAGGCGCTCCGCCTCTACCCCCCATTTTGGATGGTGGACCGCATGGCGGTCGCAGACGACCGTGTAGGCGACCTCGCCATACCGCGGGGATCCATGGTCATTGTGTATGTGTACGGTGCGCACCATGCACCACGCTACTGGCAGAATCCTGAGAACTTCGACACCGAGCGCTTCACCAAAGCAAACGAGAAGCTGCGCGCACCCTTCACTTATCTTCCCTTCGGAGCCGGACCGCGAGGCTGTATCGGCGGAAACTACGCGATGCTCCAGATCCTCATGATTTTGAGCGATCTGCTCAGAAAATACGATTTTCAGTTGGCTCCGGGCCAAATGATCGAAGCTCGCCCGATGGTCATCCTGCGCCCGAAGCACGGGATCCGCATGACATTCACCGATGCCATCGCTCCCGCGCCGTACGTCGCATGAGACGCGATCCGTGCTGAAACGGAGTTCGGTTGTGAAGCGCAGAGGGCAATTGTTGCGCTGCCTTTGCGGATTCTGCCGCTTGGTCTGTTCCTCGGATTCTTGACGTGCTACCAATCTTGCGACCCCAGAAAGTCCATCCTCCTTAAGTGCGCGCTACTTTATTCAGACGGCAGAAAACCTGCTCGTTGGATTGAGGCATTTGCGGCAACTGACGTTCAGACTGAAGTTCAGACAGGAGATGTCGATAAGTGCCCATTAGAAGCGGGAGCGAAGCGCTCCCGAAAAGGGGGACCAACATGTCAGTTTCGGGAATTTCCAGCACCAGCCTCTACAACACCCAGAGCACCCAGAACACTTTTCAGCAAATTCAGCAAACCTTCCAGCAACTCGGCCAGGATCTTCAGTCCGGCAATCTGTCTGCGGCGCAGTCGGATTTTGCCACGCTGCAAAAGCTCGTGCCGCAAAGCAGCACCTCGTCGCAGAGCAACAGCCCCATCGCCCAAGCCTTCAGCCAGTTGGCCAAGGATCTCCAATCCGGCAACCTTTCCGCCGCGCAGCAGGACTACACGGCGATTCAGCAGGACTTCCAGAATCAGGCAACCCAAGGCCAGACACAGGCAACCGAGGGCCACCACCATCATCACGGGGGCGGCGGCGGATCGAGTGAAATCAGCCAGCTACTGGACCAACTGGGGACGGCGCTGCAATCCGGTAACACCTCTTCCGCTCAAAGCGCATTTACCACTTTGCAGCAGGCGTTGACCCAAAACACCGGACAGGCCTCGCCACAACCCAGCGGAAATAGCGTCTCGGTAACCGCCTGATCGCCTAGGTATTCTGTGAGGGCTAGTCGGCAGGGAAGTGAACAGTGCTCAAGAATGAACATTTCGATAAGGCGGTGGTTATAGCGAAATAAGGTTTTTATTGTCCCATCATTTGGCGGCAGTGGCGGGCGATCTGGTGTTCTTCCTGGCTAGCGAGGATGGCTGCCTTTGTCAGACTTCCTTCGGCGTCGACGGCTACACCGAGAAAGTCGAGTCCGCGACAGACGCGCTGGCGGACGTCGCGGCTGTGCTCGCCGATACCTCCTGTGAACACCAGCAGGTCGAGCCCACCCAGTTCAGCGGCATAAGCGCCAATATACTTTCGGACTGCCATGCAGAACAGATCAATGGCGATTTCGGCGCGGTGATCACCCGCTTGCGCGCGCGCTTGCAAGCGCTGCATATCGGCTTCGCCGCCGGAGAGCGCGAGCAGGCCTGACTGATGGTTAAGCATTTTCTCCAGCGCATCGGCGCCGAGTTTTTCGGTGCGCATTAGAAAAAGCAGAACGCCGGGATCGAGATCTCCGGAGCGAGTTGCCATGGGAATGCCTCCGGTTGGGGTCAGTCCCATGCTGGTGTCGATGGAAACGCCGTCGCGAATGGCGGCGAGGCTGGCTCCGCTGCCAAGATGAGCGCAGATCAAACGGGAGGGAAGGCGATCGCGAAGACGATACACGATCGATTCATAGGACAGTCCGTGAAAGCCGTAGCGTTCGACGCCCTTGCGGTAGAGCTCTTCGGGAAGGGCGAACCGGCAGGAGGTTTCAGGCATACTCGCGTGAAACGCGGTGTCGAAACAGGCGTACTGCTCAGCCTGCGGCAAAAGGCGTTCGGTCGCCTTGATCAATGCTACCGACGCGGGAATGTGCAAAGGCGCAAAGTGTACGGCAGCCTGAAGCTTGGCCAGCAAATCGCTTGTGATTTTCTGATGCTGCCGCAAATGCGGGCCACCATGCACCACACGATGACCTACGCAGGCGGGCGCTGCCGAGGCCAACTTTGCAAGCGCGTGGACAATCTCTTGCAGCGCATGTTCCTGGTTCGACCAGGTGTAACTTTCATCGAGCAACTTCTTTCCTTGAGCGTCGTTAATGTTGAGCTTGCCCGACTTCGTGCCTACGCCTTCGGCTCCGCCGCTGAGAATTGGGACTTCCTCTCTGTCCTGCCGCTGAAAGAGCCCAAATTTTAGCGACGATGAGCCGCTGTTGATGGCCAGGATCAATGCGCCTGAATTGCTTTCCATCAGAAGGGCCATTTCCAGTCGCGGATTTCTGGTTTGTCGATGCCATTCTCGTGGGCGTAGTCCACACTTTCGATGATCCGGTTCTTTAACGTGTCTTTCGCGTGAGCACCTTTATTAAGCAGCCGCGGAACGCGGTCGATTACGTCGATTGCCAAATCGAAACGATCGACCTGGTTCTCGATGGCCAGTTCAAGCGGGGTATTAATGTTGCCCTTTTCTTTGTACCCGCGCACATGGATGTTGTCATGATTTGTGCGGCGATAGGTCAGCTTGTGAATCAAGGATGCGTAGGCGTGGAAATTGAAGATGACCGGTTTGTCCTTGGTGAAGAGGGAATCGAAGTCGCGGTCGGAAAGCCCGTGAGGATGTTCGGTGCTGGGCTGAAGCCGGTACAAATCGACGACATTGACGAAACGAATCTTCAGATCGGGGAAGTGCTCACGAAGAAGGGCAACGGCGGCAAGCGATTCCATGGTCGGTATATCGCCGGCGCAGGCCATCACCACATCGGGGTCTTCGCCGTTGTCGGTGCTGGCCCAATCCCAGATGCCGATGCCCTTGGTGCAGTGCGCGATGGCAGCGTCCATATCGAGATATTGCACGTGCGATTGCTTATCGGCCACGATTACGTTTACGTAGTTTTTGCTGCGGAGACAGTGGTCGGCGACGCTGAGCAGGCAGTTGGCGTCGGGAGGAAGATAGATCCGGACCACCGCTGGGCTTTTGTTGGTTACTACATCGAGAAATCCCGGATCCTGATGAGTGAAGCCATTGTGATCTTGCCGCCAGACGAGGGAAGTGATCAGCAGATTGAGCGAACTGATGGGAGCGCGCCATGCGATCTCCTTTTTGCTAGACTCCAACCACTTGGCGTGCTGATTAAACATGGAATCGATGACGTGGATGAAGGCTTCGTAGCTGGAGAACAGTCCGTGGCGGCCAGTGAGAACATAACCTTCGAACCATCCCTCGAGCGTGTGCTCGCTCAGCATTTCCATCACGCGGCCGTCGGGTGCGAGCTCGCCGCCATCGGCATCTTCAGGCTTATACGCGGCCAGCCAGGTTTTGCGGCTGGCCTCATAAATGGCCTGCAGCCGGTTGGAAGCCGTTTCGTCCGGTCCGAAGACGCGGAAGGTCGTCATGTTCTGCCGCATCACGTCACGCAGAAATTGCGCGAGCACTTCGGTGGGAAATGCGTAGGTCTTTCCCGGAGCCGTGATCTGAACGGCGTAGTCGCGGAAGTCGGGCAGTTCGAGATCTTTGCGCAGCAGGCCGCCATTAGCGTGCGGATTGGCGCTGATGCGGCGCGTGCCTTTAGGAGGAAGTTCGCGCAGTTCGGGAATGAGGCGGCCATTCTCATCGAACAATTCTTCGGCCTTGTAGCTGCGCAGCCATGACTCCAGCAGCTTGAGGTGTTCGGGGTTGTCGATCACATCCAAAATCGGAACCTGATGAGCGCGCCAGAAATCTTCGACTTTATGTCCGTCAACTTCTTTAGGTCCAGTCCACCCCTTCGGGCTTCTCAGGATGATCATCGGCCAGCGCGGGCGGTCGGCTTTGCCTGTCGAGCGCGCGTTGTGCTGGATGCTGCGAATCTCATTGATGCACTGCTCGAGAGTTGCCGCCATTTTCTGGTGCATCTCGGTTGGGTCGCTGCCGGCGACGACGTAAGGGGTATATCCATAGCCGCGAAAAAGAGCGTCGAGTTCTTCGTCGGTGACCCTCGCCAGAATTGTGGGATTGGCGATCTTGTAGCCGTTCAGGTGCAGAATGGGCAGCACCGCGCCGTCGCGAATGGGATTGAGAAATTTGTTGGAATGCCAGGAAGTGGCCAGGGGGCCGGTTTCAGCTTCG